>Ga0180219_1000507_pt1 | contig 31343 bp, 29 predicted proteins | sample eDN3rd30CBELigMG_FD_151338 | JGI IMG/M metagenome (GOLD analysis project Ga0180219, IMG submission 151338) | Enriched Miracle-Growth compost microbial communities from Emeryville, California, USA - eDNA 3rd pass 30_C BE-Lig MG (version 2)... ... | reverse complement strand
TTCGATCCTGTCGAGCGGCACGCTGTTCGTGCGCGAGGCGACCCTGGCCGGTGGCGGCATCGCCTTTCTGCCATCCGTCGTCGTTGATCGCGACATCAGGGATGGACGCCTGATCGACGTCATGCCGGACCATGAATTCCCCGGACAGTCCGGTGCGATGTATATTCTCTATCCGGCGATGAAGTTCGAACCGTTCCGCGTCAAGGCGTTTCGCGAATTCCTCTACAGCCGCGCCCGCGCGCTCGCCGTCTAGTCCCCGCGCTCGATCACATTGGCCGCGGCCAGATACGTCCTCCGCGTCAATTTCTCCCCGCCGCCGCGCGGCTTCAGCACATCGCGTTCGAGAAAATATCCCGTCAGGCGAAAGCCGTCCGCGATTTCGCGAGGCGACGGCGTATCCGTCATCGAGAAATGATTCAGGAAGGACGGCAGCGGCAGCAGCCTGTCCTTGTAGGGCTCGCCAGCCTTGCGGCTGATGGCGCGGCCGCTCTTCGGAGATACATAGATCAGCTCCTGCGTGGCGCCTGTGGCGGCGCAGGCCGAGAGATCGAGCTGGAATCCGAGCTCCGACAGGATTGCCAGTTCGAAATGCACCATGAGGGCCGGTGCGATCTCCGCTTCACCCAGATGTTCGATCATGGCGCTCACCATGTCGTAAATGCCCTCATGCGGATCGCGCTCCGGCAGCAGGCGCAGCAGTTCGCCGACGAGATTGATGCCCGCCAGCGCCAGATGCGAGGCCATGATCTCGGCGGCGCGCACCCGCACCGGCTCGAGCGCATAGACGCCCAGATGTTCCTCGAGCCGCGCCCGCCAGGTGATCTCGACGCTGTTGCCGGGTTGCAGGGTCGGCTGCATGCGACGCGAACGGCCGCCCTTGACCATGCCCATGTGACGGCCGTGCTCGCGCGTCATCAGCTCGACGATGACGCTGGTCTCGCCGTGCTTGCGCAATCCGATGATGATGCCTTCGTCGCGCCATTCCATGGATGGTCAGCTTAGTGCGACGGCGCCATGCGCGCCAGCAAGACCGCCGCGAGCAAGGTTCCCGCCATCAGCGCGGCCGAGAACAGCGCCACGCCGGTCCAGGCATTGGCGCTCCAGAAGATGCCGCCCAGCGAGCCGGCAACGCCGCCGCCGATGTAATAGAACAGCAGATAGAGCGACGACGCCTGTGCCTTGTCGCTTTCGGCAAGCGCCGGCGCAAAGCCGCTGGATATAGCGTGCGCGCCGAAGAAGCCGAAGGTCATGACCGCCAGGCCAAGGACGGTCGTGACGACCATGTCGGGCATCAGCAGGGCAAGCCCCGCCATCATGATCAGGATGGCGACGATGAGCATGCGCCCGCGCCCGAAGCGCGCCGCCAGATTGCTCATCATTGCCGAACCGAAACTGCCGACCGGATAGACGGCGAAGACAAGCCCCGCGAGGCTCTGGCTGAGATTGAACGGCGGCGCCTGCAGGCGAAAGCCGATGTAATTGTAGAGCACCATGAAACCGCCGAGCAGCAGGAAGCCCTCGATCACCAAAAGCACGATGCCCGGATTGCGGAAGTGGCGGAACAGCGACAGGGTCAGACCGCCGAAATCGAGCCCACGCGGCTGGAACTGCCGCGACGGCGCCAGCGCCCGCCAGAAGATCACCGCCGAGATCAGCCCGGTGAGCGCGATGAAGGCCATGGCGAGCCGCCACGAACCGTAATCGGCGAGCAGCGCCACGAACAGCCGGCCCGACATGCCGCCCAGCGCACCGCCGCCGATGTAAAGCCCCACGGCAGGCGCCACCGCCTGCGGCTCCATCTCCTCGCCGAGATAGGCGAGCGCCACCGCCGGCATGCCGCTGAGCGTGATGCCGGTGAGCGCGCGCAGCCACAACACATGGCTCCATTGCGTCGAGACGGCGAGCAGCAGCGTCAAGAGCGACGAGGCGACCAGGGCGCCGAGCATGAGCGGCTTGCGGCCAACGGCCTCGGCCAGCGAACTGGCGAAAATCATGGCGATGGCCATGGTGATCGTCGTCAGCGACAACGCCAACGAGCTTTCCGCCGGCGACACGGAGAATTCTTCGCTGAACAGCGGCAGCACCGGTTGCGTGCAATAAAGCAGCGCGAAGATCGAGAATCCGCAGGAGAAGATCGCCAGCGAGGTGCGCCTGTATTGCGGCGTGCCCCGGGCGATGCGGGGCGACACAGCAGCCTCCGCCGCCCGCTGCGGATCGCTCGCCACCCTCACTCCTTGGGAAATTCGAGGCCCATTTCGCGATAGCGATCGGGATCGTCGAGCCAGCGCTCGCGCACTTTGACGAACAGGAACAGATGCACTTTCTGGTCGGCGGCCTCGGCGATATCGCGCCGCGCCGCTGACCCCACCGCCTTCAACGTGCGGCCGGCCTCGCCGATGACGATCTTCTTGTGCGCCTCGCGCGTGACATAGATCGTCTGCTCGATGCGCGCCGAACCGTCGGCGAGATCCTTCCACAGTTCGGTCTCGACGGTGAGATTGTAGGGCAGCTCATCATGCAGCCGCTCGAACAGTTTTTCGCGCGTTATCTCGGCGGCGAAGGCGCGTAGCGGCGCTTCCGTCACCTGATCGGCGGGAAACAGCCACGGCCCCGGCTGCATCTTCGCCGCCAGCTTCTCCAGCATGGTCTGCACGCCATAGCCTTTCAGCGCCGACACCATGAATGTGTCATCGAAGGCGCAGACCGCGTTGATCTTCTGCGCCAGCTCCAGCAGCACCGGGCTTTCAACCGTATCGATCTTGTTGAGCACCAGCGCCTTGGGCAGGCGCACCTCTTTCAGCTTTTCGAGAATAGCCGACGTTTCCTCGTCGAGCCCCTTGCGCACATCGACCAGCAGGCAGACGGCGTCGGCGTCGATCGCCCCGCCCCAGGCGCTGGTCACCATGGCGCGGTCGAGCCGGCGCTTGGGCTGGAATATCCCCGGCGTGTCGACAAAGATGATCTGCGTGTCGCCCTGGCAAGCGATGGCGCGCACCTGCGCCCGCGTCGTCTGCACTTTGCGCGAGACGATCGACACCTTTGTGCCGACGAGCTGGTTGAGCAACGTCGACTTGCCGGCGTTCGGCGCGCCGATCAGCGCGACAAAGCCGCAGCGCGTTTCATTCGGTTCGGTCACTGTCCTGCAACTGTCCTGTCTTTGCGGTCCCGCACTTTTTCACGGGTCATGAATGCACGGGCGGCGGCCTGTTCGGCGGCGCGCTTCGAGGCGCCCTCGGCCTCCGCCGACGCATAGCCTGTCAGTTCGACGGCAATTGTAAAGTGCGGCGCGTGATCGGGCCCCGAGCGCGCCACTTCCTTATAGCTTGGTGGTTCTTTACCGCGCGCTTGCGCCCATTCCTGCAGGATGGTCTTGGGGTCGCGCAGCGGGTTCTTCGGCGTCAGCATACGCTCGGACCAGTTGCGGCGGATGAGATCGCGCGCGGCCGGGTATCCCGCATCCAGAAACACAGCGCCGATGATCGATTCGCAGACGTCGCCGAGGATCGCCGCCTTCTGCGAGCCGCCGGTCTTGGCCTCGCCGCCGCCCAGCCGTAGATAGGCGCTGGCGCCCCATTCGGCAGCGACATCGGCGCAGGCTTCACGGCGTACGAGGTCGGTGAGGCGCTGCGACATCTCCCCCTCGGTCGCCTTGGGAAACGCCTCGAACAGCATTTCAGCCACGGCCAGGCCGAGCACGCGGTCGCCGAGAAACTCCAGCCGCTGATAGGTCTGCGCGCGGCGCGCAGTCGAGAGCGCGCTGACATGGGTCAACGCGCTCTCGATCAGATCGCGATTGGCAAATACATGTCCGATGCGCTCCTCAAGCGGTCCCAGATCGGGCCGGGCTTTTCGGGCCATCGCTCATCGCACCGGAGTAAAGATGCGGTTCCAGCGCACACTCCAGGGCCAGCGCCAGAATTGCCAGGCGGCCTCGCCCTCCTCGACCGAGAAGAAGATGATTTCGGCGCGGCCGACAAAATTCTCGAACGGCACATAGCCGACGCCGCCATCATTGGCCGAGACGCGCGAATCCGTGGAATTGTCGCGGTTGTCGCCCATCATGAAATAATTGCCCGGCGGCACCGTGTAGACCGGCGTGTTGTCGTAGAAGCCGGTGTCGCCATCGCGCTCGATGATCGTATAGCTGACGCCGTTGGGCAGGGTTTCCTTATAGGTCGGCACTTCCGAATCGCGACCGAAGGCATCCTTGGTATGAATCTTCGGCACCGCCTGGCGCGGCACCAGCGTGCCGTTGATGAAGAGCTTGCCCTCGATCATCTGCACCCGGTCGCCGGGCAGGCCGATGACGCGCTTGATGTAATCGGTGGTGCCATCGCGTGGCAGCTTGAAGACAGCAATATCGCCGCGCTTGGGATCGGACGCGAGAATCCTGCCGGAGAAAATGTCCGGGCTGAACGGCAGCGAATGCTTCGAATAGCCGTAGGAATATTTGGAGACGAACAGATAGTCGCCGATCAGCAAGGTCGGGATCAGCGATCCCGAGGGGATGTTGAAGGGCTGAAACAGCAAAGTCCGCACGACGATGGCGATGAGAAGAGCTTCGATGACGACCTTGATGGTTTCACCAATGCCGGTGTCTTCGGCCTTTTTAGCCACCCGTTCTGCCTTTCGATCCGACATGCCGAAATCCGTCCGTTCGTTGCAACGCAACGGCCTGTTCCGCCAATGCAAGGACGGGCTGCTGGTAAACCCCGTATAATGCTTGGCCGCCCAAGAGCCAAGGCCAAAGCGGGACCGCACCGTCACTTCCTAGCCGCTGCGCCAGATGATCTGTGCACGAAATCAGGCGGTTATAAGGCGCATCGCGCGGACGTGAAGCAATGGCCGACAGGCCTGGATGCTCAACGGCCTGACCGGACAGCTATTCTCAAGCCCGTGATTCGCGCGATCGTCTCAGACCGGCAGCGCCTCGATCACCACAAACGCCTGCGCCAGCGGGAAGTCGTCGGTGATGGTGAGGTGGATCACCGTGCGGCAGCCGGCCGGGGTGATTTCCTCTAGCCGCTGCGCCGCCCCCCCGGCCAGCGCCATGGTCGGCTGGCCACTCGGCAGGTTGACGACGCCCATGTCGCGCCACACCACCCCCTGGCGGATGCCGGTGCCGAGCGCCTTGGCGCAAGCCTCCTTGGCGGCGAAGCGCTTGGCGTAGGATGCAGCGCGCGCGGCGCGGCGATCGGATTTCCTGCGCTCGATCTCGGTGAAACAGCGGTTGGTGAAACGCTCGCCGAACCGTTCCAGCGTCTCCTCGACCCGGCGGATATCGATCAGGTCGGAGCCGATGCCGATGATCATGCCAATTGTCCGCGGCCTTCGTCCATCGCCTGCCGCATTTGCGCGATCGCGGCCGCAAGGCCGGTGAAGATCGCCTCGCCGATCAGGAAATGGCCGATGTTGAGTTCGACGATCTGCGGCAGCGCCGCGATCTGACGCGCGGTATCGAAATCGAGTCCATGCCCCGCATGGCATTCGATGCCGAGCGCATACGCTCGGGCAGCCGCCGCACGAATTCGATCAAACTCGTGCGCGGCCTTGTCGCGCTCGCCATGGGCCAGCGCATCGCACCACGCGCCGGTATGCAATTCGACGACGGGCGACCCGATCGAGTGCGCTGCGTCGAGCGCTTCGGGCGACGGCTCGATGAAGAGCGACACGCGAATGCCGGCGCGCTTCAACTCAGCGGTCACCGTGCGCAGGTGATCGTGACCGCCGAGGACATCAAGCCCGCCTTCGGTCGTCCGTTCGCTGCGCTTTTCAGGCACAAGGCAGGACGCATGCGGCCGCGTCTGCAGGGCGATGGCGACCATGTCGTCGGTGGCGGCCATTTCGAAATTGAGCGGCTTTGTCAGCTCGCGCTGCAGCCGCGCCATGTCCTCGTCGCGGATATGACGGCGATCCTCGCGCAGATGCGCGGTGATGCCGTCAGCGCCGGCCTGGATGGCGAGATGGGCGGCGCGCACCGGATCTGGCAGCGTGCCGCCCCGCGCGTTGCGCACGGTCGCCACATGATCGATATTGACGCCCAACCGCAGATAGTCCGCCACGTCCAGCCCCCTACTCCGCTGCCGCCTCGATGATCTCGCCAGTGCTCATCTGTGTTTCCAGCAGGCGCCGGTAGACGCCGCCGGGCCGCGCCATCAGTTCCGCATGCACGCCATCTTCGACGATGCGGCCTTCATCGAACACAAGAATACGGTCCATCTGCCTGATCGTCGACAGGCGGTGGGCGATCACCAGGGTCGTGCGTCCGCTCGACAGCCGTTCGATGGCGTCGCGGATGTAAAGCTCGGATTCTGAATCGAGGCTCGAGGTCGCCTCATCCAAAATCAGCACCGGCGTCGCCGCCAGAATGGCGCGCGCGATGGCGACTCTCTGGCGTTCACCGCCTGAGAGTTTGATGCCGCGCTCGCCGACCAGCGTTTCATAGCCCTTGGGCAGGCCTCTCACGAAACGATCCACATGGGCCAGATGCGCCGCGGTCTCGATCTCCTTCATCGTCGCGTCGGGCTGGCCGTAAGCGATGTTGGCGGCCAGCGAACGGTGAAACAGGATCGGCTCCTGCGGCACGATGCCGATGGCATGACGCAGCGAAGCCTGCGTGACGTCGGCGACATTCTGACCGTCGATCAGAATCTCGCCTTCCTGCACGTCATAGAAACGCTGCACCAGCTTGACGAAAGTCGACTTGCCGGCGCCCGAATGACCGACGAGGCCTACACGCTGGCCGGGCTGGATGACGACGGACAGGTTGCGGAACAGCGACCGGCCGGCGCCTTCATAGCCAAAAGTGACGTTGTCGAATGCGATGCGGCCGGCCGACACCGCGATCGGCTTCGCGCCCGGCGCATCGGCGATCTGCAGGTCCGCCTCGCGGAATTCGAGCACGTCGTCCATGTCGTTGACGGTGCGCTGGATGGTGCGCACGTGCTGGCCGATATCGCGCAGATAGCCGGTGATGAGAAACTGCGTCGCAATGAGGCTGGCGATGTCGCCTGGCGTCGCCTTGCCCTCGCTCCACAGCATCACGCCGGCAGCGAGAATGGCGAACTGCATGATCACCAGCATGATCGATTGCAGGATGCCGCTGATGGCGCTGCGATCCCACGAACGGATGGCGCGCCATTCCCAATTGTTCGCGACGTCCGCGAACAGCCGGTCTTCGCGCGTCTCGCCGGCAAAGCCCTTCACCGCCTGGTTGGCCGTGATCGAATCCGCCAGAGTGCCGCTCATGCGCGAATCCCATTCGCGCGCTTCCACATTGGCGGGGCGAACGTAGAGAACGGAGACGGTGACCGTCACCGCCAGGAAGATGACGATAGAGCCGGCAACGATCATGCCGAGGATCGGCCAGCGCCACCAGAATACGCCGCTGACACCGACGACGACGATGAACGCCGGCAGCAGGCCGAAGCAGACCGTATCGGTGAACGTATCGTAAGACGTCATCCCGCGCGTGATCTTGCGCACCGTCGAGCCGGCGAAGGAATTGGCGTGCCATTCGGCCGAAAAACGCTGCACCTTGGCGAAGGCGTCGCGGCCGATGGCGGTGATCGAGCGGGCGCTCAGCCGGTTGACGAGAAAGCCGACGATCTGCCGCGACATGGCGAACAGCGCGCCCAATCCGATGAACACCGCCATGGCGTGCAGGACCGGACCGGTATTGTCGCGCGAGCCTGTAGCGATGGCATCGACAAGATGGCCCGAGGCCAGCGGCACACTCACATCGACGAGGGTGGAGCCGACCCGCGCCACAAGAATGCCGCCAAACAGCCAAGGCCATTGCAGCCAGTAGTGCGAGACGAACGAGAGAACGCGCGCATACTTCGCGCTCGACCTCTTGTCGGCGGGCTTCGCCTCGTTCGCTGCAACCGGCGCGTCGGACATCAGCCGTTCACCCGTTCGATTTTGGACACCACTTTCTGTGCCTTCAATTGCGAGATCACTGCGGTCAGATGTTTCAGGTCGCGCACCTCGATATCCAGAACAATCTCGCGCACATCGTCCGACCGGTTGGTGATCGCCACATGGTCGATATTGCCGCCTGTTTCGCCGATAACTGTGGCGACAATGCCGAGCGCTCCAGGCTCATTGATGACCGAAACGGAAATTCGCACCGGAAACAGGCTGCCGGATGCGGCCTCGACGTCCCAGCGCACGTCCAGCCAGCGCTCCGGCTGATCGTCGAACTGCGTCAGCGCCGGCGACTGGATCGGATAGATGGTGACGCCCTCGCCCGGCGTCAGAATGCCGACGATGCGATCGCCGGGCACTGCCCCGCCGTTGGGCGCGAAGCTGACGGAAAGATCGCCGCGCAGGCCGCGGATGGGGATAGCGCCCGCCGCTTCGCCCGAAGCGCCGGGGGTTTTGAAAGCAACATTGGCTGCAGCATCGCGCCCGTTCATGGCTTTCGCAGGCATGGCCGTCTTCGCCCGTTCGACGACGAATTCGGGATAGACCGCCTTCACCACATCGCCGGAATACATTTCGCCGCGTCCGACGGCAGCCAGCACTTCATCGACGCTCTGGCGCGCCAGCCGCGGCAGCGCCGCCTTCAGCCTGTCGTCGGATAGTGTCTTGCCGGCGCGCTCGAAAGCGCGCGCGACGATCTGACGGCCGAGGCCGGAATACTGCTCGCGCACGGCATCGCGCGTCGCCCGCCGGATGGCGGCGCGCGCCTTGCCGGTCATCACCAGGGATTCCCATGCCGCCGGCGGTACCTGCCCTTCGGCGGTGACGATCTGCACTTCGTCGCCGTTCTGCAGTTCCGACAGCAGCGGCGCGATATGGCCGTTGATGCGCGCGCCGACCGCATGGTTGCCGACATCGGTGTGCACCGCATAGGCGAAATCGATCGGCGTGGCGCCGCGCGGCAGCGCGATCAGTCGGCCCTTCGGCGTGAAGCAGAACACCTGGTCATGAAACAGTTCGAGCTTGGTGTGCTCGAGGAAATCTTCCGGCGTATCGCCCTGGTTGAGCGCATCGACGGTGCGGCGCAGCCATTCATAGGCGCGGCTCTCGCTCGACAATTGCGCGACATCGACGGTGCGGCCATCCTTGTAGAGCGCATGCGCGGCGATGCCGTTGTCGGCGACTTCGTTCATGTCGCGCGTGCGCACCTGCAGTTCGACACGCTGGCGGCCCGGGCCGACGACCGTGGTATGGATGGAGCGATAGTCGTTCTGCTTCGGCGTCGAGATGTAATCCTTGAAACGGCCGGGAACAGTCGGCCATTTCGTATGGACGACGCCAATGACGCGATAGCAATCCTCGATCGTCGGCACGACCACGCGGAACCCGAAGATATCCGACAACTGCTCGAAGCCGATCGACTTGCGCTCCATCTTGCGCCAGATCGAATAAGGCGTTTTCTCGCGGCCCTTCACTTCGGTCTTGATGTCGCGCGCATTCAACGCATCGGACAATTCCTTTTCGATGCGTGCAATCAGCTTGCCGTTGGCTTTGCGCAATTCGGTCAGCCGTTCCTCGATCATCTTATGGGCGTCGGGCATCAAGGTGCGGAACGACAGATTTTCGAGTTCGTCGCGAATGGCCTGCATGCCCATGCGTCCGGCGAGCGGCGCATAGATGTCGAGCGTCTCCTGGGCGACACGCTGACGTTTCTCGGGCGGCACATATTGCAGGGTCCGCATGTTGTGCAGCCGGTCGGCAAGCTTCACCAGCAGCACGCGCACGTCGACCGCGACGGCGAGCAGCATCTTGCGGAAGTTTTCCGCCTGCTCGGCCTGCTTGGACACCAGATCGAGCTTTTTCAGCTTGGTCAGACCGTCAACCAGCCGGCCGATCTCCTCACCGAAAATCTGGTCGATCTCTTCGCGGGTGGAAGCGGTGTCCTCGATGGTGTCGTGCAGAACCGCGGCAACGATGGTTGCATCATCCAGGCGCAGGCTGGTCAGAATGGCGGCGACTTCGAGCGGATGGGAAAAATACGGATCGCCGGAGGCGCGCTTCTGCGACCCATGCGCCTTCATGGCATAGACATAGGCCCGATTGAGCAGATCCTCGTTCGCATGCGGATTGTATTTCCGCACGCGATCGACGAGTTCGTATTGCCTCATCATTGCAAAAACGCCGACAGGTTCATGGCACGCGATATTCAAGATATTCTTGGGCGCCTATGAACTAGGCGACTTCAAGAAAAATATCGGCGCTACCGGCGCTGCAAGCAAGAGCGCAAGCGCTTGAAAACCGGCTCGAACCGGGGTTCGAACCGGAAAATGACCTTTATTATTCCGAATCGTCCTCGGTCTCGGCCGGCGGCACGAGACCTTCCAGGCCGCGCAGCAGATCTTCTTCGGTCATGCGGTCGAATTGAACGTCGCCGGAGGCGTCGCTCTGTTCGCCGGCGGGGGCCAGCGCCGGAACAACCTCGGCCTCCGGCTCATCGACTTCGACATGTTTTTGCAGCGAATGGATCAAATCCTCGCGCAAATCCTCTGGCTGCAGAGTGCCGTCGGCGATTTCGCGCAGGGCCACGACGGGATTTTTGTCGCGGTCGCGGTCAATCGTGATCGGCTGGCCGGACGCGATCATGCGGGCGCGATGGCTCGCAACCAGAACGAGATCGAAGCGATTCTCGACCTTGTCGATGCAATCTTCGACAGTAACACGGGCCATGGAGCCTCCTTGCGGGCAAACTTTGGCGGAAACGGGGGTTAGGACTGCGTTACACGAGCTATGCGCCAAACGCAACATTTCAGCGCGCGGTCATGCTACATCCGCACCTGAAAAGCGATAATTACGGCTTGCGCTTGGGCGGACGCCATTTATTTTACTGCTGAATCGGGCATTCAAATCTCGAACCTAATCGAGCACCGCGAAACCAAGTAAGTTCCCGCGGAATACTTTAGCTTCCCTTCGTCTTAATCTTGCCGCGTCACCTGAATATCGCCATGAAAATGGATTATATCCACGAAATCGTACTTGAAGTTGATTTCCATATCAGCCATGCAACGATCTTCCGGCACAAGTAATAAAGAAATAATAGATCGAAGATCAGAGTCTATGGCCTACGCGAGAGAAAATTATGGCGAATAGCGAAAGAATTGCACTATTTATAGACGGCGCCAATCTGTATGCCACGGCCAAGACTCTGGGATTTGATGTAGATTACAAGAAGCTGCTGAAAGAATTTCAGTCACGCGGGCGGCTTATTCGCGCCTTCTATTACACCGCCCTTGTCGAAGATCAGGAATATTCGTCCATCCGTCCGTTGATCGACTGGCTGGACTATAATGGCTTCGCCGTCGTGACAAAGCCGACGAAGGAGTTCGTGGATTCCCTGGGCCGTCGCAAGGTCAAGGGCAATATGGACATCGAACTGGCGGTCAACGCCATGGAAATGGCCGGCGTCATCGATCACATGGTTTTGTTCTCCGGTGACGGCGACTTCCGATCGCTGGTCGAAGCGGTCCAGAGGCGTGGCGTGCGGGTTTCCGTCGTATCCACGGTGACGACCCACCCGCCGATGGTCGCCGATGAACTGCGCCGGCAGGCCGACGAATTCATTGACCTGGTCAATCTCATCCAGAAAGTCGGACGCGATCAGAACGAGCGCGTCGAGCGGCCGCAACGGACCGCAACCGAGCGCCGCCCGATCCCGGTCGGACCCGCCAGCCACCCGCTCGATGATCCCGAAGATGATCATTGACGAAGCCTTCGCATGGCTTCGAATGGCTTCGTGAAAACCGCGACCCGGACAGTTTCCGTCCCTGACGACGGCTGCGAACCCGGACGCGATTGCCCGCGCTGCGAGCGCCTGGTGGCGTTTCGTCAGGAGGCGCGCGCCCGTGAGCCGGGCTGGCACAATGCGCCGGTCCCAAGCTTCGGTCCGGCGGACGCCCGCGTCCTCATCGTTGGCCTGGCGCCCGGCCTGCGCGGCGCCAACCGCACCGGCCGGCCGTTTACCGGCGATTATGCCGGCGACCTTCTCTACGCCACGCTGAAGGAGTTCGGCATGGCCGATGGGGTCTATGACCAGCGCCCGGACGATGGCCTGCGCCTGCTTGATTGCCGCATCACCAACGCCGTGCGTTGCGTCCCACCGCAAAACAAGCCGACACCGGCCGAGATCACCACCTGCCGCCCCTTCCTGCTGGCGACGATCGAGAGCAATCCCAATTTATCGGCGATCCTGGCGCTGGGCCGCATTGCCCATGAGAGTGTGTTGCGTACATTCGGCGCACGCCTGACCGAACATCCGTTCGGCCATGGTCGCGACCATGCGCTGAAGACCATGGATGGCCGCCCGATTGTGCTCTTCGATAGCTATCACTGCTCGCGCTACAACACGAACACCGGCGTGCTCACGCCCGACATGTTCCGGGCGGTATTCGCCGCGCTGCAGGCGCATCTTTCCCGCTAGACCTGGCAACCCAAATGAAAAGGCCCTGGCGTTTTGCGCCAGGGCCTAGTCCGCCGGATATCCCTGCAGTCCCGAAGCCGTTGCTCAGAGGGAGCGGATTGAAACGGAGGCCAATTCCAATCGGTTGCGTATGTCCGAGTTTGCGAGGGCGCGGCCGTCCCGGCCGGGGCATTGCGCTCCCCGGCCGAAACTTGGTGCTGGATCAGAACGTGCGCTCGACGCGCATACGACCGGTCCAGTTGTTGGTGCTGGTGCTGGCCAGGCACTGCGGGTTCGCCGCGGTGCAAGCCAGTGGGGTCGGCAGGCCGCCGGCGAGACCGGTCAGACGCTGCGACAGACGGGCGTAGGACAGTTCCAGGCCGATGTCGAAGTTACGAACCGGCGACCAGATCAGGTTGCTCTTGACGTCCCAGGCAGTCACCTGCGAGAGGCCACCATTGGTCCAGTCGGTGTTCTGCGTGACCTGGCCCGGGGTGATGCGGATGTACGAACCGATGAAGTTCTGTCGCAGCGACGGGGTCCAGTAATGCGTGAACATACCGGCGACGTTGAACGACTTCGTCGTCTCGGAGCCCGGGATGCAGGTTGCGGCCGCGGTGGTGCAGAAGATCGTCACGTTACGATCGTTACGGAGGAAACCACCCAGATAGTTGGTGGTGACCGCCGAGTTTTGGTTCACGCCGGAGTAACCGACATAGTCCATCGCGCCATTGCCGTAGCCAATCCAGCCCTGGATATGATCGCCGGCGGCGATCATCGGCAGGTTGATGCGCAGGCCAGCAGCGATCGCCCAACCGGTCTTGGTCACCAGCGGGCCAAGGCCATTGGTGACGGCCTGGACAGCCGGGGTGGCAAAGTTGACGGTGTTCTGCAGGACAGCGCCCGACAGCATGGCCGAACCCCAGCCCTGATCGACGCGCACGTTACCGACGAGCGCCGGCAGACGCTGCGGGCCGACGGCCGTCGCCGTTGCGCCGGCAACCGTGAACGGGTTGGCGCCGAGCGAGTTGGCGGTCGCCGAGTTGCCGAGATCACCACGATTTTCCAGGGCGATGGTGGCCGAGAAGCCGCCGCCGAAGGTCGCCGTATAGGACAGCTGACGGATGCCGTTCGGGAAGCCCGTCGAGAAGTTCGAGTGATACTGGTAGGGCGGCAGGAACGTGAAGTTCGAGGCGGCCTGACCGATGGTGAAGCCGGCAAAGCGAATATAGGCCGCTTCGATGGTCGCGCCGTTCTGGCCGGCAGCCGGAACCGCCGTCAGATTGCCGTTCGGCGCCGTCTGGGCGAGACCGGTCTGGGCGGCGAGGCGCAGCGAGAAGACGGTCTGGACCGTGCCCCAGGCGGACTGAGTGCGGGCGTCCATGTTCACGATGCCGCGGGCGTACCAGCCGAGCTGATCGATACCGTTGCTGCTCTGGAACGGCGCGATGTTCGTGCCAGCCGGAGCAGCGATGCCGGCGTAGGCCGGGCCGCCAGCGGAACGCAGCGCGACCGCATTCTTCGCCGGGGTATACCAGGTGTCGATACGGACGCGGCCGCCGACCTTCAAGCAGGTATCGGTTCCGGGAATCCAGTAGAAGCCGGCGCCATATGCGTCGCAAACCCGCACATATTCGACCGGCGCTGATTTGCGCGATGGCAAATCGGCTGCCTGGGCGGCAACCACGGACAGGAGACCTGCCGCGCTACCCGCCAATAGGGTATTGAATGTCTTCACTTTGCTCTCCTTATGACACGCCCCCGCCTGTGTCGGCCTGGCCATCATTTTTTGAAAATGACTCCGCGCGGCCCTTTCGGATCGAGTCGCAGCCAAAGAAGAGTGTGAAGAAATTGTGGCATCCATCGATAGGCTAAGACTAGTCCTAACCTGTTTAATGCTCGTTATTCGATTTAAAATCAGATGATTGTGGAATGAGTATCGCCACGCATCAAACTATAGAGATGACAGCCGATCTGCTATAATTTGACCAGTTCGGAGCATGGAAAGTGGCCTTGGAAACATTTGACGCGTCGCAACGGGAGGCCATCAAAGCGTGTCTGGAAAAGGTCCTGCGCGAGCCGGGGTTCGCCGCGTCAAAGCTGCTCTCGCGGTTTCTAAGTTACATTGTAACAGAGACCATTGAAGGTCGCGGCAATCGCCTGAAGGGCTACAACATCGCCCTTAGCGTCTTCGACAAAGGCGAACATTTCAATCCACAGACAAATTCTGTAGTCAGGGTGGAGGCGACTCGCATGCGCCGCCAGCTCGCGATCTACTACGCCAAGGCCGGCGCCCTCGACCGGTACGAAATCCGTCTCAATCGCGGCACCTATGTTCCCGTCTTCATCGAGCGCGCCGTCAAGTCGGCCCCGGTCCGGCGTCCGTTCGCCGATGAAGAGCCGGCCGCATTGCCGCACTCCGAAGCCCCGCCGTCCAAATTCCCTACTCAGCTCATGGCCAAGCTTGCGCCGGGTTTCAGGCTATGGCCGGCGGTCGCCGCCGTGACGGTCGCGGCCGGGGCCGTTCTTTACCTGGCGGCACCGTCGTCCTTTCCTGTGGCCGCCCCCGAAACGACGGTGGCAGCGGCCGGCGCGGACACCGCCCCCGACTGGGCGTTGCCGCCGTCCATTTCCGTCGCCCGCCTCGAGCGGCCAGACGATAGTCCGCTGTCGCCGGCCCGGGCCGAGGCGCTGGTGCGTGAAATAGGGTCGGCGCTCACCGGGTTCGATTCCTTGCGGGTCTTCGACGAAAACGGGCCAAAAACATCCGCGACGGACGCCGAATACCGTTTGATCGGAAGCGTGGCGCGAACGGCGGACCGGCTGACGATTTCGTTTCGGCTCCTGCATACGGCGGACAGCCAGATTGTCTGGGCAAAATCCTTCGACGATTTGCCGATCGACTTGCGGGCGGAAAACCGGTTGCCTGTCGTCGCCAGCCTGGCGAGTACCCTGGGGCGCATTCACGGCGTCATTTTCGCCGACCGTTTCAAGCACATGCCTGAATTCACGGATTCCGCGAGCGGCTTTGCCTGTATCATCTACAGCTCAAGATACTTCAATGCCCCGACCCTGGCGAAATATTCCACGGCGCAGGATTGCATCGAGCGAGCCTTGCGGGACAATCCAAAGTCGAGCGCCAATTATGCCATGCAGGCGATCCTGATTCTCGATGGCTATCTCAAAGGCTATGCGGCCGAAGCCCCTGACGAAGCGTTGGCAAAAGCGCTGACTGCGGCCAATCAGGCGGTCGAACTCAAGCCCCATTCGGCACGCGCCCATCAGGCCCTGTTCATGGCGCGTTTCTTCGATCACCGTTTCGACGAAGCGTTTGAAGCGGCTGAACGGGCGATAGAGTTGAATCCGTTCTCGATCGAGATCAAGAGCCGTGTCGGCGGGGCCTATATCCTGCGCGGCCAGAACGACAAGGGAATGGCGCTGCTATCGGATGCGTCGAGCATGGTCGAGACCAAAGCCGGCTGGCTGGAATTCTATTTCTTTCTCAGCGCCTATATGCGTGGCGACGACAACGAGGCGCGCCGCCATGGCTTGCGCATTTCGGCCACGCGAACGCCGCTCGGCAATATCGCGCGCATTATCGTCAGCCATCGCAGTGGGAAAGACAAGGCAACGGCAAAATGGATCGCGCATCTGAATGATCAGTTTCCGGAATTCGCCGGCGATATCTCCGGCGCTCTGGAGCGGCTGGCGATGATCGAACCGATCAGGCAGAAACTGCTGATCGACCTCGTGGCGGCCGGCGTAACGGTGAAATCGCGGAACCAGATGAGCGGGAACGCTGAGCGATAGGATATTTCAAACAGCGATAACCACGGCGCCAAATGCGCCGTGCTTCGAACTTGAGTCTGCAAACAGCCGGCGGGCTTAGCTGGGTCTGCTCCTGACGATGTGGGCGAACGACGCGCATGCCAGTCCCACCACAACGACCGTTACCGCGGCTATCTCCAAAGTGCGCTGATAGGGGCCGGAGACTTGCAGATAATTCGTTACGGCAATAATCGCGGCTATGCCTGCTATGGCGAGCGCGGAACTGCGCAACTGCTCGCAGTTGGCGCGCAGGGCCTCCGTAAACTGTTGCAGAAACGTCTTGGTGTTTGCTTGTTGGCCGGCTTGTTCCGCCGCTCTGTAGTTTTCGCCGAGCAATATCTTCTTGTCCGCTTCGGATAATTGAGCCATGCGGCCCTCCCTATCTCTCTATCGGCATACCTGCTGTCTGTTTTGAGAAGCGTGGTTTGAGAAAGAGCCCTGGCGTTTGCGCCAGGGCCTAAGTCCGCCGGATATCCCAACAGTCCCGGATCCGTTGCTCAGAGGGAGCGGATTGAAACGGAGGCAAGATTCCAATCTTTGTTGCGTCCGGGTTTGCGGGGCGCGGCCGTCCCGGCCGGGGCATTGCGCTCCCCGGCCGAAACTTGGTGCGAAAGCATTTTCAAGCGAAGAAAATGCGTTCGTTGAGGCATCGGATCAGAACGTGCGCTGGACGCGCACGCGGCCGGTCCAGTTGTTGGTGCTCAGGCTGGTGGCGCACTGCGGGTTCGCCACCGTGCAGGCCGGCAAGGTCGGCAGACCGCCGCCGAAACCGGCCAGGTTCTGCGTCAGGCGCGCATAGGACAGTTCCACGCCGATATCGAAGTTACGAACCGGCGACCACACGAGATTGTGCTTGATGTCCCAGGCGGTTGCCTTGGAAAGGCCGCCGTTGGTCCAGTCGGTCGCCTGCGTGATCTGGCCTGGCGTGATGCGGATATACGAACCGATGAGGTACGACCGCAGCGTCGGGGTCCAGTAATGCGCGAACATGCCGGCGATGTTGAACGCCTTCGTGGTTTCGACGCCCGGTGCGCAGGCAGCCGTGACGCAGAAGATCGTCAGGCTGCGGTCGCCGCGCAGGTAACCACCGAGATAGTTGGCGGTGACGGCCGAGTTCTCGTTCATGTTGGAATAGCCGACATAGTCGAGCGCGCCGTCGCTGTAGCCGACCCAACCCAGGACGTGGTCGCCTCTGGCGATCATCGGCAGGTTGATGCGGAGGCCAGCGCCGATCGCCCAGCCGGTCTTGGTGATCAACGGGCCGAGGCCGTTGGTGACGGCGTTGATGCCCGGCGTGGCGAAGTTGGCGGTCTGCTGCAGGACGGCGCCCGACAGCATGGCCGAGCCCCAGCCCTGATCGACGCGCACGTTACCGACGAGCGCCGGCAGACGCATCGGGCCGACGGCCGTCGCTGTGGCGTTGACCGCGGAAAGCGGGGTGAAGCCGAGCGAGTTGGCGGTCCTGGAGGCGGAGAGCTCGCCGCGGTTTTCCAGCGCGATGGTTGCCGAGAAGCCGCCGCCGAAGGTCGCCGTATAGGCAAGCTGGCGGATGCCGTTCGGGAAGCCCGGGGCGAAGTTCGAGTGATACTGGTAGGGCGGCAGGAACGTGAAGTTCGAGGCGGCCTGACCGATGGTGAAGCCGGCGAAGCGGATATAGGCCGCTTCGATGGTGGCGCCGGTGGCGCCTGCGACCGGTGTCGGGGTGGAATTGAACGGCGAGGTCTGCGCGAGACCGGTCGCAGCAGCGAGGCGCAGGGCAAAGACGGTCTGGACCGTACCCCAGGCGGACTGGGTGCGGGCGTCCATGTTCACAATGCCGCGGGCATACCAGCCGACCGTGTCGATGCCATTGGTACCCGTGAACGGTGCGATGTTGGTGCCTGCGGGCGCACCGGCGCCGCCATAGGCCGGGCCACCGGCCGAGCGAAGACGGACTGCATTCTTCGCCGGGGTGTACCAGGTGTCGATGCGGACGCGGCCGCCGACCTTCAAGCAGGTATCGGTTCCGGGAATCCAGTAGAAGCCGGCGCCATATGCGTCGCAAACCCGCACATATTCGACCGGCGCTGATTTGCGCGATGGCAAATCGGCTGCCTGGGCGGCAACCACGGACAGCAGACCTGCCGCGCTACCTGCCAATAGGATATTGAATTCTCTCACGTTATTCTCCCCTCCTGATGCGCCCCCGCCTGTGTCGGCCAGACCATCAATTTGTGAAATTGGCCGCGCGCGGCCGTGTGGACCGTTTGCAGCCTGAGGAGAGTGTGAAGAATTTGTGGCGTGCGCCGGTAGGCTAGGACTAGTAATACGCCGCGTTAACGGGGTGTATTGATCGCAATATCAGTAAGTTATTTGAGTTAAATCAAACTATCACGACTATAATGCTGCCTGACAGTCCGCCACACTTCGCGGCAGTGCCAGGTCCGGTCAAATCGCTGCGGCCATGACCTTCGCCGTCTCGTCATAGTGACGCCACAGCTCCGGATCGATCGGGTTTGGCGCGCCGAAATAGCCGTCCGGCGTCAGCCGCCGCGCCTCGTCGCCGCCTTTGCGCCAGTCCTGCAGATCCTGCACGGTCAGCCGCGTGGGCTCGAGATTGCGCAAGGCGTCGTAATCGACCGTGTCGGGGAAATAGCGCACCATCGCCGCCGTCTCGAATTCGTCCGCATGCACGCCGAGGATGCCGGTCAGCTTGAAATCCTCCAACTGCGGCGTCGGCTGCCACGGAACCCAGATCGGCTCCTTGCCGGACTGGCCGATGCGCTCGAACATGCGCCAGCGAAACGGCGTGTAGAGCCAGCGGGCGCCTTTCCGGCCCGCGCCATGCAGCGCGCTCAGCACATCGCGGATCATCTCGTTGTGGATGCGGTCGCCATGATGGCTGACGAGCAGCACGTCCTGGAAGTCGTTCTCGAACAGGGATTCGATCACGTCGGTCAGCAGCGCCGCCGCGGTCGCCGGGCGGATGCGGAAACTGCCGGGATAATCGACGAGGATGCCGTTGATGCCCCAATAGAACGGCGGCGCGATCAGGGTTTCGCGGCCGCGCGCCGCCGCGTAGCGCTGCGTCGAGCGGCAGAGTTCATGGGCGATATAGGCATCGGTGCCGATCGGCAGATGCGGGCCGTGGCATTCCATCACGCCGACCGGCAACAGGGCGGCGGCACCGCGTCGGGCTGCGGCCTGGATGGCCGGCGCCGTCATCTCCGCCATTGTGTCAGCCAGCAGGGAAATCGCCGTCATCGCATCCTCCCGAGTCATGTCTCCTGATCAATCATCGACGAACGGCAGCCCGGCATATTGCTCCGCGATCGTCGTCTGCGCCGCGCGCGAGCCGGCGATATATTCGAGTTCGCTGAGCTGGAGCTGGCGCTGGAACGGTGAATGATCGTCGAACTTATGCAGCAGTTCGGTCATGCGGGTCGAATAGCGCACCGTCTTCCACACGCGTTCGAGACAACGATCCGAATAGGCGTCGAGCTTGTCGTGTTTGCCGCTGCGATAGAATTCGGTCAGGCCGCGCGACAGCACCCGCACGTCGGCAACCGCAAGGTTGAGCCCCTTGGCGCCGGTGGGCGGGACGATGTGCACCGCATCGCCCGCCAGGAACAGCCGCCCGTAATGCATCGGCACCGTCACGAACGAGCGCAGTTGCGCCACGTCGCGCTGGAAGATCTCGCCTTCGACGATCTCGCTGCGATCGTAGTCGAACATGCGCTTGTGCAGCTCATCCCAGAAGCGCGCGTCGGACCAGTTCTCCACCTTCTCGTCGGCGGGGACCTGCAGATAAAGCCGCGACACTTCCATCGAACGCCGGCTGCATAGCGCGAAACCGCTATCGCTGTTGGTATAGGTCATATCCGCGATCGGCCTGGCGCGGGCCAGAACGCCGAGCCAGGCAAAATTGAACGTGTGATCGTAAGTGGTGACGACGTTCTGCGGCAGCGCGGGGCGGCTGACGCCATGAAAGCCGTCGCAGCCGGCGATGAAATCGCATTCGAGCGTCTTGTCTTCCCCATCGTGCTGATAGTGAATGACAGGGTTCTCGCTGTCGATGTTTGACAGCTTCGTCACTTTGGCCTCGAAGATCAGCGGATCGTCGGCGGCGACTCTCGCCGCGATCAGATCCTTCACGATCTCTTGCTGGCCGTAGATCATCACCGACTTGCCGGCCAGTTCCGGCAGATCGATATGGATCGTGCGGCCGCGGAACCGCATGTCGATGCCTTCGTCCACCATGCCTTCGCGCTTCAGTCGCGCATCGAGCCCGAGTCGTTCCATGATTTCGACCGTCCCGGTCTCCAGCACACCGGCGCGCACGCGCGCCTCTACATAGGCGCGGCTGCGGGACTCAAGCACGACGGAGTCTATGCCTTGCTGTTTGAGCAGATGAGCCAGGAAAAGACCTGCCGGCCCGGCGCCGATGATTCCAACTTGAGTGCGCATTCTTGATTGACCTGTATGCCGGTAAAATGAGGCTCGTCCCGACGCTGCAGCGCCGGAGGACGAAAAAAATCTTTTATCGCGGGAAGAGCGGCTTTGCGAGCCTTTTGGACGCTTGCCCCGGCCTTGGCCAGGCAGATGGTTTCGCTTGGCTCCAGCCTCGCGGCGACGGATGGAGCGTGCTAGAACGGCAGGGTGTGGAGACCAAGATGACGAACGGCGACAATATCATTCGACTGAGCGGGGGGCTCGATACCATTCCCTCGAAACTGCTGTCGGCCGCCAATTTCTGGCGCCGCAGCGGCAATTCCTACTACCGCCGGCATTTCCGCATTTCCGTCACCGACGTCCGCATTCTGACCTTCCTGCAGGCCCGCGGACCGGTCTCGCTCAACGCCATGGCGGACCATTGCGGTATCGACAAAACGCAAGGAAGCCGCGCCGTGAAGGAATTGATCGGCCGCAAGCTGGTCGTTCACAACCGCAGCGCCGCCAAGGGGCCGGTCGGTCTGTCGCTGGATCGCGACGGCGTGCTCATGTGTCGTAAACTCAAACCCGCATCCGTGGCGCGGCAAAAGCTTCTGGCCGCCGGCTTCTCGAGCGCCGAGATCGAGCAGCTCGACCGCATGCTCGATGTCCTGCTCGGCAATGCGCGCGCCTCGCTGCTTGGCGATGCGGGCGAAGAATCCTCGCGCCCCCGCAAGCTGAAGCAGCCGTGATTCCCTGGCTCCTGGTCGACAAGACGCAAATTCCCGGCACCAGCGGTGATCTGCGCCTGATGCAGCGCGGCGCTGAATTCTCGATCATGCTGGGACAGAACGAGTTGATGAACAGCCGCCTCAGCGGCTCGGAACAGGCGTTGGCGACGCTGGCCTATGAGAAGATCGCGGCGCGCGAGACGCCGCGTCTGTTGATCGGCGGCCTCGGCATGGGGTTCACCCTGCGCGCGGCGCTTGCTGTGCTCGGCCCCAAAGCCGATGTCGTCGTCGCCGAACTGGTGCCGGCGGTTGTCGCTTGGGCGCGCGGGCCGATGGCGAGCGTGTTCGGAGATAGCCTCAGCGACCGCCGTGTCAGCATTCGCGAGGCTGATGTGCGCCAACTGATCGAGCCGGTTGTCCAAGCTTACGATGCGATCCTGCTCGATGTCGACAATGGCCCCGATGGCCTCACCCGCGCCTCCAATGACGCCCTGTACAAGCCGGCGGGCCTGCGCGCCGCCTATCGCGCGCTGCGCCCGGGCGGCGTGCTGGCCGTCTGGTCATCAGGGCCGGACGTTGCTTTCACCCGGCGGCTGCGCAAGGCCGGCTTCGCCGTCGAGGAAGTCCGCGTGCGCGCCAATGGATCGCGTGGCGGGGCGCGTCATGTGATCTGGGTCGCGACGCGGGCCGCTACCTAGCCGTCATGCCCGGCCTTGTGCCGGGCATCCACGCCTCAGTGCGCGGCGCAAATACAAGAAGAGGCTTCGTCCGTGAGCTTTTGCAACCGCGAGGCAGCTTAGTCGCGTGGATACCCGCGACAAGCGCGGGCATGACGCAGTTGGCTGATTGCAGCTTAGCGATTCAATTAGCGGGCTTCGCCGCCGCCTGAAGACGTGCGCGCAAGGTGGCGACAGAGCTGTCGCGCGGGTTGAGCGCCAGCGCGGCGTTCGCATCGGCCAGGGCATGGGCGACGTTGCCTTGTTTCTCATAGGCCATCGCTCGATTCTGGAAGATCTTTGCAATCTTGGGTTCGATCGCGATCGCGGCATCATAATCGGCGATGGCGCGATCGAACTCGTTCTGGTTGTAGAGCGTGAAGCCGCGATTGACCAAGGCCTGCACGTTCTTCGGATCGCGGCGCAGCGCCTCGTCGAAATCGGCCATGGCCTTGTCCTTGTCGCCCTTGCCGGCGTAGAGCACGCCGCGGTTTGACAGCGAATTCACTTCCTGCGGATCGAGCTTGATCGCCTCGCCATAGTCCGCGATGGCCTGATCGACGTTGCCCTTGTTCTGATAGGCGATGGCGCGGTTGAAATAGACGACCGATGCTTTCGGATCGTCGAGCTTGATCGCCGCGTCATAGTCGGCGATCGCCTTGTCCCACTGATTGCGGGTCTTGAACAGCATGGCGCGGTTGTTGAAGGCCTGGATCAGGGTCGGGTCGAGGTCTATCGCCTTGTTGAGATCGCGCAAAGCCGCGTCGAGATTGCCGCCCATGGCGGTGAGATAGCCGCGATTGTTATAGGCGGCGGCATTCCTCGGGTTGAAGCGGATCGCATTGGTGAAATCGGCGATCGCTTCCTTGGTCTTGCCCATGGCCTGCAGGGCGAAGCCGCGGTTGTAATGGGCCGTGCTCAGCACTTCCTCGTCCATCCGCTGCATCTTGATCATCTCGGTGCAGCCGACGACCGTTTCGGGGAACGTCTCGGCGGGACAGGGCGCCGCAAGCGCGGGCAGGGCGGAGCTTGCGAGAACAAGAACGGCCATCAGGCTCGCTGGACGAAGCCGCATCGAAAATTCTCCTGCTCAGGCGTCAGGGAGCTGACTCGCCCATCGGCAGCAGTATAGCTGCTCGATGACAGTTGTGCTTGTGTGAATCCACACCTGCCCCCCAGGCGCGGCTACCCCTGACCTTGGCTGAACGGCAGCACATAGGGCGTGCCGGCCGGCGGCGCCTCCGAGACGAGAATGTCGACATCGAACACGTCGCGGATGGTGGCGCGATCGACGATATCGGCAGGCCTGCCGCTGGCCACGGCGCGGCCGGCCTTCATCATCACGATCGTATCGACATTGGAACAGGCGAGATTGACATCATGCAGAATGGCACAGACCGCCAGCCCGCCGGCGGTGAGCGAGCGTGCCGCTTCGATCAGCATCAGTTGATGCCGCAGATCGAGATTGGAGGTCGGCTCGTCGAGATAGAGCACCTGGTGCGCACCGAATTGCGTGCTGGACTTCAACTGGCAGATGGCGCGGGCGAACTGCACCCTCTGCTGCTCGCCGCCCGACAGCGTGTGATAGAAGCGGTCGGCAAGATGCAGCACATCGGCGATGGCGAGCGCCTCGACGATCGTGTCGTCCAGCGCGCGCGCCGAAGCACTTTTCCGCCGCGGCGCCTGCATGGCGATGCGCACCACCTCGTAACAGGTGAACGGAAACGTCACGCTGGTCGCCTGCGTCATCACCGCGCGCCGGGTCGCCAGCCGCCAGGCTGGAATCGTGTGCAGGTTTTCATCGCCCATCCGCACGGAACCGCTGGTCGGTTTCAACTCACCCGTCAGCATGCGCAGCAAGGTCGTCTTGCCGGCGCCGTTGGGCCCGAGGATGGCGGTGAGCGATCCGGCTTCGAGGTCGAGCGAGACATCATCAACCAGCGTCTTGCCGCCGATCGCATAGCTGAGGGAACGGGCGCTGACGATTGTGGTCATAGATCGATGTTCCGATTGCGCCGCAGCAGCAGCCAGAGAAAGAACGGCCCGCCGATGAGCGCGGTGAGAATGCCGATCGGGAGATCGGCAGGCGCGACGATGGTACGCGCGATGGCATCGGCGATCACCAGCAGCGCGGCGCCGCCCATGGCCGACATCGGCAGCAGGGTGCGGTGATCGGCGCCGACCGCCAGGCGCAGGAGATGCGGCACGACGATGCCGACGAAGCTGATCGTTCCCGCCGCGGCCACGCTGACGCCGACGGCGAGAGCCACCAGAATGATGCACACGGTCTTGATGATCTGCACCGGCACGCCGAGATGATAGGCGGCAGCTTCGCCCATCGACAGCGCGTTCATGCCGCGCGCCAGGAACGGCGTCGCACCCAGCAGCAAGGCGACGATCGGTGCCGCGACGGCAACTTTCTGCCAGCTGGCGCCGCCGAGGCTGCCGAGGGTCCAGAAGGTGATGTCGCGGAGCTGGCGATCGTCGCTCATGAAGATCAGCAGGCCGATACAGGCCATGGCGAGCGCAGCGAGCGCAATGCCGGCGAGCAGCATGGTCGCCACCGATGTATGGCCTTCGCGCGTCGCGATGCCATAGAGAAAGAGGGTGGCGATCAGGCCGCCGAGAAAGGCGGCGAGCGGCATCACGACGCTTTGCATGAGGGCGGGGCTCACGCCGCTGATATGATGGCCGAGCACGATCATCAGGGCTGCGGCAAGCGCCGCGCCGCTGGAAATGCCGACGATGCCCGGATCGGCGAGCGGGTTGCGGAAGAGCCCCTGCATCAGCGCGCCCGACACGCCGAGCGCCGCGCCGAGCAGGAGCGCCATGATGATGCGGGGCAGGCGGATGTTGAACAGCACCAGGAAATCGCGTGCGAGCGCTGGCGAGCTTTGGCCGTCGAATGCCGATGTCGTGAGAGCCCATAGCCGTTGCGGTGAAATCGAAATCGGACCCGATGTCAGCGCCACGAACACGCTGGCGACGAGGACAAGCGCGAGGACGGTGAAGCCCAGATGCATGCGCCGCCGTCGGCCGGCGACGAAGCTGCGGACCTGCGCCGCTGTCACGGCTTCGGCACTCATGGCTTGGATGTCGCAGGCGCGGTGTCCGGATACAGCTTGGACATGAGGTCGTGCGCCGCCTGCGCTGTCCGAGGTCCGAAGCCGAGCATATAATTGGCGTTCATCTGAATGAGCTTATGTGTCGCCGCCGCCGGCGTCGCCTTGAACGCCCCCTGGTCGAAGATGCTGGACGGCGCCGCGTCGTCATCGCCGCGTTGCGCCATCACCACCGCGTCGGGCGCGGCCTCGATGACCGCCTCGTCGCTGAGCTGCTTGTAATTGTCCATGCCGCCCGCGGCATTGACGCCGCCGGCAAGCGCGATCATCGCATCCGCGGCCGTCTTGCGCCCGGCGGCCATGGCGCGCCCGCTTTGAAAGCCGAGGATCACCATCACCCGCAGCGGCTTGACGATCGCCTTGCGACGCGCATCGAGGGCCTCGAATTCCTTGCTGACCTTGGTCGAAAGCGCCTGGGCCGGCTCCTTCAGATCGAGCAGGCGGCCGATCTCGTCGATCTTGTCGATGACCGATCTGGCGCTTGGCTGCTCGTCGAGCAGGACGATGCGCAGGCCGGCGCTTTTCAGCAGGCCAAGGGTGTCGGCGGGGCCGGCGCCCTCGGCCGCGATCATCAATGTGGGGTTCTGGCTGAGCACGCCTTCGGCCGACAACTGGCGCAGATAGCCGACATTGGGCTTCGTGCGCAGCGCCTCGGGCGGATAGAGGCTGGTCGTATCGACAGCGACGATCCGGTCCTGGGCGCCGAGCGCGTAGATGATTTCGGTGATCGAGCCGCCGACGGACACGATCTGCTGTTTCTCGGCCGCGCATGCCGTGGACAACAGAGCCAGCGTCATCATGAGCGTGCTGCTTGCCCGCGTGATGCGCCGCCATTTCGCGGACGTTGATCCAACTGCCTGTAACATATGCTGCCTTCCCGTCACCTTTAGAACCATAATAAATCCAAGGTCGATGCAATTTAGAATTATGTAAATCTACGTATAGTTTCGTCATAGATAGTTTTAAATTATTCCAAACAAATAGTTAGACGCGATTTATTGACGATCATTATTTGCAATGACTATGGTCCGTCAAGATAACGGCTAACAAGGCAGAAAACGTACAGCAACGTTCGCCACTAAGCCCAAATCGAACAGGGGAATGGCGATGAAGAGCGTATTGGGGCATGTGTTGGTTGCGTCTATCTGCGGCGTCGGTGTGGCGTCCGCGCAAGACCAGCAGCGCACGGGGCAGCCGGCGGGGCAGCCGGCGGGGATCGTCACCGAACTCGACGAAATCACTGTCAGCGCCGACCGCCAGCAGTCGACGGTTTTCGACAGCCCGGCAACGGTTTCGGTGCGCGACGCCAAGGAACTCGACGAGAAGAACATCCAGTCGCCGCGCGATCTCGTCCGCGACGAGCCGGGCGTTTCGATTGGCAGCCAGCCGACCCGCACGGGGTCGACCAACTATGTCATTCGCGGTATCGGCGAAAACCGCGTGTTGCTGCTGCTCGATGGCGTCAAGGTCCCGGATTTTCCGGCATCGAATGCAGGCGCCGGCACCTACACGCGTGACTTCGTCGACTTCGACAGCCTGAAGCAGGTCGAGATCATCCGTGGACCGGCATCGTCCCTGTACGGTTCGGACGCCATCGGCGGCGTCGTCGCCTATGTCACGAAAGACCCGGCCGACTATCTGGCCAACACGCCGAAGAACTGGTTCGTCAGCGCCAAAGCCGCTTACGATTCAACCGATCGGTCCTTCACGCAGACATTGACCGCCGCCGGCCGTAGCGGCCAATGGGAAACCCTGCTCGTCTATACGCACCGCAATGGCCATGAGGTGACGCCGAACACCTGGCGCAAAGCCAATCCGCAGACCTATGAGTCGAGCAGTGTGCTCGGCAAAATCGTCTACAACTCCAGCGAACTGGGCCAGTTCAAGCTCACCGGGCAGTTCACCCGCAAGACGATCGACACCAATATCCTGACCGATCTCTCGACGTCGGTGCTGGGATCGCGCGGTCAGGATACGAACGTTCTGCCCCGCATCAGCTTTGACTGGAATCTGCCCCTCGCCTGGGCGATGGCCGACAGCATGAAGACGAAGGTGTATTACAATGCCGTCGATCGGCACGAGCTGACCCGTCAGGATCGCGTCACCCCCGCAGGCGGTGCGGTTTCAAATCGCCTGCGTTTGTCTGACTTCGGTTACGAGCAGCAGATCTATGGCGGCGAAATCCAGTTCAACGCCGTGCGCAGCTGGGGCGACTGGAAGCACGAGTTCATCTACGGCGCGACGTTCGACCGGACGACGACGCAAAGGCCGCGTTATCGGACCGAGACCAATCTAGCCAACAATACGACGACATCGTTTGTCGGTCTTGAGCAGTTTCCCAACAAGAATTTCCCCGATACGGAAACCACCCAGGCCGCCGCCTATGTGCAGGACACGATCTCCAGCGGCAAGCTGCGCATCATTCCCGCCGTGCGGTTCGACTATTACAACTTGAACCCGAAGCCGGATGCGATGTTCTACAACTCCAATCTGGCGAATTTCACCGTCGAAAAGCTGAAGGCGACCGCGGTTTCGCCGAAACTCGGCGCAACCTACGATCTGACCGAGAATTACCGTCTCTTCGGCCAATATGCGCATGGCTTCCGCGCGCCGCCCTACGACAACGCCAACTTCGCCTATTCGAATCCGGCGTTCGGCTATGAAATTCTTCCCAACGGCAATCTGAAGCCGGAAACCAGCGACAGCTTTGAATTCGGCCTGCGCGGCCGGTTCGACAATGGCTCGAGCTTCCAGCTGACGAGCTTCTACAACACCTACAAGAACTTCATCGACACGGTCGTGGTCGGCACGTCCCCGCAGGGCCTGCAGCAGTTCCAGTACCGGAACCTGTCGAATGTCGTGATCTGGGGTTTTGAAGGCAAGGGCGAATACCGCTTCAACACGGAATGGTCGGTCTTCGCCAACGCGGCCTATGCCTACGGCCGCGATCAGCAGACCGGCAAGCCGATCGATTCGGTCGATCCGTTCACCGGCCTCGTCGGCGTGCGCTATCAGAATGTCGCCAATTGGGGCTTCGAAGCCAGGCAGCGCTTCGCGGCCGGCAAGAAGCGGGTCAGCGACCCGACCATCGTCACGACCAGCGGCTATGCCGTCACGGATCTGACATTCTTCTACAATCCATTGCCAAACCTCACGATCAACGCGAATATCTATAACCTGTTCGACCGCAGCTACTTCAACGCGCAGGATGTGCGTGGATTGCTGACGACGAATGCAAATCTCGAATTGTTCCGGGCGCCAGGACGGACCTTCGCCTTGAACGCCACCGTGCGCTGGTAAGATCTCAACAAAAATCAATCAGGAGAATCCTATGTATGTTGCCATGAACCGCTTCCGCGTGAAGCCTGAAGCCGCCGATGATTTCGAAGCCATGTGGCTTGCCCGTGAGTCCTATCTCGACCAGTTGAACGGCTTCGTCTCCTTCCAGCTCCTGCGCGGCGCGCCGAAGGAAGACCATGTCCTGTTCTCGTCCTACACACTGTGGGCGTCCAAGCAGGATTTCGAAGCCTGGACGAAATCGCCGCAGTTCGCCGCCTCGCACAAGCGCGCGAGCTCGAGCGACCGGCCGCCGATGACGCTCGGCCATCCGGAGTTCGAAGGCTTCGACGTGGTGCAGTCCATCGTTGCGCCCGACAGCCGCCCCGGCAAGGCAGCCTGACCATGACGGCCGTGGCAGCGACCCAGGATCGGCAGAATATCCAGGACAGGATCGCCGCGCTTCAGGCGACCATCGCCGAAAAGCCGGATGGTGTTCTGGAATCCTATGCCGAGCAGCACGGCGTTTCGATGCGCGTGGCGCTCGAATGTCTGCCGGGCGACCAGGCCGTCTTTGTCGATGGCACGCGCTTTGAGGACATCTGGGCCGATTTGACCACGTTTGGCCCCATCGTCTTCATCGTCCATTCGGCGGATGGCGTCTTCGAGACAAAGGGCAGCCTGCCGCCGGGATCATCCGGCCGTGGCTATTTCAATGTCCACGGTGAAAGCCCGATCAGCGGACACATCAAGGCCGATCGCTGCCAGGCGGTCTGCTTTGTCGATCGGCCGTTCTTCGGTCGGCGCTCCTGTTCGGTGCAGTTCGTCAATGGCGACGGCAACATCATGTTCAAGGTGTTCATCGGCCGCGATGACAAGCGCGAACTGCTGGCCGATCAGGTTGCCTCATTCGAAGCCTTGCGAGCCCGCATGCAGCAGAAATGAAACGGCAGAAATGAAACGGCCGGGGATTGAGGAGGAACCATGTGCAATATCGCTGAAGAACGGCTGAAAATCGAAAAACTTCTCCACGAGACCGCATCCCACCTGTTTCAGCAAGGCATCAGTGAGCGCGACGAGCTTGCCGATGCCTGCCTCAAGACGCTCTATGACAATTATGGTTCCAACTGTCCTGATCGGTGCATCGAAGCCAAGGTCGAAAGCTTCCTGCTGGAAGCAGCGGCCGGCCCAAACGATTTCCCGGCCTATTGTGCCGGCCCATCCCGCGATCAGGCTTGCTGATCGATTGATCATGCCGGCGCTGGCCGCATTCGCGAATATTGGCTTTGTTCGATCATGACTGCAGTTGTGTCACAGGGCCAATATGAATGGGACAGCAGTAGCACGGGCACCGTCGTCTACTGGATCGGCGCGGCGGTTTTAGCCGGCCTTCTTCACTTCATCGCCATCTGGGCGATCATTCACTGGATGAAGCCGGTCGAGCTGCCGGAAGCACCGTCGGCCGCTTCCGAACCCATGCAAGTGCCCATGGCATTGGAATTGGTTCAGGATGTTCCCGCGGCTGCCGCTCCGCCCCAGCCGACACCTCAGGAAATACCCGAAGAGAAGGCCGAGACGCCACCCCCGCCGGCGTCCGAGATGAAAGCCGAAGACAAGCCCGAACCTGTTGCTGAAGAAACCAGGCCGGTTGAGCCTCAGCCCGCCGAGCCCGAGGTGGCGGAGCCGTCCAAAGTCGAGACACCCCAGGAGGTGAAGCAGCCTGAGTTGCCGCGATCCAATGACGCCACTCAGCTGGCAGCGCCTGCCAAGCCGCAGAAAGTCGTAACACCGCAGCCGCCCACTCCGGCGCGCGTCATACCAAGGCGGCCCGTTCCGCCTCGCGTTGAACCGACGCCTGTCGTCAGGCGCAAGCCGGTCGTCGAACCACGGCCCGTCCGCGTGGCGGCACCGGGTGTCGACCGCCGCGCGGAACGCGCGGCCGCAGCCGCCGCGCGGGCCTCCGCTGCGGCGAGCGCTCGTGCATCGGCTGCAGCTGCAGCCCGGGCCTCCGCCGCTGCCGCAGCCGGTGCGCGCGCAGCTGCCGCCGCTTCTGCATCGGCGGCGTCTTCCGCATCCTGGCGCGCCAGCCTGATGGCCCACCTCAATCGCTTCAAGCGCTTCCCTGCAGGCGCTTCGCCGGGCTCGGTGTCGGTGGCGTTTACGATCGACAGGTCAGGAGGCGTTCGCTCGGCAAGCCTTGCGCGCTCCTCCGGCAACTCGATCCTCGATGCCGAAGCCGTCGCCATGGTGCGGCGCGCCAGCCCGGTTCCTGCGCCGCCTGCCGGTGTCGGCGGCGGCTCGATGGCGATCTCGGTGCCGATCAGGTACAGCCGGTAGGTTGCTGCGCGATGACGCAGCTTCGCTTCAGCGCATTTTCAAGCGAAGCGGACACCGGTGAAATTCAGATGTTTGCCATGGCAAGAGAATGGCGCACACGACGCAGTTCCATCAGATCGGCTCGCCTTCAGTAAGACCAAAAAAGTCTTAGAGAGAGACGAAAACTATATTGGACCGCGCCATAAGGCCATCACTAACTTTGCCCTCAAAGAGGACGGTCAAGGGGGGATTCGATGGTTGCAGCAGCAACAGGCGCGATCCTCGGTGAGAGAACCTTGGGGGAGGGCGCGCGATGCGGGGAACCATCAGCAGGAACGGTGGCGCTTCAGGCGTCTCAACCATAACCCGACGGGCTGCCGTCATGACTGGCGCGGCGCTGATGTTGCCACGATTGGGCATGGCGCAAGCCGCGTGGCCGACGCGCGTTGTTAAAATAATCGTGCCGCTCGGCCCTGGTTCCGGCGCCGATATCGCTGCCCGCCTGCTGGGCGAGCGTCTGCAGCGGATGTGGGGCAAACCCGTCGTCATCGAGAACCGGCCCGGC
>Ga0180219_1000506_pt1 | contig 31360 bp, 29 predicted proteins | sample eDN3rd30CBELigMG_FD_151338 | JGI IMG/M metagenome (GOLD analysis project Ga0180219, IMG submission 151338) | Enriched Miracle-Growth compost microbial communities from Emeryville, California, USA - eDNA 3rd pass 30_C BE-Lig MG (version 2)... ... | reverse complement strand
CGATCCTGACTGTCATCCGGCCTGTAACAGACGCGATCCTCCGCTCTAGGGCGGACAAAAAACCCTGACATCCTTTCGGAGGCCGAGGTTTTGGATGATCTGCTATCGCAGCCATCAGCGGTTGCGGGGAAGCGCCGCACCTGATTTCGTAGAATAGGGCCGCGCCCCCAAATGGGGAATCGCCGTTATCGGTGATTGCGGGAAGGCGTAATATCCGTCCGTTGCATAACGGCCCGGAAAACGCGAAAGCGCCCTCATCGGGCGCCGTCTGCGATATCGTAAAAGTTGGTTGAGCGGAGAGGTCTGTCAGCTAATACTCTCCGACGCAACGCCTCAGGCGTCGACAGGGCTGGTGCGTTCTTTCGCAGCCATGTTTCCGCGTTCCCGCGCCCCGCGCTTCCGGGGAGCGCGCGGGCGGCGCAGCAAGCGCATGCCGTTGAGGATCACCACCAGCACCGATAACTGGTGGACCAGCATGCCCTCGGCCATGTGGATATCGCCGCTGAACACGCCCGCGAGCAGCCCGGCCACGGTCAGCAGCGCGATCACCAGGTTCTGGCGCATGTTGGAGAGTGTGGCGCGCGAGATCGCAACCGCCTCGGGCAGCTTGCCGAGGTCATTGGCCATCAGCGCGATGTCGGCGGCCTCGATCGCCACGTCGGAACCTGCCGCACCCATGGCGATGCTGGTATCGGCGGCAGCCAGGGCCGGTGCGTCGTTGATGCCGTCGCCGATCATCGCGACATGGCGGCCCTCGGCCTGGAAGGCGCGGATCAGCCTGAGTTTGTCCTCGGGCATCAGCCCGGCATGGACCTCGTCGATGTCCAGATCGGCGGCGATGGCGCGGGCGGCCTGCGGCTGGTCACCGGTCAGCATGGCGATGCGCTGGATGCCAGCCTCGCGCAGCCGGGCTATCGCCGGGGCGGCTGAAGGGCGCGGCTGATCCGACAGGCCCAGAATGCCGACGGCCCGCCCGTCCAGCGCGACGATTACCGGCGTGCGTCCGCGCGCGAGAAGCCCAGTCAGCGCGGCCTCGGCCGCGGCATCGAAGGCGATGCCCAGCCGGTCGAACAGTCGGCGGTTACCCGCTGCGATCCGACGCCCGGCATGGCGCACGACCAAGCCCATGCCGGCCAGTTCCTCGACCGCCTCCGGTGGCGGGATCTCGGCCTCGGCGCGGGCGGCGGCGACGATCGGGCGGCCCAGCGGGTGGTCCGAGCCCGACTCGGCAATCGCCGCCCAGTGCAGCAGCTCCGCCCGGTCGATGCCGGCCAGCGGCAAGACCTCGACCAGGCTCGGGCGCCCCTCGGTCAGCGTACCGGTCTTGTCGAGCGCCAACATGTCGATGCGCCCGGCGTTTTCCAGATGCTGGCCGCCCTTGATCAGTATCCCTGAGCGCGCCGCCCTTCCGATACCGGCGATGATGGAAACCGGGGTCGAGATCACCAGCGCCCCGGGGCAGGCCACCACCATGAGCGTCAGCGCGAGGCGGACATCCTGCGTCACCACCCAGGCGCCAAGCGCCAGCACCATGATTGCAGGCGTATACCATTGAGCAAAGCGTTCGATCATGCGCTGGCTGGGCGCGCGTTCCTCCTGTGCCTCCTCGACACGGCGGATGATGCGCGCCAGCGTGGTGTCGGCACCGACGCCGGTGGCGCGGATGCGCAGCAAGCCGTTCTCGGCGATGGTGCCGGCATAGACGCGCGCGCCTGGCGCTTTCTCGGCCGGGATCGGCTCGCCGGTGATGGCGGCCTCCGAGACGGCGGCGTTGCCCTCCATCACCTCGCCATCGACGGGGATGCGCTGGCCCGCGCGCACCAGCACCGTCTCGCCGGGACGCACGGCACTGGCGGCGACCTCGACCGGCTGGCCGTCGCGGATGACCGTGGCGAGTTGGGGCGCGGCCTTCAAGAGATCGGCCAGCGCGCCACGGGTCTGACGCAGCGTGCGCGCCTCGAGCCAGGCGCCGAGCATGAACAGAAAGGTGACGGCTGCCGCCTCCCAGTATTCACCGATGATGAGCGCGCCGATGGCGGCGATGGTCACCAGCAGTTCGATGGACAGGTGGTGGATGCGCAGCGCCTGCAGCGCGCGCCACGCGATGTCGGCGCCTGCCAGCACCGCGGCCGCCACCATCAGCGCCGCCCACAGGTCGATGGCGCCGAAGCCCCAGCGCACCACCAGCCCGGCGCCGATCAGCGCCGCGCTGCCCAGCACTAGCCATTTGCGTCGCGTCGCCGGGTTGCGCAGCAGGGGAAGGATGCGGGTGATCATGTCAGATGCTCCCTTGCACAGGAGGATGACCGCCGGGGGTGGCGGCGGGACGGGGGTCAGAAGGTGAGGTCAGAAGGCCGTAGGGCGGGCGGTATAGCCTACGGATTTCACGGTCGAGACGAGGGCCTCGACCGAGGCCATGGCGGGATCGTATGCGATCTCGATGCGGCCGGTGTTGAAATGAACTTTCGCCATCGTGACGCCGGGCAGCGCCTTGAGCGCCTTCTCGATCTTGACCACGCAGGAGGGGCAGGAAAATTCGTCGCTGCGCAGGACGGTGTTGAGCGTGTCGGACATGGTTCTTTCCTTTGTCTTTTGTCTGCTCGGCCCGACCTCGGTCTGGACCTGACTTACAGGGTCGAGATAGGCTGTCCGTTGACGCACGGTTATTGGCAAATTATGCAAGGATTTCTTGCATGGATGCACAAGATCAGAACTGGGACGACTACCGTCTGTTCCTCGCTGTCGCGCAGGCGGGTTCGCTGTCGGGGGCGGCGCGGCTTTTGGGCGTCACCCATTCGACCGTGTTCCGCCGCCTTACCGGTTTCGAGAAAACCCTCGGCGTGCGCCTGTTCGAACGCCTGCCCTCGGGCTATGTCCTGACCGCGGCAGGCGAGGCGATGCAGCACGCGACGGCGCGCATCGACGACGAGATCGCCGCCGTCCGTCGCCGCGTGACCGGGCAGGACCAGCGGCTGAGCGGGCAGGTCCGCATCACCGCCACCGACATGCTGGCTATCAGCCTGCTGCCGCCACACCTGGCCGCGTTCCGCGTCGCCTGGCCGGGGATCGAACTGGAACTGCTGGTCTCGGACACGCGGCTTGACCTGACCCGGCGCGAGGCGGATATCGCGTTGCGCCTTGGCAATCCGGTGCAAGAAACGCTGGTCGGGCGCCGGATCGGGCGGCTGGCCTTCGCGGTCTATTGCGCGGCAGCGTGCCATCGCGAGGGGATCGGTGAGGACCTAGCAAGCCATGACTGGATCGGCTTTGGCAGCGCCCATGCGCCCTTGCGGCAGGTGCTGGCCGAATGGCTGCCCGGCCTGCGCCCGCAATTTCGCACCAATTCGATCACGGCAGCGATCGCGGCGGCGCGGGTGGGGATCGGGCTTGCGGCGCTGCCCTGCGCCATCGCCGATCCCGATTCCGGCCTGCGGCGGGTGGCACCTTTCCCGGGTGATTTTCGCCTCGACCTGTGGCTACTCACCCACGAGGATCTGCGCCACACCGCCCGCATCCGCGCTTTCGTCGATTTCATGGCCGAGGCGCTAGCTGCGCAGGCCGACCTACTGGAGGGCCGCGGGCCGTTGGCCGAAAAACCGGCCGGAGCGTAATGCCCCGGCCGGCCGACCCCTCTGGGCTTGCGCCTCGCGGATGTTAATCAAGTGTCTGCCACCCCGGGTGCTCGAAATGCTTGCCATAGGCATCGAGCGCATGAACGATCGCCGCTGCGCCCGGCTGCGCCTTGCCATTCTTCAGCGCCGCGACGCCCTCCATCACCTGTTCGAGGACGATGTGGAACTGCTCGTCAACCGCAGGTTCCAGGACGCAGTTCTCAACCATGAAATCGAGCTGCTTCTGCACATTGGCGGCCATCCCCCGCGCGGCGTCGGCCGACAGGGTGCCAGCGTGGATCGCGTCCAGGTTCGCGGCCATGGTGTCGCGGATCGCGGTCATGCCGGTGATCATGTTCTGATCGCCCTGCCACTTGGCGCCATTGTTCAGCACGATCTCAAGGGCCGAGGCATCATGGCCATTATGCGTGGCGGTCTGCGCGGCGGCGATTCCGGGCGCCCCCAATGCGAGGGCGAGGACCATGGTGAGGGTGGTGAGGAATTTGGCGGTTTGCATAGGTCTTCTCCTGTGTCGGGTATTGGCTCTGGCCGCAACGAGCGATCGTGGAGGGCCGTCGCGTGTGGCTTGAAGATAGGCCGTCTGTTTGCGCACAGGGATCGATGAAACGCGCAAGTTGTCTTTGCATGGACAGACAGAGGATACAGACAGAGGATCAGGCGAAATCGAAACGTCACAGCGGACCGCACTCTCTCAGGCGGCATCCGCGCCGGACACTCTGGAAAAGAGTCCAACCGCCTCGGAGATGATTTCGCCATCGCTACCACGCGAAAGAAACAAGGCATCGATCTGGCGCCGCTGCGCGAGCCTCGCTCCAGCCGTCGCCCCGGTAACCATCAGCGCGGTCGCCCAAGCATCGGCTTCGGCGCAGGTTCGTGCGATGACTGTCACGGAGGCAGGCGACTCGCTGAGAGGAGCACCGCGGCGTGGGTCCATCGTATGCGAAAGGCGACGGCCCGCGACGAGAGCCCAATGCCGATAGTCGCCGGATGTGGCAACAGCCGCATTCTCCAACGCAAGGATCGAATGGGGCGCACGGCGATCGTCGTCGGGAGCCTCGATTGCGATGGTCCATGGCTGCTCGTCGGGACGAAGGCCAAACGCCCTCATCTCGCCATCGATACCCACCAATCCGGAAGAAATACCGAAAGCACGCAACGTCTCAGCCAACCGGTCGACGCCATAACCTTTAGCGATGCCGTTGAGATCGAGAACGACAGGGGCTCGCTTGCGCGCCCTTCCCCGATCAAGGTCGAGCTCCAGCGCCTCGTGCGCCGCGCGACGCGGTGCATGAAGCGCCTTCCGGATAAGGGATTGGTCGGCAACTTCCGGCCCAAAGCCCCAAGCCGCAACGGCGTCGCCTACAGCAATATCGAATGCGCCACCCGAGGCGCGACCGATATCGAGCGCGAGACTCAGGACATCCATCAGCCGCTTCGGTATCTCCACCCATTCGCCTATCGGACAGGCGTTCAAACGCATCAGGTTGCTGTCCGGGTTCCAGACCGACATCTGCGCGTCCACCTCATCCACCGCCGCCTGCAATGCATCCTGGACCGGCGACAGATCGAACCTGGTGGCGGTGTAGAACAGCGCCGACCAGCGCGTGCCCATCGTCGGCCCGTTCAGAGCGCGACGCCTCGGTTCAGTAGACATCTTCGACATAGCGTCCCTCCGCCTTGAGCAGAGCCGGGGTCAGTCCCGCGGTCGCCAGCATGTCGGTGAGTGCCGCGGAAACCCCGGCGGCCATATCGCGCCCACCGCACACCATCACGCGCGCGCCCGCTTGAACAAGGCGTATGATCTCGGCCGGCTCCTCGCGCAGCGTGTCCTGTACGTAGCGGGGCATTCGCCCCCGCGAGCAGGCCGTCGCGAGCTGCCGCAAGCGGCCATCCCGCTGCCATTCCGTCAATTCCTCGGCATAGAGGAAGTCGCTGTCCGGATGGCGCATCCCGAAGAACAGATGGATCGGCCGATAGCGCGCATTGGCGCGCACGAAACCCGCCAGCGGACCTATTCCCGTGCCGGCGCCGATCAGGATCAGCGGCGCGCGGCTGCGGTCCGGATGGAAGCCGGGATTACGCTTCAAAAAAGCGTTGATGGTGGCGCCGGGCTGCAATTCGAAGAGTTGGCCGGAACACAAGCCGGCCGGATGCTTTTTGACGACGATCTCGACGAAGCCATCGCGATGCGCCGAGGCCAGCGAGTAGAAGCGGGGAACGACCGAACCCTCGGGTAGAACGCCGAGGAGATCGCCGGCCGCGAAGCGGCCAAAACCGTGACCGGTCATCCGCTGGATCAGCCGGATCTTTGGCAGCTCAAAACGCAGGATGACGGTCGGGCTTTGCACCTCGGCGCCGTAGTCGTGGCGTGAGAGAAGCGTCAGTGGCAAGGCGGCTGGAGCACGCGCCTGATGGGCGAGTTCCAGTTCGATGCCGAGCGCCGCGCCGAGCGCTCGGCCCCACCGGGTGAAGTCTTGCGCCGATTGGCGATCCACGGTGTCGAAGGGGGTCAGCGTCTTCCATCCCGCAGCTTCCGCCGCCTCGGCGACCGCCTGCGCGAACGCACAGTAGGCCGGAAAGCTGCGGTTGCCAAAGCCGAGAACTGCCAACGGGATCCCTGGCGCAGCGGGCAAAGACTTCAAGCGATCGAGAAATCCCCCGGCCGAGGCGGGCGCGCCACCCTCGCCATAGGTTGCCGCCAGTACCAGAATGCGCCGCGCCCGCCGGTAGAGCGCCGGGTTGAAGGATGACATCGGCGCGACATGGACGGCCTGGCCCGCAACCTCCGTCAGCGCGGCATGCAGCGTTGCGGCAAAGCCCCATGTGCTGCCGCCTTCACTGCCGACGAGCAGAATCGTGTCTGCACGCCTTGCAGGGACATTGTCACGAAGGCGTGGACGGCCGCACCGGGCGGCAAGCCAGAGGATAACGCCGGTTCCCACCATCGCCGGCACGCCAAGCGCCATGATCCCGAGAACGAGCCCGAGCGTGGCGGCCCCCTGGCCAGTGTGCAGCATGTAGATGGTTTCCGAGACGCGCTGCCACCCGGTCAGATCGCTCCAGGCGAGCAGCGCGCCAGTGCCTTGATCGAGATGGCCGGCGCCGCGATCGGTCTTGAAGGTGAAGACATCCGTTGCGTCGCCAGGACTAGGGAACGTCAGGCTGCGCAGTTCGGAAACCGGGGTGCGCACCAGCACATCTATCGCCGCGACGGCCATGCCGGTCCGGCCGCTCGCCTCTGCCTGGGGGGCAGGCGTCACTGCTTCGTCGGGGAGGAGATCGAAGGTCGAGGTGGTCATCCATAGCGCCGTTGCCGAAGACAGCAGCAGGCCGGCGACAGCTACCCGCGCGATCTCCGCATGCGCCCGTCCGCTGCCCGTGCCGCGCATCGGCGCAAGCCATCGCCGCCAGCCGCCGGCCCGGCGCGCGACGAGCGCGGCGCCCGACAGGGCAAGCACCAGCATGGCGGCGGCTCCGGCCGCAGTCGCCATGCGGCCGCCGTCGCCGAGAAACAGCGAGCGGTGCAGGTTGGTCAGCCAGCGTTGGAATCGGCTCTGATCAACGGAGGCGATACCTTGTCCCGTCGCCGGGTTGACAACCGCCGCCTGCGGCCCGGCGCCGCCGAACCAATAGGCGGTGATCCGGCCCGATGGCGCGCGCCGGATCTGCTCCACGTCTGGATAGATCGCCTGAATGCGCCCGGCCAGTTCCGCCGTCGACAGCGTCGCCGCCGCCTGTGGCGAGGACAGGTTCTCAAGCGCGGGGAATATTGAGAGAGCCGCACCGCTCAAGCTGAGCGCCAGCAGCAGACAGGCGGCAAGAAGGCCCGCCCAGCGGTGAGATGCGCGGATCATCGTGGCCTCGATCTACATGCTGTAGGCGAAGCTGGCGACATAGCGCCGCCCGCGGACCGAAGGCTTGGTTCCCTTGGTCAACGGGACGACAACCTCGTTCGGGCTATCGCGCATGTCTTCAACGGCGGCATCGATACGCAACGAGTAACCAGCGTCGAACAGTGCGTCGGCAAGGTCGAGGGTGATTTCGAGTGTGCGGCCGGCGCCGACGCTGGCGCCGGTGATGCCGTTGATTTCGGCGGGCCTGCCGCCACTGGCACGAGCCCAGCCCGACAGGTGGTCATAATATTTCGACTTGGTTCCCGCCATCCACAGGGTGTTGACATATTTGCCCTGCGCATCGGTGACATAGAGCGCGAGATAGGCGCCGTTGCCGCCGTAATTGCTCAGCTGGGTCGTCAGCGTCACGGGTCTCGCCTCGGCGAGGCCCGGAAGCGTGAGCGCGGTGGTTAGCATAAGGGCTGCGAGGAGTGATTTCATGGTGGGTCTGCCTTGCCTGTCTCAGGTCTGCGAACAGCTCCGGCATAGGCCCGGAAGCTCAGGAGACTGTCTTGAGGGCTTCTTTCTCCGTGCCGTCATTGTCGATCGCGCGACTGAGCGATTGCTGACGCGGGAGCGGTTTCTTCTTCAGCCGAATGTCAGTTGATGGACGCCGTAAGCACCTGATTGACATGCCCGGCGCGCGCACCGCATCGGTCAAGGCAGGGTGTCCGCCTTGCCGGCTGTTTGCATATACGGAAAGGCGGGAACGAGCCGGCGAGCCATAATTTGATCAGCGCCAGCTCATGCGTCGCAGGGTTCCGTCGTGCAACACGAATTGATGCCAGATTGCCATCAGGGCATGCGCTCCGGCAAGGATCAGGATGAGATTGCCGGCATTCTCGTGAAGCTCGCCTATCAGGCCGGGGCGTCCCTGAACAGCTGCGGCGAGAGCAGCCCTGCGAAGGAGACCTGCACGCCCAACTGCGATGCCACATACCAGCCGGTGAGAGGTAGACCGATCAGCAGCAGATAGAGCGCGCCATGCCCAATCCTGGCGCCGAGCGCCAGCCAGCCAGTCCCGGCGACCGGCTCGGGCTGGGGGCCGATCAGCCGCAGGATCAGGCGCGGCAGGACCAGAGCCAGCACCGCAAGTCCGAGCGTGAAATGCAAGAGGGGCGGGTCTTGCACGATCTTTCGGCCGCCCTCCGCGCTCAGCCACGCACCAAGCACGGCAATGGCGCTGACCCAGTGGATGACGACGATACTTTTCGAATAGCGGACTATCGTTTTGGCCATGGCTGGCCGCCCTTCAATCAAGAAAGAGTTGCTGATTATCTGACGATAACTTTCGGCGACTCTCTGTTCGCCGGCGGCAAGGACGACGGCTCGATCATGCCAGACGCGGCCGGCTCGCGCCGCGCACGCCCGTCATTATCATCGGCCCGCTTGCGCTTCATCTTGACGACCGCAAGGGTCCCCGGATCGATCTTTGCCTTGAATGGCTGTCCCGTCTCGTCGATGCCCCTGATTTGATAACAGCCGTCATCGATCTTGATCCGGCTCACTTTCCAGCCGTGCGCTTCGGCGCTCTTCTGCACGGCCTCGCGCGACTGCCACTGGTTCATGGGAACGTTGCAATCGTCATCCGCGATCGCCGCGCCGGACCCGGCAAGAGCGAAAAGCAGTGAAGCTGCCACCATGTGCCTAATCATTGTATTGTCCTTGCTCTGCATCAACTTGTGACAAAGGATGGCAATCAATCCTGACGGGTGGCTGAAGGAGGACGGATATTTCCGTCAGCCTTCCGACAGGCTTCGTGGACACAGATTGGGATAGGGATAGGAATATCGCGCCTATGAGAATCCTTCTGATCGAAGACGACACGATACTTGGGGCAGCTGTCCGCGACCACGTTGTCGCCGACAATCATTCGGTTGATTGGGTGACCCGTCTCGACGCGGCCAACGACCATCTCGGCAGTGCGGCCTATGACCTTATTCTGCTCGACATGATGCTTCCTGACGGACAGGGCATTACCTTTCTGCGCGATCTGCGCCGGAAGGGCTGTGTCACGCCAGTGATTATCATGACGGCGCTGGATCAGATTTCAGACCGCATCCAGGGGCTCAACGTCGGGGCCGACGACTATATGACCAAGCCCTTCGATCTTTCCGAGCTATTGGCACGGTTGAACGCCGTGGGACGCCGATACAGCGGCAATCCGAATCCGCTCGTGAAGATCGGCGACCTGCAGATCGACCTCGCGGCGAGGACGATCACGCGTGGCGGCCGACCCGTCAATCTCACGGCGCGGGAGTGGGCGCTTTTAGAAGCTTTCATCCAGCATCCCGGCCAGGTCCTGTCCAAGGAACAATTGGAGGAGCGCCTCTACGCTTTCGGCGCCGAGGTGGAAAGCAACACAATCGAAGTGCATGTCAGCCGCATGCGCAAGAAGCTCGGATCGGCGATTGTGGAAACCGTGCGGGGTATCGGCTACCGGCTCGGAACCGCCAGATGAAGTCGCCTAAAAGTCTGCAATGGCGTCTCTCGCTATGGCTGGGACTGACCATCACCCTGCTCTGGACAATCGCAGCCGCGATAACCGCGCAAAAATTACGTCATGAAATGGATCAGGTCTTCGACAGCGCGCTCGAGGAAACGGCACAGCGCATCCTGCCGCTGGCGGTTCGTGACATCATCAATCGCGACAGCGATGATGGTGATGTGAGCCAAAGCGTTACGACGCTGCGCAAGCATGACGAGTATTTCACCTATGTGGTGCGCGATGCCCAAAACAAGGTGCTGCTGCGTTCACACAAAGCCGATTTATCCATATTTCCACCTTTCACCCGCATGGGTTTTGCCGACACCCTAACCCATCGCATCTATTCCGACGCCGCGTTGCAGGAAACGATCACCATCACGGTAGCCGAGCCGCTGGCCCACCGTCGGGCAATAACGCAAAGAACCTTACTCGATCTGCTCCTGCCGCTTGGCTTGGTGCTTCCCTTAAGCCTGATCGGCATCTGGGGCACTGTGCGACTTTCAATGACACCGATAAGGCGCTTTCGCGCAGGCATTGAGGCGCGAGGTGCCGGCGATTTGTCGCCCATTTCAAACGAAGAACTGCCATCAGAGATCCTGCCGACCGCGCAAGCGGTGAACCGCCTGCTGGAGCAACTCAGGCGTACTCTGGAGGCCGAACGCACCTTTACGGCCAATTCCGCCCATGAATTGCGGACTCCGGTCGCGGCCGCGCTGGCGCAAACACAACGATTGTTCATTGAGGCAAAGGATGACGCGACGCGCGAGCGAGCGCGTCTCATCGAGACGGCATTGCAGCGGCTTTCCAGGCTGTCGGAAAAGCTGATGCAACTCGCGCGGGCCGAGGGTGGGCGCCTCCGGGGAACGGAGCCCACGGACATTGCCGCGATCTTGGGAATGGTGGTGCGGGAAATGACGACAGGCGCGTACAGCGTCGACCGCATAGCCTTCGAGTTGCCGGATACACAGGTCATGGCCCGTATCGACCCGGATGCTTTCGCAATTCTTGCGCGGAACCTCATCGAAAATGCGCTGAAGCACGGATCACAGCAGGAACCGGTGCGCGTGACCCTATCGACAGACGGCGTGCTCAGCGTGGCCAATGGGGGTGCAGCAGTGGCTCCCGATCTGCTTGCCCGTCTTTCCGAGCCGTTCGAACGAGGCGGCGCGCGGGTGGATGGTACCGGGTTGGGGCTGGCCATCGCCCGGGCGATCGCCGCCGGTACCGGCGGCCGTATTGAATTGATTTCCCCCCGCGAAGGCCAACAGGATGGCTTTGAAGCCAGGTTTACTTTGGGAAAGTAAGCGCCATTGCGGCGAGTGTCGTTCTACTCACAAAGTCGATAAAGATGGCTGGTCGGCCCGACGAACGCCGTTTATCGAAGTCCGATAAACTTGCTCCTGGAATTGGATCAAACGCGTGGGTAATCCGGACCCATCCTCAACCGTCTCCGCCGACAAGCCTCGCGCCGGCTCGGCGCTTGAGGTCTTGTGGATCTTCCTCAGGGTCGGGTTGACCTGCTTCGGCGGCCCGATCGCCCATATCGGATACTTCCGCGATGAATTCGTCGTGCGCCGAAAGTGGATCGACGAGCACGCCTACGCCGATCTGGTGGGGCTGTGCCAATTCCTGCCAGGCCCCGCGAGCAGCCAGGTCGGCTTCTCAATCGGGCTCATGCGGGCCGGACATCTCGGCGGCCTCGCGGCCTGGACTGGCTTCACGCTGCCGTCGGCCGCGATCCTTGTCCTTTTCGCCTATGGCGCCGGCGCGCTGAACGGCCCAGTCGGCGCCGGTCTGCTGCACGGATTGAAACTGACGGCGGTCGCGATCGTAGCGCAGGCCGTCTGGGGCATGGCGCGCAATCTGTGCCCCGACCGGGAGCGCGCATCGATCGCTGTCGCTGCCGCGCTCATCATCCTTTTCGACACAACGTCGATCGCCCAGATCGGAGCGATCGTCCTCGGTGGGTTCGCGGGTCTTCTGCTGTGCCGCGACGTGGCGCCGGCGCCGGCCGGGCATGTGGCAATACCGGTATCGCGCACCGTCGGATTGATCACGCTCGGAACGTTCTTCGCCCTGCTGGCGGGGCTTCCCATGCTGCGCAGCCTCACAGGATCCATGGGTGTCGCCCTGTTCGATGCCTTCTACCGTTCCGGCGCGCTTGTCTTCGGCGGCGGTCACGTCGTGCTCCCGCTCCTGCGCGAAGCGTTCGTCGCGCCAGGCTGGCTGAGCGATGATGCCTTTCTCGCCGGATACGGCGCCGCGCAGGCCGTGCCCGGCCCGCTTTTCACCTTCGCGGCCTATCTCGGTACGGCGGTCGCTCCCGCACCGCACGGGCTGGCGGGGGCGGCTCTCGGCCTCATCGGCGTCTTCCTACCCGGCATGCTGATCCTGCTGGGTGTCTTGCCGTTCTGGGACTCATTCCGAAAGCGTGCCCGCGCACAGGCGGCGATGCGGGGCGTGAACGCCGCGGTCGTCGGCATATTGGGCACGGCCCTCTACGATCCGGTATGGACCACGACCGTGCATTCGCCGCGAGACTTCGGCATCGCCCTCGTCGGCTTCATCCTGCTGGTGGCCTGGCGTACCCCTCCGCTCGTCGTCGTCGCCCTCAGCGCCACGGCCGGGATAGCGATGACGTTCGCCTGAAGCCCGGGAGACTTCGAAAGTGCGCGTCATGCGTCTTGCAATGGTTGCGCACTAGGGTCTGATTCGACTGCGTTGAACCAGACCCGTCGCTCATCTTATTGTTTGAGCATGATCTTGTCCGAAAATCGGTTGCCACTTTTCGGGATCATGCACCAGACCATTCTCCAAAAGCGTTTTCCTTCTCCTCTCCGATCTCGATAAGATTTCCGCCAGCTTGATGAAGCGATTGTGGTTCGCTCGGTCGGGAGCGGGCAGCATCGATAGATCGATCACCCGGATCGCTTTTTTGGCGATCATCTCCTGGACAGCGGCATTATCCTCACCAATCGAGCCCATTCGCACGCGGAAACCGCCAATGCGGCGTGAGATAGCAAGCGCCCGATCATCGGTGGAATTGAGCACAATGATAGGATGCGCCAACGGGCCAATCGTTTCGATCTGACGCTTGAAAAGATCGATATCAATATCCGGAGCAGCCAAAACCACCTGGTTTATTCGGCGAAGCGCGTCGCCGTGGCGCGAAAGCTTGAGTTGGCGAAGCGCCTCGACAACCAGCCACGCTCCCATGCTGTGCCCAAACAGCGTGATATTCGCGTTTGAGCGCCGACTTTTAAGATGACCTAGCAATTCCACCAGATCATCCCGTGCGTATGTCGCGGCATCCTTGTCGGCAACATATCCGGTAACAGACCCTTCGGATGGCCAGCTAAAAAGAATCGGAACTTCTCTCAACTCACCGTCCGCAACGACCTCCGCGAACTGAAACAGAGATTCCTGAAAGCTGTAATTGTATCCATGGACATAGATAAGGACATCGTCCGCTATATTGATGTCCTTGTTGATGAGCGTCTCGCGTTTCGCGATGGGATATGTTTGCGTGAAACTAGCTGGCATTTGCGGTTGGGCCTTACCCAGATCCTTACGCCCTGGTGGTATCGCAAGGGTGAAGCGCTCGAACTGCAATTGCGGCGATCTTCTGGCGGTGTATCCGATACCGGCGGGATCTCGTTGACGATCCGTTGCGGTAATGACCGTCACCGTTCGGTATGGCTCCGATATTTCATGTCCGACAGTCAAGGAACTCGGGTCGGGTCGCGCAGCGCATGCTGATACGCCAACGGCTACGACAGGCCAGATCGTCCATCGGACCGCCACGGCAAAGGCTATTCCCATCGAATTATGCATTCGGGCAACGCATATTACCGCTCCAGTTTGAAGGCCTGCTTGCCCTCTCGAAGCCCGACATATCCATTACTGCTGCGAACCAATTGCACGCAGCGCTCAGGAAACAGCGCTCCCGGCTTGAGACAAAGACCATCCGGCGTCGATCGCCATTTTGGCGTCAACTCCATGGGTCCGCCCGTCATCTTGCCGGTCCCATTCTGAAAAAGGACAAGCATGCCGGGACGACCATCTTCCATCGTCATTTTCCATGGCCGCCCGTCGGCAATCTTGGCTGCGAGCGATACGTTAGGGTCTGAACCTTGAGCCATCGCGCCAGTCACTTGCATCATTGCGCCAGCAGTCATGACGATGAGCCACGCCGTGCGACGATGCGTTCTGATATTCGTGCCGGTACGCGACGGAGCCGTCGATAAATTCAAGTTCATAGGCATGAACTCCTTATTCCGGCGTGACGATGAGCGCCGCGCCGCGCTCATTCGAAACCGCGCCCCTCGCCTGCCTCTTCATGCGTTACCCCGTCCCTGATGTGATAAATGCGCTTGAAGGTCGGGATGATCTTCTCATCATGCGTCACGACGATGATGGCCGTTCCAAATTTGACGGCCATATTGTTGAGAATGCGGATCACGGTCAGCGCCCGCACGCTGTCGAGCGGCGCCGTCGGCTCGTCGGCGAGAATGACCGGTGGCCGGTTGACCAGGCCGCGCGCGATCGCGACCCGCTGCTGTTCCCCGCCGGAAAGTTGCGAGGGCATGGCGTTGGCGCGGTGCTCGACGTCAAGCGCTTTTAGAAGTTCGCGCGCGCGCTGGCGCGATGGGTTGTTGGGGACGCCGGCCAGCATGGGCAGCAGGGCGACATTGTCGGTGACATCGAGAAAGGGGATGAGGTAGGGCGCCTGGAAGACAAATCCGATCTTGTCGCGTCGCAGCGCGCGAAGATCGGGAATTTTCCAACCATCGTCATAGATCACCTCGTCGCCGAGCGTCATACGCCCGCCGCTCGGGTCGATGACGGCGCCCAGGGCCTTGAGCAAGGTGCTCTTGCCCGACCCCGACGGGCCGATCAGGCCGACCACCTCGCCGGGCGCGACCCGCATGTTGACCTCTTTTAGGGCATCGACGGCGGTATCGCCGCTGCCATAGCGCTTCCTGATTTTTTCGATGAGGATTCCGCCGCCGGCCATCTCAGCCTCCGATCGCCTCGGCGGGATCGACCTTGAGCGCCATGCGGATGGCGACGACGCTGGCAAGCGCGCATATGGCGATGACGGCGATCAGCCCGATCATCGTATCGATGGAAAGAAGCAGGACGAACTTCGGAAAGAGAGGCGCCGCGAAGGTCGCCGTGATCTTGCCGACGACGAAGCCGATCAGCCCCAGCACGACGGCCTGCTGCAAGATCATGGACGCGATGGTGCGATTGCGCGTGCCGATCAATTTCAGCACCGCGATCTCGCGAATCTTGTCCATCGTGAGCGTATAGATGATGAAGGCGACGATGGCGGCGCTGACGATCGCCAGGATGGCCAGGAACATGCCGATCTGCTTGGCGGATGTCGCGATCAGTTTTCCGATCAGGATCCCTTCCATCTGGGGCCGCGTATAAACCGTCAGCCGCTTCCACCTTGCTACATCGGTTGCGATCTGGTCCGGGTCGTAGCCGGGTTTGACCCGGACCAGAACGGCGTTGACGTAAGGATTGCTGTTCTGCAAGGCGATCACTGAATCCAGCAGGCCAGGCACCCAGGGCCGGTTGAACTCGGGATTTTCGCTGGTGCGTCGGCGCTGGCGGACGATCGCGTCATTGTCCTTGAGGAATTGCGCTTCCTGCGCATCCTTCAGCGGAATGAAGACCATCGGATCGCCACCCGACGACACCGTGCGCCGCGTGAGACCCACAACGGTATAGCGGTTTCGCCGGATAGTGATCGTGTCCCCGAGGGAAAACCCCGTAGCGACATCGGCCACCGCCTCGTAGTGACTGCGCGTGATCTGCCGCCCCGCGACAAGAAACGGCGGGCGGCCGGGCGTCGCCATATCTCCCGGCGCGATGCCCACCACCATGGCCCGCACGTCCGAGTTTCCCTTCCGGACCTGCATCGTGAGGTATGTGACGTTCGCGACCCGCTCGATGCCGGGAATCGCGAGAATCACCCGATAGATATCATCGTTAATGCTTGAGGATTCCGCGTAGGGGCCGAGTGTGTTCTGCTGGACGACCCACATATCGGCGCCACTGTTATCGAGCAAAACCTTGCCGTCATCGACCATCCCGCGATAGACGCCGGCCATGGTGAAGGTCACACCGATGAGCAGGCCGAGCCCGACTCCCGTGAAGACGAACTTGCCCCATGAATGCAGAATGTCGCGTCCGGCGAGACTGATCATTTGAGCAGATCCGCGGGATTGTCGGCGACACGAATGCGGCTCGTGCTGACTAGTCTGGATGCGCTGTAAACAACGATCCGGTCGCCGACCTTCAGACCCTTCGTGACTTGCACACCTCCCTCCAGATCCGCGGCGCCGAGCTGGACGACCGTGAAGCGGATTTTCCCGCCTTCGATTTTCCACACGCCCAATTTGCCGCCGATATTCTGGATCGCGGCGTTCGGGATTGCCGGCGACACGTCGAGCGCTGGCAGGGCGACCGTCACTTCGGCCAGCTCCCCGATCGGGGGAAGCGGCTCGGGAAGCGTGTCGAACTCCACCTTGGCCAGACTTTCCTCCGTCACCGCGTCGGCAAGGACCTCCACGCGCGCCACTCGCCCCGGTACGCTTTTGCCGGCCCGTGAACGCAATGCGATGGTGGCAGGCAGGTCCTGCCGCAAGCCTGTTGCCGCAATCTGATCGAACCGGGCATTGATCCAGAGATTCTTCGGGTCGATCATTTCGATGACCGCCTGGCCGGCGACTATCGTTGTTCCCGACTCGGCCTTGCGCGCCGCGATCACTCCGTCGACCGGCGCACACAGAATCAGATTTTCCCGCTGCTTGATCAGGCCGTCGCGGTCGGCGCGATTGCGTTGCAGATCCTGTTGCGACGCGAGAAGGTTTGATCGAGCGGCCAGAAGAGCCGCATCCGCCACCTGGCCGTCCTGCCGCTTGGTTTCCACCGCGACTTCGCTGACGGCGCGGGTCTTCCAGAGTTCTTCATAGCGTTTCGTCTGAGCAAGCGCGAAATCCTTGCGCACCGTCGCATCCTCGACCTGTGCCTCCGCGGTCTTTATGGATGCTTCTGCCCGGCCGATCGCCGCATCGAGCGCCGCGATGCGAGCGTCGAGGTCCACCGGGTCCATTTCCGCCAGAACTTGACCGGCGCGCACCCTCTCGCCCACATCAACATTCATCTTGGCGACGCGGCCCGCGATGGTAGGGCCGATCTTGTAGGAGAAACGAGCTTCAACCGTACCTATGCCGAACAGTGCCGGCGAGATCGAGCGGGCCTCGACGGCGGTAGTCGTGACAGCGACCGGCGCCAGCGGCCCGGAGCGCAACACCACGTAGCCGAACAAAGCGGCGGTTACGGCTCCAACGCCGATGAGCAGCAATGTGCGACGCGACAACGAGGGCAGTTTCATTGGGCTGCCTCCTCGTAACCATGAACGTTTGCACGATTGGCGGTATGGACAACATCCGCCATGAACATGGCTTGGAGAGATCGCATCGCAGGCACGATGGCCGAGCAATACGGATGGATCATTTCACTGCCTCGACAGCGCGCCGATACAGCGCGAACGCCCCAGGCGCGCTGGCGCGGAGACGCTTGACATCACCAGCGATGAGGGACTGCATGACAAGACCCTGAATCGTACCGATAAACAGGGTGGCAGCGGCCTTGTCATCCAGTGTGGCTAGCAGTTCGCCACGCTGCTTGCCCTCGGCAATGAGCCGTCCAAGGCGCTCGCCGTAACGCTGGATCAGGGTTTGCGCCATGCGCTTGGCGATGGTCCGCTCGGCGCGTTGCAGCTCTCCGAACAGCATCCGGGGCACGCCAGGGTGTTCCGAGATGAACTCGATATGCGCGGTGAACGCAGCCTCCAGCGCGCCGAGCGGAGAGGCGGCAGCGGACGTCGCCTTATCGATCCGTGCCAGCAAGCGCTCCGAGACCCATTCCATGACGGCCTGAAGAATGGCGTCCTTGGAGGGGAAGTGCCTGAACAAGGCGCCCTGTGTCACCCCCATCCGCTTGGCGATCGCCCCGGTGGTGATGTCCGCGGGGTTTTGCTCCGCCGCCAGGTCAATGACGGCCTCAACCGTCACCTCACGTCGCTCCTCCGCGGAAAGATAGGCTGGGCGAGACATCATGTAGCGGCTCCAAAGATAGTAATTGATTACTATCTATCACTGAAGCAAATATCCCGCAAGAGGGGGAAGGCGCTTGTACATTCGGCTGGGGCAAGCCCATCCCCGGCACAGGCCGCCTGCACAGGGCCACATTATCCCATCCGTTGTCGTGTCGCGTGCGCTCATGAAAGGCTCGACATCGGATCGATTGGAGGTTCACCGTGACCGCTCCGGATCCGTATACGTTCGGGAGCAGACCTCCAATCTTTTTGACGGAAGTCAATCGGCTGCGGTTGTCGGCGTTGGTGGTCGATGACCCGATTGTCGCACGCTTTTTGCAAGAGGAGTTGGTGCGGGCCGAGATAGTGACCCGGGACATACCGGGGCTTGTAACAGTAGGCTCAACGGTGAAATTCGATGACCATCGGCTGCCGCATATGCGAACCTGCAAACTGGTCTATCCCGATGAGGTCACTGATGGTCGCAACGTTTCGGTACTAAGTTTGCTTGGCGTTGCGCTACTCGGATTGAGCGTCGGCCAATCGATGACCTGGGACGACGAGACTGGTCAACAGAAGATAACGGTGTTGGACGTTACCTAGAAACTATCTCGTGTATGAACTTGCTGCGGTATTGAATACAAGGACACAATGTACGATGTATTTGCGCGCGAGCAAGCCTGACACCGACCTGCCTTTGGTAGTAGGTCGTTGCTGCCTCCAAAGTCGGATACTTTCACCTGCACATAATAGGTGCGGTATTGTTCGTGGATGCGGGCCATGGGCCTACTTTAATGACGAATCGAACACTTCGAATATAGACTTCGCCATAGGCCCTGTTTCGGCCGCGGATCAGGCAGCGAGAGGCTTGCTTTCGGTCGCACGCTTGTGTGATCTGATTTGCGATCCATTCTGCGGTCGGATATGCGGTAACGCCAAACCATAAAACCTAGCGGCCGCAGCCGTGCCGATGGCGGCGCGACCAGCGAGGAAAGTTCGTCGCGTTGTATTGGCCGTTGTTATCTCCCACCCGGAACCTTTTAAGCTCTGAACTGCGGCCGCCAGGCGTCTTGACCGCACTGCCCGTGTACCGTCTGACGCCCTGGCGTTCCGCCGCACTACTACTGTGGCATGAATCGTCCAGCGCCCTGCATGAAGGACTGCATCTCCTCAGAGGTGAGGCGGCCATCCTTGTTGGAATCCATTGCCTTGAAGACGCGCTCATGGGCCGCCTGGAATTCTTGTAGTGAGATGGTCCCGTCACCATCGGTGTCCATCAGAATGAACATGATGCGCATCATGAAAGGGCGGCTCGTCATACCTATCGGCGCCGACATACCACCTCCCATTTCCCGCTGTCCCATCATGCCCATCATATTGCCTTGCCCCATCATGCCGGGGCTCATCATGCCTCGTTGCCCAGCCATGCTTCCCTGACCGGAGCCCTGCTGCGTTTGCTCGTGGCTCGGCTGCTGCATCATCGGGCTACCAGCCCCTTGCTGCGCAATTGCGGACGTAGCCGCACCAACCAGAATCAATGCAGAGGTCGTAAGAACTAGAACGTGCGTTCGCATCTTAAATCTCCTTCTGAACCCCCGCAGCCTCAATTGCATATTGGAGGATTGGTTTCTGATGAGTAGGATTATTCTCTGGCCACGTTCGGACGTCGCGTGCCCTTTCATGGAGAGCTCCTGTTCAGTTGAACTTTGCCTGCACCGTGCTGCCGGCAGGAGTGGTGATCTGCACTGCTCCCTTCGGTTGGCTCGGAATGGAGATGGTGGATGTGCCGGTCAGCTTGTTCTCGCCCGCCGGCGTCAACGGAATGCGTTGCGGCTTGCCGTCGATCACAAAGACCGCCGTTCCCTTGAAGCCATTGACGACAACGGCTTTATCAGAATGATCTCGCAGGAAGACCTGCAGGGTCGTACCTTCGGGAACGATCTCAACATGGAAGCTGCCTGCATCGGCTTGTGCGCCACCGTTGGCTCCGACCTTCGGAGCATGAGCCGATGCAATTGAAGCTGAGGTGACGAGCAGTGCCGCTGCTCCGATATATGCGAGTTTCATGGGTGCTCCTTTGCTGTGTTAAAAAGCTTCACGGGTGGTTGAAGTGGCAGCGCCTGGCTCGGGATCACCGTGCGTCTCCAGCAGCCGGCGTAGGGGTCTTTCACCGAACCGCTGAAACAGCAGTGGCGTCAGGATCGCATCAAGCAGGGTGGCGCTGATCAAGCCGCCGAAGATCGTGACGGCGACCGGATGCAGAATTTCTTTTCCGGGAGATGCCGGGTCGATCAGTAGCGGCAGCAGCGCAAATCCCGCCGACAATGCCGTCATCAGAACCGGGGTGAGACGATCGAGACTGCCGCGGACGATCAAATCTCGACCGAACGGCATTCCCTCGTGCAGCGCCAGATTGATGTAATGACTAATCTTGAGGATGCCATTGCGAGCCGAGATGCCAGCGAGCGTGATAAACCCGACCATCGACGCCACCGACAGCGGCTGGCCGGCGATCCAGAGCGCAGCGACGGCTCCGATCAGCGCCAGCGGTACGTTGCCCATGACGATCAGCGCCAGCGCAGCAGAACGATAGCGACTGTAGAGGACGGCGAAGATCATTCCCAAGGACAACATGGCCAGAGCGCCGATCATGCGGGTCGCCTCTTCCTGGGCCTGGAAGGTGCCTTCGAGCTGAGTGAAAAAGCCTTCCGGAAGCTTGGCCGACGCAAGCTCCTGACGGATGGCACTGACCACTTTGACCATGTCGGCCTGACCATCGGTGTTTGCGAGCACGACGACGCGGCGGCGTCCGTTCTCACGCAGGATCTGATTGGGCCCATCCGTCTCCCGGATATCGGCGATCTGCCGCGCCGGAATCCAGCCGACCGGCGTCTCGATGAGGAGGTCGCCGAGCTTCTGCGTGGTGCGAAGCCGGTCGGGTAAACGCATCGTCACGTCGAAACGGCGATACCCATCGACGACTCGGGAAATGACGCGGCCGTTAGATAATCGGCTGATCTGGTCAATCACTGCGGCAGGTTGCACACCGTGGAGCCCGGCGCGCCGATAATCGACGCGAATTTCCAATTGAGGGATTCTCACCTGCTTCTCGACCTGCAGATCAACGAGACCCGGGATATTTGCCAGACGCTGCCGGAGCCGCTCGGCCGTGGTCCGGAGCGTATCCAGATCGTCGCCAAAAATCTTCAACGCGATCTGTGCGCGCACGCCGGACAGCATGTGGTCGAGCCGATGGGAGATCGGCTGACCGATGTTTGTCGATACAGGAAGGACCGTGAGCCGGCTGCGCAGATCGTCAACAATCTCCGCCTTCGGGCGAAGGCTGGGTTTGAGGTCAACTTCGATCTCGGAGGAGTGAACACCCTCGGCGTGTTCATCGAGTTCGGCTCGGCCCGTACGTCGACCGACGGCTTTCACCTCGGGGACCTCCAGGATGAGGCGCTCGGCGATCAATCCGACCCGATGAGACTCCGCCAGTGAAATCCCCGGATTGAACAGCATGTTGATGGTGAACGTGCCCTCATTGAACGGGGGCAAGAACGCTCGTGGCAGCAGCAATGCGCCCGCTGCTGCAGCCGTGATCGCGATCGCAACAGAACTAAACACCAGACGTCGGTGGAGAAATCCCCAGCCCAGCAAGCCTGCATTCCACCTCTTCAAAACGCGGACAAGGGCGCTGTCGCCATGCTGCAACCGCTTCAGGCCCGGCAGCATATAATAGGCCATGACCGGGGTGAGAGTGATCGAGACGAGAAGGCTCGCGAGAATCGAGATGATGTATGCCTCGCCCAGAGGCGCAAAGAGGCGGCCTTCGATGCCGGACAGGGCAAAAAGGGGTACGAATACCAGGATCACGATCATGGTCGCGTAGACGATGCCCGATCGGACCTCCTGCGATGCCGAGATGACCACCTCGGCAACAGACCGGGGATTTCCAAGCTCCCGGTTCTCGCGCAGGCGCCTGAAGATATTTTCGACATCGACGACGGCATCATCGACCAATTCGCCGATGGCGATCGCCAACCCTCCCAATGTCATTGTGTTGATAGAAAGTCCGAACAAGTGAAAGACCACAGCCGTGATGAGAATCGAGACCGGAATAGCCGTCAGGCTGATAAGTGTTGTGCGCCAGTTCAGCAGAAACGCGAACAGAACGACAGCGACAACAAGGCCGGCTTCCAGCAGCACCCGTTCGACGTTCCGGATGGACGTGTCGATGAAGTCGGCCTGACGGAACAGAATTTGATCGGCCTTAATTCCTTTCGGTAGTGTGTTGGTGAGCTCCTTGAGCGCCTGCTCGATCTCACGCGTCAATCGCACGGTGTCGATATGCGGTTGCTTCTCAACTGAAACGATCACCGCGGAGGAGCCCATGTAGCCCGAATCGCCGCGCTTGACCTTTGGCGCAAACTCGACCGCGGCCACCTGCCACAGATAGATGGGGCCACCGTTCAGGCGCGCGACCACAATATTGCGCAAGTCCTCCAGGCTCGTGGTGCGCCCGATATTTCGAATGAGATATTCGCGCGAATACTGGTCGGTGAAACCGCCGCCTGCATTCGTCCCAAACTGCGCCAGAGCTTTCTCCACCTGCTCATAGGTTATATTCAGGGCGCGCAACGTCGGCGGGTTCGGCGAGACTCGATACTGCCGAACTTCACCACCCATGGGGATGACTTGAGCCACGCCCGGAATAGTGAGGAGACGCGGCCGGATTACAAAATCGGCGGTTTCCCGGACCTCCATTGGCGTTGCTTCGGAGCTTGTCACTGCGATAAGCAGAATTTGCCCCATGATGGAGCTGATCGGCCCCATCTGCGGCGTCGTGTTGGGCGGCAGCTGATCGCGAATCAATGCAAGCCGCTCTGCAATCTGCTGCCGGTTGCGATAGATGTCGGCACCCCAATCGAATTCGACGTAGACGATCGACAGGCCGACGCCTGAGGTCGAGCGAACCCGCGTGACGCCCGGCAAGCCATTCATTTGCGTCTCAATTGGGAACGTGACGAGTTGTTCGACCTCCGGGGGCGCGAGGCCCTCGGCTTCGGTCATGATCGTGACGGTCGGCTTGTTGAGGTCGGGAAAGACATCGACCGGTAATCTGGAGACCGTGAACAATCCATAGACGACGAGGGCCACGGCGGCGGCAAGCACGAACAGCCGGTTGCGCAGTGATTGCGTTACAAGAAATCGAAACATCGTGTGGCCTCACCGGATATGATCGAGGAGTTCGGCACCCTGCACGACGACACGTCTTCCCGGAGCAAGGCCTTGGGAGATCAGAACCCGCTGTCCATCGAGCGGTTCGACCCGAACTGCACGTTGCTCGAAACGCTCTGCGGAGACGTGCTCGTAAATCGCGTCCTGGCCAGCCGTTGTACGAACGATGCTGGCCCGTGGCACGGCGATGCCCCGCTGCTCGTCCGGCGTGTCGGCGAAAACCGTCACAAACCGGCCCACTCGTACATCTGACAGATCGCCGTCGATCGCGAAGTGGATCGGAATCGATTGGTTGCGGTCGGCGAAGCCCGCACCTCGAAAAACAAGCCTCAAATCTCTACCGTCGATGCGGGCCGTGGCGTTCTGCAGGATCGGCACCGAGTCGTAGCTCAATGCTTCGATCCAAAGCCGCGTCGGGTCGATAATCTGGAAAACGACGGCATTCGTCTGAACGACTTGACCCGCCACCGGAGCACCATCGGCGACGATGCCATCCACGGGCGCAACCAGCGCTTCGGGCTCACGCTTGGCCTTATCGAGCGCGGATCGACGATCCTTGAGCCCCTGTAGTTCGAGCTGCGTGTCCTCAAGTTGCGAGCGCGCCACTGCACCGCTGAGTGCCAAGGTCTCGTAGCGGGCGAGCCGACGCCCTACGATAGCTATTTGCTGATCGAGTTCTCCCTGCCGCTGGCGCATGTCGGAAACATCGATCGCCTGCATAGGCGGCGTTACATATGCGAGCACATCGCCTTTCTTCACACGCGTGCCGAGGCGCGGGAATCCGCCTTCAGGAGGCGAGATTCGCCCTCCCACGATCGTCTGTACAAACCCGCTGGCATTGGGATCGGGAATGATCCGGCCGGGAAGCTCGACGGTGCGCCGATTGACCGACGGTTCGGAAACGATCGTCCGGATCGCGAGGATGCGCTGGGTACTCTTCGGGACAAAGACAGACCCGTCTACCAGCATCTGAGCGACGTCTCTGGTCCCGGCCGGCTGAGGGCTTTGCGGGGCGCTATGGTCCTCGCCTTCGTGCGCAAATGCACTCAGTGCAAGGACCGGCAGGATGGCCGCAGCGATCAGAACCTGCGCGGCACGGCGCCGGCGTGCGAGGAAAAGACCGGCAAAGCCACCGGCCAGGAAGGCGCCCAGAAGAGCGACGAGCTCCGGTGAACTCCGCGAGGACATTCGACCCTTCAAGTCGAGCGCCAGCGCCGATCCGGACGATCCAGCGGCTGGATTTACCTGCGCAGGCGGCGGAATCTCAATCGTGAACGTCAGGATGTCCGCATCGCCGTCCTTCGTAACGGTCGCGATGAAATCGTACCGGCCAGGGATCTCGATCCAGGGCGCAGGAAAGCGGTATGTGCCGTCACCCGCCGGGCTCGCCTGGACGCTACCCTGTGGAGCTTCAATCTCGACGTTTGCATCCAGGATAGACTCGTTGGACTGAAACCCGTCCAGATAGACGACGATCTCACCCGCTCTCGCGACCGCAACGAGCTCGAAAGCCTCGGAGGAAACCTCCGCCCGAGGCGACGCCGGGAGCGTGACGGATTTTGCAGCCGCGTCGTGGTCATGACTCTCGTGAGCGAGCGTTCGTTGGCTCGGCACAACAAGCATGACAAGTGCTGAAATCAGCAGCAGTGAATAACGGAATCGCATGACAGAACCTCAAAAGCCGCATGAAGCGCCGGCGGAATGCCGGCGGCGGCTCGCGCCAAAGCGCGAGCGAGCGTCAAGCGAGGGTTCTGGGGGGGCGTCTTAGCGAAGCGGGATCGGCGCCCGAGCCACGATGGAAGGCAAGCCAGATGGGCGCTGTCCGCACGCGAAAGTCAGGGAGTGAACCGGAAACAGTCTCGATCACCGCCCCGCAGCAGCCGATACCATTGCCGCAGCATCCGCCGGTGCATCCGCTGGATTGAGTGGGAACAGGCCGCCGGTCGTCGCGGTTTGACTGTGTGGCTGACAAGCTCGTATCGCCCTTTCGGAGGGCGTGCGGCTTCGGTATCGAGTTGTTTTGATGCGCGACCGAGGATTGCGAGACTATCGGGTGATGGTGCGAATGTCCCGTATGCGCAAAGGCCGAACCGACAACGAACTGCACGGCGATTACGAGAATCGCTGTCCAGATCAGTGAGGCCAATCCCTGTCCGAGGCGCATGCGACTATTGATACCATAAATTATGGCAAAAGCTGGTGGTCCCGAAGTTGTGGAAAATCAAGCTAGCTCTTGATCTCCCAGGCCCCGCGATAGCGGGCAAAGACCCTCTGCCCTGTCGGGCCGAACAGCACCACTTCGTAAATTTCGTTAGGAGTTCCAGGGACTTCCATACCCGGTGAGCCGATCGGCATGCCTGGAACGGCGAGGCCAATGGCAGCCGGACGCTCAGTTAGCAGGCGCCGGATGGCCGACGCCGGGACGTGCCCTTCGATCACAAAACCGTCGATTTCGGCCGTGTGGCAGGATTCTAAAATAGCCGGAATACCGAGGCGACGCTTAAGAGGCTCTAAGTCGCTCGATTCGTGAATCTGCGTACCGAACCCGGCACCGCGCAGGTGCTCAACCCAGATGGAACAGCAGCCGCAACTCGGATCTTTATTCACGACAATGAGCGGTGCCGCTGCCGCACCACGTACGGCGACACCAACGGCCGCGACAGCAAATCCGAACACAACAGTCCTGCGCGCGAGATAAGGCATGTTCCCTGCTTCCTGTCCGCTACCGATCCGTCCTGCTGACAACCGCCATCAGTTCTTCGATCTTACGGCGTTGTTCGGCTTTGTTTCCTGAGTTTATAGCGTACTCAACACAATGACCCAACTGGCCCTGCAAGACCCGTTCCTCCGGTTGCCGCAATGCTACGCGATCGGAGGCATCTGGGTCACGACATTGATACAGTAATGGGTCACTTGGTGGCGCTGACCGAGGTATACCCCCACAGGGTATCTGATACAATCCTCGAGCCGAAGGAATTTGCACATGACGGCGACAGCACGAAAAGTGGAGCAGAAACAAACTGGTTGCTGTGACGGAGGACGGGTGGCGGCAGCTGCCACGTCGGTTGGAGATGGGCCTCATCATGGGCATGTGCATGGACATGCAGCGAGCGATCACCTGACCGCTTCGGATGTATCGGCGAACGCCGTTCGCGATCCCGTATGCGGAATGGTCGTCGACCCACAAACCACGTCTCACCGCCATCAATTCGAGGGCCGCACCTATTACTTCTGCTCCGCGGGCTGCCTGTCGAAGTTCAAGGCCGAACCAGGAAAGTATTTGGCCGGAGAACCAAAGGCAGAAGCCCCCGTGCCCGAAGGTGCGATCTACACCTGCCCGATGCATCCGGAGATCCGGCGGGTGGGCCCCGGCTCCTGCCCGATCTGCGGCATGGCGCTGGAGCCGGTTCTCGCGACGACGGAGACGGGTCCCAACCCCGAGCTTGTCGATATGACGCGCCGGTTCTGGATCGGCACGATGCTCGCCCTCCCCGTCGTCGTTTTGGAGATGGGTTTCCACTTCACCGGCTTGGCTCACTACGTGAGCCATACCACGTCGAACTGGCTTCAGATGATCCTGGCGACCCCGGTCGTGCTGTGGGGTGGATGGCCGTTCTTTGTCCGCGGCTGGCAATCGGTGGTCAGCCGCAACCTGAACATGTTCACCCTGATCGCGATGGGGACCGGCGTCGCCTGGATCTACAGCATCGTCGCCACCCTGGTGCCGGGTGTCTTTCCGGCCGCGTTTCGGGGTCCAGAGGGGGCGGTTGCGGTCTACTTCGAGGCGGCGGCGGTCATCACCGTTCTCGTGCTACTCGGCCAGGTTCTCGAACTACGGGCGCGAGAGACGACCAGCGGCGCCATCCGCGCCCTTCTTGACCTTGCCCCGAAGACTGCTCGCCGGCTCAATAACGACGGAAGTGAGGAAGAGGTTCAGCTCGACACGGTCCATGTCGGCGACCGGCTTCGTGTCCGCCCCGGCGAGACGGTGCCGGTTGATGGCTCGGTCCTGGAAGGCCGCAGCGCCGTTGACGAGTCGATGGTTACCGGTGAATCGATGCCGGTCACAAAGGAGGTCAGCGCCAAGGTGATCGGTGGCACTATGAACCAGAGCGGCGCGCTCATCATCGAGGCCGAGAAGGTCGGGCGCGACACCATGCTGTCGCAGATCGTACAGCTTGTCGCCGATGCGCAGCGCAGCCGGGCGCCGATTCAGCGGCTCGCCGACCAGGTCTCCGGCTACTTCGTGCCGGCCGTGATCGCGGTGGCGCTTCTCGCCTTCGCGGCGTGGGGCATCTGGGGTCCGGAGCCGCGATTCTCCTACGGCCTCGTCGCCGCCGTCGCGGTGCTCATCATCGCCTGCCCGTGCGCGCTTGGGCTCGCGACCCCTATGTCCATCATGGTCGGCGTGGGGCGTGGCGCACAGGCCGGGGTGCTGATCAAGAACGCCGAGGCACTGGAGCACATGGAAAAGGTCGACACCCTGGTGGTCGACAAGACCGGCACGCTGACTGAGGGCAAGCCCGCGGTCACGGCGATCATACCAGCACCGAACTATACGGAAACGGAGGTGCTGCGGCTCGCGGCGAGCGTCGAGCGGGCAAGCGAGCATCCGCTGGCCTTGGCCATCGTGCGCACTGCGGAAGAGCGCGATGTCGCAACCGCCCAGGTCTCAGGGTTCGATTCACCCATCGGAAAGGGGGCGCTCGGGACGGTCGAGGGTAAGCACATTGCGCTCGGCAATGCCAAGTTTCTCGCCGAACTGGGTGTCAACGTCACGGTGCTGGCAGCCCGCGCGGAAGAACTCCGCACGGACGGCGCGACAGCCATCTTTATGAGCGTTGATGGAGTTGTTGCTGGCGCGCTCGGGATCGCCGACCCGATCAAGCCGAGCACGCCCACGGCACTCAGAGAGCTCAAGGCCGATGGCATTCGGGTGGTGATGCTGACCGGCGACAACTGGACCACTGCCAAGGCCGTGGCGCACCGATTGGGGATCGAGGATGTGGAGGCCGAGGTTCTGCCCGACCAGAAGAGCGCCGTTGTCCAACGCTACAAGGCTGCCGGCAAGGTCGTCGCGATGGCGGGCGACGGCGTGAACGATGCACCAGCACTCGCGGCCTCCGATGTCGGTATCGCCATGGGCACCGGGACCGATGTCGCCATGGAAAGCGCTGGCGTGACCCTGCTGAAAGGCGATCTGACCGGAATTGTCCGGGCTCGGCACCTGTCTCAGGCGGTGATGGGGAATATCCGTCAGAACCTGTTCTTCGCCTTCATCTATAACGCGCTTGGTGTGCCGGTCGCGGCAGGTGTGCTCTACCCATTCTTCGGCATTCTGCTATCGCCGATCATCGCGGCGGCGGCGATGGCGCTGTCATCGGTCAGCGTGGTCGGGAACGCATTACGTCTAAGAGCAGTACGGCTTTAAGGCGAGACGACGGTGGCCAAATTTTCTCAGCCACCGTCCCACTCCTTCACTGAATATTCCACAACATCGCAGTACAGAGATCATGGAGGCCATACCCCGAGTATGGCACGCTTCCATCGTTCGAACGCTTCGTGATTGCCGACCGCATCAGCTCAACCTTATAGAGAGTAGCAGCAAGCCATCTTTCATCACAGGTCGCTTCTGCATTGGACCGTTCACAGTACTCCATAATACGAACTGTTACTCGAACTCATCACGACCGCTCGGCAGCTCGACTACATACATCTACCGTCCGAGCACCGACTTGATCGTATGGCCGCTGCCATAGATCGCGAGCCAGAGTCCGGCGAAGCCGAGCAGATGCTCCCACGGGATCGGCGCAATCGACGCGCCCATGGTGGCGTTGACGATCGGCAAAATCACGCCGTTCCATGACCACAGGAACAACAGCATCCACGACATTGCTGGGCGCCAGCCCCAGGAGAAGACGCTACCGCGCTCGTCCTCGCGCTCCAGCATGCGGTTGCGCTGCGCGGTCGCCATCGTGAGATAAGCAAGCCATTCGGCGCTGCGCTCGTGCTCGACCGCCTGGATCTTCGCAGCCGCGTTGGCATCGGCTTCAATCGCAGCCTTCACCGATTCCGGTGTCGGCTGTGCACCGAAGGCTCGGGCGAGCGCCTCGACGACCTGTGCCGAGGCCTCGCCAGCGGTACCGCCGATATTGGTGCGCAGAATCGAGCCGAGGATCGGCGCCCCAAGACTGACAAGGAGCGGGGCGAGGATGCTAAGCATAGGTAGCCTCCTGCGCATAGGCTGTAGCACGCCGGGCGTTGATCACGGCGCGGATGATGAGGATGGCAAGCACCGCAAAGGCAAAAATGGCTATTCCAGCGAGAAACCAATTGCCAAGCTGCGCGCTCTGATCGATGGCGATCGCGCCAGTGCCGCCGGCGCCGGTTGCGCCGCCAGCCTGCTTGCGCACGAGAGAGCGGGCCTTATCAGCCTCGCCATCCAGCTGCTTCCTGACGACGGCGCGATTGTCGTTTGCAGCCGCAAGCGCCCAGGCGACGCCTTTGGCCTCAACGTCGGCGACGCGGCGGGCCCAGCCGCGACCGAACGTCGTCCAAATTTTGAGCGACTGCATAAAGCCAAGCCGTCTGGCGCAGATGCGCTTGACTGTCTCGTGGTCCGCCTCGCCGACCGAGGCGAGCAACCATTGACGCCCACGCGAAACGCCGGAGTTCACGGAGGCATCGTATGTTGCGAGATCGACGCCGACGGCAAGCGTCGGCCCACCACACGGCAGCCAGTATTCGTCAAAATAAATTTGCTCGGCCTCGCCCATATCGATTGCACGGACCGGACGGACTGGTCGCCGCTGCTTGGTGAGCCAGGCATGATAGACCGCCTCGGTGATGCCATACATCGTTTTGCCGCCGGGATCGGCGGGATGATCAGACCACCCACCCTCCCACTTTTTGGTGACGTCATGACAGCGCCGGAACTTGTCGGTGCTCATCGACGGATCTCCTTTGATGTTAGACACAAAAAACCCGCCTTGCGGCGGGTTGCAAATTGATGGTTTGGCTGCTCGTGATGCGCGGCTAATCAGGGGCCGTCGCCAAACAGCCTCAACTTGATGGCGATGCCTGCGAGCAGTGCAAGCATGATCGCTGTGGTGATCATGCGCACAGCGGTCTGGACGGCGGTGCGGCGGATGAAGCGAATGCTGTCGAGTAGAGTTCGCAGATCGTGGACATCGAGAGCGGCATCCTCACCGTCGAGGCCGACATCGGCTAGCGCTCGTTTTGCGCCTTTCTCGGCCGCGCGCGTCAGGATCGCCTCAAACTCGGCGTCGGGCATACGTACAAAGCTCGGATCGGAATGTGACGGTGTCATCGTGTCATACTCCCGGCTCAACCGATTTTGACACCCCAGAACGACGTGTGGCTCGCCGCAAAATATCCATCGGCATCCCGGAATGTGCCCTGGAGCTCGACTGTGTCGTCTGCATCGAGCACCACCATGGTCTGCAGCCAGAGTGCCGTTGCTTCGGAAACATGGGCGCCGGAGATTTCGCCGAACGAGCCGCGGATTTCGGTGGTACCGTTCAACAGCAGCCGGCCGCGCATACGCGCTGTGGTACTGGAATTGACCTTGTAGAGCAGCGTCGCGCCAAAGAGATATGTGCCGGCAACGGGGGCAACGAAGCGATTATTGGCAGTGTCAAACGACCCCTGGTCGTTATAATCGGTGTTGTTGATGGCGATTTTGGTCCAGCTATCAACAGCGACGTAGTTGTCATAGTTGGTGTAGCCCTTGAAGCGCGACAGCCGGGGCTGATCGACGATGCCGGTCGTATTGTCGACACTTAAGGCGTCGAAGAAACTCGAACCGTCAGCCGAGACCGCAAGCCGGAATCTGTCGGTACCGAATAGGCCAACCAGCGCCTTGGTGACATAACCGGTCTGGAAGACGTAGCCGAGATCGTTGCCTGCAGCCTCCTTGTTCATTGTGTAAAATAGATCGCCTGTGCCGCCCTCGGCCGCCGACCTTGCC
>Ga0180219_1000501_pt1 | contig 31418 bp, 23 predicted proteins | sample eDN3rd30CBELigMG_FD_151338 | JGI IMG/M metagenome (GOLD analysis project Ga0180219, IMG submission 151338) | Enriched Miracle-Growth compost microbial communities from Emeryville, California, USA - eDNA 3rd pass 30_C BE-Lig MG (version 2)... ... | reverse complement strand
GGAGGACGCCGCGGCCGCCTTCGCCGAGATCGGCCAGGCCCACGCCGGCACCGGCAAGGCCGATTCGAAGCACAAGCTGATGCACCGCACCGAAACCCTGGACTACGGCATCGTCACCGAAGGCGAGGTGTGGCTGGTGCTGGACGAGGGCGAGGTGCACCTCAAGCGCGGCGACATCGTGGTGCAACGCGGCACCAACCACGCCTGGAGCAACCGCACCGAGCAGATGGCGCGGATGGTCTTCATCCTCCTCGACGGCCGCTACGCCGAGGCGCTGAAGGAGCTGCTGCCATGAAGCTCGCCAGCCTCGACGACGGCAGCCGCGATGGCCGCCTGCTGGTGGTCTCCCGCGACCTGCAGCGGGCGGTGGAGGCCGGCGCCATCGCCGCCACGCTGCAGGCGGCGCTGGACGACTGGCCCGCCGTCGAACCCGCCCTGCAACGCCTTTACCAGCGCCTGAACGCCGACGAGGCGGATGGCGCCTTCGCCCTCGACCCGGCGCAGCTGGCCGCGCCGTTGCCGCGCGCCTGGCAGTGGCTGGACGGCTCCTGCTTCCTCAGTCATGGCGAACTGATGCAGAAGGCCTTCGACCTGGAGCCCATCGACGGCATCGACAGCATTCCGCTGATCTACCAGGGCGCCGGCGACGACTTCCTCGGTCCGCGGGCGGACATCCCGCTGCCCAGCGAGGCCCACGGCATCGACTTCGAAGGCGAGTTCGCCGTGCTGGTGGACGCGGTGCCCATGGGCTGCCCGGCCGAATCCGCCCTGGCCCACGTGCGCCTGGTGCTGCAGCTCAACGACGTCAGCCTGCGCGCCCTGGCGCCGCGGGAAATGAAGACCGGCTTCGGCTTTCTCCAGGCCAAGCCCGCCAGCAGCTTCGCCCCGGTGGCGGTGACCCCGGACGAGCTCGGCGAGGCCTGGCGCGACGGCCGCGTGCACCTGCCGCTCAAGGTCGAGTGGAACGGCGAATGGTTCGGCCACCCCCACGGCGGCGCCATGCACTTCGGCTTCCACCAGCTGATCGCCCATGCGGCCCTGACGCGCAGGTTGAGCGCCGGCACCCTGATCGGCTCGGGCACCGTGTCCAACGCCGACCGCGCGGTGGGCTCGGCCTGCATCGCCGAGCGCCGCGCCATCGAGACCCTCGCCCAGGGCGCGCCGCGCACCGGCTTCATGCGCTTCGGCGACCGCGTGCGCATGGAGGCCCGCGGCGCGGACGGCGAAGCGCTGTTCGGCGCCATCGACCAGCGCGTGGTGCAGGGGGGCTGGCCATGCGCGTGATGGTCAGCGGGGCCAACGGCTTCGTCGGCCGCGAGCTGGCCCGCCGCCTGCTGGAGCGCGGCGAGCTGCGCGGGCAGCGGATAGACGCGTTGCTGCTGCTCGACCAGCAACTGGACGACCTGCCGGACGACCGCCGCCTGCGCCGCCACTACGGCAGCGTCACCGACCCGGCGCTGCTGCGCCGGGTGCTGGCCGACGGCATCGACGTGGTGTTCCACCTGGTCAGCGTACCCGGTGGCGCTGCCGAGGCGCAGTACGAGCTGGGCTACCAGGTCAACCTGCAGGCCAGCCTGGAACTGCTGCAGCAACTGCGCCACCGCGAGCGCCCGCCGGTGCTGGTGTACGCCAGCAGCGTGGCGGTATACGGCGGCGAGCTGCCGGCGCGCATGGACGAGGCGCAGCCGGCGCACCCGCAATTGTCCTACGCCGCGCACAAGCTGATGGTGGAAACCGCCCTGGAGGACCTGGCCCGCCGCGGCGAGGTGGACGGCCGCGCCCTGCGCCTGCCCGGCATAGTCGCCCGGCCGCGGCAGCCCAACGGCCTGCGCTCGGCCTTCATGAGCGACCTGCTGCATGCCTACGCCGCCGGCGAGCCCTACACCTGCCCGGTGTCGCCGCAGGCCAGTGCCTGGTGGATGTCGGCGCGCTGCTGCGTGGACAACCTGCTGCACGCCGCCGAGCTGCAGAACCCCGGCGCGCGGCGCGTGTGGCAGCTGCCGGTGCTGCAACTGTCCATCGCCCAGGTGCTCGACGCCCTGGCCGCCGGCTTCGGCGAGGCCAACCGCGCGCGCATCGCCTTCGAACCCGACGCGCAGCTGGAAGCGCTGTTCGGCCGCTTCCCGCCGCTGCGCACGCCGCAGGCCCGCGCCCTGGGCTTCCGCCACGACGGCTCGGCCGCCGCGCTGCTGCGCAACGCCCTCGACCTTGCACCGCGCCGCAGCCGCGCGGCCGCCCGCAAAGGAGTTTCCGCATGAACCTGAACAAACGCCGCCTGCTCGACCTCTCGGTGAGCCTGGACAACAACCCCTACAGCGACCCGCCGCCGCTGCTGCCGAAGATCGACTACATGGACCACCAGCAGGGCTGGCCGGAAATGGCCGCGATGTTCCCCGGCCTGCGCAAGGAAGACCTGCCGGGCAACGAATCCTGGGCCGCCGAGCGCCTGCAGATCACCACCCACAACGGTACCCACATGGATGCGCCCTGGCACTACGCCTCCACCACCGACGGCGGCAAGCCGGCCTTCGGCATCGACGAGCTGCCGCTGGAGTGGTGCCTACAACCGGGGGTGAAGCTGGACTTCCGCGACCTGCCCGACGGCCACGTGGTGACGGCGGCCGAGGTGGAGGCGGAACTGGCGCGCATCGGCCACGCGCTGCAGCCGCTGGACATCGTGCTGGTGAACACCCGCGCCGGCAGCCTGTTCGGCCAGCCGGGCTACCTCGATGCCGGCGTCGGCATGGGCCGCGAGGCCACGCTCTACCTGCTGGAGCGCGGCGTCCGGGTGGTGGGCACCGACGCCTGGAGCTGGGATGCGCCCTTCAGCTTCACCCGCCAGCGCTTCGCCGAGACGGGCGATGCCTCGCTCATCTGGGAGGGCCACAAGGCCGGGCGCGACATCGGCTACGGGCAGATGGAGAAACTCGCCAACCTCGACCAGTTGCCGGCCGACGGCTTCCTGGTCAGTTGCTTCCCCTACAAGATCCGCCACGCCTCGGCGGGGTTCGTCCGCGCCGTGGCGATCTTCGAAGGCTGAGGCGGCGCCGCTCAGCGGATGCCCAGCAGGCGGTCCAGCGACAACCGGCCGCCGCCGCGGGCGACCAGCAGCAGGAGCAGGCCGGCCCAGGACAGGTGGGTGGGCCAGGCATCGGGGTAGACGAACACCTCGATCACCGTGGTCATGCCCAGCAGGGCCAGGGCCGAGAGGCGGGTGCCCAGGCCCAGCACCAGCAGCAGCGGGAACAGGTGCTCGGCGTAGGTGGCCAGGTGCGCGGCGATGTGCGGCGGGACCAGCGGCAGCGCGTATTCGCTCTGGAACAGCTCGTAGGTGCCCGGGGTGATGGTCAGCAGGCCTTCCACCTTGGTGCGCCCGGAGAGGAAGAAGATCGAGGCGATGCCCAGGCGCGCCACCAGGCACAGGAAGGACTCGCCGAGCAGGCGCTGCAGGGCGTCGGCCAGGCGGTTCCAGCGCTGGCGCAGGCCGGGGTTGGTCGACGGGGCGTGGGTGGTGTCCATGGCGGGTTCCTCAGTGGGGCAGGATGAGCGGGGCGAAGGCCGCGGCGGCCAGCAGGCGGCCGAGCAGGGCGGTGAAGTCCAGGTCGGGCTGGGCCTGCAGCGCCAGGGCGGAGGCCCGGTCGAGGTCGTGCCCGGCGGCGCAGGCATCGAGGAAGGCGCAGGCGCCGAGCTCCAGCGGCTGCCAGGCGACGCCCTCGGCGCTGCCCACCAGCAGGGCGCCTTCGCCGTGCCAGGGAATGTTCTCCGGCCAGGGCAGCGCCTCGCGGTTGTAGCGCCACAGGCTGTAGATCGGCTGCCCGGCGAACCAGCGCCAGCGCACGGTGCTGCGCGGGCGCAGGCGGCAGCGGGCGAGGTCGGTGGCGGTCATGCCGGTCAGCTCGGAGAAGGCGAGGGTGGGCTCCTGCTCGGCAGTGAAGGCCTCCAGCCAGAGCCGGTCCAGGCGCGCCACATCGGCCAGGTAGGGCAACTGGCGGGCGGGTTCGAACGCCTCGAGGAAGTCGGCGAAGCCTTCGCCATAGAAGACCAGCCGCGCATCGCTCGGCGGTGTCTGCCGGGCATACAGCGCGGCGACGGCGGCCAGCCACTCGCGGCCGACCAGACGCTCGACGGCGGGGAAGTTGTCGCACAGGGCATCGATGCAGCCCTTGAGCACGGTGTTGCGGTAGACGTTGAAACCCGGTTGCGCGGCCAATGCCTCCAGCTCGCCTGCCGGGTGCTGGTAGAGGGCGTCGACGAAGGCGTCCTGGAAGGCGCCGAGGGACCTGTTCATGCCGGCACCTGCGCCAGGTTGAGGATGGCCTGGGCGACATCGCGCTCGCCCAGCAATTCGCCGAATGCGGGGATGTGGTCGTCGCGCTCGATCAAGGTCGGGCGCGGGCCGATGCGCTGGATCAGGCGTTGGTAAAGGGCCCAGACCGGTTCGGCGATGGCGGCGTCGTGGGAGTCGATCAGCAGTTCGCCGCCTTCGTCGTGGCTGTGCCCGGCGAGGTGGATTTCGAGGATCGCCGCGGCGGGAAAACGGTCGAGGTAGTGCGTAGCGTCGAAGCCGAGGTTGTGGGCGCTGACATGTACATTATTGACGTCCAGCAGCAGGCCGCAGCCGGTGCGCAGCGCCAGTTCGGCGAGGAAATCGATCTCGTCCCAGTCGTGGCCGGCCAGGCGAAGGTAGTGGCTGGGGTTCTCGATGGCGATGCGCCGGCCCAGGGCGTCCTGGGTGCGCTGGATGTTCTCGGCGATGCGCGCGAGGGCGGCGTGGCTGCGCGGGAAGGGCAGCAGGTCCGGCAGGTACTGGCCGCGCCAGGTCGACCAGGCCAGGTGCTCGGAAATCAGCATCGGCTGCACGCGCTCGGCGAGCGCGCGCAGGCGTTGCAGGTGCGCCGCGTCGGGCGGTGCGTCCGCCGCCAGGGACAGCGACACCCCGTGCAGCGACAGCGGATGGTGTTCGCCGATCCGCTCCAGCCAGGTGCGGCGCGGGCCGCCGACCATGTAGTTCTCCGGGTGGACCTCGAACCACAGGCCCTCGGCGTCGCAGTCCAGGGCCTGGGCATAGTGCTCGGCCTTCAGGCCCAGGCCGGCGCCCGGTTCATGCGTGGCGTTCATGGTCGGCGGCCTCCGCTCAGGCCTTGGTCGGCGTCAGCGAGCCCATGCCGTGGGGCGTCTTGATCGAGGTGCAGGTGCCGGCCGGGACGTTCTTCCAGTGCATGCCGTCATAGTCCTTCTTGGCGCTGCCGGCGCAGGTGGTGCCGGCGCCGGCCTTGCAGTCGTTCTTGCCGGCCAGGGCCACGCCGTAGCATTTCTCCATGGCGGCGCCTGCGCCGGCCTGGGTGCTCATGTCGTCGGCCAGGACGGCGCCGGCGAGGGAGGCGAGGGCCAGGGCGGCGGTAGCGAGGGCGATGCTTTTCATGGTGCGGTCTCCGAAAGGTTGGGATGGCCGGCGGAGGCTTACCGTCGGCTCATGAACCAGTTCGTCGCCTGCCGCCATCCGGTTACAGGCGCGCGAAAATTTTTTTGAGATTTCCCCGGCGCGGCCCTAACGTATTGAACGGCGGCCTGTTTTTTAATGCCCCCGGGGTGCGCTTGCTGGCGGGTGCGCGCCGTGCAGAAAAATTTCATCCGCGGTGTAACCAGGGCGAGCGATGCAACGAACTACCAGCCAGGCGCAGTTGAACGCACGCGAGGCGCAGCTCCAGGCCTTGCTGTTGCGCGGCCTGGTCGGCGACGCCGCGGCCTACCGCGACTTTCTCGGCGCCCTTGGCATGCACCTGCGGGCCTTTCTGCGCCGCCGCCTGGCGCAGCGCCCGGCGGAAGTCGAGGACCTGTTGCAGGAGGTGCTGCTGGCCGTGCACAACGCCCGCCACACCTACCGCGCCGAGCAGCCGCTGACCGCCTGGGTGCAGGCCATCGCGCGCTACAAGCTGGCCGACCACTTCCGTGCCTACGCCCGTCGCGAGGCGCTGCAGCAGCCACTGGAAGAGGACGATCACGAACTCTTCGCCAGCGAGGACGGCGAACCGGCGCAGGCCAGCCGCGACCTCGGCCGCCTGTTGCAGCGACTGCCCGAGCGGCAGCGCCTGCCGATCGTCCATGTGAAGCTGGAAGGGCTGTCGGTGGAAGAAACGGCGCGGCTCACCGGGCTGTCCAGTTCGGCGGTGAAGGTCGGTATCCACCGCGGGCTCAAGGCCCTGGCGGGCATGATTCGAGGTAAAGGCAACGATGAAGACCGATGAGCTGATCGACCTGCTGGCCGCCGGCGAAACGGCGGTGGACCGGCACGCCCTGGCCCGGCGCTTCGCCCTGGCGCTGCTGGGCGGCGGCCTGGGCGCGCTGCTGCTGGTGGCGGCGCTCTACGGCGTGCGCGCCGACCTCGCCGAGGTGGCGCGCACGCCGCTGTTCTGGGCCAAGGTCGCGCTGCCGGGCAGCCTGGCGCCGCTGGCGCTGTGGCTGTGCAGCCGCCTGGCGCGCCCAGGCGTGCGCGGCGGCACGGCCTGGGCCGCGCTGTGCCTGCCGGTGCTGCTGGTATGGCTGGGCGGCGCCCTGGCGCTGGCCGGCGCGCCGCTGGAGGCGCGCGCCGACCTGATCTTCGGCCGCACCTGGCGCACCTGCCCGCTGAACATCGCGCTGCTCTCGCTACCGGCCTTCATCGGCGTGTTCTGGGCCCTGCGCGGCCTGGCGCCGACACGCCCGCGCCAGGCCGGCGCCGCCGGCGGCCTGCTGGCCGGCGCCACCGCCACCCTGGCCTACTGCCTGCATTGCCCGGAAATGGGCGTGCCCTTCTGGGGCGTCTGGTACCTGCTGGGGATGCTCCTGCCGACGCTGCTGGGCACCCTGCTGGGGCCGCGGCTGTTGCGCTGGTGACGATGGGCCGCCCCGGGGAAGGGCAAGCGGTGTCTGGGTTCGGCAAGAGTGTTCAATCCTGGCACCGTTCCCTCACCCTAGCCCTCTCCCAGAGGGAGAGGGGGCCGTTCGGAGCGGGCGGAAAGTTCGGAGTCATCCTGTGAGCGCGTAGGGCGTATAACCGTTCGCGGTTATACGCCGTTGGCCGAAGCTCCGATGCTTGACGATTCCGGACCCGTAGGAGCGGACTCCGTCCGCGATTGGTTTGGCTAGACGGGTGTGGGGGCAGGGAGCTTCGTGATTGCGCGTCATGCCGAACGGTTCCCTCTCCCGCTTGCGGGGGAGGGTTAGGGAGGGGGAGCGGAGTCAGGGTTGGCAGAGGTGTGTGGGCGAAGTCCGCAACCCTCTCCCCAGCCCTCTCCCTGAAGGGAGAGGGGGCTGTTCGTGCCACCGGGGTGTCCGGCGGGGCGTTGAGTCCAATCGCGGACAAGGTCCGCTCCTACGCCCGAGCTTCCCTGTAACCGTAGGAGCGGACCTTGTCCGCGATTTGGATTTCCAGAGAAATAGCCGAGCGCACCCAAACAAGACGTCTCCGGGTTATTCCCCTTCGGGCCAGCGCAAGCGCTGTTCGCGATGAAGCCGCGCCCCGCGTTCGCGGGAATAACGGGGGCGGGGACCAGAGCCTGAAACCAAATCTCAACCAAGCAAAACCCCACCTCCCGCACTGCCGACTGTCGGTTCGTCCGCTGGCCGGACGAAATCGGAGCTATTCCTGCACTGCTCCAGTCGACAATGGAGGAGGAAATGGAACGACTAAGGAAGGTGTTGCTGGCCTCTGCCATCAACGAGACTTCCGCCGTGCAGGTCTTGCGCCAGGCCGCGGCGGAGGCCGTCTCGCCCGTTACCGCCGCAGCCCTGCTCACCGCCGCGAAACGCCTCGAAGAGAATGCCGATGCGCTGCTGCAGGCCGCGCATCGGATCGAACTGGCACTGCACCCCGATACCCGGGAGGAGGACCAGGCCGGGCTCGCGCCACTGGAGTGAGCCTGCCTGGCCGACGCGCTCGTCAGGCGGCGCTCGTCGAGGCGCCCTGGCCGTGGACCATCACCCGGTTCCTGCCGGCCTGCTTGGCCTGGTAGAGCAGCTCGTCGGCCTCCTTGAGCGTGGCGGCGACGTCGGCCCGGTCCGCCGTCCAGCAGGCGACCCCCAGCGACAGGGTGACCTGCCCGGCCGGAGGCACCACGGCTTCCGCCATCGAACGCCGGATCCGTTCCGCCACTTCCGCGGCGTCGGCCAGGCCCGTCAGCGGCAGCAACAGGATGAACTCCTCGCCACCCACCCGGCAGGGCACGTCGCCGTCGCGGCAGTTCTGCCGCAGCAGCTCGGCGAAGGCTTGCAGCACCTTGTCGCCGACGTCGTGGCCGAAGGCATCGTTGACCCGCTTGAAGTGGTCGATGTCCATGCTGATCACCGCGAAGCGCTTCTCCAGCAGCGCCCAGTCGCGCAGGCAGTCCTCCAGCATCCGCCGGTTCGCCAGGCCGGTCAGCGGGTCGCTGAGCGCCTGGCGGTTGAGCTTGCCGATGCGCTCCTGGGTCAGCAGCGCGCCCTGGATCAGCGCGCGGCGGATGCGCCAGGCCTCGTAGTACCAGGCGCGCACCTGGCCGATGCCGCGGGAATCGTCCAACTGCTCGGCATAATCGGCGAGCCGGCTCAGCGGCTGGCTGATCCGCGAAGCGGCCCACCAGAGCAGCACCAGCCCCAGCAGGATCATCGGCACTATGCCCTGTACCACTTCGAGCATCAGCGCCCGCAGGGCGGCGAGGGGGACGCTCATCGGTTGCTGGACGATCACCCCCCAGCCGCTGCCGGACACCGGGGCATAGCCTGCGAGCATCTCCACCCCCGCCTCGTCGGTGACCGCCATCGCGCCGCTTTCGCCGCGCAGCACGGCGTCCACCGCCGCGTTGCGGCCCACGGCCTTGCCGATGCGGTCGGCATCGGGGTGGAACAGCAGGTGGCGGTTGCCGTCCACCAGGTACAGGTGCGAGGCGTCGGTCTGGAAGTGCTTGCTGACGATCTCGTTGAGCGCGTTGTTCTTGCGCAGGTAGATGGTCCCGCCGACCAGCCCCAGGTACTCGCCTTGCGGGCTGCGGATGGGGTGGGAGACGAAGACGATCAGGTTGCCCACCAGCGAATTGAAGGCCGGGCTGATCATCGCCTGGCGCCGCTCCAGCGGCTCCCGCGAGCGCAGGTTCTGGCCGGCCACGCTGAGCGCCGGCGGGTGCGAGGCGAGAATCCGGCCCTGGGCATCGGCGATCACCAGGGTGTTGAAGCTCTGGTCCTGCTCCGCCAGGCGCCGGGCCTCGGCCTGCATCGTCGCCCGGGAGGCGAAGTCCTTGCCCATCACCTGGGCGCTGTAGCGCAGCCGGCCGAGGTCGGCGTCGAGGCTCTGGCCGAGGGTCAGGGCGACTTTCGCCGCATAGGCGCGGTTGGTCTCCAGCGAATTGCGCACCAGCGTCTCGCGCTGGATCCGGTAGGTGGCATAGAGGTCGTTCAACAGCGTGGCGAGGATGGCCAGCGAGGTGAACAGCAGGATCAGCGTGCGCAGGTTGAGCTTGGGGATGGCCCCGGATGGCATGGACGTATTCCAGTGGCGCGTGGTAGATGGCGGCCGGAAACGGCGGGGCCGCCGGGTTCTGGCAAGGCAGCGGCCCGTCAGCGGCCGGTCCTCCGGTGCTGCGTCCGTCTATCCTGCCAAGGTTCATGTTAGGTGAGAAATTGGTGGCATATAGCCATTATTTGACCAATGGCGTGCGACGGCTTGTCCGTTCGCGGTTTGCTCTGGCCCGCCGGTTGGCGAACCGGGCCTTCGTCGGGCCGGGACACTCGGTCGCCAGGCATGAGCTTAGAACCGCCAGCGATTTGTCGACGGGCCCGGGAAACCCCAGGATAGGCCGGTAATGGTGACGAAGGCTGCCCAGCCGGCCTACGCTTGAAAAGAACCACGGCATTGGAAGTATCGATACATGCACGAGATCGGCAAACAGAACGAGAACGGCCCGGCGGGCTGGCAACTGGAGCGCATCGTCGAGGAACTGCGCGCGGCGCGCAGCGAATGGCGCAGCCGCAGCGGTCGGCCGCGGGAGCAGGGCGGGCGCGAGCTGCCTTCGCGGCGTTCCATCGAGGAGATCGTCGAACGCCTGGCCAGTGCGCTCTTCCCCATGCGCCTGGGGCCCAACGACCTGCGCGACGAGAGCGAGGACTTCTTCGTCGGGCGCACCCTGGACAGCGCCCTCAACGCGCTGCTGATCCAGGCGCGCCTGGAGCTGCGCTACAGCGCGCGCCAGCGCGGCGAAGCGGAGGACGGCATCGAGGAGCGGGCGCTGGGGATCGTCCGTGACTTCGCCCTGGCCCTGCCGCTGCTGCGCCAACTGCTGGACTCCGACGTGCTGGCCGCCTACCAGGGCGACCCGGCGGCGCGCAGCGTCGACGAGGTGCTGCTGTGCTATCCGGGGGTGCTGGCCATCATCCACCACCGCATGGCGCACCACCTGTACCGCGCCGGCCTGCCGCTGGTGGCGCGGATCATCTCCGAACTGGCGCACTCGGCCACCGGCATCGACATCCACCCCGGCGCGCAGATCGGCGGCAGCTTCTTCATCGACCACGGCACCGGCGTGGTGATCGGCGAAACGGCGATCATCGGCGAACAGGTACGCATCTACCAGGCGGTCACCCTGGGCGCCAAGCGCTTCACCGCCGACGAGACCGGCCAACTGCACAAGGGCCAGCCGCGCCACCCCATCGTCGAGGACGAAGTGGTGATCTACGCCGGCGCCACCATCCTGGGGCGCGTCACCATCGGCAAGGGCTCCACCATCGGCGGCAACGTCTGGCTGACGCGCAGCGTGCCGCCGGGCAGCCAGATCAGCCAGGCCAGCCTGCAGCAGCAGGCCAACGACGCGGGGCTGGACTAGGCAACGACGGACAATCGCGGACGGAGTCCGCTCCTACGGTTCCAGGAAGCACGGTTTTTCGTAGAAAAGCGTCTTGGTGCGAGCGGGCCTGTTCCGTCAGCGGGGCCCGTGCACCGGCGCCAGCTTGTCCAGAATCTGCCGGGCCAGCGCATGGTACAGCGAGACCGGGGCGATCCAGCCGGAAATGGCGGTGGCCATGACCGTGACCGCCAGCATGGGGATGAGCAGGTCGGGGCTGTGGGAGAGTTCCAGGACGATCACCGAGGCGGTCAGCGGCGAGCGGGTCACGCCGGCGAGGTAGGCGCCCATGCCCAGCAGCGCGCAGGTCTGCGGATTGACGTCGGGCAGCAGGCTCAGCAGCGGGGCGAAGGCCGCGCCTATGCTCAGCGACGGCGAGAACAGGCCGCCGGGGATGCCGGCGAGGTAGGACACCACGTTGGCCAGGAACTTCCAGAGCAGGAAACCCTGGTCGGTCATCGGGTGGCCTTCGAGCAGGGCGCGGGTTTCCTCGTAGCCGGTGCCGAACACATGGTTGCCCGAGGCCAGCCCCAGCAGCGCCAGCAAGAGGCCGCAGGCGGCGGAGAAGCGTACCGGGAAACGCTCGCGCAGGCGGCACATGCGGCCCAGCCAGCCGGCCCGGGTGGGCAGCACCAGCTTGACGTAGAGCCCGCCCAGCAGGCCGCCGAGCAGGGCGCAGGCCGGTACCTCGCTCCAGCCCCAGCCCGCCGGCAGGCTGCCGCCGATCTCGCCGAAATAGGAGTAATGGCCCATCAGGCCGAGGGTGACGGCGCCGCCGATCAGCACCGCGGTCAGCACCAGGCCGCTGAAGCGCTGCTCGAAGGTGCGGCTGAGCTCCTCGATGGCGAACACGATGCCGGCCAGCGGCGTGTTGAAGGCCGCGGCGATGCCGGCTGCGCCGCCGGCGAGGATCAGCCCGGCGATGGTGCGCCGGCCGTGCAGGCCCAGGCGCCGGCCGAAGGCGTAGATGACCGCGGCGCCGACGTGCACCGTGGGCCCTTCGCGGCCCACCGAGCCGCCCACCAGCAACGCGCCCAGGGTGAAGAACATGCGCACGGCGGCCACCGGCAGCGCCAGCACCTGGGCGCGGAAACGCCGCGAGGGCGACTCCAGCGCGGCGATCACCTGCGGGATGCCGCTGCCCTTGGCCTCGACGAACCAGCGCTGGGTGACCCACGCCAGCAGGGCGAAGCCCGCCGGGGTGACCAGCAACGGCAGCCAGGGGGTGATGCCGAGCATGCGCTTGAACAGGGCGAAGGACTGGTCCGCCAGCCAGGCGAAGGCCAGCGCCACCAGGCCCACCAGCAGCGCGCCGACCCAGAACGCCAGGCGCTGCCGCCATTCCAGCCAGCGCGGCCGCCGGAAGCGCCGGCGGGCAGGGGAGGTAGGTTCTGCATTGGCTGGGCTGGGCTGTTCGGACATCGGCGGCGCCTGGACTGCGGGGGCAAGGGCGAATTATGGCCGTCTTGCCGCCGCCTTGCCCAGCGCGTTCGGACGTCGCCGCCGCTCAGATCAGCCCGCAGGCCTTGGCCGCTACCGCTGCCTGGGCCCGGCTTTCCACCTGCAGTTTGCTGAAGATGTGCTTCATGTGGCTCTTGATGGTTTCCGGCGCTATACCCAGCAACTTGGCCATTTCCTTGTTCGACTTGCCCTGGGCCACCAGTTCGAGGACGTTCCGCTCCTTGCTGGTGAGGGTGATCATCAGGCGCTCGGCGTTCTGGGTGGCCGGGTCCGCCTCGCTGGGTTGCAGGCGCTGCAGGCGGGCTTTCAGGGCCGGGGCCAGGTCGGGCAGTGCCAGGGCGTGGGCGATGAGCGGCTGGAGGGCCTCCTGGGCCGGCAGGTCGCGCAGCAGTTGCGGGGCGTCGCAATGCTCAAGCAGCGCGGCTACTTCCAGCAGGGCGGCCAGCGCCTGCCCGGTGGACTGGCGGCGCCAGTGGACCATGGCCAGGCTGCCGGCCAGGCGCAACTGCATCAGGCGCAGGTGGTGCCGGCCGGCCAGCCGGCAGAGCTGCCCGGCGTTCTCCAGGGTGGCCTGGCGCCCCATTCCGGCGGCTTCGCACCAGAGTTCCGCCAGGCTGGCGAGGCAAGCGTATTCGGAAAACTCGCCATCGCCTTCGGCGGCGTGGGCCGTGCACAGGGCGTCGAGCTGGCCCAGGCAGGCGTTCGCCTCGTGGGGCTTCTGTTCGAGCAGGCTGACGCGGGTGCGCTCCAGCAGCAGTTGCGCCTGCAGGCGCGGCCAGTTGCGCACCTGGGCCAGGCGGTCGCCTTCCTCCAGGAAGTAGCGCGCCCCCTGGGGGCTGGCGTGGCTGCCGCTCAGGCGGCTGGCGGTGATGAACAGCACCCCGGCGCAGTCGAGGAAGCCGCAGACGCGGATGGTTTCGACGCTTTCCATGATCAGCCGCTCGGCCTCGGCAAGGTGGCCCTGCAGGTAGCGCACGCAGCCGAGGAAGCTGGCCGGCAGCGCGCGCAGCACCGAGCGGCTGGTGATGCCGCGCTCGGCGGTGACGCGCATGGCTTCCTCGAACAGCGCCACGGCCTGGCCGAAACGGCCCTGCAGGGCTTCACCCAGGCCCTGCAGGCTGAGGCGGTAGACCTGGTTGAACTGGTAGCGATTGGGGTCCAGCGGGGTGCGCACCGAGGCCGGCAGGGAATAGAAGGCTTGCCAGCGGCAGGTGCGCAGGTGGCTGAAGCACAGCACGTTGAGCATGGTGTTGCTGATCCACGGGCGCTCGCGCAGGTGCGGGGTGCAGGCCGTCGCCAGCTGGCCGGCGGCCTCGGCCCGGTCTTCGAGGGCCAGCAGCGTCGCTTCCAGCGCACGGCATTCCCACGCCAGGTGCTCGCGTTGCTCGTCATCGTCGATGCCCGGCAACGCCTCGCGTACCTCCGCGAGCAACTGCCGGGCCTGGTCGCTGCCCATGGCCAGGCCGCTTGCCCAGCCCATGGCCAGTTTCAGTTGCGCCGGGCTCTCCAGCAGGCGTTCGTGCAACTGACGCTGCCAGTCGACCAGGGTGATGAATTCGCCACGTTCGACCATGTCCATGGCGCAGTGCGCGATCCAGGCCCGGGCGCTGTCGCTGTCGCCACAGGCCAGGGCGGCGCGCACGGCGTCCATCCACAATTGCTGCTGGGCGAACCAGCGCGCGGCCTTGTCGAGGATGGCCGCCTGCGCATCGGCCGGCAGGCGGCGGCGCAGGTGTTCGCGGAACAGCGGATGGAAGCTGAACCATTGCGCCTGGGTATCCAGGGTGGTGAGGAACAGCTGGCGGCGGTCGATGTCCTCGATCAGCGCGCGGCCGTCGGCGGCGCCGGTCAGCACCTGGGCCAGCACCGGGTCGAACTTGTCCACGGCCGCCAGGCGCGGCAGGCAGTCGCCCAGCGCAGCGGGCAGGCGCGACAGCAACTCGTCCAGCAGGCCGCTGATGCCGTTGCTCAGGCGCGCGCCGCCCGCCGGGCGCTGGCGCAAGGCGAGCAGGCTGGCGCGCAGCGCGGCGATCCAGCCATCGGTGGCCGCATGCAGCTCCAGCAGCTCCGCCGCGTCCACGTTCGGCGTGCCGGTGCGCAGCAGCAGGTCGCGGGTTTCCTCCAGGTCGAAGCGCAACTGGCCGACGTCCACTTCCAGGCGGGCGTCGTCGTAGGTATGGGCGACCAGCGCCTGGGGCAGGTCGACGCGCCCGCAGAACACCAGGTGCAGGTTGTCCGGGGCGAAGCGCACCAGGCTGTCGAAGGCCGCGGCGAGCACCGCCGGCGGTACGCAGTGATAGTCGTCGATGAACAGGAAGCATTGCTCGCTGCGGCGCTCCAGGTCGTTGGCCAGCAGCGTCGCCAACTGCTCCACCGGCAACAGCGACAGCTCCTTGAACAGGTTGTCGTCGGCGCCGCCGTCGAAGCCCCGCTGGATGGCCGCGGCGAGGTAGAGCAGCAGGCGGTCGACGCTGTCGTCGGCCTCGTCCAGGTTCAGCCAGGCCACCTTGCCGCCGCGCGCCAGCGCAGCTTCCGCCCAACTGCCGGCCAGGGTGCTCTTGCCGAAGCCCGGCGGGGCCTTGAGCACCGTGAGGGTGGCCTGGGCAATGCGCTCGATCAGCTGTTCCAGGCGGGGCCGGGGCAGGGTGCCGCGGGCACGGCGGGGGGGCAGGAGTTTGGTGGAGAGCAGCGGAGAAAGCATTGTCGTCGTGGCTTCGTGGCGCGGCGTATTTCCCGCGGGTGCATACGGGATGATAGGCGATGGTATCCAGGTATTTCCGCACGTTACAGCATCCCCGGGTGGCCGGGGCAGGCAGTCGTGTAATACCGTTTGGGTTGTTACGGGGGTATGGGGGCTGTCCTGAGTTGCTTGTCAGTCAGGCACCATCCTTCCAACCCTTCATTCCCGCGAGCGCGGACGCGGCTTCATCGCGAACAGCGCTTGCGCTGGCCCGAAGGGGAATAACCCAGTGGCTTGGGGGCTTGGCGTAGCGCGCCGCTCCGAGTGTTCGGATGTGTCTTGTTTCGCCCCCTCGGGCGAGTCCCTTTTGTCAAACGGTGGAAGGCCACCCCCCGCAAAAAGGAACCAAAAAGGCTTGCCCCGCCATACGGGCCCGACAGAGTCGGGCTACCCTCGCGAATTCCCCCGCCACGGAGGCCCGAGCGCGGGGTTCGCTCGGCCTTCTGAAGGGGCGTTTCGGTGCGCTCGGCTATTTCTCTGGAAGTCCGAATCGCGGACAAGGTCCGCTCCTACGGTTCCAGGAAGCACGGGCGTAGGAGCGGACCTTGTCCGCGATTGGACTCACCGGCCACGCCGGACACCCCGGCGGCACCAACGGCCCCTCTCCCTTCAGGACCTGCCTGCGACGGTGTTTCTCCCGGCATGTTTGCTTCACCCATGAAAAGGCCACCTGCAGGTGGCCTTTTCGATCATGCGCTCCAGCCTGCGATCAGCGCACGCCCATGTTGCGCAGCGCCGCCGGCAGGTAGTCGGCGTTGGAGGCCTGGTAGTCGAAGTTGTAGAAGCGCTTCTCCTCGTTGGTCAGGCCCAGGGCCAGGTAGCGGCCGGACTGCAGGTCATACAGCGTCTCCATGGTGTACAGCGGCACCTGGTGGTTGTAGAACTGCATGGCGTGGGCCTCGGCGACGCGCCACAGCAGGCCGCGGCCGTCGTAGTGGTCGATCTCGGCGGCTTGCCAGCTGTCCTCGTCGATGAAGAAGTGACGCTTGGCGTAGATGTGGCGCTGGCCGGGCTTGAGGGTCGCTTCCACTTCCCACACGCGGTGCAGCTCGTAGCGCGCCAGGTTCTGGTTGATGTGGCCGGCCTGGAGGATGTCCGAGTACTTCAGCTTGGTGGAGGCCAGGCGGTAGCTGTTGTAGGGGATGTAGATCTCCTTCTTGCCGATCAGCTTCCAGTCGTAGCGGTCGGGCGCGCCGTTGTACAGGTCATAGTTGTCCGAGGTGCGCAGGCCGTCGGTGGCCTGGCCGGGGCCGTCGTAGGCCACCTGCGGGGCGCGGCGCACGCGGCGCTGCCCGGCGTTGTACATCCAGGCCTGGCGCGGCTCGGCCACCTGGTCGATGGGCTCGCGCACCAGCAGCACGTTGCCCGACAGGCGCGCCGGCTGCACCACCTGCTGGGTGAAGCAGAACAGCAGGTTCTTGTTCTGGTCCGGGTTGTAGTCCTTGAGGTTGGTGCGGAAGGTGAAGTGGTCCTCGAAGGTCACCAGGCTCGGCGTGCCGTCGGCCTGCGGGGTGGCCTGGACGATCTGCCGGCTGAAGCTGCCGCCGCGGTAGCGGGTGATGTGGTTCCAGATCACCTCCAGGCCGTTCTTCGGAATGGGGAAGGGCACGGCGGTGTCGAAATCGGCCAGGCCGTTGCCGCCGGTCACCAGGCTGGTGTGGGTGGCGTTGCGCTTGGCGGCGGCGTACACCGAGTCGGGCAGGGCGGCGCTGCGGTGGCTCGGGTAGACCGGCATCACGTAGGTGCCGCCATAGCGCTTGAACATCTCCACCTGGCCGGGGGTGAGCTTGGCCTGGTACTGGGTGTAGTTGTCCTTGGTGATGGTGAACAGCGGCTTTTCACTGGGGAAGGGGTCGCTGAGGAAGCCATTGGCATCCACCGGCGCTGCGTCCTTGGCCAGGCCGCCGGTCCAGGCGGGGATGCTGCCGTCGGCATTGCCGGCCTTCTCCGCACCGATGGGGGTGAGCTTGCCGCCCAGTTGCGCGGCCTCGTCGGCCGGCACGGCGGCCAGGGCCGCGGCGGACAATGCAGTGAGAGAGAAAGCCCCGGCGCGGAGCCAGGATCTTATTGGCGACATATCACTTTCCTCGATGTGCTGGATGGGGCGCGGCTGCGCCGAGGGCAGGTGCTGCCCGGGGGCCACGCTATCAATCCGCCACGTGGGAGAATGTCCCCCGAATGGGGGGCATGGCCGCCACGGGCCATGCTGGGCGGGCTTGCGTGCAAGGTATGAATTTCGAATCACTACTAGGTTGCTTTCGATGCCCCGGCTCGGCTGATTAGCTTCTGCGGCCAACAAAAACACCCAGAAAGGGGAAAGCCGCATGAGCACCACAAGAAAGCGCGCCGGATTCCAGCTGCAGGCATTGGCCGCGGCCGTTGCCGTCGGCATGGCCGGGCACGCCCAGGCCGTCACCTTCAACATCGGCGAGATCGAGGGGCAGTTCGACTCCAGCCTGTCGGTGGGCGCCAGCTGGTCGACGAGCGAGCCGGACAAGGACTTCATCGGCGGCAACAACGGCGGCCGCGGCCTGTCGCAGACCTCCGACGACGCCCACCTGAACTTCAAGCGCGGCGAGACCTTCTCGAAGATCTTCAAGGGCATCCACGACCTGGAGCTGAAATACCAGGACACCGGCGTATTCCTGCGCGGCAAGTACTGGTACGACTTCGAACTCAAGGATGAAAGCCGCCCCTTCAAGGACATCGACGACAGCGGCCGCAAGGAAGGCGCCAAGTCCTCCGGCGCCGAACTGCTCGATGCCTTCATCTACCACAACTACAACATCGCCGACCTGCCCGGCAGCGTGCGCCTGGGCAAGCAGGTGGTGAGCTGGGGCGAGAGCACCTTCATCCAGAACGGCATCAACTCGATCAACCCCATCGACGTGTCCGCCTTCCGCCGCCCGGGCGCCGAGATCAAGGAAGGCCTGATCCCGGTGAACATGTTCTACCTGTCGCAGAACGTCACCGACTCGCTCTCGGTGGATGGCTTCTACCAGCTGGAGTGGGACCAGACGGTGGTCGACAACTGCGGCACCTTCTTCTCCCAGGCCGACGTGGTGGCTGACGGCTGCAGCAACAACCTCGCCGTGCTGAGCCCGGCCCTGGCGCCGTTCGGCCCGGCCTTCGGCTACCAGACCACCCGCGAGGGCGTGGTGGTGCCGCGCGCCGGCGACAAGGACGCCCGCGACGGCGGCCAGTACGGCATGGCCCTGCACTGGATGTCCGATGCCCTGGACACCGAGTTCGGCGCCTTCTACATGAACTACCACTCGCGCCTGCCGATCCTCAGCGTCAGCGCCGCCGACCGCGCCACCTACATCCGCTCGGCACAGGTGCTCGCCGGCGCCGTGCCGCAGGTGCCGGCCGCGGCGCGCCAGGGCGTGGCCATCGCCAATGTCGCCGGCAGCAGCAGCTACTTCATGGAGTACCCCGAGGACATCCACCTCTACGGCCTGAGCTTCTCCACCACGCTGCCCACCGGCACCGCCTGGAGCGGCGAGATCAGCTACCGGCCCAACGCCCCGGTGCAGATCAACACCACCGACCTGCTCTATGGCGGCGTGCGCGGCCTGGCCGGGATCAACCCGGCGTTCGCCCCGTTCTCCAACTTCTCGCTGGCCGGCGGCGACCCGGCGTCGATCCCCGGCAGCACCCTGGCCGGCTACGAGCGCAAGGAAATCACCCAGCTGCAGACCACCTTCATCCACTTCCTCGACCAGGTCATGGGCGCCGAGCGCCTGACCCTGATGGGCGAGATCGGCTGGACCCACGTCGGCGGCCTGGAAAGCACCAGGGACGTGCGCTACGGCCGCGACCCGGTGTTCGGCCCCGGCGAGCTGCCGAACAACACCTGCCCGACCATCAACGCCGGCACCGTCGGCCCCAACGGCAAGAACGTCAGCCGCTATTGCGACAGCGACGGCTTCACCACCACCGACTCCTGGGGCTACCGGATGCGCGCCATCTGGGACTACAACAGCGTGTTCGCCGGGGTGAACCTCAAGCCCAACCTGGCCTGGTCCCACGACGTCGACGGCTACTCGCCGGGCCCGGGCGGCAACTTCGAGCAGGGCCGCAAGGCGATCAGCGTCGGCCTGGACGCCGACTACCTGAACACCTACACCGCCAGCCTGTCGTACACCAACTTCTTCGGCGGCGACTACAACACCTCCAGCGACCGCGACTTCGTCGCGCTGAGCCTGGGCGTGAACTTCTGACGCGAAGGCTCCGGCCATTCCCGATTCGGGCGGTTTGTGGGCCGCCCTTTTTTCTCCCCGTTTCCGCCTTCGGCCTTGGCTGCGGGCGCCCGATCCAGGCTGGCGTGAGCCGGCCCGCTACAGAGCAACTCCGTGGTTTGGCGGCCCCCGGGCCGCCCTTTTTCCCCCATCCAGGGGATGAACCTTGCCGGGCGCGCTTCCTAGCATGGGGCGAAAAGCCCTTTGGCCGCGCCCCGGAGTCTCCTCGCACCATGCCGCACAACTTACCCGACCTGCCGGCGGACCATCTGCCGCGGGCGCGTCTGAGCGAGCCGCTGCTCAGGGGCAACTCCCGTCTTCGTTTGCTGTGTGCCTGCGCCGGCAGCGGCAAGAGCCTGCTGCTGCGTGCCTGCGCCCAGGCCACCCCGGCCGGCACCGAGCTGTGCTGGCTGGACCTTCGCGGTAGGCGGACCGGCGCCACGGAGGTGCTGCAGCAACTGGCCTCGATGCTGGGGGTACAGGGCGCAACGGAACAGGCGCTGGAAGCTCACCTGGCACGGCAGGAACGGCCGTTGTGGATCATGCTCGACCACCTGTGCTCCGCCTCCGGGGAGGTGGAGCGTTTGATCGGCCGGCTGCTGCAGGGCGCCTCGCCGCAGGTCGGCTGGTGGGTCGCCAGCCGGCGTCGCCCGGCCTGGCCCTTGACGCGCCTGTTGCTGGCGGGCGACCTGTACGAAGTGGACGCCCGGCAACTGGCCCTGACCGGGCCCGAGCTGCAGGCGCTGCTGGAGCTGCCAACGGCCTCGGTCCAGCCGCTCGACGCCGACGCGCTGATGCAACGGACCCGCGGCTGGTGTGCCGGCGCGGCCCTGCACCTGCTGGCCGCCCGCCTGGGTGAGCCGTCGATCGGCCACGAGCGCCTGTTGCTGAACTACCTGCACTGCGAACTGCTCGATTATTTGCCGGAACGCCAGCGGCAGGTCCTGTGCCAACTGGCCTGCCTGGCGGACTTCGACCGGCGCATGCTGGGGCACCTGTTCGACGCCGGCGAAGGCGCCGAACTGTTGTCCGCGCTGCTCGATGCCGGGGCTTTCATCGAGCCCGCGGGGCAGGGCGCGGAACGCCTGCGGGTCCATCCCTGCGTGGCGGACGCGCTGGCGGCCAGCTTACCGTCGACGACCAGGCTCTGCCTGTATCGCCAGGCGTGCCAGTACTTCGTCGAACTGGGCGAGGAGGTGCAGGCGGTTCACTACGCGCTGCTGGCCGAGCAGCCGGACATGGCGGCCAGCCTGATGGCACGCATCGGCGTCGAATCACTGCTGCATGGCGAAGGGCCGGCGGCGGTCCTGCGCTGGAGCGAGCAGTTGCCGGAAACACTGCTGCGCAGCACACCGCAGGTGATCCTGCTGCGGGCCTGGTCGCTGTTCATGGCCGGCCGGCTGGACGAGGCCGGCGCCTGCGCCGGGCAGCTCGCCGCCTTCCTGCCCAGCCCCTGCGCGCAACGCCAGGCCGGATGGCTCGGACACTGGCAGGCGCTGGCCGGCCAGCTGCAGTTGCGCGCAGGTGATGCCAGGGCCGCCGTGGCGACGCTGGAGCAGGCTCTGCAGGGTTTGCCCGCGCAAGCCTGGGTAGAGCGCGTGCTGACGCAACTGGCGCTGCTCGAACAGGCCCAGGCCGAGGGGCGCAACGACGCCGTGAGGCAGCTCGAGGACGGCGTGGCGAAGGTGGTTCGCGACCATGGCTGCCGGCCCCTGGAGGCCATGCTGGTGATCCAGCACGCCCGGCGCCTGGAATGGCGCGGCGAATTCGCCCGGGCCGAAGGGCTGCTCAGGCGCGCGAACAGCGAGTTGGGGAACGCCGGCGGTCGGGTGCGGGGCCGCACGCAGCTTCAGCTCGCCCGCAACCTCTGGCGCCAGGGGCGCCTGGCCGAGGCGCGGGAGCACTACGGGCAAGGCCTGGCCCTGTGCCAGGCCGCCGCCGACCCCGCACTTGCCTGGGCTTATGCCGGCCTGGCCGAGATCGATGCCGCCCAGGGCGACCTCGCCAGCGCCTATGCCAGGCTCACCGAGGCCCTGCGCTGCATGCAACTGCTGCGCGTTGCGGAGCCGCTGTACCGGCCGCCGCTGGACCTGCTGCGCGCCAGGCTCTGGCTGCGCGAAGGCCAGCACCCGCGCAGCGCCGAACTGGCCGCGGGCTACCTGGCGCTGTGCGTGGAGCGGCCGGGCTGGCACCTGGAGTTTCCCGGCGTGGATGCACGCCGGCAGTTCGCCTTATTACAGGCCCGGGCTGCTGTAGCGGCCGGGCAGGACCTGGCCGAGGTACTGCAGCCGTGGCTGCAGCAGGCACTCTGCGAGAGGCAGCTCGAACAGGCTGCCGAGCTGGGCTTCGCACTGGCCGAGGCGCACCTGGTCGGTGGCCGGCAGCGCAAGGCGCAAGCCGCCTTGTTCGATGCGCTGGCCCAGGCCAGGCGCTTCGGCGGGCCCGGTACCCAGGCCTACTGGCACTCGTTCCGCCCCGAGATCGCGCGTTGGGCCGGGAAGGTCGAGGAGGGCGAAGGCGAAGCGGTGGACGTCAGCCCACTGAGCCGGCGCGAATGCTCGGTGCTGGGCATGATCGCCGAGGGCCTGGCCAACCAGGAGATCGCCGAGCGCCTGCACATTTCGCTGCACACGGTGAAAAGCCACGCCCAGCGCATCAACAACAAGCTGGGCGTATCGCGGCGCACTCAAGCCATCGTCCGAGCGAAGGCTTTGGGCCTGGTGCACTGAGCCAGGTCACGGCGTTCCCCGTAGGATGGGTTTCGCAAGCTCACCCCATCCTACGAGAAGCACCTCGGCGTGGTCGGCAGACCGTTGCTCCTACGCCATTCCTCCCATGCCATTCCCATGCAGGCGCGCGCCTTGCGCGCGATCGGCTTGCTGGCAGTGCCACTTGAACAGGGGCAAGAGCCGAATCAGCAAGTTGTCCGGGACATGGGCTTATGGAACTCACCGAGTTCCAGCTGTGGCTGTTTCCTACGCAGGTTTAAGACAAGTCTTATTTGATGCCTCCGTTCGCGTCTATACAGTCGTGAGTGGCTGATCTACGTGCGCAACGAGCCCGATGATTTCATGGGTTGGAAAGCGGATATCCGATCAACTGAAAGTTCCGGCATGGGAAGTTCCTGGTGAAGAGTACGACCATGCCAACGCTCTACCAGTAGTTTGCTTTCAGATGTAAGAAATGGAATTCACATCCTCGGATCGGGCTATCGGCGCGAGCACTTGCCGTTGTGCCATGAATTCCAGTTTGTTTTGACTCATCCCTCGCCAGGGAAGTATCTGGAGTAGTCATGGCTTCGAACAGTTTCCAAAATGAAGTGCCCAAGGCACGGGTCAATATCAAACTCGATCTGCACACCGGTGGCGCGCAGAAAAAGGTCGAGTTGCCACTCAAGTTGATGGTGATGGGCGACTACAGCAATGGCCGCGAGCAATGCGCGTTGTCCGAGCGTACCAAGGTCGACATCAACAAGAACAACTTCAACGGCGTTCTGGCCGAGTTTCACCCCAGTGTGAAGCTGGCTGTGCCCAATACGCTGGCCGATGACGGTTCCGACGCTTCAGTCGAGCTGACCTTCCGCAACATGAAAGACTTCGAGCCCGAACGCGTCGCCCGGCAGATGCCGGAATTGCGCGCCATGCTGGCCATGCGCAATCTGCTGCGCGATCTCAAATCCAATCTGCTGGACAACGCCACCTTCCGCCGGGAGCTGGAACGCATCCTCAAGGATGACGCGCTGAGCGACGAACTGCGTTCCGAACTGGCTCGGCTCGCTCCCCAGGACCGTTAATCGAAAACTTAAGGAGAGACTCATGTCCGCAGAAGGAACTGTCGCGCAGGCTGGCAGCGCAAGCGTCGTGACCCATGAAGGCCAAGGCGTCTATGCCACGCTGTTCGACAAGATCAACCTCAGCCCGGTGTCGGCCCTGACCGACATCGAGATATACCAGAATACCGATGCGCTCTCCGAGGTCTCCGCCGACGAGCGCGTCACCGCAGCTGTCAGCGTTTTCCTCGAACTGCTCAAGCAGTCGTCGCGGAAGATCGAGCGGCTCGACAAGACGCTACTGGACGAACACATCGCGCACCTGGACGCGCAGATCAGCCGTCAGCTGGACGCGATCATGCATCACCCGGATTTCCAGCGGGTCGAGTCCACCTGGCGCGGCGTCAAGTCGTTGATCGACCAGACCGACTTCCGGCGCAACGTGCGTATCGAACTGCTGGACATCAGCAAGGATCACCTGGTGCAGGACTTCGAGGATGCACCGGAAATCGCCCAGAGCGGCCTGTACGTCCACACCTACACCCAGGAATATGACACGCCCGGCGGCGAGCCGATCGCGGCCGCCATTTCCAACTACGAGTTTGATCGCGGCCCGCAGGACATCGCGCTGCTGCGCAACATCTCCAAGGTGGCCGCGGCGGCGCACATGCCCTTCATCGGCTCGGTGGGCCCGGCCTTCTTCGGCAAGGACTCGATGGAAGAGGTCGCCGCGATCAAGGATATCGGCAACTACTTCGACCGCGCCGAATACCTGAAGTGGAAGTCCTTCCGCGACACCGACGACGCGCGTTACATCGGCCTCACCATGCCGCGCGTGCTCGGTCGTCTGCCATACGGTCCCGATACCGTGCCGGTGCGCAGCTTCAACTACATCGAGAGCGTCAAGGGGCCGGACCACGGCAAATACCTGTGGACCAACGCCTCGTTCGCCTTCGCCGCCAACATGGTGAAGAGCTTCATCAACAATGGCTGGTGCGTGCAGATCCGCGGCCCGCAGGCGGGCGGTGCGGTCACCGACCTGCCCATTCACCTGTACGACCTGGGCACCGGCAACCAGGTGAAGATCCCCTCGGAAGTGATGATCCCGGAAACCCGCGAATTCGAGTTCGCCAACCTGGGCTTCATCCCGCTGTCGTATTACAAGAACCGCGACTACGCGTGCTTCTTCTCGGCCAACTCGACGCAGAAACCGGCGCTCTACGACACCGCCGATGCCACGGCCAACAGCCGCATCAATGCGCGCCTGCCATACATCTTCCTGCTGTCGCGCATCGCCCACTACCTGAAGCTGATCCAGCGCGAAAACATCGGCACCACCAAGGACCGTCGAGTGCTCGAGTTGGAGCTGAACAACTGGATTCGCGGCCTGGTTACCGAGATGACCGACCCCAGCGACGACCTGCAGGCCTCGCACCCGCTGCGCGATGCCAGGGTCACTGTGGAAGACATTGACGACAACCCGGGTTTCTTCCGCGTGAAGCTCTACGCCGTGCCGCACTTCCAGGTGGAAGGCATGGACGTGAACCTGTCGCTGGTTTCGCAGATGCCCAAGGCGAAAGCCTAAGCACCCACACGGAAGTCATTCATGAAGATCGATCGTCCCTTATGGGGGGCGGGGGCTTTGCTGTCTCCGCAACAATTCCAGCAGCAAGCGCGCTGGGAGGCCTGGACCAACGAATGCCTGGCGCATTTGTCGCGGGTTCACCCCTGGGGCGTTCAGGTCGCATCGTTCGACCTGGACGCGCTGCGGCTGGGTAAGCTCAAGGCTACCCGGCTGCGCGTGCGGCTACCGGACGGCACGCTGATCGACACCGACATGACTGACCGGCTGCCGCCGGCGGTGGAGTTGTCTCGGCAGGCCGAGGAAGAGGTCTCCGTTGTCACTCTGCTGCTGGCGTTGCCGCTCGAGCACGCCAATGGCGGCAACTGCCTGATGGGGGAGGGCAAGCCCTCCCGGCCCTCGCGCTATCGCCAGGACTGGCGGGAGGTGCAGGACCTCTATGGTGAAGAAAGCCAGTCCATGGCCGCGCTGGAACATGTGCTTTCGTTGCGCCTGGACAGCGATGAAAACGCCGAATACCTCACCTGCCCGGTGGTGCGCGTGGTGCGGGACGGGCAGGGCGCCTGGACGCTCGACCCGCAGTTCGTTCCGCCGTTGCTGCGTTTCGATGCCCAGCCGCAGCTGCTCGCCCAGCTGGACAACCTGACGACCCAGTTGGCGGCCAAACGCAGCCGCCTGATGGGCATGCGCCGCGAGAGCAACCAGCGCATGGCCGACTTCGCGGTGGCCGACGTCTCGCTGTTCTGGCTGCTCAATGCGCTGAACAGCTACCAGCCCGTGCTGGCGGACCTGCTCGCGTACCCTGCGCGGCATCCCGAACAGGTCTATCAGGAACTGGCCAAGCTGGCCGGCAGCCTGCTGACCTTCTCCCTGGAGCACGACATCGGCGCCATTCCCGGCTACCGGCACGACCAGCTGGAAGCCGTGTTCCCACCCTTGTTCCGGCTGATCTCCACCCTGCTTGAGGCCAGCCTGCCGTCACGCGTCATCGCGCTGACGCTCGAGCAGCCCAACGCGTACCGCTGGCAGGTGGCGCTGCACGATGGCCGGCTGCGCGATGCGGAGGGTGTCGATTTCTATCTGTCGGTGCGTTCCAGCCTGCCCGCCGCCCAGGTGCAGAGCCAGTTTCCGCGCCTGTGCAAGGTGGGGGCGCCAGACGATGTCGATCACCTCGTCAACGTGGCCCTCGACGGCGTACCGCTGGTGCCGCTCAGCCACGTGCCCGCGGCGATCCCGATGCGCCTGGGCAACCAGTACTTCGCCCTCGACCTGGCCCATCCCAAGGCGCAGGCCATGTTGTCGGCCGGCGTCTGTGCCCTCTATGTCCCCGGCACGCTCGGGGAGGTCCAGCTGGATCTGTTCGCGGTGCTGCGCTCATGACCAGGGCATACGGAAACCCCGCGGCGGTGGATATCGACGCACTGCTGCAGGACAGCTACCTGCTGGTCGTGGAACTGCAACAGAAGGCCTCGGCGAAAGACGGCGCCGAGCTGTGGAAGCATTGCGCGGCCCAGGTCGAACAGACCCGCGACAGCCTGACCGACGCTGGCGTGAGCCCGCGCGCGATCGACCAGATCTGCTATGCGCAATGTGCGTTGCTCGACGAGACGGTGATGCGCAACGCCACCGAGCAATCCCATGCCGTCTGGGCCTCCAAGCCCTTGCAGGCGCACTTCTTCAGCCGCCATCAGGCCGGCGAGCAACTCTACGAGGACATGCGCGCGGTCCTGGCCGAACCGGCTCCCGACCTGCGAGTGCTGACCTGTTACCAACGCGTGCTGATGCTGGGTTTCCTGGGCCGCTATCGCGACGAGCAGGCACCCGAACGAGAGCAATTGCTCGGCGCGCTGAGCGAGCATGTCGAGCCCTTCGCCGCCACAGGCAAAACACCGGTGCTGGTTGATGCCGGCGGTGGCAACTGGCGCCGCTGGCTCGGCATGCCATGGCTGCACCTGGCGGTCGCCGCGATCCTGCTGGCAGGGGTGTGGCTGGTATTGCACCGTATGCTGGTGGATGCCGTCGCCACCTTGCTGCCTGGCCAGGTGTAGACATGCCCATTCAGCTCAAATGGGCACGCGGCCTTTGGCTCTGGGCGGGAGCGCTGGCGCTGTTTCTGCTCCTGGCGGTGCTGCCGTTGTCCTGGGCCGGGCGCGCGCTGTCGGCGCTTGGCGTGGTCATCGTGGTTGCGCTGGGCTGGTGGTTCGCCGGGCGCAACGCCGGCCGGCAACGGCAATCCCTCGTCATGGCCGATGACTGTGCGTTGCCGGCGGAGGGGTTCCGTCTACCGGTGGTGGCGGTCTGCGGCGATGGGTTGCGCGCTCTGTTCGGCGAGGCACTCGAGGACCAGTTGGCGTTGCGCGTCACGGAGCAGGGCTGCTACCTGCGGGTACCCAGCCTCGATCGCCTGCCATCGGTCATCGAATACGTGCTGGCGAACCGTCCGCACTGGGCAGGCCAACTGAGCGTCTTCTACATCGTCGATCCTGCCGAACAGCGGGACGATGCGCTGCTCGCGGGCAATCTCCAGTCCTTCCGCCAGCAGGTCGCCCGCGTCCGCAGAAGCGGCATGGCCTTGCCAGTGTTGCTGGGCTGCTACCTGCCGAGCCTGCGCGGCGCCGGCCCCTGGTTCACCTGGGAGGCCGGGCGGCACGGGCTGGTGGTTCGCGAGGGCGCAAGCCACCTGCCCGTAGCGCGGTGGCAGCAACGTCCCGACGATTTTCCCACGCGTGCCGTGCGCCTGCGTACCAGCGTCCTGGTCGAGAGTCTGGGAGGCTGGCTGGCGAAGGCGGTGCTGCCGCACCTGGAGTCCCGGGAACTGCGGGACCCGCCGTGTCCGGCAGTCGCCTGCGCAATGACGCTGGTGCCCGGCTTGCCCGCTGCACCTTCGGGCAACCTATGGGCGGGCTGGCTACAGCAACACACGGCACTGGAGCCTTTCGCCCTGGCGCAGGCGGCCGGCCCTGTGGTCCTGCCGTTCCCTGATCCTCTGCTGGCCTTGCTGCCCCGGCAGCCGGGCCTCACGCCCGCTCGCCGCGCGGCGCTGCATGCCCTCTGGTTGTTCGTCCTTGCCGCGACCGTCGCGCTGGCCAGCTCCGCCTGGCAGAACCACCTGCTGTTGCGCCAGGTGAGCGACGACCTGCGCCGTTACCAGGCGATCCCCGAGCCCACGACCCGCGAACAGCCCGAATACCTCTTGAAGGAACGCGCCGTGGCCGTATTGCGGGACGATGCGCAAAAGCTGGATCGCTACTACCGCGAAGGCGAACCCCTGTCCCTTGGGCTCGGCCTGTACACCGCCGAGCGAACGCGCCCGGCGCTCCTGGCTGTGCTCGCCGCCTACCGGACGCCTGTTCCGGGACAGGCGCCGGCAAGGACTCCCGATCCCGTCCGCCTGGACAGCCTGTCGCTGTTCGCCAGCGGCAGTGCCGAGCTCAAGTCCGGCTCGACGAAGGTGCTGATCAATGCGCTGGTGGACATCAAGGCCCAGCCCGGCTGGCTGATCGTCATCGCCGGGCACACCGATGCCACGGGAGATGCCGGGCGCAACCTCGCATTGTCGCGCGCCCGCGCGGGCGCCGTGCGCGACTGGATGCAGCGCATGGGCGACATCCCCGACAGCTGCTTCGCCGTGCAGGGCTTCGGCGCCGACCAACCGATCGATAGCAACGACACACCGGAGGGGCGCGCAGCCAACCGCCGGGTCGACATCCGCCTGGTACCCGAGTCGGGAGCCTGCGTGCTCCCGAGCCGGGTTTCAGGCGGCCAACCCCAGCCGCGGCAACAGCCAGCGGCGCATTCATCTCTATAGAAGGAACTTCACATGGCTATTCCCGTTTACCTGTGGCTCAAAGACGACGGCGGTGCGGACATCAAAGGTTCGGTCGACGTTCAAAAGCGCGAAGGCAGTGTTGAAGTCGTGGCACAGGATCACAGCCTGTACATCCCCACCGACAACAACACCGGCAAGCTGACCGGCACCCGTATCCATACGCCGTTCAACTTCACCAAGGAAATCGATGCCTCCAGCCCCTACCTGTACAAGGCGGTGAGCACCGGCCAGACCCTCAAGAGCGCCGAGTTCAAGTGGTATCGCATCGATGACGCCGGACAGGAAGTCGAGTACTTCAACACCCTCCTGGAGAACGTCAAGGTGGTGAAGGTCGCGCCGAAAATGCACGACGTGAAAGACCCGAGCAAGGAGAAGCACAACCACCTGGAAGAGGTCGAGTTGCGCTACGAGAAGATCACCTGGACCTACAAGGACGGAAACATCATCCACTCCGACGCCTGGAACGAGCGCCAGAGCGCCTGATCGCGTCCTGTCGGCCGGCGGGGTTGCCCGCCGGTCGATGTACGCGCTGAACAACCCCGCGTCTTGTCGCCGGCTTGGCGCCGGAGCAAGCCGAATGCCTCCGCAAGGAATGCCCCATGGCCCAGTCCAGCCACCTGCTTCGCCGCCTCAATCCCTACTGCGCCCAGGCGCTGAGCGCAGCCGCGTCGCTGTGCCAGACCCGTGCCCACTCCCACATCACCGTCGAACACTGGCTGCTCAAGCTGCTGGAACAGGGGGAGGGTGATCTGACGCTGATCGCACGGCGTTACGAGTGGGACCTTGACGGCCTTTGGCAGGGGCTGCTGGACCACCTCGATACCTTGCCGCGCAGCGTGCGCGACAAACCGCAACTGTCGGCCAAGCTGCAGCAGCTGATCAAGGATGCCTGGCTGTTCGCCTCGCTGCAGGGCGACGTTGAAACCCTGCGCTCGGCGCACCTGCTGGGAGCCCTGCGAGAAACACCGGCACTGCTCGAATGCGACGCCGCCTGGCCATTGCTCAGCCTCGGCGACAGCCAGATCGAACGCCTGCTGCCAGTGCTGGATGAACAGTCCCAGGAGCGCCAGGCGCTTCAGCAGGAAGCCGCCCTGGCCGATGCGCCGCGCGCGCCTGCAAGCGGGCCCGCAGCGAGAAGCGATGGGCATACCGCCGTTCTGGACAAATTCACCCAGGACATCACCGCCAAGGCCTGGGCAGGTGGCATCGACCCGGTCTTCGGGCGCGACGACGAGATCCGCCAGGTCATCGATATCCTCGGCCGCCGGCGCAAGAACAACCCTATCCTCGTCGGCGAACCCGGCGTTGGCAAAACCGCTTTGGTCGAAGGCCTGGCGCTGCGCATCGTTGACGGCAACGTGCCGGACAGTCTCAAGCAGGTCTGCGTGCGTACGCTGGACCTCGGTCTGCTGCAGGCCGGCGCGGGCGTAAAGGGTGAGTTCGAACAGCGCCTGAAGAACGTCATCGACGCCGTGCAGCAATCGCCCACGCCGATCCTGCTGTTCATCGACGAAGCCCACACCCTGATCGGCGCCGGCAACCAGGCCGGCGGCGCCGATGCCGCCAATCTGCTGAAGCCCGCCCTGGCCCGTGGCGAGTTGCGCACCATCGCGGCCACTACCTGGTCCGAATACAAACAGTACTTCGAGCGCGACGCGGCCCTGGAACGGCGCTTCCAGATGGTCAAGGTCGACGAGCCGAACGACGCCAATGCCTGCCTCATGCTGCGCGGGCTGAAGGTGCGCTACGCCAGCCACCACGGCGTGCATATCCAGGACGCGGCCGTGCAGGCCGCCGTCAGCCTGTCGCGCCGCTACCTGACCGGCCGCCAACTGCCGGACAAGGCCGTCGACCTGCTCGACACCGCCAGTGCGCGAGTTCGCATGAGCCTCGACTGCGAGCCGCAGTCGCTGGTGCGACTCAAGGCGGAGCAGCAAGCGTTGCTACTGGAACGCCAGGCGCTCGAGGAAGATGCCCGGCTCAGCGGCGCAGTGGCGACAGAGCGTCTGGCCGCCATCGGCGTCCGCGAACACGAATTGCAGGCGCATCACGCACGGTTGCAGCAGCAGTACCAGCAAGAGCTGGCCCTGACCCGCGAGCTGCTGGAAGCCCGTGGCAGCGGTCCGGAAGCCTGCGCCGCGCTGCAGGAGCGGTTGGCCGCCCTGCAGGGTGACCACCCGCTGCTGTCGCTGGACGTCGAGGCCCGCAGCGTCGCCGAAGTCATCGCCGACTGGACCGGCGTGCCCCTGGGCAGCCTGCTCAAGGACGAACAGGCCAACCTGCTCGAACTCGAGCGGCAACTCGGGCAACGCGTCATCGGCCAGGACAGCGCCCTGCTCGACATGGCTCAGCGATTGCGCGCCGCCAAGACCGGCCTCACCTCCGAGAACGCGCCGCTGGGCGTCTTCCTGCTGGTGGGCAGCAGCGGGGTGGGCAAGACCGAAACCGCCCTGGCCCTCGCCGACTGCCTGTTCGGCGGCGAAAAATCCCTGGTCACCATCAACCTCTCCGAATACCAGGAAGCCCATACCGTCAGCCAGCTCAAAGGCTCGCCGCCGGGCTACGTCGGCTATGGCCAGGGTGGCGTGTTGACCGAAGCCGTCCGCCAGCGCCCCTACAGCGTCGTACTGCTGGATGAGGTGGAGAAGGCCCACCGGGACGTGCTCGACCTGTTCTACCAGGTCTTCGATCGCGGCTTCATGCGCGATGGCGAAGGGCGCGAAATCGACTTCCGCAACACCGTCATCCTGATGACCTCCAACCTGGGCAGCGACCAGTTGCAAGCCCTGCTGGAGGAGCGCCCAGAGGCCAGTGACGGCGAGTTGCAGGAACTGCTGCGCCCCGTGCTGCGCGATCACTTCCAGCCCGCGCTGCTGGCGCGCTTCCAGACGCTGATCTACCGCCCGCTGGATGCCGTCGCGCTCGAGCGCATCGTCGCCATCAAGCTCG
>Ga0180219_1000500_pt1 | contig 31441 bp, 19 predicted proteins | sample eDN3rd30CBELigMG_FD_151338 | JGI IMG/M metagenome (GOLD analysis project Ga0180219, IMG submission 151338) | Enriched Miracle-Growth compost microbial communities from Emeryville, California, USA - eDNA 3rd pass 30_C BE-Lig MG (version 2)... ... | reverse complement strand
CCCGCGAGCGCGGTGCCGGTGACCGTGTCGGTGAGGCGGGCGGACAGGGCCGCGGAGCTGGCGACGGTGGTCGTCGTAGGACCGCTGTAGGCCAGTGCCGTCGGTGCCGGAGCGACCGTCACCGTCGCCGTCGCGCTCGAGGCGGTGTAGTCGTCGGTGCCCGAGTAGGAGGCGACGACGACGACGGTGCCCACCGGCAGCGCGGTGGTCACGCAGGTGGCGGCCCACCCGCCGCCCGCGGAGACGAGAGGCAGGCCGCCGCAGCCCGGGATCGCAGCACCGGCAGCGGTGAAGGAGACCGTCCCCGCACCGTCGCCGGGGACGACGGTGGCCACGAGCGTCGTAGCGCCGGAGAAGGTCGCGGAGGTGGGAGCGTCGAGGGCGAGGGTCGTCGTCGCCTGCTCCACCACGACGGCCGCGGTGGTGGTCGAGGCGAGGTAGCCCGTCGATCCCGCGTAGGTCACGGTGAGGGTGCCCGTCTGCGCTACCCGCGTCGGGTGCAGCGTGCACGTCGCCGTGCCCGTGGCGTCCGTGGTCGCGGTGCACGACAGGTCGCCCAGGCCCAGCGTGAGCGGTTCGCCCGCCAGCGCGACCGCGGTGCCTGCCACGTTCTGCAACGTCGCCGAGACCACGAGGGCCGTGCCCACCGTCGCGCTCGTCGCCCCGGTGTACCCGACCTGCGTGGGGGCCGGGGACACGGTGACGGTGGTGCCGCCGTGGCCCGGCTCGTAGTTCGCGGTCCCGCTGAACGCTGCGTCGACCTCGTCGACCCCGACGGGCAGGCCGGAGGTGGTGCAGCCGGCGGTCCACACGCCCTGCACCTGGACCAGCGGGACGTTCTCGCAACCGGTGAAGGCCTCGCCGTCGAGGCCGAAGGTGATCGTCCCCCCGTCGGTCGCCGAGACCGTCGCCGTGAGCGTCGCCCCGGTCGTGTAGGTGGAGGTCGCGGGGGCGGCGAGCGTGACGGTGGGGGTCGCCTTGGCCACGACGACCGTCACGCTGGTCGAGCCGCCGAGGGTGCCGCTCGTCGCGTCGACGCTCGCGGTGGCCGTCAGGGTGCCGGCCGTCGCGGGGGTGACGCTGCAGGTCGCGTAGCCGTCCGGCCCGCTCGTCGCGGTGCAGGCCAAGGCGCCGAGAGCGAGGTGGACCGTCGACCCGGGTCGCACCGCCATGACCGCCGTGTCGGTGACCTTCGCGGCGAGCACGACCGGAGTGCCGACGGTCGCCGTCGTCGCGCCCGTCCACACGACGGTGGTGGGCCGCGCGTCCACCTGGACCGCGACGCTGTCCGACGAGCCGAGGTGCGTGGCGTCGCCCGAGTAGGCCGCCCCGACCGTCCGGGGACCGACGTCGAGCGAGGCGACGGTGCAGCTGGCCTGTCCGCCGGAGACCGTGACCGCGCCGCACGCGGCGACGGGCACGCCGTCGGCGGTGAACACGACGGTGCCGGTCGCGGTGGCGGGGGAGACCAGGGCGGAGAGCACCAGCGCGTCGGACCACGGCACAGGGTTCGGTGCGGCGCTGGCGGTCAGCGCGGTCGTGATCTTCGCGATCGAGACCGTGCCGACGGTCGTGGCGGGGCCGGTCGTGCCGGTCGCGGCGACGGAGACGTCGACAGAGGTGCTGCCGGCTGCCGTGGGCGTCACCGTGCACTGCGCGACCCCGGTGGCGTCGGTCGTCGCCGTGCAACCGACGGACTGGAGCTGGAAGGTCACGCCAGCGCCCGCGCGTGCCGCGCCGGTGGCCTGGTCCGTGACCTTGGCCGCGAGCACCACCGGGGAACCGACGGTCCCGGTCGTCTCGCCCGTGTAGGCGACGGCCGTCGACCGGACGCTCACGACCACGACCGTGGTCCCCGTCCCCGCGTTGTGCGTCGTGTCGCCGGAGTACGCCGCTGCGACGGTCTGCGTGCCGACGTCGAGGCCGTCCGTGCTGCACGCCGCGCGCCCGTTCGACAGCGGGACCGCGGCGCAGCCGGGGATCGTGGTCCCGCCCGCGGTGAAGGAGACGGTGCCGGTGGCGCCGGCGAGGGGCGAGGTGACCTCCGCGGTCAGGACGGTGGTGTCGGAGTACGGCAGCGACGGCGGCGCGGCGGTGACGACGACGGTGGCGGCGGCCTTGCCCACCGTGGCGCCGAACGAGACGCTCGTCCCCGCGTGGTTCGCCGTCTCGCTGACCGTGACGGTCACGGTCTGCGTGCCAGGCTGGGTCGGCACCAGCGAGCAGCTCGCGACCCCGTCGCCGGCCGTCGTCGCGGTGCAGGTGGAGCCGTCCGTGAGCGTCACCGTCACCGGCGACCCGACGAGCGGGGCAGAGCCCGAGCGCACGCCCACCTGGAAGGTGGCGGCGGTACCGCTCGCCAGCGCGCTGATCGAGACCGAGAAGATGGTCGCCGGCGCCTTCGCGACGACGACCGCGAGCGGGCTGCTGGTGGACGCGAGGTGATGCGCGTTGCCGCCGTAGGAGGCCGTGACGGAACGGGTGCCGGCGGCGAACGTGCTCGTGGCGCACTCGGCGGTCCCGCTCACCACGGCGACGGCGCCGCAGCCCGGGATCGTCGTGCCACCGTCGCGGAACTCCACGGTCCCCCCGGCGGGCGCCGGCGAGACGTGCGCGGTGAGGGTGACCGTCGACCCGTAGGTCGACGACGTGGGTGCCGCCGTCACTGTCGTCGTGGTGGGGATGTCCGCCTGGGTGACCGTCACCGTCGCCGTGGCGGTCGACGTGCTCGGGTAGCAGGTCGAGCCGTCGCCGCTGAGGCAGAACGTGAAGGAGTCCGGGCCGTAGTAGCCGGGGTTCGGCGCGTAGGTGAAGGTGCCGTCGTTGTTCGGCTCGACGGTGCCGTGCCCGGGAGCGGTCGTGACGATGCCCGCGAAGGTCTGGGCGCCGCTCGTCACCCCGTAGAAGCGTCCGGAGTAGGTCGCGTCCTGCCCGACGGTGAAGGACTGGGCCGCGGCCTGTGGGTAGACGGAGACCCGCACGAGCGCCGCGTTGCCGGAGCACTGCGGCAGGTCGGTCGGGTTGGTGTAGCAGTAGTAGAAGAAGTCCGTCCCGGTGAACCCTGCGTCGGAGGTGTAGCTGAAGCCGCCGTTCGGGTCGAGCGTCAGCGCACCGTTGTACGGTCCGCCCACCACGTGGGCGTAGTCGCCGGGCTTCGGGTTGCGGGCCCCGACGAGCACGCCCGGCGAGCCGGCCGCGAGCGTGGCGCCCTGGGCGACGGCGTAGTCGTGCGGCGCGACGAACGGTTCTCCGGAGTAGAGATGCACCTCGACCGTGCCGGTGACGCAGGTGCTCGGCGCGGAGACCAGCACGAGACAGTAGAGGAACGAGTTCTCGCCCTGGAGGCTGCTGTGCGGGTCCCAGGTGAAGGCGCCGGTGACGACGTTGACGTCGAGCGTCGCACCCGACCACATGTTCGAGCTGTCGACCACCCTGATCCGGTGCGCCGACGTCACGCCGAAGTCGTTCGCCAGGAGTCCGTTCGCAGCGCTCACGACGATGGCGTCCCCGGTGTCGCCGGGGTACGCGTCCTCGACCGCGACGGCGTCGATCGCCGCCGTCGCGGTCGTCACGGGGAGACCCACCAGCGCGGCGAGCAGCGCCACGGCCACGGCCAGGACGGCGACGGGCCGCCGTGCACCTCGCCCGCCGCGCCGACCCTTGTCGAGACGATCACGACGAACTGCACGCGGCACTGGCATCCAGGGGCTCCCGAGGGCGAGGTGGCGGTCCCGTGAGCGCGTCATGGACCACGGTGCCCACAGTCTACGGTCTCGCTTCACCCGCGGAAGTGCTTGTCACGGTCCGCGACGCCCTGGTAGCCGCGGACCGAGGTCGGGGCTCGGCGGCTCACACCCAGGCGCGCTCAGTCCCGTGCCCCGAACCTGCGCAGCAGCGCGGCCACCGTCGCCAGCACGGTCACCGCGGCACCGTAGGCGAGCGTCGTCGTACGCAGACCGAGGTGGGAGACCACGACGCCCGCGGCGACGGCGGGGACGCTGAACGCGAGGTAGGACACCGCGAACAGCGCGGCGAAGACCTCGGCGCGGTCCCTCGCGGGGACCTGGGGCATGATCGAGCGCTGCACCCCGAGGAACGCGGTACCGAAACCGCTCCCGGCGACCGCGACGGCCACGAAGTACCCGGGGACGCTGCCGACGACGAGCGCGACCAGCGTGAGTGCGGTCCCGACGGCGAGCGCCGTCGACCCGAAGATCGTGACGAAGCGCGCGGGACGACGCCGTACGAGGAAGCCCGCCACCGCGCCCGCGCCCGCGAGGACGCCCAGGACGAGGCCCTGGGTGACGTGCGACGCCTGGCCGAGCTCGCCCGCGACGATGCTCGCACCGAGCGAGAGGTAGAGCCCGCCGGTGGCCCAGCCCGCGACGATCGCCGGCACGCTCTGGACGAACCGTGGCCGTACGGCTCTCGGGAGCGCGACCCTCGGGCGCAGGGAGGCGAGGAGCCCCTCGCGCCGCGGCGAGGTCTCCGCCGGCAGCCAGGCGGCCACCGCCAGCAGCACGTAGGCGAGGGTGAGGGCACCGAAGACGTCGCGCAGCGCGAGGTCCGTGACCTCGAGGACGACTCCAGCACCGATCGCACCCACCGCGAGCCCGAGCATCGGTGCCACCGAGTTCCACGTGGCCGCCAGGCCGGGCCGGCCCGCCGGCTCGTTGTCGACGGTGGCCGCCGAGAGCGCGGAGAGCAGCAGCCCGCTCGCCACGCCCTGCAGCACACGCGCCCCGACCAGCATCGCCAGGCTGTCCGCGTGCCAGAACACGAGCACGCTCGCGGCGAGGAGCACGAAGCCCGTGGAGATGACACCGCGCCGCCCGAGGTGGTCGGAGGCGGAACCGGCGACGAGCAAGGTCACCAGCAGCACGAGCGCATAGCTCGCGAACACGACGGTCGTCATGTCCGCGGAGTATGCGAACCGCTGCTGGAGGACGGGATAGAAGGGGGAGGGCGCGCTCGCGCCGGCCATCATCAGGACCGACGAGGTCACCGCGAGGCCGAAACCCGTGCGCGAGCCGGTGCTTGCGACGGTACGGCCGGCGGCCTGCGTCAGAGTCGTCATGCGCCGTTCCTCCGGCTGTCGTGAAAGTTCGAGAAACTTCGAACTGATGGCAGACTACTGGAAACGGTGCGACGGTTCAACTATTATCGAACCATGGACGCGACGCAACGGCTGGCGCACCCGGAGCGCGACGAGATCGAGATCACCTCGGTGCTCTTCGCCCTCAGCGACCCCGCGCGGCTCTCCCTGGTCCGCGAGCTGGCCGACGGCCCGCTCGACATGGCCGAGTGCTCGGTCCTCGACCCGTCCATGCCCAAGTCGACACGCTCCCACCTGATGAAGGTGCTGCGCGAGTCCGGCGTGATCCGCAATGAGCCGAACGGGCGACGTCGCACCGTCAGCCTGCGCCGCGACGACCTCGACGCACGGTTCCCTGGCCTCGTCGGCTCCGTCCTCGACGCCGCCTCTCGCCCCGACTGACCTCGCGGCACTGCCGCAGCGGCACGACTCGTGGCCACGGCACTTGACGACCAGGTCCTCAGACAAGTAGATCTGTAGCTGCGCTCCTACGCCCGACGAGAGGACCTCCAATGCCCACGCCGCCCACCCCCGTACGGCGTCACCCGCTCGCGTCCCAGGCCGCGGACGCCCTCCTCGAGCGCGTCCGGGCGGGGGAGTGGCCGCTGGGCCACCGCCTCCCGGGCGAGACCACCCTCGCCGTCCAGCTCGGCGTGGGGCGCTCGACGGTGCGTGAGGCGATCCGCGAGCTGGCCGGCAAGGGCGTGCTCGACTCGCGGCAGGGCTCCGGGGTCTTCGTGACCTCGCTGGACGTCGTCGAGGACTGGGACGTCGTCCTGCGCCGCGCCTCGATCGTCGCCGTCCTCGAGGCGCGCGTCGCCATCGAGTCCGAGGCCGCCGCTCTGGCCGCGCTGCGCCGCACGCCGGACGACCTGCGCACGGTCCGCCGTGCGCTCGCGCAACGCGCTGCCGCGCCCGACGACGACCCTGAGACCCTCGTCGACGTCGACACCGCGTTCCACCGCGCGGTCGTCGCCGCCGCGCACAACGAGGTGCTCCTCGAGCTCTTCGACTCCTTCGTGCCCCGGGTGCGCACCGCGATGGTCGACATGCTCCGCCTGCGTACGACGTCGTCACCCCACGACGACCAGTCGGCCCACACCGAGATCGTCGAGGCCGTCGCCGCGCGCGACGCAGGCGGCGCCGCACGCAGCAGCCGCACCCACGTCACCTCGCTCGTGGCGGTGCTGTCGTGACGGCCGCACGCGACGCGCACACTGCTGTGCCCGCCGCTGGGCCCGCTGCCGTGCTCCAGCTGTGCGACGTCACCTTCCGGCGCCAGGGCAAGGAGATCTTGCACGGGATCACGCTCGGCGTCGACGAGGGCGAGCACTGGGCGCTCCTCGGCCCCAACGGCGCCGGGAAGAGCACCCTGCTGGGCTTCTGCGGCGCGCAGACCCACCCCACCACAGGCACCGTCCACGTGCTCGGGCAGCAGCTCGGACGCGTCGAGCTGCAGGCGCTGCGCCGCTCCATCGGGCACGTCAACCCCCGCCACCCGCTGCGCTCGGCGCTCACGGTGCGCGAGGTCGTGCTCACGGGTGCCACCGGCACGGTGGAGACACCGCAGCGCTGGGCCGCCACGCCGGACCAGCTCGACCGCGCGGCCGGGCTCATGACGTCGCTCGGTCTGGGCGCCAAGACCGAAGAGCGCTGGCCCACCCTGTCCCAGGGCGAGCGGGGCCGCACGCTCATCGCCCGTGCGCTGATGTGCGACCCGCGCCTGCTCCTGCTCGACGAGCCCTCGACGGGGCTCGACGTCGCTGCCCGCGAACAGCTCCTGGAGACGGTCGACTCCCTGAGCGAGAGCCACCCGACCCTCGCGTCGATCCTCGTCACGCACCACCTCGAAGAGCTCCCCGAGACCACGACGCACGCGGCGCTGCTCGCCGACGGTCGCGTCGTCGCCCAGGGCCAGGCGGTCGCGACGCTCACCACCGAGAACGTCACGCGGACCTTCGAGCACCCCATCGAGGTGCACCACCGCGCCGGACGCTGGTCGGCCCAGGCCCGTCGCGGACGCTGACCGACGCCGTCAGCGCGGCGAGACCGTGCTGACAGCACGCTGACACCGGGCCACCGGTAACCTGCTCGCAGGTGCACGAGGCGCCTCCCGGAGCGGACAGGAGCCGGTCATGACCGAGCTGATCATCGCGGTCGCCGGGCTGCTCGCCGTGGCGACCACCGCCGCGGTCGCCCCACGGTTGCGGATCGCCGCACCGCTGCTGCTCGTCGTCCTGGGCATCGTGCTGAGCTTCCTGCCCTTCGTGCCGGTCGTCGACGTCGACCCCGAGTGGATCCTCGCCGGCATCCTTCCGCCGCTGCTCTACTCGGCGTCGGTGTCGATGCCGTCGATGAACTTCCGGCGCGAGCTGGGTGCGATCAGCGGCCTGTCGGTGGTCCTCGTCGTCGTCTCCGCGGTCGTGCTCGGTGGCTTCTTCTCGCTGGTGATCCCCGACCTGAGCTTCTGGTGGGGTGTCGCGCTCGGCGCGATCGTCAGCCCGACCGACGCCGTCGCGACCTCCATCGTCAAGCGCATCGGGGTCTCGGGACGCGTCGTGTCGGTGCTCGACGGCGAGAGCCTGCTCAACGACGCGACCGCTCTCGTGCTGCTCCGTACGGCCATCGCGGGCACCGCCGCGTCGGTGTCGCTGTGGGGCGTGGCCGGGAGCTTCGCGTACTCGGTCGTCGTGGCGCTCGTCCTGGGGGCCGTGGTCGGGGTGGGCAACCTCCGGCTGCGCTCCCGGGTCAAGGACCCGACCGTGAACACGGTGCTGTCGTTCACCGTGCCGTTCCTCGCCTCGATCCCCGCCGAGCTCCTCGGTGCCTCCGGCCTCGTCGCCGCCGTCGTGGCCGGCCTCGTCACGGGTCACGGTGCGCCGCGACACCTCCCGCCGCAGCACCGGCTCTCAGAGACCCAGAACTGGCACACGGTCGAGCTCGTGCTCGAGGGCGCGATCTTCCTGATCATGGGGCTCGAGCTGGCTGGGATCGTCGAGGACGTGCACGACGAGCACTCGGGGGTCGGCATCGCCGTCCTGGTCGCCGCGGGCGCCCTGGTGCTGACGCTCCTGGTCCGCGCCGGGTACATCGTGCCCCTGCTGCTGGGCCTGCGGCGTCGCGCTCGGCGCAAGGTGGGCTCCAAACCACGGATCGACGAGATGCAGCAGCGGCTCGACGGCGATCCGGCAGACCTTCCCAGGCGCACCCCGAACAGCCCCGACCCCAGCCCCGAGCGGATCGCGCGGATCCAGACGCGCCTGCGCCGCATGCTCTCCGACATCGACTACCTCGCGGCCGCACCTCTGGGCTGGCGCGAGGGCAGCGTGCTGGTCTGGGCCGGCATGCGTGGCGCCGTCACCCTCGCCGCCGCGCAGACGCTCCCGTCCGACACGCCGCACCGTTCGTTGCTGGTGCTCGTGGCCTTTCTCGTGGCCGCAGCCTCCCTGCTCGTCCAGGGCAGCACCCTGGGGGCGTTCGTCCGCTGGGTGCGCCCCGCCCCGCCCGACGACGCTGCGCTGCTCGAGGAGCGCGAGGAGATCGACCTCCTGCTCGCGCGGGTGCGCGAGGACGTCACGACGGCCGCGCACGGTGACGACCGCCCGACGGCCCTGCCCGACCGACCCGTCGACGCCGAGATCGCCGTCATCGAGGCGCAGCGCGCGGCGGTGCTCGACGCCCGCGACGACGGCACGTACTCGGCACCCTCCCTCGCGAGCGCCCTCACCTATCTCGACGCCACCCAGATGAGCCTGCAGATCAAGTCCGAGCTGACCGACCAGGAATGACCCCTCTTCGGGGGTGCTGGTCGGACGAGGTCCCACGGACCAGACGTGATGCCGGACAATGGTGTCAAGCAGCAGGCCTCGACGGGACTCGTCGGCGCTCCTCCTTGTCCTGACCTGTCCTCGAAAGGCTCTCCATGCCACGGTCGTCGACCCCGCGCACGTACGTCCTGCGCGCCCGGCTCGCAGCATCCACCGCGCTGACCGCGCTCGTCCTCGCGCTCCTGACGGTGGCTCCTGCCCACGCCGCGGGCGGCCCCATCATGATCGACGACTTCGCGGGCCACCAGCTGGGCACGAGGACGGTCTCGACGCTGCCCGCACCGAACACCTCGACGACCGCACCCGCGACCTTCACCGAGGCCGGCGGCGTCGGCACCCTCGTGGGCGGGGGCGACGGCAACGCCGCGTCCGGCGTGCAGCTGGACTACACGCTGAGCGACGTCGACCTCACCGACGGCGGGAACAACACCCAGTTCCTCCTCGAGTTCGTCTCGATCCTGCGCCTCCCGGTGACCGAGCCCGGCCAGCTCGCCGCCTCCGTGGGCATCACCGTGACCAGCACGAACAACGTCACCGGCAGCTTCAGCACCGGCATGGTGAACATGCCTGCCGGCGACAGCTCGCAGAACATCGTCCTGAACATGGCGTGCAGCGGAGGAGGGGTCTGCTTCAGCCCGCAGCCGAACTTCGCGCACGTCAAGCACATCACCGTCTCGCTGATGTACCCGCAGAACCACGACTCCACCCGGTCGCTCACCCTCAAGGTCGAGCAGATCCGCACGACACCGACCGGGGGCGCCGTCCCGCCGGCTCCCGTCGTCGACGTGGCCGCTCCGACCCCGTCGCCGTACTACGCCGTCTCCGGTGCGACGCTGACCTTCCCCGTGACGGTGACGCCGGGCTCCAGCACGACGACGATCAACACGCCGCTCACGGCCGGTGGCGTGACCGTCACCGGCACCGCGACAGGCCTCGGCAACGTCGCGGTCACCGGCAGCGGGACGAGCTACTCCGTGAAGGTCGGACCGCTCACCGGCAGCGGCACGGTCTCCGTCGCCGTGAAGAACGGCGCCGTCGTCGACTCCTGGGGCCAGGGCAACGCACCGGCGAGCGCCTCGACCACGTACGCACTGGTCGTCCCGCCCGTGTTCACCAGCGGCGCGCCCGCGTCGGCCGTCGTCGGCACGACGTACTCGCACACCTTCGCCGCCGGCACCTCCGGCCCCACCACCTACAGCGTGTCGGGCGGGTCCCTGCCGAGCGGGCTCACGCTGAGCGCCGGCGGACAGCTGACCGGGACCCCGACCGCGGGCGGCACCGCCGCGTTCACCGTCAAGGCCACCAACCTCGCCGGCAGCGCGACCCAGGACGTCACTCTCGACGTGCGTGTCCCACCGACAGTGACCGGCGCGGCGACCGTCTCGGGCCTCGTGGGCAGCGCGCTCGACCAGACCTACACGCTCGGCGGCCTGCCCACGCCGAGCGCCACGGCGACCGGGCTTCCCCCGGGCGTCAGCGCCGTGATGATCGGGGGCGACCTGCACCTCAAGGGGACCCCGACCGCCTCGGGCTCGTTCACGGCCACGATCACGGCGACGAGCTTCACCACCGTGACGAAGACCGTCACCTGGTCCATCGACGAGGTGCCCACCTTCACGAGCGCCGGCAGCTCGACGGCGACCGTCGGAACCCCTTACTCGTTCACCGTGACCACCAGCGGGAGGCCGACGCCCACGGTCTCGCGGGCACCGTCGCCCGCCCTGCCGACCGGGCTGACCTTCACCGCGCAGCCCGCGGGGACGGCGCTCGTCGCCGGCACGCCCGCCGTGGGCACCGGCGGCGTCTACCAGCTCGCGCTCTCGGCGCAGAGCTCGGCGGGCACGCAGGCACAGCCCTTCACGCTCACCGTCAACGAGGCTCCCGGGTTCAGCGGCCCGTCCACGGTGACCCTCACGCGGGGCGCCGTCGCGAGCACAGTGATCGCCACGACCGGATATCCGCGCCCGGTGGTCGTGGCGCTCGACCCGCTGCCCGCCGGCCTGCTCGCGACGGACAACGGTGACGGCACCCTCACGCTCTCGGGCACACCGACCATGACCGGCACGTCGACCGTCCGGCTCCAGGCGACCAACGGGATCGGGCTCCCGGCCGTCGTCGCCTACACCGTCAGCGTGACCCAGAGCCCTGCCTTCACGAGCGGCGACGCCGCCGCCGCGACCGTCGGCACGAGCGGCTCGATCTCCGTCACGACGAGCGGGTTCCCCACGCCGGCGGTCACATACACCGGCACCCTCCCCGCCGGCGTGTCGTTCGCCAGCACGAACGGGACCGCGACCCTCTCCGGCACCCCCGCTGTCGGGTCCGGCGGCGTGTACCCGGTGCACCTCGTCGCGTCGAGCAGCGCCGGCTCGGCGAGCCAGACGCTCACCCTCACGGTCGCGGAGGCACCTCGGGTGCTGAGCGCGGCCAGCGCATCGGCCCAGACGGGCCAGGCGCGAGTGATCTCCCTGGCAGCGACGGGCTACCCGGCCCCGCAGCTCACGCTCGGCGGCACGCTCCCCGCCGGCCTCACCTTCACCGCCGGCACCTCGGCCGCGACGATCGCGGGCACCCCCGCCGCCGGCACCGGAGGCACGTACACGCTCGACCTCGTCGCGTCGAGCACCTCCGGGACCGTGCACCAGCAGCTCGTGCTCACGGTCGAGCAGCCCGCGGCGATCACGAGCGCGGCCAGCCTGACAGCGCTCCGAGGGACGGCCGGCTCGTTCACCGTCACGACGTCGGGCTTCCCGATCGCCGCCACGATCACCTCGTCCACGCTGCCCGGCGGCCTCACGCTCACGGACAACCACGACGGCACAGCCACGATCGCGGGCACCCCCACCGTCTCGGGCACCTTCGGCGCCACCGTGTCGGCGGACAACGGCGTCGACGGCCCCGGCACCCAGGCGCTGACCCTCGTCATCGACGAGCGACCCTCGTTCACCAGCACCGACCACGCCACGGTCACGACCGGGCAAGGCGTCTCCCTGTCGATCGACGGCGCCGGCTACCCCGCCCCCGCCCTCACGACGACGAGCACGCTGCCCGCCGGCCTCACGTTCACCGCTGGCCCCGCCGGCCACGCGACCATCACCGGGACACCCGGGCCGCAGTCCGGTGGCACCTACAGCATCGTGCTCTCCGCCAGCAACGGCGTCGGCGCCGCGGTCACGCAGACCTTCACCCTCACGGTGCAGCAGCCGTCGGCGATCACCAGCGCCGCAACCGCGTCGTTGAGCACCGGTGCGGTCGCGGACGTCGAGATCACCGCCACCGGCTACCCGCTCCCGGCGATCACCGCGACCTCCGCGCTGCCCTCGGGCCTGACCCTCACCGACCACGGCGACGGCACCGCGACCCTCACCGGCACACCCACCGTCTCGGGCGTCCGCACGGTCACGATCTCGGCGAACAACCAGGTCGGTGCCCCCGCGACCCAGACGCTCACCCTCACGATCGCCGACGCCCCCATCATCACCAGCGCCGCGACCGCGACCCTGCGCACCGGGCAGCCAGGCACCACCACCCTCACCGCGACCGGCTACCCGCTGCCGACGCTCAGCACCACCAGCACCCTGCCCACCGGCCTCACCTTCACCCCCGGCCTCGACGGCACCGCCACGATCACCGGCACCCCCGGCCCCGCCGCCGGCGGCGTCTACACGCTCGACGTCCTCGCCACCAGCACCTCCGGCACCACCCACCAGACCCTCACCCTCACCGTCAACCAAGCCACCACCATCACCAGCGACGACAGCGCCACCGTCGAGACGCACCACGTCGCCTCGGTCACGCTGACGGCCACCGGGTACCCGGTGCCGACGCTGAGCACGATCTCCGCGCTGCCGGACGGTCTTGCGTTCACGGCCGGTACCGACGGCACCGCCACGATCACCGGCACCCCCGAGGAGTCGGGCGTGTTCCTGCTGTCGATCGTCGCGACGAACGGCATCGGCGCCCCCGCCACGCAGTCGTTCACCCTCACGGTCGACGACGCGCCGGCGATCACGAGCGCGGCCACCGCGACCGTCGTCACCGAGACCGCGGTCACGATCCCGATCACCGCGACCGGGTTCCCGCTCCCCACCGTCACGACCACCTCGACCCTGCCGGACGGGCTGTCGCTCGTCACCGACCCCGACGGCACGACGATCGTCGGCACGCCGGCGTCCGACGCCGGGGGCGAGTACCTGATCGACCTCGTGGCCACGAGCCCGCTCGGTACCGTGCACCAGACCTTCACCCTCACGGTCCAGCAGCCGGTCGTCGTCCTGAACCCTTCGTGGACCTCTGTGCACGTCGGCACCCCCGTGACGCTGACCGTAGTCGCGACCGGGTTCCCCGCTCCCGCGGTCACCACCACCTCCGCGCTCCCGGACGGGCTGACGCTCGTGGACGGCGGAGACGGGACCGCGACGATCTCAGGGACGCCGGCGGCCGGCAGCGGCGGGGCGTACACGATCGAGCTCACGGGCACGAACGCGCTCGGATCCACGACACGCTCCGTGACGCTCGTCGATTACGAGGACTCCCGGTTCACGAGCGTCTCGCACGCCACCTTCACCGTCGGCGAGGCGGGATCTTTCGACGTGGTGACGAGCGGTTACCCAGCCCTGCCGCTCGTCGGGACCGGCACCCTGCCGACCGGGCTCTCCTTCGAGGACTCCGGTGACGGCACCGGCACCCTCAGCGGCACGCCACGCGCCGGGGCAGCCGGGACCTACACCTTCGTCGTCAGCACGGACAGCGTGGGCCACGGCGTGACCGCGGGCGGCCTCACGAGCGGCAGCCAGGTGCCGGCCCTCGCCGCAGCGAGCCTGCCCACGACGTCCCAGACGATCACCGTCACGGTGGCCGCCGCAGAGGTGGCCACGGCTCCGGTCACGCCCACGCCGAAGCCGTCGGGCTCGCCGAGCACCTCGGCCACCTCGAGCCCGGCACCGTCCGGAGGCACGGACGGCGGGACCCCGCTCGCGTCGACGGGCGCGACCCTGGCACCCCTCGTCGTGGGGCTCCTCCTGCTGCTGACCGGTGCCGCGCTGCTCGTCGGTCGTCGACGCCTCGTACGTCGCTGATCCGGATGCCGCCCACCTGCGAGAACGGTGGCACGATGGGTGATCGGCACGGTGCGCGGCCGCACCGTGCTGCCGCAGGTGGCTGACGCCTGCACCCCCACAGACCTGAGAGCCCGACGATGCACGACATCTCCCTGGACGCACGGCGTCCGTGGCGCAGCCTCGCCACCCTGCTCAAGCCGCAGCGCTGGCGGTTGGCGCTGGCGGCGCTCGTCTTCGTCGCGCTGGACTCGCCGATCTGGCTGCTGCCCGTCGTCGTGTCCGGGGTCGTGGACGTCGCCGTCGACGGCGGGCCGGTGCACCGGCTCTGGTTCTGGGCGGTCGTGGGCGCGGTCGTGCTCGTGCAGAACTACCCCATGCGGCTGTGGTTCACCTCGCTGTACGCGACGGTGACGCGCCGCCTCGGTGTCGACCTGCGCGGCGCGCTGACCTGGCACCTGCACGGCCTGTCGCACGGGTTCCACTCGCGCGCGAGCGCCGCGGTGATCCAGTCGAAGATCGTCCGCGACGTCGAGAACGTGGAGATCATGATGCAGCAGGCGGGACCCGCCGCCTGGTCCGCCCTGCTCGTGCTCGTCGGCGCGCTCGTCGTCACCGCGCTGACGGTTCCGATCTTCATCGCCGTCTTCGCCCTCACGCTGCCGCTGGCCGCCGTCATGCGTGCCGCGATGATGCGCCGCTCCGCGCGTCGCAACGCCGCCTTCCGCCACGAGGTCGAGCAGCTGTCCTCGCAGGTGGGCGAGATGGCGATGCTCATGCCGCTGACGCGCGCGCACGGTCTGGAGTCGGTGGCCGAGCGGCGGGTCGCGGCCCGCTCGGAGAACGTCATGCGTGCCGGTCTCTCCCTCGACATGCTCAACGGCGGGTTCGGGGCGCTGACGTGGGTCGTGCTGCAGCTCGTGGGGCTCGCCGGGATCATCCTCGCCGGCGCCGCGACGATCTACGGCTGGTTCCCGATCACCCCCGGGCAGGTGGTGCTCGTCGCCACCTACTTCACGATCCTCATCAACGCCATCGCGTCGCTCCTGTCGCTGCTGCCGATCCTCACCCGCGGCGGGGAGTCCCTCGCCTCCATCGGGGAGGTGCTGTCCGACGACGACCTGGAGGAGAACGTCGGCAAGCCCGCCGTCGACGACGTCAGCGGGGCGATCTCGGTCCGTGCGGTCAGCTACACCTACCCGCAGACGACGGGATCGCCCGTCGGCCCGGCGGTCCGACACGTCACGCTCGAGATCGCGGCGGGGGAGACCGTCGCGTTCGTGGGACCGTCCGGGTCTGGCAAGTCGACCCTCCTCAACCTCGTCCTCGGGTTCCTGCGCCCCTCCGCCGGGAGCATCGCCTTCGACGCGCACGACATGCAGGCGATCGACATGCGCACCCTGCGCCGTCACGTCTCGGTCGTCCAGCAGCAGCCCGCGCTGTTCGCGGGGAGCATCGCCCAGAACGTCGCCTACGGCATGGACGACGTCGACGACGAGGTCGTCCGCGAGGCGCTGCGCGAGGCCGGTGCGCTGGAGTTCGTGGACCGTCAGCCCGACGGGATCCACACGCTCGTGGGCGAGCGTGGCGCCCGGCTCTCGGGCGGCCAGCTGCAGCGCATCGCGATCGCGAGAGCGCTCGTCCGGGACCCGCGGATCCTGCTCCTGGACGAGGCCACCTCGGCCCTCGACGTCGAGTCCGAGCGGGTGGTCCAGGACGCGCTCGCCGTGCTGCGGGGGACGCGGACCACGCTCGTCGTGGCGCACCGGCTGTCGACCGTGCGCACCGCCGACCGGATCGTGGTGCTGCGGAACGGTCGGATCGTGGAGCAGGGCAGCCACGAGGTGCTCCTCGCCGCGGGCGGCGTCTACGCCGAGATGGTCCGGCTCCAGCGGGACTGACGAGCGGGCGACCCCGTGGGCGCCAGCGCCTGGCTCACGCGTGCGACCTCCAGTAGCCGGCGAACAGGATGTTCTCCTTGGGCACCCCTGCGCCGACCCAGTGTCGCCGGGTGCCGGAGGCCAGCGCCTGCTCCCCGACCACCCAGCCGTAGCACCGCGCTGCCGGGACGCCGCCAGGATCGGCCGCGCCCTGCTCGACCGCCACGAGGACGGTGGCCCCGGGCACGGCCTCGGGGGTCGCTCGGCGCACCCAGGCCACGTCCACGCCTGCGGGGGCGTCGAGCTCTTGACGGTCGTCGTCGCCGGGGACCTCGACCAGCACCGTGCCGACGGCGTCGCGCGGCAGCGAGGCGAGGATGCCCGCCACCGCGGGCAGACCCGTCTCGTCCGCGACGACGAGCAGCCGCTCGGTGCCGGGAGGCGGGTTGAAGGTGACGCCCTCGTCGAGGACCGCCACCGAGTCGCCGACGGCACAGGTCTGTGCCCACAGCGAGGCGGGGCCAGCGGTCCCGTCGACGACCGAGCCGTGGATCACGAGGTCGACGTCGAGCTCAGGGCCCTGCGGGCCGTCCGGACGGTAGGAGCGCACCGTGTAGTTGCGCAGCACGGGCCGCTGGGTCTTCGCGATAGCGAGGTACCGCAGGTACGACGCCGTGGTCAGCCGGTTCGGGAGGCGGGTGAGCTCACCCGCCTCCCGAACCGGGATGAACAGCCGGAACCACTGGTCGAACCCCATGGGGACGAAGCCGGCGATGTCACCGCCGCCGAGGGTGACCCTGACGAAGCCGGGGGAGACCCGCTCCCGTCGCAGCACACGCAGCGTGATCAGCTGGGACGTCTCGGGCTTCAGCCGGGCCGCGGCCATGTTCGTGCGTGCCATCGGTTCCTCCAGGGCGCATGGACAGTTTCTTAGGCAAGCCTAACCTATCCATGCAGCACCACCGAGACCGGATCAGACGCCCGCGGTCGCCTTGAGGTCGGTGACGAAGTCGGGGTTCGCCTCGAGCCACGCGGCCACAGCCGACTTCTCGTCCGAGTACGAGTCGTCGTTGAACATCAGGTTCTCCAGCGAGAACAGCTGGTCGTCGTCGAGCGTGAACGCCCCGACGAGCCTGGCCAGGGTCGGGTACCGGCTCGCGAAGTCGGAGGTGCCGTAGGCGTGGATCTCCTCCGCCGTGCCGAGCGTGCCCTCGGGGTCCTCGAGGTCGCGCACGGGGTACTCGTCGTACGCCCAGTGCGGACGCCACAGCGTGACGGCGATGTTCGCGCCGGAGGCCGAGGCGCTCTTGAGCTCGGCGAGCATGGCCGGGGTCGAGGAGATCACGTAGTCGAGGTCCTCGAGCCCGTAGGTCGGGACGACCTTGTCCTGCACGGCCTGGGTGAGCCCGGCACCGGCCTCGATCCCCACGAGCCGGTCGCCGTACTCCGCACCCATGGTCTTGAGGTCGGCGATGGTCTGCGCCGGGGAGTCCTCGTTGACGGCGATCGTCAGCTTGGCGTCGTCGTACCAGGTCCCCAGGTCAGCGATCTGGTCGCCGAACTTCTCGAGGTAGGAGGCGTGCGTCTGCGGCAACCAGGTGTCGAAGGTGAGGTCGAAGTCGTTGCCGGCGAGCCCGGTGAAGACCACCCCGATGTCCGCCGTGCTGGTCGTGACCTGGTAGCCCTCGGACTCCAGGATCGACTGCCACAGGTAGGAGACGGCGATGCCCTCGTCCCACCCGGAGGGGATGCCGATGGAGACCGTCGTCGCGTCGCCGGAGCCCGTGGTGGCACCCGTGCTGGCGGCGGGCCCGTCGTCCGCGGAGCAGGCCGCGAGACCGAGGCCGAGCGCCGCGGCGGCGAGCCCCGCGACGATCCGCCGGGGAGCGGTGAGACGTGATGCTGTGCGAGTCATGCTGTCCTTCCTGGTGGTCACGACGGACGTGCCACCGGGGTGGGGGATGGCATCGTCACGACGCCGGGCGCGTGACGATCTCGTCCCGGGACCTGGTCCCGGTGCGTCGGTGCGGCTCAAGCGCGCGCCCGGGCCTTGGCGACCTTGGCCCGGCCCGAGAGGGCCGAGGTCACGCGGTCGAGGTAGATGGCGAGGATGACGACGGCGAGCCCGGCCTCGAAGCCGAGCGCGACGTTGACGCGCTGCAGCGCCGCGACGACGTCCTTGCCCAGCCCGTCGGCGCCGACCATGCCCGCGATGACGACCATCGACAGCGCGAGCATGATGACCTGGTTGACGCCGGCCATGATGGTCGGCAGCGCGAGCGGCAGCTGGATCTGGCGCAGGATGCGGCCAGGGGTCGCCCCGAAGGCGTGCCCGGCCTCGACGACCTCCGCGTCCACCTGGCGGATGCCGAGCTCGGTGAACCGGACACCGGGGGCGAGCGCGAAGATCACGGTCGCCACGATCCCGGGCACCGCGCCCGTCAGGAAGATCACCACGGTCGGGATGAGGTAGACGAACGCTGGCATCGTCTGCATGAGGTCGAGCACCGGCCGGACGATCGCCGAGACCCGGTCGTCCCGGGCCGCCCAGATGCCGAGCGGGACGGCGACGACGAGCGCGATGACCGAGGCGACGACGACGAGGGCGAGGGTGTCCATCGCGTTGTCCCACTGCCCGAGGCCTGCGACGACCACGAGCCCCACGACGGTGCCCACCGCGAGGCGCCAGCCCTTGGCGAGCAGCGCGACGACGGCGAGCACGAGCGCGACCACCCAGAACGGCGGCGTCGACAGCACCCAGTCGAGCCCGTCGTAGACGCCGACGAGGACGTCCTTGACCACGGAGAAGAACGGGCGCCAGGCGCCCGTGACCCAGTCGACGAAGCTCTCGACCCAGTCACCGAGGGGCAGCCGCGGGACGAAGGTGTCGCTCATGCGGGCACCTCCTTGGTCGCCGGGTCGGCAGCCTCGACCGGGATCATCGCCTCGAGCAGCGTGACGCGCGGCACCACGCCCACGAGCCGACCGCGCTCGTCGACGACCGGTACCGGCACGGGGGACTCCGCGGCGGGGGCGAAGACCTCGGCGAGCGGGGTGTCCGTGCTCACCGGGGCGACGCCGTCCTCGACGATCCCCTCGAGGGTGTCCTTGCCCTGCTCGATCGCCGCGACGACGTCCGCGTCCCGGACGATGCCCACGAGTGCACGGGTGCGGTCGACGACGAAGGCCGCCGAGACCTGCGCCTCGCGCATGGTCCGGCTCGCCAGCCGAGGGCCGCCCGCCATCGGCACGACGGCGGTCGGTCGCTCCATGACGGACGAGGCGGTGAGCACCCGGGTCCGGTCGACGTCCGCGACGAAGCGGGCGACGTAGTCGTCGGCGGGCTCCGAGAGGATCTCCTCCGCGGTCCCGATCTGCACGATCTCGCCCGCACGCATCACGGCGATCCGGTCGCCGAGGTGCATCGCCTCGTTGAGGTCGTGGGTGATGAAGACGATCGTCTTGCCGAGGCTCTGCTGCAGGTCGAGCAGCTGCTCCTGCATCTCGCGCCGGATCAGCGGGTCGAGCGCGCTGAACGCCTCGTCCATGAGCAGCACGTCGGTGTCCGCGGCCAGCGCCCGTGCGAGCCCCACCCGCTGTCGCATGCCGCCGGACAGCTGGGACGGGAACGAGCTCTCCCAGCCCTCGAGACCGACGAGCGCGAGGGCCTCGGTCGCGCGGGCGCGACGCTCGGTCTTGTCGACCCCTTGGATCTCCAGCGGGTAGGCGGCGTTGTCGAGCACGCTGCGGTGGGGGAGCAGGGCGAAGTGCTGGAACACCATGCTCACGCGGGTGCGACGCAGCTGTCGCAGCTGCTTGGCGTCCACGGCGGACAGCTCCTCGCCACCGAGCAGCACGCGACCCGAGGTCGGCGTCCAGAGCCCGTTGAGCATGCGGATGAGCGTCGACTTGCCGGATCCGGACAGGCCCATGACGACGAAGATCTCGCCGCGGCGGACCTCGAAGGAGGCGTCGACGACGGCTGCCGTGCCGAGCGCCTTGACGTCGTCGCGCGTCGCACCCTGACGTAGGCGACGCACCGCCTCCGCATGCCGGCGGCCGAAGACCTTGTAGACGCCCTCCACGGTCACCGCAGGCGGTGCACCGTCGGCGGCGGCACCCGTGGTCACCGGGGGCCGCGCCGTGCTGGCCGCCGCCGCGCCGGACCCCGGCCTGCGGGGTCGGTGCCGCTCGTGCTCGATCGTCCTGGTCCGCCACCTCATCCGGGTGCGCTCGCCGCCTCTCGTCGTCTCGTCCGTACCCGCGCGGCTCACCGCCCAAGGGCGAGCAGGGGGATCTGGTCTCACAGCATCTTGCCCGTCGCAAGACCGACGCTCGACCGACACGACGCGATATCGCACCGTTCCTAGACCGTGTCTTTACCGACGACGCCTGCAAGCGCAACGCTGAGAGCCGACTGGCGATCGTTATCGTTTCGTGACCTTGAAATCATCAGGGAGCGGCTGCTACGCGCGCGGTCGCGCGCGCGAGCCGCCCGCACGGGCCGCGAGCGCCGCACCGAGGAGCGCGGCGACGACCGAGGCCCCCAGGACCGCGAGCCTCACGTGGTCGTCGTGCGCGCTGCCCGCGCCGAAGGCGAGCTCGCCGACCAGCAGCGCCACGGTGAAGCCGATGCCGCCGAGCGCACCGACCGCGGCGAGGTCCCCCCACCGCAGAGACGGGTCGAACCGGGCGGACGTGGTCCTGGTGACGAGCCAGGCCGCGCCGAGGATGCCCGCCGGCTTGCCGACGACGAGGCCGAGGGCGACGCCCACCGCGACCGGGTCGCCGACCGCACCGCGCAGCGCGCCCGCGTCCACCGCGACCCCCGCGGCGAGCAGCGCGAACAGGGGGACCGCGACGCTGTTCGACACCGGCCCCCACCGGTGCGCGATCTCCTGGGCGTCCCACCCGCGCCCTCCCACGCCTCGGCTCGCCGGGACGACCAGACCGAGCAGGACGCCCGCGATCGTGGCGTGCACCCCCGAGGCGTGCACGAGCGCCCACGCCACCAGACCGAGCGGAACCAGGACGAACCACGCCCGTCGGCGCCGCACCACCACCGCGAACAGGCCGACGACGCCGAGCGCACCGAGCAGGGGCCACGGCCGGATGCCGTCCGTGTAGACGACGGCGATGACGACGATCGCCAGCAGGTCGTCCACCACGGCGAGCGTGAGCAGGAAGGTCCGGGCGGCACGGGGCAGCCGTCGGCCCGCGACCGCGAGCACCGAGACGGCGAAGGCGATGTCCGTCGCCGTGGGCACGGCCCACCCCGTCAGGTCGCCACCGTGGTGAGCAAGGTTCACCACGACGTAGACGAGCGCCGGGGCGAGCATGCCGCCCACCGCGGCGACGGCCGGGACGACGGCACGCCGCGGGTCGCGCAGCGCTCCGCGGACCAGCTCGTGCTTGAGCTCGAGCCCGACGACGAGGAAGAAGATCGCGAGCAGCCCGTCAGAGGCCCAGGCACCGAGCGAGAGGTGGAGCCCCAGGGAGGAAGGGCCGACCGTCGTCGTGCGCAACGCCTCGTAGGCGTGCGCCCACGGCGAGCTCGCCCACGCGATCGCCACGACGGTGGCGATCAGCAGCAGCGCCCCGGCGGACCCCTCCGCGGCACGCAGCCGCGCCCACCGCGAACGGACGGACATCATCGTGACTCCCTCGTCGCACCGGCTCGTGGCAGCGCGTGGCAGGTCGTGGTGGACTGGACAGGACGGCGAGCAGGGCGTGGCAGCACGCACCCGCACAGCACACACTACCGAGGAGAGAAGGCTCGCGATGACCGTGGCACGCGTTCCCTGGACTGCGACGGAGGAGGCGACCGTCGCCCGTGTGGACACCCGTCTGCACCTGGGCGGCCGCTGGCAGGGGGCCCACGGCGGTGCCCGGTTCACCGTCTCGAACCCGGCCACGGGCGAGCCGCTCGCCGAGGTCGCCGACGCTGGGCCCCGCGACGCCGGGCTCGCGCTCGACGCGGCCGTTGAGGCCGCGCCCTCGTGGGCCCGCACGCCCACCCGGGAGCGGGCCGAGATCCTGCGCCGGGCGTACGAGCTCGTGGTCTCGCGTGCCGACGACCTCGCCCTCGTGATGACCGCCGAGATGGGCAAGCCGTTGGCCGAGTCTCGCGCCGAGGTCACCTACGGCGCGGAGTTCCTGCGCTGGTTCAGCGAGGAGGCGCCACGCGTCGCGGGGCGCAGCCTCGTGGTGCCCGAGGGGACCAACCGCGTGGTCACGCACCGCCGCCCCGTCGGGCCGTGCCTGCTCGTCACGCCCTGGAACTTCCCGCTGGCGATGGGCACCCGCAAGATCGCGCCCGCTCTGGCCGCGGGGTGCACCGTCATCCTCAAGCCTGCCTCGCTCACCCCGCTCACCTCGCACCTGCTGGTCCAGCTGCTCGTCGAGGCGGGCGTGCCCGACGGCGTCGTCAACCTGCTGCCCACCAGCCGGTCGGGGCCTGCCACCGCACCGTTGTTCGACGACCCGCGCCTGCGCAAGCTCTCGTTCACGGGCTCCACCGAGGTCGGTGCCACGCTGCTGGCCCAGGCCGCACCGTACGTGCTGCGCACCTCGATGGAGCTCGGCGGCAACGCGCCCTTCCTCGTGCTCGAGGACGCCGACCTCGACGCCGCCGTCGACGGGGCGGTCGTGGCCAAGCTCCGCAACGGCGGGGAGGCCTGCACCTCCGCGAACCGCTTCCTGGTCCACACCTCGCTCGCCCCCGCGTTCGCGCAGCGGCTCACCGAGCGCTTCGGTGCCCTGCGGGTCGGGGACGGTCGCGCGGAGGGGGTCGAGCTGGGACCGCTCGTCGATGCCGCCGCCGTCGAGAAGGTGGCCGACCTCGTCGACGACGCCGTCGCACGTGGCGCCACCGTGCTGACCGGGGGTCAGCGCCTGGAAGGCCCCGGAGGCTTCTACGCGCCGACCGTGCTCACCGACGTGCCGCCCGCCGCACGGCTCCTCAGCGAGGAGATCTTCGGGCCGGTCGCGCCGATCACGACGTTCTCGACGGAGCAGGAGGCGGTCGCCGCGGCGAACGCCACGCCGTTCGGCCTCATCTCCTACGCCTACACCCAGGACCTGGCTCGCGGACAACGCCTGGCGGAGACTCTCGAGTCCGGCATGGTCGCGATCAACACCGGGATCGTCTCCAACGCGGCCGCGCCGTTCGGTGGCATCAAGCACTCCGGGCTGGGCCGCGAGGGAGCCGTCGAGGGGATCGACGAGTACCTCAGCACCGTCGCCGTGAGCACACCGGACCCCTTCGCCACCTGACCGTCCTTGCCCAACGACCGGCGGCCCGCGCGGCGGGCTCGCCCGGACGGTCAGCCGCTGACGCTCGTCGACCCGTGCGGGGTGCCGACGGGCTTGGACTCCGGCGACCCTCGTTGGCGCAGGTAGATGGACAGCACGACCATGCTCGCGACGGCGAGCAGCTCGGACTGCCAGTTCTGCAGGGTGCGGTCCCAGAAGTCGGGGAGCCTGACGTACTCGCCCCACGAGACCGGGTCCTGCAGCGACCGCATCTGCTCCTCGCTGTAGGCGACGGCACCCGTGAGCGACTGTGCGAACCAGCTCAGCAGGAAGATCGATCCCATCACCAGCCCCAAGGAGCGGCTGTACACGCTCAGCCGCCAGCCGCCCGCCCGTGCCCAGGCGGGGGAGTCCGGACGGGCGTACGGTCCGACGAGCTGCTTCTCGTCGGACTCGGTCCCCACGTCCTCCGCGTCCTTGGACTCCGGCGACCCGCGCTGCACGAGCCACACGGTGGCGACGATGTAGAGCAGGAACTGCAGGAACTCGGACTGCCAGTTCTCCATGACGTCCACGGCGAAGGCGGAGCTGAGCACGTAGTCCGCGTACCCGATCGCGTGCAGCCCCGCGGCCCGCTGCTCGCCGTTGAAGTCCGCGAGACCGACGACCGACTCCGCCGCGAGCGTGACGACGAAGAGGGCGCCGAAGGCGAGACCGAGACCGTTGTCCCGCAGCCGGCGGGCCGCTGACGCGCTCATCGCTGGACCACCCCGAGCACGATGCTCAGGGCGAGGCCGCACGCGATGCCCAGGAGGCACACCACGAACAGCGCCCGCACGTCAGGAACCGCCGATCGTGCAGTCGTAGGGGCGGTCGGCGCGCGGCACGCAACCCGCGGCCGTGATCTTCCACGTGGTGCCGTCCTCGGTCAGGAAGAGCACGTCGTCCGCCGCGTGGGCCAGGGCCTGGCGACCGGCGACGCGCACGGTGGGGATGGCGTCGCCCGCGCTCGGCAGGTCCAGGCCGAGCACGGCCTGCGCGCAGGGCAGCGCGGCGTCCGCCTCGAGCTCATCGACCACGGTCGGGACCAGGAGGTCGCAGGCCGCAGCCCCGTCGCCGCCGCCGAGCGCGGCACGGAACGCCGTCACCGCGTCCGCCGGACCGGCCGAGGGTGTCCCGCAGCCTGCCAGCGCGGCGACCATGACGAGCAACGACGACGCCGTGCGTGGCGCGGACCTGCCGCGCACGGACCGATCAGGGCGAGACGGGCGAGTCGTACGCATGCCTGGACGGTACCGCGCCCCGAGGAGCCAGGCTCGTCGGGGCGCGGTACCGTCCAGGTGCGGGTCAGCGGTAGGTGACCTTCGCCTTCTTGGACCCGCGCTTGGTGATCTTGCCCTTCGTGAACTTCTGGGTGTAGACCGTGACGCCCTTGACCTTCTTCTTCTTGCGCGCCGACGTCGGGTAGCCCAGCTTCTTGACGTGCTTGCGCCAGGTCGTCGCGATGGTCCCCGTCACCCGATAGGTCTTGGCGCCCTTGCGCACCACGACCCAGCCGCCGGTGAACTTCTGGACGCAGGTGCTGCCCGACTTCTTGCAGCTCGCGCCGGCGACCGGCCAGCCGATGGCGCCCTTCTGGGCCTTCTTCTTGATCCAGAAGGTCGCGATCCCGCCGGTCACCTTGCGGGTGCCGTACTTCGGGTGGACGGTGATGCGCCCCTTGGCGAACTTCTGCACGCACTTGCCGGTCTTGGTGCACGAGACGTTCTTCTTGGGCAGCCCCAGGGAACCGGTGCGGCCGCCCGAGGAGCGCCACACCTTCGCGGCGGACCCGGTGACCAGGTAAGTCTTGGCACCCTTGGTGACGGTGTACCCGCCGGTGAAGCGCTGGATGTAGGTCTTGCTCGCGGCGCTGTACGTCTGCTTGGAGTACGGGTAGCCCAGCGCGCTCTTCTGCGCCCCGGCCTTCTTCCACGCCGTGAACGAGACGGTGCCCGAGACCACGAAGGTGCCGTGGTTCTTGGTGCTCGCGACGGTACCGCCCTTGAAGGTCTGTACGCAGTAGTTGACCGAGCACGCGGCACGCGACGTCGGCGCGCCCTGCTTCGAGGAGGCGCCGCCCTGCGCGAGCCAGTAGGTCTGGATCGCCCCGGTCACGGGGATCTGGGTGGAGCCGAACCAGTCGTTGAACAACGCCCAGAAGTTGCGGTTGCCGTAGGAGGCGCAGTCAGCGCCCGCGCCCGTGGCCAGCTGCCCGTAGCCCGCGGCGAGAGCCGCCGCGTTGGGGACGTAGGGGGTGTAGAAGTACAGGCCGAGGGTGGCCTTGTTCTTGATGTTGACGTCGACGGTCCCGCACCGCGCCTTGTCCGGGTGGTACTGCAGCGTGTTCACGCCGAGGGTGCGCCAGGAGTACGTCGGGTCGTTCGCGTAGCGCTGGTACTGCCGCGCCGCGTAGTAGACCTGGTAGAAGAACCCCGCGTAGGCCGGGTCGCACGGCGCGGTGTCAGGGCAGGCGAAGCCCGTGGCGTGCAGGTACTTGTACTCGGTGGGCGCGGTGCTGGTGACGAGCGACTGCTCCTTCTGCAGCAGCACGAGCAGCACCTTGGGGCTCACGTCGCACGCCTTGGCCACGCGTGCGATGATCGAGGCCGCCGTCTGGTTCTTCGAACCGCTGTACTTCTTGCAGAAGGCGTCCTTCGCGATCGTGGGTGTGTCCTGCTTGTAGCTCTTGAGGCAGGGCAGCGTCGCGGTCGTCGAGGTGCAGGTCGGCACCTGCTTCTTGAGGAACGCCTTCACCTGCGCCGTGGTCATCGCCGTGCCCGCGAAGAAGATCTCGTCGGAGATGATGTTGCCGGCGTCGAAGCTGGAGGCCGCGACGGCCTCGGTGCTGGTGTCGAGCCCCGCCGGCGCCGGGGCCACGACGAGCGAGAGCGTCAGCACGAGCGCGGCGGCCAGCAGGCCCACGAGCCCTCTGGTACCGCCGCGGCCTCTCGGCCCCGCATGGCGGGCCTCCGTGCGGCGCGTGGGTGCAGCAGAGTTCTTGACCGGCTCGGTGATCACTTCAGTCCCGTTCGTCACGTATGTCACAGCATCATCACGTTTCCCGGTCATCCTGCCACAGCACCCCGGCGGTTCGCAGCAATTCGGCCGGGCCGATAGCGGCTCACGGTGGGATCGCCAGCGAGCCAGAAGCGCCAGGGGAGCGCGCACGCCAGCGCGTCGCCAGCCACCCCCGTGCGCGGGCCACGAAGGATCTCCGCGAGGGGCGGGACCGGGGTGAAGAGCTCCACCAGGACGCCGTCCTGGGTGCCGCCGAGGGCGTCGACCCCGTCGTGCAGCCGGCTGACCAGGCCGAGCGCCCGCGCCAGCCGCCCGGGTCCCTGCGCGAGCTCGGTGTCTTTGCGCGCCGCCGGGCGACGGGCGCGTGCGAGCTCGATGCCGCGCACCACCTCGCCGGCACGCAGCAACGCTCCCGAGGCTCGACCGTCGGGGGAGCAGGCGATGTTCACGGCGTCGTGCATCCCGTAGTTCATGTAGACGTAGAGGTGGCCGGGCTCGCCCCACATGGTGCGGTTGCGTGCGGTCGGTCCCATGCGCGCGTGCGAGGCGAGGTCGGGGACGTCTCCGGTGCCGAGCCCGTGGTAGGCCTCCACCTCGGTGATCCGCAGCGCGACCACGCCGTCACCGGTCGTCACCTGGAGCACGGCTCCCAGCAGCCGGGGCGCGACCTCGACGGCGTCGGCGGCGAGCACCGACCTGTCCATGAGCATCCCGCTGCCTCCTGCCGGTCGTCGTGCGCGTCGCGAGGTCCGCGACGGGACACGTGACGCGAGGACGCGCCGACGCCGTGCCCGGCGGACCCGTTCACCGTAGCGTGGTGCCATGGCCAGATACTTCGACGTCCACCCGCACGACCCGCAGCCGCGCATCGTCGGCCAGATCGCCGACGTCCTGCGCTCCGACGGTCTCGTGGCCTACCCGACCGACTCCGGCTACGCGCTCGGCGCGCGGCTGGGCAGCACGAGCGCGCTCGACCGCATCAAGCGCATCCGGCGTCTCGACGACAAGCACCACTTCACGCTCATCTGCAAGGACTTCGCGCAGCTGGGTGCCTTCGTCTACCTCGACAACGCCGAGTTCCGCGCGATCAAGGCAGCCACCCCGGGGGCCTACACCTTCATCCTGCGGGCGACCGCGGAGGTGCCGCGGCGCATGGCGCACCCCAAGAAGAAGACCGTCGGGGTGCGCATCCCGGACAGCCGGGTGGTCCAGGCGATCCTCGCGGAGATGGGCGAGCCCATCCTGTCGTCCTCCCTGATCCTGCCCGACGTCACCGAGCCCCTCACCGACGGCTGGGCGGTCAAGGAGGCGCTCGACAACCAGGTGGACGGCGTCGTCGACGCCGGCGAGATCAGCACCGACCCGACGACCGTCGTCGACTGGTCGAGCGGCGAGCCGGTCGTCGTGCGTGTCGGTGCGGGGGACCCGAGCCGCTTCGAGTAGCGACGCGGGTCCCGCACCCACCGCTCAGAGACCGGGCGTGGCTACCGGGGTCGCGTGCCAGATGCGCTCGAGGTAGTCCGCGATGGAGCGGTCGGAGCTGAAGAAGCCCGAGCGCGCCACGTTGAGGATCGCCGAGCGGGACCACGCGTCCTGGTCGGCGTACGCGGCCTCGACGCGGTCCTGCGCGTCCAGGTACGACTGGAAGTCGGCGAGCACGAGGAACCGGTCTCGCCACAGCAGGTCGGAGACCACTCCCTCGAAGGCGCGCGGGTCGCCGCCGGAGAAGGCGCCGCTCGCGATGAGGTCGATCGCACCCTTGAGCCGCGGGTTCGACTCGTAGTAGGCGCCCGGGCGATACCCGGCCGTGACGACGTCCTCGACCTCGGGCTCGGTGAGACCGAACAGGAAGAAGTTCTCGTCGCCCACCTGCTCGCGGATCTCGACGTTCGCGCCGTCGAGCGTGCCGATGGTGAGGGCGCCGTTGAGGGCGAACTTCATGTTCCCCGTGCCGGACGCCTCCTTGCCCGCGAGCGAGATCTGCTCCGAGAGGTCCGCCGCCGGGATGAGCGACTCTGCGAGCGTGACGTTGTAGTTCGCCGGGAAGGCGATCCGCAGCCGACCCTGCAGCTCCGTCGAGCCGTTGATGGTCGAGCCCACGGCGTTGATGAGCGCGATGATCTCCTTGGCCATCAGGTAGCCGGGCGCCGCCTTGGCACCGAAGACGACGACGCGCGGGGTGATCTGCGCGGGGTCGAGCTCGCCCTTGCGCACGGCGTCATACAGCGAGACGACATGGAGCATCTTGAGCAGCTGGCGCTTGTACTCGTGGAGCCGCTTGACCATGACGTCGAACAACGCGTCGGGCCGCACCTCGATGCCGTCGCGCGCCAGCAGCACCTCGCTGATGTGCTGCTTGTTCGCGGCCTTCACCTCACGGAAGGCCGCACGGAAGTCGGCGTCCTCGGCGAAGGGCTCGAGCTCGGAGAGCCGACCGAGGTCGTTCAGCCAGCCCTCGCCGATCGCCGAGGTGATCAGGTCCGACAGCCCCGGGTTGGACAGCTTGACGAAGCGGCGCGGCGTGACGCCGTTGGTGACGTTCGTGAACTTCCCGGGCCACAGCCTCGAGAAGTCAGCGAGCACCTTGTCCTTGAGGAGCTGGCTGTGCAGCTCGGCCACGCCGTTGACCTTGGCGGCACCGACGGTCGCGAGGAAGGCCATGCGCACCGCGCGCACGGGATGCTCCTGGATGATCGACATCTGCCGCACGAGCAGCTCGTCGCCCGGGTGCGCGGCCCGCACCTCCTCGAGGAACAGCTCGTTGATGCGGAAGATGATCTGCATGTGCCGCGGCAGCAGGCGACCGAGCAGTTCGACCGACCACACCTCGAGGGCCTCGGGCAGCAGGGTGTGGCAGGTGTAGTTGAAGACCTTGGTCGTGATGCCCCAGGCGGTGTCCCAGTCCAGGCCGTGCTCGTCGACGAGCAGGCGCATGAGCTCGGGGACCGCGATGACCGGGTGCGTGTCGTTGAGCTGGAACGAGACCCGCTCCGGCAGCGTCGCGAGCGCCTCGGGCGTCGTGCCGACGGTGCGCAGGAAGTCCCGCAGCGACGCGGCCACGAAGAAGTACTGCTGCTGCAGCCGCAGCTCTTTGCCCTGCGGGGTGGAGTCCTCCGGGTAGAGCACCTTGGAGATGTTCTCCGCGAAGGTCTGCGCGCGCACCGCGGCCTCGTAGTCGCCGGAGTTGAAGATCTGCAGGTCGAAGGCGTCGGTGGCCTTCGCGCTCCACAGGCGCAACGTGTTGACGTTGTTCGTCCCGTAGCCGGGCACGAGGTAGTTGTAGGGCACCGCCAGCACGGTCGACGACGGCGTCCACGTCGCCACGTCGGTGCCGTCGGCCGCCGTCGTGTGCTCGACGCTGCCCCCGAAGCCGACGTGCACGGCCATCTCGGGGTGCGCGAACTCCCAGGGCGAACCGAGGCTCAGCCAGCTGTCCGGCTGCTCCACCTGGCGACCGTCCACGAAGGTCTGGCGGAAGATGCCGTACTCGTAGCGGATCCCGTAGCCCACGGCAGGGATGTCCATCGTGGCCAGCGAGTCGACGAAGCACGCGGCGAGACGACCGAGCCCGCCGTTGCCGAGACCGGGCTCGACCTCGTGCTCGGAGATCTCCACGAGGTCGATGCCGAGCGAGGCCAGCGCCTCGGTGGCGACGTCCTGCAGCCCGGAGCTGAGCAGCGCGTTCTCGAGCTGACGCCCCAGGAGGTACTCCGCGGAGAGGTAGGCCACGACCTTGGACTTCTTCTTCAGCTGGTTCTCGAGCGTGGCGAGCCAGCTGTCGGTCAGATGGTTGCGGACGGTGTGCGCCAGAGCGTTGTAGAGGTCCGACGGCGTCGCGAACGCGAGGTCGACGCCACGGGTGGTGCGCAGCTGCGTGAGGAACGCGGCGGCGAACGACTCCGGCGTGACAGGGTTCGGCAGGTACGGGGTACGTGTGGTTTCGCTCACACGAGCCAGGCTACCGGTGGTCGTCGCCCTGTCGCGCCAGTTTCGCAAGCTGCAACAGAGCCGTAACCAGAACGCCGACCACGACCGCGTTGCGCACGAGCAGCACCGTCACGCCCAGAGGCGCCAGCGCGACGACCCCGCCGTAGTGGTACGGATAGGTGTACTGGGTGGCGACCGCTGCGACCAGCCCGCCCGCCGCGACCCACCGTTGCGCCGCGGACCGCGGGTGCCAGGCGAGCCCGACCGCGAGCGGGGCGAGCAGCCACATCTGGAACTGCGGCGAGCCGACCTTGTTGCCCACGATCGCCGCCGCGAGGAAGGCGAGCGCCGACCACGAGAGCGCTGCGCGCCCGTGACGCCGCGCGAACCAGGTGAGCGCCGCGACGAGCAGCATGAGCAGGACCAGGACGACGGGGAGCGCGGCACCCACGACGTCGGCCGTCCGACCCGCGATCTCGTAGGTGTAGATCTCGTCGTTGTACCGGACAGACGCGTCGATGCCGAGCCCGCGGGCGAGCATCACGAGCCCGGCACCCACCGACTCGACCTGCAGGCCGCGCTCGCCCTGCTCGCTCAGGAAGCTCAGGCTGCGCCCGCCGCCGCCCAGCAGGGCGACCGTGCCGACGACGACGGCCGTCAGCGCGCCGGCCGGGAGCACGACGTCCCGCCAGCGCCGTGCCGTCGTCGCGAACAGCGACCACACGAGCGCCGCCGGGACCACCTTCACCCAGGCACCCAGGGTGAGGACCACGGCGGCGGCCCTCGGGTGACGGGCCGCGAGCAGCAGCCCCACGAGCACGCAGGACGCCACGAACACGTCGAGCCGCACCAGGGAGATCGGCCCGAGCATCACCAGGAACGCGAGCCAGTACCAGGCGCCGGCGCGCCGTTCGGTCCGGGACACGAGCATCGCGAAGGCCCCGACGCTCGCTCCCACCGAGACCACCAACCACCCCACCTCCGTGCCCAGCACGGACCCGAGCACGGCGGCCAGGAGCATGGGCACGATCGCCAGCACGGGGTAGACCCAGGTGGAGTACTCCCACCCCTCGGTGACGACCGGCCACCGGCCGACGTCGAGGCCCTGCTCCACCCACCACCGGTACAGGCCGACGTCTCCGAAGGACCCGTCGTGCGTGCGGAAGGTCAGGAGCACCACGTAGGCGTGCGCCAGGGCGCACGCGACCCACAGGGCTCGGCGCGATCCCAGCGCGGCCCGCGACGCGCTGCGCAGCGCGGTGGTGGGCGGCTGCCGCAGGATCTCGCGCCACGGGGGCCCGGTCGGCCGGTCAGCCATCGATGAGCCGCTGTGCGTGGGCG
>Ga0180219_1000499_pt1 | contig 31524 bp, 29 predicted proteins | sample eDN3rd30CBELigMG_FD_151338 | JGI IMG/M metagenome (GOLD analysis project Ga0180219, IMG submission 151338) | Enriched Miracle-Growth compost microbial communities from Emeryville, California, USA - eDNA 3rd pass 30_C BE-Lig MG (version 2)... ... | reverse complement strand
GAGGATGTAGATACCGTGCTTGGCGGTCAAGTCAGGTGCCTGTTCCACGATCTGACTCTTGCCGCTGTTGACGCGCATGGCCAGCATGTTCAGGTCTTTGGTACCGACGTCGCCGTCATCCAGCATCTCGGTAGCGTTGTCGGCTTTCATCCCCGACAGCGAATCCCAGAACTCGATGACCGGGTTGTAGTACTTGTAGGGCTTGTTGGTTTTCGGGTTGATGATCTCAAGGTCGATCTGCTTTTCTTCCTTGAGACGCTTTTTACCGTAATCTTTCACGAGGTTGAGCAGGCCCGTGGCCGTGTAGTCCACGGAGCTGGTAAAGAACAGGCGGCCTTCAGACACCAAGTTCTCCGGCACACGGTAGTTGGCCAACTTGATGTTCATGGCCAGCCGGGTCATGCGCTCGACACGTTCTTCGACCATGGTAGTCTCGGTATCGTGGGCATGCATGACAGCGCGCTGGAAAGCCCGCAGTACGCAGCCGGAGCAGTAAGCAGCGAGTACCGACTTGAACATGTTCGGCAGGGCGGCGATACACCAGAACAGCGCGAAACCGCCGTTCTGGATGGTCTGACCTTTGTGTCCCGTGACCATATGGCCGGCAGAGACGTCGAGAATCAACCCGGTGTTTGGCATCGGGAAGAAGGGCGGTGCGGGCTGCCACATGTCGGCGTAGCTCATGTTCACTCCAATGGTTTTCAGCACAGAGGGTAGTTAAAAGTACATAGAGTATGGCACCTTCGGTAAAGTGTTATGTGGCCTTCTTTCTACCGTCCTGGAGTGACGAGATATGTCTCATTTTGACCTCCTTCAGCAAGCCGCTGAATCTCAGATCAACACCCTGCAGTACCACATCGAGGTCGGCTCGTTGCTCTCGACCGAAAGTCGTCTGCAGACCATCGTCGACGGTGCCAAGGGCACCTTCAACAGCTTCCTGGACAGCGCCTCCGGTTTTCTCAATGGTCTGAAGCTGGGCAACTACAAGGCTCGTCAAGTCAAGCTCAACCAGAGCCAACTGGCGCACCTGCGCGACACTGGCTTCCAGGACCTGCGCACCAAGCTGATCGCCGTCCCGGTCGGCTTCTCGGCCACCTATGCCGATTACCTGAAAGACGTCCATGCCGTCATGCCGGCCATTGAAGGCCTGGAAAAGGACCTCAAGCTCGCCATCGTCAAGATCGCACAGATCCTGAACGAGCCAGATCGCCTCAAGGCCCAGACCGGTATCCGCGACCTGGAGAAGAACCTGACTCTGGCCACCAGCGATCAGTACGACGCCCTGCTGGCGAACTACAAGAACGAAACCCGTGTTCAAGTACCGTTCTCCGATGTCGCCGGTAACCTGGCGGCGTTCACCGAAGCCTACGACCAGGTGCACGACCTGAACACCCGCCTGGTGCGTGTGGACCTGGTGGGTATCCAATCGCAGATCCATCGCCTGGCAGACCTGGTGCAGGAACTGCGCAAGACCGTCAGTGAGGACGCCACCAAAGACGTAGCCGGCCTGATCGCCGGTCAACTCTCCGACCTCATCTACCGCATGGGCGTCACCGCCACCGTTGCCTCGATGGTCGCCAATGGCGTGGGGGATCTCTCCGACACCCTGCTCACCAACATCGCTGAGCTGACCAAAGCCTGACAGCATACAGCCCCGGGCGCAGGCCCGGGGCTGTATGTCGTTCACGCCGCACAGAGGCAATCAAAGACTGCCTTGACATCACGGGCGATCGCCGTCTTGTCGCCGTACTGCAACCAAGTAGGAGCTGCGGTGATAAGCTCCCGGGTCAACTGCTGGAGCGTTATCTGGTCCCGGGAATACTGCTCCAGGACATGCGTCAGGTCAAAGCCCTTCCACAACAGTACAGCCACTGCTGCGGGGAAGAGCAGCGCCTGAGGTGAGGAGGCCAGATCGAACCGATGGTTGACGGTATCCAGTTCCTGTTCATCAGGGCGGTTGTTGCCCACCACCCCAAAGTACAACGAACCCACAAAGAGCATCCGCTTGAAGCGGAATTTCATGCGGGCGATCTTTCCGGCTGGCGCGTCCTGCGAAGCGAGTGACTCCGTGTCAATCTGCCCGGCAGGGAGACGGTCACCATTCATAGAGAAACCCTCTACGAGTCGAGATGGAAGATCACTTGACCGCGAGGTAGATATTTGCCTCAAACCGAGCCCAGAGTCCAACGTCCCCTGACTTCAGCTCGACTAAAGTGGCGTAACGACCTACGTTGTCGGACTCCCTCCAGGTGACCACCTTGACGCTCTGTATCTCCTCGCCCAGAGCGGCCAGTTGGTTGCGTGTGAGGATGTCACTACCGACGATCAAGCGGATTTTTGCACGGAATGGCTGTGCTTCAGCACTCGCACGAGCCAGGTTGAACTCCGTCTCAACATCGAGGAACTTCGTCACCTGGCTTATGCTCGACTTCAGCTTACGGACGCCCTTCTTAGCGTCGGGCGCCTCATAGAGTAAGTCCGTGATCTCGGTGATGCGGTAAGATGCATCCCCCGCCAGGACCTCATCCAGCATCTTGTCGAGCAGCCGCCAGGTGTTGGCCAGTCGGAAACTCTTGCCGACCGGTACTACCTCCTCCAGGATCACCAGGTTCTTGGAATCCAGGATATCCAGGCGTTTCTTGTGCTCATTCATGAAGCGGACACGGTGGTCCATCAGCTCAGCATAAATGCGTGGCGAGAAGATGTTGTCCAGCGACCCGACGACCACCGATCCATACTGCCGGTCGTCACGCGCAATGGCCGACTGACGCAAGGCTTCCATGACCGGGTCTGGCTCTAAGACCCGTACCACCCCCAACACGTTATCGGCATAGCGCTTACCCGGCAGGTCAGCTTCCTTGTCCTTGGTACCGTGGGTGCCGACGTAATAAACGTGGCGCCCGTCAGGCTTCACGAAATCGGTGTCCTTCGTGGAGAAGTACCACCGAGGGGCCTGGAGAATCCGTGGTACCTCGTAGGCTTTCTTCCAGTAGCCCTGAGCCACCTTGACTTCCTTGATCACTTCCGGATCGTCCTTGGCAGCCAGCACTACACCGCGGCTGGCGAGCTTGTCGGCTTTCTCGTTCCCGAGGTTACCGGCATGCCCTTTGCACCACTCGATCTTCAGGTCCATCCGAGCCTTGAGCTCGTTATAGACCTCCATCACCTCTTCCCAGGTCTTGCGGTACTTGACCGGTTCCCCGTTCGTGGTGATCCACCCGCGCGCCTTCCAGCGCTCCAGGTGAGCCGTACACCCCAGGACTGCGTACTTGGAGTCCGAGAAGATGGTAGCCTTCTTGATGAACGGATTGTGCTGCAGTACCTGCAGGGCTTCCTGCAGTGCCAACAGCTCGATCTCGTTATTACTGCCCTTACCCCGTGCACCCGCGACGATGTCGATGTAGTTGACCACGGTGACCTTGTTACCGTCACCGACGACCTCTACCGACTTACCGTCACGGATCTCACACCGATACCCCAAATGCGTTGGCAAGGCCTTGGGATTGCCAGTCCCTTGCTTGGGCTCGGCTTCAAGGTAGGTATACCCGTGGACACCCCATCCCCCGTACCGCCGGTCGTGGAGAAAGCCGCCATCGCAGAACAAGATGGCGCCATCGACTTCTTCAATCAGGTTCATTATCGATCTATCCCTGCGAGACACTGTACCATTAGCCGAGTGCGTACAGTTTAACTGCCGGGCTTACAAGTGACGGTCACGGTGTCCAGTTCCTTGCGTAGATCACTAATGTGATCCATCAAAGCAGCGATCAGCGCACCGTCATCATCCTCAGGGATTTTCGAGAGGTCCAGCGTGGGGGCTTTGAACTTCCCGTCCTTGACCTTACGGCAGGTGATCTCAGCGTTGGCCTTCTGCGATGCCGACCGCCGTCCGGCGGGCTTCTCGAGCTGCCGGGGCTTATTGGCGTGGGTCGCCGAGCTGTCATCGGTCAGCGTGTAGATATAGATGTTGGGTTGTGGCTGGGGCTGGATCGGAACGCACGCCCCAAGCAACAGAATAGGGATCTGAATCAGGACCTTGAATCTATCTGTGCGCATGATCTAGCGTTCCAAGTGTCGCAGTCGATTTTCAACGTACGAGCGTAGGTTGGTCTTACCCCCGGTTCCAGGGGACTTCGGTGGAGGAAGGTCAGCCTCAGGCCCGGGAACACAGGTGCTGTGACGGAGACTTTCTTCCAAGGTAGTGATTCGGGTCTTCTGCTCGGCTACCGTTTGTACCAGGACACCGTTGTCACTGGTCAGTTTTTTGTTCTTATCCACCAGCTCACCCACCTGGCCGGTGGTGTCGGCCAGCAGCACAAAAACAAACAACAGGCACAGGGCAAGCAACAGCGCAGGTTTATTGCCGAGTAGGAGTTCTTTAAGCCCTTTGTCCTCCAGCAGCACTTCCTTGATGAACGGGAAGGCTGACCGGAAAATCAAATAGGCAGTGGTTCCGGTCAAAGACACTACCGTACTCCTCAGGCATTCGATATTTTATGATTCCTCTCAGATCGGCAGGTTTCCCTGCCGTCCTGGGTCATACCTTTTGCCGCCGAAGCCCTTCCAGAGGTACTACAACGTGAATATCCTTAAAGCGTTCGCCAAGATCGGACCGCTCGCCGTCAACACCCCTGGGGTCGTGGCACCTGTCGGCGAGCTGGCGCCGCTCTCGCGCACCTTCTCCCGGGAGAAGTCGCTGAACAGCTACCAGCAGTACGTCAACCTCGAGCTGGTCACCTTCTCCTACAAAGTCGATGGGGTCTCCGCCACCATCACCGATGCCATCGCCCAGCAAGTGCTGAGCGGGCTCTACTGGACGCACCAGCAGGCGCAACTGGGTGCGTTCACCGAGAACAAGGACAGCTTCCAGCAGAAGTTCATCACCCAGTTCGGGTCGACCTTCGATCTGATCGAGTCGGGCGTGATGGTGGCCTCGGGGAACTACTGGTACCCCGAGTACGTGGTCTTCTCGCCGAAGAACAACAGCCAGAACATCAACTGGAAGGTCTGGTTCGCCGATGCGTCTTTCCAGAACCAGTACGATGAGTTCGAGATCGACGTGGCACCGCCGGTCGTCGGCATTGACCAGTTCTTCGACAGCCTCGAGAACGTCACCGCGCTTATTGCCGCCATCGACTACCAGGAGATCCTGGACCGGGTCAACGACATCCGGGCATCGGCCCCTGAGACCATCATCCGTCTCGACAAGTTCGACTGGGTGCAGAAGAGCGTCAACGGCTCGCCGGAAGTCCGCCTGTCCACGCCCTGGTACACCGTGATCTACGGCGCGGCCGGCGATAACCTCGATGCCCGTAAGGAAGCCATCCGCGATTACATCCTGGCCAACAGTAGCCACACCCGGGACGAATGGGCGGAGATCTTTCCGGACCTTTTTACCAGCACCGAGTTCATCGTGATCCCGCGGTATGACCTGTACGCCATCCCGAACGCCACGCGTGACCTCGGTATCTACTCGCCGACCATCGACTTTACCGGGGCGATGGAGCTGGCGCACAAGCTCTGCAAAGGCGTCAACTACACCGATGCCTTTATCGACAGCGTGATCAGTTCCACCACCTCGCTGTACCGGTCGGTGGGGCTGATGGTCGTGGGTGGGCCTGAGAACCGAAACGACATCAACACCTTCGCCAAGAAGTTCCCGGACTACATCAACGTCCCTACCACCCACGTCGACTTCATGCGCATGAACGAGGTCACGCGGAACTTCGTGCTGAAGATCACCGAGATGATCGAGGAAGCCGAAACCATGACCCCCAACACCGGCGTGCCGCACGGCTACAACCGCCTGGTGCGCGATGGCGTGGTTTACCTCTCCACCACCTACGACAACTTCCTCTGGCTGGTGGTCACTAAATATAGCGTCGACGCGGCCACCGCCCCGGCGCCGCGCTGAGGATCTGAGTCATGGCACGTATTACCCCGCCCGTGGGCGTTACCGGTCTCTTTATCCTGAGGGCACCGTTTGTCGCCGTGGCAACCGTGGCATACCACACCGGCGCTGACCGTACCTTTGAGGAAATGATCAGCCGCGGGCTCGATCCGGTGAAGATGGTCTACGAGCCGGTTGGGTTGACGGACACGGAATACCAGGCGGATGTGGCAGCCGGTGCACACGTCATCACCCTGTTGTCCGAGACCCAGAAGCCGCTCTACGTTCCCGACACCTACATCGAGTCCTACCCCAACATGGGCGTGGTGCCCCACTCCTGGGTGGTCCTGACGGTCAGCATGGGGATGTTACCGGACAGCTACGACCTGACCCGCGCCATCAACGCGGTGAAGCGGGCCGTGTCGGATGATACCGGGGTGGAATCGGATGTGACCATCGCTACCGCGCCAGTCACGCAGGCCATCACCCAGGAGCAGTACGTGGAGAACACCGCCGCACGCAATGCGGCGATTGTCAACCGCTCCACAGACTACACCGACAAACTCGCCCTGCAGGCGCAGGTCGATCAGCTCAAGCAACAGAACCAAGAGCTGATCGCGATGATCGAGCAGTTGCAGAACGTCACCTGACAGCATACAGCCCCGGGCCCAAGCCCGGGGCTGTATGTCGTTCACGCCACTTCGACGTGGAGGTTGTAGGCGTACGGGTAGTTTGGGATGTTCCGTTCATCCATGATGATCGTCTGCGAATTCGGGAAGGCCGTCTGCGCATCGATGTCATGGCTGATGATGAAGATCTGGCTGAAGCGCGCATTGTCCACCAGGTCCTTGATCACAGGGATCAGGTTCTGGACGTGCACTTCATCGAAACCTTCACTGGGTTCATCCAGGTACAACGGGTAGTCCACCAGGCCACGGCAATAGTACGTTACCAGCTGGAAAGCAGTGTTGACGATGGACTTGATGGACTTGCTGCCTTCGGCAATGTCGTTACGCAGTCGCCCATCCACGACCATGGGAAACTTGTACGTCACGTCCGAGTCATCGGCCTCAGGGACCTTGATGTACAGCGGATAACCCCAGACTGTGCTGATGAGCTGGTTCATCTTACCGACGATCGCACCGATTTGCTCGGTGATCTTCTCGGCAATCAGTCCCGTCTTCGGACAGATGGCACTGACCAGCCGGCGATACGCCTCCTCTTCCACCAAGGCCTTGGCCAATTGGTTCTCCAAGTCCTTGACCACTGCCGCAATTACCTCGTTCTCCGAGAGCGCTTGCTCGTTGATCGCAAGGGTGGTCCGGGTCTTGCGAATCAGTTCCTCCCGGTCCCGGTCGATGGCTTGGTGCATGAAGACCTTCAAGGACGCCTGGAGCTTCTCGTACTCCTGCTGCGCCCCTTGTGCCAGGGTGTTCCAACTCTCCTCGTACTTCAGCTGACGGTCCAGCTCCTGCCAGCGCTCGACCTCTACTCGATACCGGGCGTGTAGGTCAGTGTAGGCCTCACGGGCTGCCGTGAGGTCCTCCAACAGTTGCGCGTTACCGCCGGCTTCCTGCTTCCACTGTGCCATGGCCGCTTCCAGCTCAGCCAGACGTTTGCTGGCCCGGGTGCGCTGTTGCGCCCGGTCCACCGCCGTTTCGTAGCGCGGCAGCTCGTGCAGCAGACCGCGGCCTTTTTGCAGACCCCCGCAATTGTCCAGGTGCATCCAGAGGCCGCTGCACTGGCGGTAGCGCTCCTTGATCTGCTCCAAGGCGGTGAAGAGGTTGGCCTTCTCCGAGGTCTGGGCGAGCCAGTCTTCCGCTTCACTGGCCTCACACCCCGCTTTGACCAGGTGTTCCGTGCCTTTGGCTGCCCTACCTTCCAGCATCTCCAGGCGCCCGGGTTCGATCCCGGGCTTGAAGACGTAGGAACATTGCGGGCACGTCGCCGAGGCACAGCGCTTGATGTGGTCGATCTCCAGCGTGATCTCCCGCATCGCCCCTTCGATCCTGTTCGCCTTCTGGCGTTTGATCTGCGCTTCCTGGAGGATCTTGGCGACCTCGCCTTGCGAGACGTAGTCGTCCGGCAGGTTCACCAGGATCTGCCGCAGTTCGATCAGTGCGTCCTCAGCGGGGACCAGGAGTTCGTCCGGGACAGGAAGGCGGCGTGTTTCCAACGCCGCCAATTCGGCCTTGAGGTCAACGATCTGCCGTTCGATGACCTCGGGGTCACCTTCCAGCAAGTTGGCGATCCGCAGGTACCGTTGCTCCAGCTCTGCAACCCGTTCGCCCCGGGCGGTCAGCTCGCCTTTGAGCTGGTTGATCTTCTCGGTCTGTTCAGCGAGGTCCTGGGTCAGGTCTCCGACCACCGGGAACTCCTTGGTCAGGAATCCCTCAATGCGCCGGCAGACGCTGTCGAACTGCTCACGGATTTCCGCTTCCGGAATCGGCGCCTGGTTCGAGCGCGGCTCCCGCATCAAGGCATCCAGGGTATCGTGCAATTCCTGGACATGTTCGCGCATCTTGATGAGGTCTTCTTCCCGGATCAGGCGGTCGGTTTCCTCATTGATCCGGGATTGCAGGTGCTCCACGATCGCCTTGGCTTTACTGTGGCCTTTACGGTAACGGTCGTATTCCTGGAAGGCGTAGTCGAAGTCAAGGGTGGACAGTTTGGCGATCCAGTCTCGGCGTTTCTGCGGGGACATGTCTGTAAACCGTAGCTTCCCGACCCAAAGGTCGTGCAGGCTGCGGTCGAAGTCAAAGTGCTCTTCGCACAACGCCCACTGCGGCGTGACTTTCCCGTCGCGGTTCAGTTCGACGCCATCTTTCTGGAACGAGTAGACGTTACGATTCCCGAAGGTCTCCTTGATCTCGTACCGGTGGCCTTTATGGAGGATATGTACTTCTCGTTCCCCATTCCCATCGAAGTCATCGGGACTCGCCGGGAAGGGTGACCAGAGGATCGAGAGCATGCTCGATTTCCCCGAGCCATTAGTCCCCAGGATCATCTGGGTCTTCGCGGTAGGGGTCACGGTAATCGATCGCCGTCCAGCGATCGAGAAGCGGTTGCACCCCTCACTGCGTGCGTATTCGTAATACATTGGAGACTCCAACAGTCTGGCCAGTGTAGTATTAGCCGTCTCATTAAAACTTAAAGGTGACTCATGCAGACGTCCGCATTCCGAACGGTGGCGCTGGGTAAGGTCGACAGTAACCGGGAACCCGGGATCTACACCAAGGCCAACCCCGGGACCATCACCGTCATCCCCGTCGAATGGACTGCCATGCACGATGGGGAGATGACCTCCAACCCGGTGAAAGTGGAGTATTCTGCCACCGACCAGGATGGCGTGACCAGCCAGGGCGGCTTCATTGCCGACCAGATCATCGAATGCGACTGGCTCCCCAGCGGCTCCAACCGCCTCTCCCCGCCGGACGTACGCCGCGGTGAACGGGTAGAGATCCTCCAAGTCGCCGATGCCGACAAGTTCTACTGGCGTAGCCTGGGGATGGATGACAACTTGCGGAAGCTGGAAACCGTCATCTTCGCCATCTCCGCCACGCGGGATGAGAATGACACCCTGCTCACGGCGGATAACACCTACTGGATTGAATTCTCGACTCACAGCAAACGGCTGGCGTTCTCCAGCTGCAAAGCCGACGGTGAGCCTTACCAGTACGAGATGTTCCTCGACATGGCGGAAGGCCTCTTCCAGCTCAATGACGACGTCGGGAACTTCATCACCCTGGTCAGCAAGCTGTCCCTCATTCACCTGCAGAACACCCAGGGGACCTTCGTCAAGCTGGACAAGAAGGACATCAACGCCTACGCGCCCCAAGACTTCACCTTCAAAGCCGACCGGGATGTCAACATCACCTGTGGCCGCAACTTTACGGTGAAGGCGGCCAACCAAGCGCAGATTGATGGTGGCGGGTCGGTCATGACCTGGACGGGTGCCATGACCGCCCTGAAGACTCCGAACTTCGTAGGTACCACCTAATGGCCGAAATCTCCCTGGTCGGCGAATCCATCGCCGGTGGCGTCATCCAAGGTCCAGGGGCTACCACCTGGACCATCCTGGGCAAACCCATCTCACTGCTGAACGATGCCGTAGCCGGCCACGGTAACGGGGCGCACAGCGCGCCGCGTATGGCGCAAGGTACGGCCTGGTTCACCTGGAACGGCATTCCCGTGGTGTGCAGCGGCTGCCAGGCTTCCTGCGGTCACATCGCCAATGGCAATTCCTGGATGTCCTTACCGTTACTGTGACAGCATAGGAGCCCACCTACCCCGCGGGGTAGGTGGGTGTATGCCGCCTAGGTCGTGGTCACGTACTCACGCCCCATCTCCAGCAAGTAGCCCGCCCCATAGAACTGCGGGAACTGGGAGATGCGCTGACCGTTGTAGAAGTCACTGTCACCCGCCGGGCGGGTGTCCTCGTGGTAGCGCGAGATGACATTCTCATCCACGGCCAGTACGTAGGTCCCGCCCTGCTCCAGAATCGCAATGTACTCCGACATCAGACCGTTCTCCAACTGGAGCGGTCCTTGGGGACGAGCGTAGGACAGGTACCGCCCTGGCAGGCGGGTGGCTTCCAACGGGTGGCGGTCGACGTAGAAGTTCTCTGCATCGACCACAATCACGAAGGTCTGGGAGAGCTTCATGAACGCCCGGATGGCGTCGTCCATCAGCGCAAGGTTCAGGTCGAGGGTATCGGGCTTATTCACCGGTGTCGGCTGGAGCGCGTCGAAGCTCGACAAGTCGATGCGGTCTCGGATCAAGTAATAGCGGTGGAAGAAGTCCAGCTTCCACCATTCGATCATGATCGAATTGTCACCCACAACCCGGTAGTTTTGGTTGACGAAGTGCAGAACCCCGCCCAGGGACAGCAGGACCGTCTTGTGGGTGAAGTCTTCCCCCGGTACGACCACCGAGAAACCATTGCGCAGCGGGTTCTCCCCTCGGGGAACGATCATCTCGTCCGTGATCGGGTAGCACTTGAGCGCACCGACCTCCAGGAAGCTCCAGATCCCCACTTGGTTACGGTTCGAGTGACGAATCGACCGACCGCCGTCCGTCACCTGGATGCCACGGGCCGAACCGTCAGTCAGGTGAAAGAGCCCGTTCACGGTCACCAGGGCGTGTTCCGCAAAGAGCTGGTAATCGGTGTCCGCCCGGGTCATCCGCAGATCAGTCAGGCGAATGTCCGAGATGTCGCTACCGTCCCCTTCCAGGGGATGGACCTTCTGGACGTTATAGCCTGCCACCAAGGCATTGTTGTACCGCACGATCGCTGCCGTGGGTGTGGGGACGACGTCCGTGGTCGGCAGCGTGGTCGCGCCTAGGGACAGCAGCCACTGGTCCACGGTCAGCGTGGGCAGCAGGCGGTAGATCTGGGACTCGACGACAGCCAGATCCAGACCGACCTCGTGGTCGAGGGCGGGGTGTGTCAGGACCAGGCAGACATAGCTGTTTTCGGTGATCAGCGCCCGTAGCGCACGGTCGCCCACCTGGGCTTGGATCAGGCGTTGATTTTCGCCGCGTTGGCGAAGGATACCCCGTACGCAGGTGTACATGTCTGGCGCCTCGAAACGGTAAAATTATATGCTCGACCACCCTGAAATCAGGGTATCGGGCCCCATACGTTAATGGAGAATTCACAAATGGCCGGAACCGATCCGCTCGCGTACCTGTATCCGTTGGACACGACGGGTGAGGCGCCGAGTAACAAAATCCCCAACGAACGGCAGACGCTGAACCCGCCGGAAGAACCGCTGGATTATCACTTCATCATCCCCAAGGCGGGGCCGTACTACCGTAATACCTTGCAGCTCATCCACATCCCGACCGGTCGTACGCTGGTACGCGGTGCTGATTGGGCCGCCGGCCACAAGTTCCATTCCGCGTCCTACGAGCTCCAGGGTATTCAGGGCGGGGTCTACCTGTCGGTCCTGCTCTATGACCGTACCCTCTCCGGCGAAGTCCAGCTGATCTACCAAAACCTCGGTGGCGAATGGACCCTGGATGAGAACAAGATCCTCGAGATCCTCTCCAACCGCGCCGTCGACCCGCGCCTGGTCACCTACGACGAGGTCTCCGGCAAGCCTAACGTCTTCCCACCGATCGACCACAACCACCCGGCCGAGGACATGACCGGCTTTGCCGAACTGATCCAGGCCACCTACGATGTCGCCGCGGCGATCCGTGAGCGTACCCAAGATTGGCTGGACAACCCGCCGATCATCATCGGGGACTGGTACAACAAGGACGAGGTCGATGGGTTGATCGCCAGCCTGGAAGATTCCGGTAACGACCAGATCCGTGACCTGGGTAACCAGCTGCAGCAACTGCAGAACGACTTCCTGACCTTGAAGGGTCGGGTGGATGGCCATGACACCGCTATCGGCAGCCTGAACACCTCGGTTGCCAACCAGGGCGGTCAGATCGCCGCGATCATCCAGGTCAACAACGGCCAGGCCACCGACATCACCGCGCTCCAGCAGCGCTGTGCCAATATCGAGACCAACGTCACCTCGCTGCAGAACTCCGTCAGCAGCCTGCAATCCACCAAGCTGGACAAGACCGCACAAGCAGCCGACTCTGCGCTGTTGCAAGGCAACAACCTGTCGCAAGTCCTCGCGGCAGCGTATGCCCAGGTCGGTAGCAACGGCAAGCGGAGCATCTTCATCTCCTCCGCCGATCCGACGTCGGGCCAAGGTGCCGTAGGGGACCTCTGGTACAAGGTCTAAGGGGGTCTCATGACCATCAGCTACAAAAACGGTGCCTCGTCCTGGATCAACGTCAACCAACCGTCCGTCAAGACGGCGGCGACCGTCTGGTCTCCCGCGAAGCGGGTGCTCGTCAAGACGGCCAGTGGCTGGGAAGAAGTCTGGCCGCAGATCCAGTACTACACCTTTACCGGTGTGGGGTATGGGCTACGGATGGACAACCTGTTCGGTAACCCGACCATCCCGCGGACCTACGTGTTCATCAACAACGGCATCATCGGCGGTACGCCGGGCCTGTGGGCCCTGGCCACAGGCAACTTCCCAGCCGGCTCCACTCTGATCTTCGTGAACAACGGCCGGGTGGAAGGGATGGGTGGTAAAGGTGGATGGTACAACCAGGACAAGACCAACACCCCGCCGGCTAACGGCACCAGCGCTCTGCTGCTGAACTTCCCCTGTCAGATCGATAATACCAACGGGTATATCTACGGTGGCGGTGGCGGTGGCGGTGGCTCTGCCGAATGGGGCGGTAGTAACGACAACAACGCCCCTGGCGGGGGTGGCGCTGGGTATCCGCCTGGCGATCCAGGTGATGTCACCTGGCGACCCGGGTTTACCTACGACAACTTCCAGTTGGCAACGCCAGATGCGGGCGGGTGGAACAACTTTGGCACGGCGCACATTGGCATCGGCGGCGGCCCAGGGGCGGCGGGCGGCCCAGGGGCCAACGTCGGCAGCAGCACTAACCTTTTCCAACAGGGTGCGGCGCCTGGCAATGCCATCGATGGCTACTACGCGTACTGCACCTCCATGACCAACCCGAACAACCGCATCGTTGGCGCGTTGACTTAATGAGGACCTGACATCATGTCGGATACCATCTTTAAATACCAGAAGGACCTCTTCGGTACCAACCCCGATAACAAGGTGACGGATGAGGTCCACACGATCGGCACGACCACCGGTCGTATCTTCGCATCCGACTACGGTCCGTTCTTCGGCAACAGTGTCGTCCTCAAGGACGGCATCACCGGGCGTGAGCTGGTACCGGTGGAAGACTACCGGTTGGTCCATTACTACCGGGAAGCGGCGGATGACACCGGTCAGGCTGTTTATGCTGCGGTGCAGATCGTCAACCCCGAGGTCAGTACCCGTATCCTCTTCACGGCACAGCTCGTCGGGGGCGAGTTCTCCTATTCGACCTACGCCATCAAGCAGGCCATCGAAGAACTCGCCCTGGACAACCGTCCGGTCAACTGGGGTGACCTGGTAGGTGTACCGTCCCAGTTCGTCCCTGCCCCGCACTTGCACGATGCGTACGACCTCTACGGCCTGAAGTACATGGTCGAGGCACAGTACGATGTCGCTGCTGCCATTCGTGAAGGCGATGCTGCCTCGCGCCAACTGCTGCTGGATCAGATCGGTGCCAAGTTCGATGGCCTGGACCAGTTCTGTGACGGCCTCTCCAACCTCTTCCGTGACGCGGCGATCGAGCTCAGTCAGCTGTAATCGTTTTGCCAGGAGATTGTCATGACTCTCGCCGAAAGGTTAGAACAAATCCGGTCGCACATGGGCGACTTCCTGGACGAGATCAAAAGCAGGTTGTCGAACGTGCTCGTCCGTGTGCCGCACCTGGATGATGCTCAGACGCTCGAGGACATGACCTCGGACATGGCCACCGAGCTCCTTCGGCAGAAGATCCGTCAACACATTGCCACTCTGGGGCAGAACGTCCACGGTACCACACCGGCAGACCTGGGAACCTACGGCTCAGCCAAGATCGACGGGGACCTGGCGGCTCTGCTGGATGTCAACTCCAGCGCACCGCTGTCGTTCTACGGCGATCGGGAGTACCTGCCGCCCTCGGTGACGGGATCCTTCGAGTCGGCGATGAACTGGGCGCCCTACGGTACCGTAGGGATGTTCCTGGAGGACAATGGCACCCTGATGATCCTGCGGACCGGGACGGACGGCTCGTCGGCTGGGGTCTACTACTCCTACGTTCGAAACGCGTTGAACACCACCCGGCTCGAATCCCCGGTAATGACCAACACCCGCTACAGTCCAGCGTACTTCCCGTCGACGCTGCAAGCCATGAGCGTGCTCTACAGCAACGATGATGTCATCATCGGGCTGATGATGAACAAGTCCACGGGTGCACGGGCTGGCTATTTTATCAGCTTGACCAACAACACCTTCGACCAGACCAAGCACACGGGGATCATCATCCCCGAGGGGAACTTCCTCGACGTGCGCCAGGCGGATAACCTGACGCTGCGCGGCTGCCCCTGTGCATTCATCAAGGGCAGCAAGCTCTGGATCATGACCCGGGTGGATTACACCGCCGCTGACGTAGCGCAGCTACGCTGGCGCGTCTGGTCGCTCAACAAGAACGACCTGATCAGTGGGGTCTTCAACGGCGCTACCCAGGAGAAGGGCTGGACCATCAACCGGGGCGCGGGCGGTACCATTACCTCGGATGACCTGCTCATTGTCAACAACTACACTGACGTTGTTGGGGTCACGGACAGCAATGCCCTGAGCCTCGGGAACGCTAACGTCTCCATCCCGTTGAATTACGCCAAGCTGCTGTCCAGCGGCAAAGCCATCATGATGGGGCAGTGGTACATCAACTGCCACAAGGTGGACAACAGCCTGGCGGACATGCGGGTCCATCTGTGCTTCGAGTTCGAGATCCCGGACAATAAGGTCATCGACGTCTCGAAGTACTTCGTGGAGAAATTGGTCTACGGGTACACGGCCAGTTCCCTGATTCTGACCAACGCTCCGGCGCAGTTCCGCTCCCGGGCGGTCAATGGCTGGCAGGTCGGGGTCGATGGTGACAACGCCATTCGGGCGTACTTCGCTGAGAACGGCGTGGTGTTCACACACCACACCTGGGTGGCCAAGACAGGACGGATTGTGCAAATGCACAAGATGGCATCGACCAACCTCGAAGACATCTTCGCGGATCGGGTCAGTCGTGTCACTAACACCTCCTCGCCGTTCCTCAGTCGCTTTGCCAGCTCGGTCAGCTTCCAGATGCGCAGCATCGGGAACATCGGTGACTCGGTGCAAGTGGGCGCCAACCAGAACTGGTACAACAATGCCGTTGTGGATGGCCTGGCGTACCGGGTCGGCTACACCAGCAGCCTCAGCTATACCTACAAATCCATTGGCGGCTTCAACGTCCTGGGCTTTGCCCCTACGGCCGATCGGGCATTCCTACGTGACCTGTCGGCGACCGTCAAGGATCCGCGGACGCTGGTCAACGAGTCCGATGCCGGCGGTAGCCTGGTTCACCAAGGGCGGTTCGACATCACGTTCAACACCGCCACGGTGAAGTACGCGGCGGTAGACGGGAACCTCAATGGCTCGGGGAACATCATCATCGCGCCTTCGGCACGGGATGGGTTGCTGGACACCATCGTGGCAGGCTTCACGGCCCTGGGTGTCACCATCCGGCAGAACAACATCCAACCATACCCCGGTGAAATCAACCGGTGGCTGGAAGTGGTCGTTCCGCAGCGGTACACGGACCTGCCGCCCTTCTGCTACGGAGTGGTGGTCGATACCACGGGGACGGCGCGGGTGTTCATCGCCACGCTGAACCTGTCAGGTACGCGTCAGCAGATCAATGGCCTGACGGTGGACTTGACCAGTGTCCGGTCCTGGACCGTCAGCAACACGATGAACAATGTCCTCTACCTGAACCGGGCGTACGTCAGCTCGCCGCAGATCGCGATCCGTCGTGTCACCGGCGGCTTTGTGCTGGGCATCATCCCGTCGATCTGCTCGCAGACCACCGGCGACCACATCGGCTACACGATGCTGCTGAAATATCAAGGTGGCTGGTCGTCCTTCGGCAACGTCATCTACAACCACCCCAACAGCTCGCCAGTAGGCTTCCTGAACTTCCCGACCCACGGCATGTTCCTCTGTGCCTCGGCGGAGAACGAACGCTGGACCATCGACTCGGGCACCAAGCTCGTGGGCACACTGGTGGCGACGTCTGACTTCCCGACCGACACGCTGGACAACTACATGATCAAAGTCGGTCAGCCGGCCAACGTCAAGGTCATGTTGTCGGAGGAAACGGTCACGGCCTGGACGGTGTACTTCGCCGATCCCACGGCGGCGATGGTGGATGGCCTGTACCAGGAAGTCCCGTTGACCAGCTTTACCCTCAACCCGACAACTGATGCCAACAAGATGATCTACGTCTGGCTCACCCGACTCAATGGGGTGCTGTCGTACCTGCTGACGCAGAGCATCGCGATCCCGACGGGCTACGAAGGCCAGCTGTACCTGGGGTATATCCAGACCAACAGCTCCGGCATCGCCGTCATCAACGTGACCAAGCGCGTCGCCATCGGCGGTAAGCTGCTGTCGCCCGACGCCCGCGGTCAGGCCGTCCCGCTCACCTCGGGGGTGCCGGCCACGGCAGGTCGTTTCAACTGGAGATAAGCCATGCCTCTTCCTGGCGTCACCGAGGAGCTGGAAACGCACTTCGAGCAGTGGAAAGACGAAATCATCCGCTTGCTCGGCAAGTACGAAGACAACGTCATCTACAAGACAGTGGCAGACAAAGTCAGCGGCTACAGCTTCAGCCAACTCCAGGACCTCATCGACCAGGAGTTGGCGGCGCACGTCGCGGACCATGGTGCGCACGGTCTGTCGCTGACACAGTTGGGCGGGATGACCCAGGCCACCTTCGATGGCCTGACACCGCTCTATTACCCACGGACGGGTTTCCCCTTCACCCAGATCAAGGCACTGAACGTGACCAACGTCAATGGCGTGGTCACCTTCCCGACCTTCGACATGCTGTACATGGGTCGACCGATCACGGTGCAGGGGAAGAGTTTCACCCTCAGCGGGACCACGGGCAAGCAGTACTTCAAGGTCGTGGTCACCGGTCCGCCGGATGCACGGGTCGGTCAGCTCACGCTGGCGACCCTCGCGTTCGAGGACCTGGCGACCATCATCCTGGGGCATGCCCAGGTCATCAGCAACACGGTCGTCTTGACACTGGTCGGGGATATCTTCCGACTGGGCCATGCGATCATCACTCAGAACCCGCGGGGCAAGGCCATTCCAGCCACCGCCGGGACCCCGGCGACCACAGCGGCGCTGGCGTCCAGTTGGTTCGCGTCGTAACAGGAGTTGCCCATGGCCGGACCCAACCTCGGTCGGGTGCTGACGAAACGCTATTTCTGGCAGATGGAGGATCAACTCCGCCGTCTGCTGCTGCGTACGCGCATCCACACGACCGAAGCCGACAACGCCGATACCATCGGCGGCAAGACCGCCAGCGACCTGCTCTCCCCCGCCCGTAGTGATCTCGCTGCGCACGTCGCCCGGACTGACAACCCGCACCAGGAAACCATCGCCTCCATCGGATCGCGCAGTGACACCTATATCCGCAACACCCTGGCAGGTAAGGTCCCCGTGGGCATCATCCCGGTCTCGACATACGGGATCGGCGATGACCTCACGGATGACCAGACCAACGCCGCGTGGGTCGCGAATGGGTGGACGATCAACTGTAACCGCGCCATGAACGTCATCCTCTCCGGAACGCCAGGGCTGCTACAGCCCTGGTCCCTGGACTTGAGGACTATCGACGCTTCCCCGGCGAACAAGACGTTCTACGTCTACCTCTACACCAAGCTCGGGGTCATGAGTTACCAGTGCCGGGCCGACACCCCGCCTGAAGGCGTGGCGATCATGTACTTGGGTACGGTCACGACCAATGCTAGTGGAATCGCTTCCAAGAGCTTCAAGAACGTGATCCGTATCGACACCTTCCGCATCAGCGATCAGCCCCTGGGGTCGGTCATTCCGGTCTCCTCCGGTGACTACGACGCCATCGTGCCCTTTGGTGCCGCCTGGAAACCCCTCTAACCCGCCGAGGTCCCCATGCAACCTGTTCCCGAATACCCCACGAACGTCCAGTCCACCAACCCCTACAACGGGCAGGACCGAGGGCTCTTCCTGCTCCATGACCCCGCGCCGCGCTATGCGCGCATCCACGCCGCCCGCTGGACCCTCAATGGGCCGGCGAGTGCCCTGGGTCGCCTGGAGTACCAGGTCATGGCCTACGCCCAGGCGCCGGTCTCGGCCCAGGACTACCTGAACGGTACCCTGCTCACCGCCCCGGACGGGACGCAATGGTTCGATTGCCTGACCCGGGGCATGGTGACCAAACCCATCCTCGTCGAGTACTGGGGTAAGGACAGCCTGCGCAAGTGCTACCTCAACGCCGAAGAGCCGGCGAAGCTGACGGATGAAGAGCTCCAACGGGTCCTGACCCAGGCACAGTCCTTCGTCACCGTCATGGGGCAGTGGGCCAAGCTGCAGTCGGTGGAGCTCAAGGCCGTCTACGGCGTCAGTCTCGGTCAGCCCCTGGCACGCACCAGCCTGAGCCTCACCGTGGTCTATGGTGAAGGCGCAGGTACCACGGTGACCCTGACCAACTTCACCGAAGACCCGGCTGACGCGGTTCGTGCCGCGCTCACCTACATCCGTTCGCAACAAGGAGCCTGACCATGGGTATCGCCGCCAATGGCAACAAGACCGTCTATGAAACGCAACAACTGCTGACTCAGCTCGGGTTCAACTGCGGTGAACCCGATGGCCTGTGGGGCAAGCTGTCCACCGCGGCCCTGGAGGCCTGTAAGAGCTCGCTACACAGCCCTCAGGCGCCGTACGGTACCAAGCTCGTTACCTGGGGTCAAAAGCTCACTGACGCCGAAATAGCCCGGGTAGCGAAGATGGTGACCAATCTCGGTCTGCCGTACACTTGCCTGAACGACTTCATGGCGTGCATGGCCTTCGAGACCGGCGGGACCTTCTCCCCGTCGATCAAGAATGGCGCCGGTGCACCGTACTACGGCCTGATCCAGTTCGGTAAGGATGCGGCTACCGATGTCGGTACCACGCTGGACGCACTGGTCAAGATGACCGTGTTGCAGCAACTCGATTACGTCGAGAAGTTCTTCAAACCGTACGCAGGTAAGATCAAGGACCTGAGTGACTTGTACCTACGCATACTCCTTCCCATTGGCGTTGGGAAACCAGCTGACTTTGTTCTCTTTAATCAGGGTACCACCGCTTATCTCCAGAACAAAGGTCTCGATATCAATTCGGATGGAAAGATCACGAAACTGGAGTGCACGCACATGGTGAACAACCGCTACGTGCGCGGCCTTCTGCCGGGCTACGTCAAATCCCTCGTGTAAGGAAACTGCTAATGTCTCTGAGTCTTGCCGATGCTCTGCGGAACTACGCGATCGAGTCCGGGGAGATTGACCCGGATGGTCTCACCACCGATGTCGGTTTTGTCGACCCGGTCGATGAACTGCAACAGGCCCAAGAATCCTTCGAGGCTGTCCAGAGCTCGATGGAACGTGCTCTGGGCGTCATGATCGCCATGGAAGCCCTCTCCGACCACCACTGTCGCGAGATCTCCCGACCCTCCATGGAAAGTTACCAGCTGGCCGTTTCCAGCGTTCTGATGGCTGCAGGGATCGATCTGCCAACGGGCGTGATTGTCCCGTCCTTCGAGTCGGCTGAGGGTGACCCGGGTTCGGTCAAGGACAAGATCAAGAAAATCGGCTCCAAGATCATTGAGTGGCTACGGGAACAGTTCAAGAAGCTGAAAGAACTCGGCGTGAAACTCCTACAAAAGATCGGTCTGCTCAAGAAGAAGGTCGATGACACGGTCAAGAAAGCCAAGGACGATGTGAAAGAGGCCAAAGAGACCGTGAAGGAACGTGATGCCCAACCGGCTAAGCAGCCGGAGAAGAAAGACGAGTCCGGCGCTGAACCCGCTCCGCGGGGCCTGGTGAAAGGCTCCCTTCCTCGGTGGATGTTCCACGAGAAAGCCTTGAGTCAACAGTCCATCGCCGGCTATGCCCATTACCTGAAGGAAGGTAAGGACTTCAAGGACATGCTGGACTGGGCACTGAACGATAAGGTCCATGGCGCCGTGATCATTCAGAAGGCCCAGACAGTGGCCCAAGCGATCGACCGTGACATGAGTCACAACAACGCCAAGTTCGAAGGTAACGTCGACCTGAATGTCCTGGACCATTGCATCTCGGACCTGAACAACCTCTTCAGTTACCTGAACGGTTTGAACTTCATCAGCAAGATCAACCAGAAAGTCAGCAAGATGGAAGGCGAACTCAGTTCGCTGCAATCCAAAGGCGGATCGGAAGACCGGCTGCGGGTACTGAAGGACATGGTCGCAGGTAGCAAGCACTCCAGCAGTGTCTTCACCAAGGTCCTGGAAAACACCGCTAAGTTGATCGATCAGCTCGGTGCCGTAGCCACCTCGGCTAAGAAGTAAGCAAAAAAAGAAGTGTCGACACCCAGGGCTTGAGCCCTGGGTGTCTATGCCGTTTACTTCTTGGCAACCGCGGCGGCGATTGCCGCGCGCGGGTCGTTGTGGGTCTTGGGTTGCTCACGCACCTGGCCGCAACCGACCAGGAGGCAAGCTACTACAGCCAGGATTGCGATTTTCATTCAGACCTCCGGTTAGTGGTTCGACAGGCTGAGGACGACCTCCTCGAAGATGGCGATGTTGCGCCGATAGTCACGGGCAGGTCCTGCTTCTAGTTCGAGGCTGAGTTGCCAGCTTGGAGAGTTTTCCTCGTCACCGTTCCAGTACAGCTCCAGACGGACCGGTGATTGCTCGCAGTGCGTGAGGATGTCCTGCGCCTGGAAGGCTTCCTTGGCCCTGCTAGCCGCTTTAAACAGCAGCGCCAGCCCTTCCTCGGATTTGACCATGCAGGTCAGCTCGAGGACGCTGAGAGAACCGCGGGAGTAGGTATCGACATCGTCATCGATAACGTACAGACCCAGGCTGGGTTTGCACAGACCCAGGACGATGGCCTTGAACCTTTCATCCAGGTTCCGGCCCTCCACCGGCAGGATGTCGACATGGGAGTCGAAATCTACTTCAGTGACCAGGAAGTTGCTGGGTACATTCATGGTGAATCTCCTGTTCAGTGTGGGTAGAGGGCGTCGTTGATGGCGGCAGTCAGCTCGATCACCAGCTTACCGGTGTCCGAATCAGCCGCCTTGTTCTGGAAGATCAGGAAGTGATCGAAGAGCAGCTCGGCCGTCCCGAGGTCGATGTAGTCGCCGAGGTCGACATTGACCCACACTCCACCATCCGGGATAAAGTGATAGATCTTGTCCAGCCCGGTTTCCTCGTAGTACTGGTCACCCAGGACAGTCCGGGCGTAGCCATGCGCCGCCAACAGGATGGCGCGGGTGTCGTCGAGCTTCCATTCCACCCCGGCGTGGACCACCGGGGCTTGGTAGAACGTCGGTTCCAGGTCAGCCTTAGCCTTCAGCAGCTGTTCCAGGCCTAACCTCATGATCACGGCGCGGTTGCCGCCGTTGATGACATCCAGGGCACTGATGTCAAAGTGACTGAGGAACTCGGTCTTGGCAATGACCTCGACCCGGTCGATCTGCTCGTCGGAGTAGCGAGGTGTAATCACCTCGCCTTTCTTCGGCACCTCGTACGTGGGTTTCTTGGAGGTGAAGAGGTTGCTGAGGAAGGTGAATACGGAGGTGAGGCTGATGTTCATGGTCTATACCCCTTTCTGGGTGGTTGGATTCACTTGGACAATGTATTACTGCGATTCTTTATATTCGCAGCATACAGACACTCCTAGACCCCTTAGTGGAGGTCTAGGAGTCTACTCCTCTATTTAAGTTTAACGCATAGAGCCCTACGGGCAGAGGGCGGAGCCGAGCAAAGAATAATGACCTTTAGTAAAAAGTTACTGTGAAGCAAAACAGCATAAAGAACCACTCCCGGCCGAAACCGGGAGTGGGTTCGATCAGAACTTGAAGTCGAAGTCACTGGCCTGGTCATTACCGCCAGCTTCTTCGTTCCCTTGAGTGGGTTCTTCTTCCTCGTTGGGCTGAGTCTCAGTAGCCGCCTCAGTGGGTTCAGGTTCCTCTTCCGTAGTTTCTTCCTGTTGCTCAGGCTCGGTGGATTGACCTTCTTCCTCCGTACCGGGGGTTTCCTCCCCGCCCTCAGGAATCATGTCGCTCTCATCGAAACTACCTTCCTCTGCACCACCCCCTTCGGCCGGAGTCTCTCCGCCAGCACTGTTGAACTCATCCCCACCCTCGGAGCCATTGGCCAGGTCAGCGAGTGCCTTGGCTTTCTCTTCCGCAGTCAGGAACTTGTCGAGCAACACCTTGCGCTTGGCAGCGTCCTTCGCCACCTTGGTACCGTAGCCAGCCAGGAACTTCATCAGCGCATCGACATGGTTACCCATCTCGTCTTCGAGGTTCACCATCGGCTTGCCGTCCTCGTCCGTGGTGAAGACGTCCAGCTCGCGCAGGATACCGCGCTTACGCAGCCAGTCGCGCATGATCACGCCTTTCCAGGCCGCGACCACGGTCGGCAGCGCATCGCGCAGCTGGTCCGGCGAGTAGCCATCGAAGTACTCTTCGCGGATGAAGTGCGGCAGGTGCTCGTCCAGGGCTTGGCTGAAGTTCTTCGCGGTCTCCAGCTGCTTGGTCAGGTTGTCCGACTCCGGCTCCGGCAGTTTCACCGTGATGGTGTTCAGCCAGGCTTCCAGGAAGCCTTCGGGATCCTCCTTGTATTCCTTGGGCAGCAGGTTGGCGTTCTGCTCGATGACATCCAGCAGCTTGTCCACCAACGGACCGGAGTTCCAGGTGAAGATGCGCACGTAGTCCGTGAGCATGGGGTTGGTCTTCGCCTGGATGGCCATGACCCGTTTCATCAGCATCAGGTTGTTCTGCACCACCGTGACGGCGAAGTCCGGGGAGTTTACCCCATCCACCATTTCGGAGGTCAGGGAGAACACCCGGTTCATGTCGTCCTTCAGTTGTTTCATCAGCTCGGGGTCGATTTCGACCTTCGAGGATTCCCGCGGAGTGATGGAGGTTTTCACCTCCGGGTACCGGGGGTTGCCTGAGACGTTGATGGACATGCTGCCCAGCTGGAGCTGTTCCGCCAGACCGACCGTGGAGCTGATGCTCATCGGGAAGGTGTGGTAGGCCAGGCCCAGCGCTTCGTTCGCCATGAAGGTGGCGGTGCCCACCGGGTCACCGTCATCCGGGTCCAGCTCGATGTTGATGTCCTTGCCCGGAATGGCGTTCTTGGTGGCACCGATGACCGAGGCGACGGTCAGCGCCGCTCGCATGGCGGCCAGGGCCTTGGCGTCTTCCAGGATCGACTTGCCGATCCCGTTCTCGTTGAAGTCATAGGCCATGTAGACCATAAGCTCCGCCGGGACGTACAGCAGCGTAGTCAGCTGGTTCTTGAAGGCCCGTGCCAGCATCAGGCGATCGATCTGCTCAGTCCGCCCCAGTTCGAAGTCCCCGCCCATCACCCCCGACTTCAGGCGGGCGATGATATCGGCTTCGATGATGGAGCCATGCAGGTCCGCCAGGCGGTCGATCTCGAAGTCCTTGGCATCGGCGATATTGCCCGACATGGTTTCCTTGGCGATCTGCAGGATCTCCCCAGAGACCTGCTGCTGCGAACCCGTCCCTGGACCGGCTGCGCCCCGACGGATGTCGTCGTAGAAATTCAAGCGCTTGGAGAAGGATACGGGGAAGCCGTTACCGTCCAGGATCACCAGGTAACCCACCCGGTTGGTGTTATCCCCCGGGACACAGATTGGCATCACCGCTTCAGTCGCCAGGTGGTACTCCAGCGGGTGGCCGTTGTTGTCGCCTTCGGACTGGCGCAGGGTCGGCACCACGACCAGGCGGCTGCGCGAGGTCTTCTGCGGACGCTGGAAGAACTGATCGTAGATGGTCTGGTTGCTGGGCATCTTCTTCCCATCCTGACCTTCTGCCTTCCTGACCTTCTCCAGGTCGGCCTGCCGCTGACGGCGGCGGGATTCCAGCGAGCTGACCCCATAGGCCCGCTCCATCCCTTTCTGCCGTTTGAAGTGCTGGACGGCCGGCATCCGCAATGCTGCCAGGTTGTCGGTCACCCGGATTGGCAAGGTGACGGTCGACTTGGCCTTCGTCACGGTTTTGATGGTATGGTAGTCGGCCATGTTGGCCATATTGACACGGTTGTTGGCCGACTCGAACGAGGCGTATTGGCCGCCTTCCTGGGTGGGGAGGCGCAGGCCGAGTATGCCTTTTGGCCTAAACCAGCCGTGATCCCACTCCCCGCCGAAGCTCGCGACAGACTCCATCGAGGCATTGCCAACGCCTTGTGAAATCAGGCGGTCGATGGAGGCTTCGGGGAGGATCATGATCGGGTGAGCGCCCGACCAGATGAGCGCATCATCCACCCATTCCGGCACGTCAGCGGCCAGCTTGCGTTCGTTGACGAAGTGGTCCTCCAGGACATTGTCGAGGCTGCTCGTCAACGCCGAGTCCACCCCTTGCATCTCGTCACCAAAGATCAGGGTGGTCTTGGTCAGGTCACCCGGGGAGCAGATGGCGCTGACCAGAATCTCGCGGGGCAGATTCAGGTCGGGCATCGTCTGGAAGATGTTCCGGATGTCCGACGCATCGCGCAGCGTGCGGTGGAAGACGTTGCGGATCGGGAGCAGGTCGATCGACTTCAGATCGCCCTTGTTCCGCTGGGTACGGTCCTGGGTCAGGCGACCTAACAGAGCCTTGTCAGCATCCGTGATGTTCCGGAACTGCTCGACTTTGACCCGACTGGTCCGGTCGTTGGTACTCATCTACTCCTCTCCTTATTCAGTTCGAGGCTAAGTCATGAACGCCTATTACAGGCTCTATATCAAAAGCGTCATCAGGCTGGCAGCCACGATTCTGATCAAGGACGCCTACACGGCGACCGCCATCAACGCGCTGCTCAAGATCAAGGGCTACGCGGTCGATGACAACGATCCCTACAGCTGGAAGTACTACCTGAACCTGGCGGGGATCTACCACGAATCTGACACCCCGATGACAGTGACCTCGCTCGACACGCTCGAGGAGATCCCGTTCACCAAGGAAACCTTGGCGATTCACCGGGGTACCAAGAAGGAGTACTACTACGGATCGCGCTACTACCAACAGCTGGTGGCGCAGTATCCGGACCAGCGTGCGCTGATCAATGGCATCCTGAACCCGGTCGACGTCGAGACAGCCATAGCGGCTGGCGACCATACGATCCTCTTTTACGACACCTCGCTGGTCGAGGCGGCGGAACAGCAGCTGATCCCGGGTCTGCAAGCCTATATTGACCATATGTTCGTGCGCTGGTACAACCCGGACTACACCCTGTTCGAACAGTACTACTACCCTGGTTTCCTGACAGTGCTCTACAGCTCCCTGGTCATGCAGATTATCCTGCTGCGCAAACGCGCGTGCAAGACCGACCAGGCCCACAGCTACCACATCCGCCAGTACCTGACTTCCAACAGCGAGGTCGGTGAAGAGTTCGACTACATGACGCAGAAACAGCGTCTGTGGCTGTACCGGAACATCCGGTACCTGAACCGTAACTTGGGTCGTCAGGACATCTTTGAAGGCGTGACCCAGAAGGTGCTGACCGATCGAGGCTTCAGCCTCGTCGGTTATGACCTGACGCAGAACTACGAGAACATGCCGGATGACCTGACCCCGACCATCGAGATGGTGCGCACGCCGATCAACGGCATCGCACCGGCGATGGGTGGACGGGTCAAGACCCTGGATGAAGCGTTCGACATGGAACTCCCGCTGGCGCGGGACAACCCTGAGTTCCGGGATGAGAACCTGGATCACACCCGCCAGGCCATGACCCATTCACTGTGGAGTCAGGTGCCAACCAAGATGTTGGAATCCAACACCCTGGACCGGACGGATGCCGAACCCTTCACTCTGTCGGACGTGCTGCTGAATCACTGGCTCTACCTGTCGCACTTTGACCGGTACACCACCGTCGTCACGTTCACCAATCCGGCGAACGGGGACGTCTACCGCCTCTCGGCCAAGAACGCGTTCATCTTCTACCTGTACGCGTACAACAAGTCGATCGACATCGAACTGCCAACCGTGCCGATCCTCTCGGCCAACCGGGTCCGGCGGATCCCGCTGCCGACCTGGACGGAGCTGCGTAACCTGGCGGAACCCAAGCGGGTGCCGGACTACTACATCGACTACATCCTGGACACCCAGGTGGACATCGGGTCGTATGTCAGCGTGGATGCCTTCCGGGAAATGTGCGTAGCGGTCCAGGAGGTCATGCTTCGTCACCGCGCCATGCGGCACTACAACCCGGATTACCGGGCTGAAGGGCAGCTACACACGGTCATCGACCACTGCTACCAGGACATCCGCATCGACCTCGCCGGGGAGATGCCCTACGATGCCTGGCTGGAGTCCATGGAGATCGACACCAGCTCCATGGGACGGCTGGAGTACGACCAGATTGCCGCGACCATCCTGGCGACCGTCACGGGTGCGGACCTGACCCTGGCCAACTCCGCCCGGGCGATCCATGCCGCCATGCTGCGGATCATGAAGACGCTCTCGTCGTACACGGTGCAGTACATCCAGACCATCAACGACAGCCCGCTCAAGATCATCGACGGCAAGTTCCCGAAGCTGACCATCCCAGACATCGAGGGGTATCAGCTGACGCAGGTGGAGAACCCCGGCCCGACCATCTTGGATGTCGAAGCGCACCACACGGTGGCGACCGAGGTCCAGGCGCCGACCCACGTCATGGAGGTAAAGGCCAAGGCCGAGACCATCCGGCAGTGGATCCCAGTCAAGGCGGATGTGACCCTCCTCCACTCGACCAAGAAAACCCTGCCGATCGAATCGCCCATGCCGCGGGTACGGCTGTTGCGTAAGCCGGTCGTGGACCTCTCCACGATCCAGCAGGCACCAGACGACTACTACGGCTATGAACCGGTCATCCATGACGATTTTGATGGCTGGATCACGGGTACTGAGCTGGCGGGCTATGAGACCCTGACCGACGCGCGGAGGAGACTCCTGCTGGGTGTCTGAGGATAACCAATGATTGCTCCAGAAACCTTACTGCGGATGTACCCCTTGGATGCGCTGCGCGCCCAGCTAGGGGAGGTGTTGAAACAACCCCTGCTGGCGACGCACCTGAGGATTGAAAAGCCGAAGGCGGTGGACGGGGTACGGACCTCGGTCACCGTCTCGGTGGACAAGTCCCGCGCGCCGGTGGAACTGTGGGGGATCGTAGGGGAGCAGGAGTTCTTCTATAACCGCCTGGACCTGACCAGCTTCCTGCAGGGCATGACCAAGGCCGTGAAGACCAGCCTGCCGGCGCAAGCCTGGCAGGTCCTGGGGACCATCCTCCAGAAAGCCGGGATTCCGGTGGGTGAGGACGATGTGGTGGAGGACACCTTTACCCAGTTGGGGGCGGCGCGCCTGATTGCCAGCCCGGACAGCTACCGCTGGGTCGGGGAGTTCTCGGCCATGTTGAACTACGCCCTCTTCCACATCGAGAAGATGATCCTGGTCCAGACCTACGGGTTCCCCCACACCGAGAGCTTCAAGTCGGCCGATTTCAAGCGCCTGCTGACCCAGTCGCTGAACATGGCCAACGCGCTGTCGCTGCAGATCCCCTTGACATCGACCATGTACTCGCTCGGCACCCCCGTGGTCAATGGGCTGCCGGAAGCGGGGGATAACACCCAGCTGACCTTGACGTTCTCCGGGCTGCCGTATATTGGGTCGGTCGACATCTACTACGCCCGGCGGGCTTTCGAGAAGACCTCGCGCTTCCCGGTGGCCCTGTCGGGCGGTGCACTGACCAATACCCAGACATTGGCGGCGGCCCTATCCGCCGCCCTGGGGTGCACCATCGGCACTGCCGATTTGGCCAGTCAAGTCATAACGCCTGTGCAAGTCGGCGAGACCCGGCTGCTGGCCGTGGGCTTTGCGCCCACCTCGCTCTGCTACGTTGGCGAGGTCTGGGTCAATTACACCAGGACTCAATAATCCACCCGATGGATAACACCCCATGTCTGAAACGCTACGGCTACTGAAGTATCCACCCTCCGTAGCACTGCTGATCATGGCCAACAACCACTTCAACCTGATGCTCCGACCCGAGTACGCTCGGGTCTCAGGGTTAACTGCCCTGACCGAGAACCAGACACAAGTGGTGATTGAAGCGTTCGATTCGAAGAACGATTTCCTCCCCTCGCCCTACACGGGATCCTTTACCTACCGCTACCGTCGCCTGGACGTCGCGGAGGTCTTTGGTGAGTTGCGCCTGAACCTGACTCCACCGCTGACGGTGGAGGGGATCGTGAACAACATAGCCCTGCAGACGGGCATTGCCATTGACAAGGACGACTTCGAAAACGCCCTCATCGAGACGGACACGTTCACGTTGGTGGCAAAGGCGGAGTCGCTCAGGTGGGTTGGTCAAACCACAGTAGTGCTGAATACACCCGGTGAGGTTATCTCGCTGGCAGATGCGTTCCCGAACAATATCCTCGATGGCCTGGTAGGTCCTGACTATGGCACGGACATCGCCCTGAGTCTGGTGGTTCTCAACACCACGCTCAGCGGCCTGCAGCTCCCGCCACCTTCCATCATCGAGCTGTCCAGCGTGGTTGCGCAGCGAACGCTCACTGGCCTGAACATTCCAGACCATCCTCACTTGAGCAGTGTCATTGTTCAGACTTCCCTGCCCGGCTTTGAACCGGAGGAGTAGAGATGTCTCACACCCCTATCACGTCGCGGTATGACAAGCCCTCCAAGGATATCTTGGTGGACTTCATCAACGCGCACAACAACACGCGTTTCGCCCCGACGGACCTGTTCTTCGGGGATCCGGTGGCCAAGTCGCCCTACGGCCTGACAGAGGTCCAGCTCCGCCTGAATTCGGAGCTGGGGTTCCAGGACCAGCCCAAGACGCTGACCTACTGGCGAGTGGACATCCAGGACGCCGCCCGGCAGTCCAGTTTGACGATCCACAGCACCGACCAGACCAAAGAGGGGCTGATCAAGGCCCTCTTTAAGCAGTGCGGGCTGTACCTGGAATCGGACCTGGTGGACTTCACGCAGATTCCACAGCCGATCCAAGAGAACCTCTCCATCCCGGACCTGGATGGCTTCGATCCAGGCTCAGGCGGGAATAGCGAACTGCCCGAAGCCGGGAACATGACGTTCCGCCTGAGTTTCAGTGACCAGCACCTGATCTTCATCGGTGAGCTCACCGTGCACGTCCGTCCCTCGATCACCCTGCTGGATAAGGGCATCGATTCGCGCATGGACCTGCGGGCCTTCTATGCAGACGGGCGGACTGATCTACCGCCCGTGGACCTGTTGATTCCCAAGGGCGAGCTCTATGTCAGTGAAGACGTCTTCCCGACGTCACTGCGGCGGAAGATCGAGCTGGTGCTCTACAGCTACAAAACCGACACACAACTGGGCGTAGAGAACACACTCCCGCAGCTGCTGCACTCGCTGACCCATGATGCGTGGGTCTCGGTGGATCGTGATGCCCCCTTCAACCTGTATGGGGCCACTGTGGTTTACAACGGGTTCGTCACCGTGGACGAACCGCTGACGTGCGAGAGCTACAACTACGTGTTATGCCTCCGCCTGTCGAACCGCTGCTCGAACCTGCGCGGTCTGCTCAAGATCGGCTACCGTTACGCCAGCAGCCAGGTTCCTGGCGACCAGAAATTCGACCATGGCTACGTGCCGCCCGTCACCGTTCGTTTCTAAGGACCTTCCATGAACACGATTCAAGCTACTGTCTACGGCGCCAAGGCCCTGCTGGGCCTGCTGTTCGGCCATGTCCCCGTGATCGATGCCAACGCCACCATCAACGAACGGCTGGGCATCAATGGCAACGACCGCCCCGTGGCGGGCGAACAGGTCAAGCTGTCGTACCTGGTCGCGGGTAACCGGGGTCACCGCAGCGTCCCCGGAACCAATGGCATCGCCCTGACCTCGGTGATCGACCACATGGCCGACAACGCTGCGCCCTACAACCCGATTCCCTTCTGCATCCGGCCCGTGGAGCAGGACCTGACGCTGGCTGAACGTGCCAAGTACTGCCTGCGCACCGAAATGACCATCAATGGCGCGCAGTGGTACGTCTACTGGGGTCTGCGCCTGCACATCACCCCGGACGACATCAACATCGTCATGAAGCGCATCACCACCGAGCCGGGCAGTCCGCCGATCGAAGAGGTGTTCGTCCCGGACCAGAGCAACCTCTACCCGTCTGTCCCGGACCTGCCGGTGACGGGCGCGGTGACCACCACTGACGTCAGCCTGATCGCATCAGCGATCTGCAGCGTGGTCCTGGACCAGAACGCCATCACCGAGTTCGTGAACGCGGCGAAGATCCTGAACAACGGCGATGAGCGCTACGCGATCATGTCCGAGTTCTGCCTGTGCACCGGCGCGGATCGTCAGTACACCGTGAACAGCACCAACGGTCCGGTGAACTTCCTCGACGTGGTCGGGTGCCAAGTCTACGCCTTCAGCGCCGACCACAAGGCGCTGTATTACAACAGCCAGGAACTCAACCTGGACTTCGAGGTGGGCAACCAGGTGCCGCTGCTGGCCACCCAGTCCATCCCGACCCTCCAGACCATCGGGTCCTAAGCAGATGGAACCGTGGGAGGTAACTCCCACGGTCGCGTCTTATGTTGCCACTTGTGTTGTACGATGGACCGCGCTCCTTCATCTCGCGGATCCTGGCAGTGGATAACGGGTCCTCCCATGTGGGCCTGTCTGTCCTGGACCATGACATCCGCCGTCATGAAACGGCGGTGATCTGGCAGACGAACTTCGATGCCGGGCGGATCGTGGAAGACCGCTCTCCCGGTAAGATCCTGCTACGCGGCGAATACCAGGCCCGGCTGGAGGTGATCGCGTCCTTCTTTGACGATGTCCTGGAGGAGTTCGACCCGGATGTCGTGGGTTGTGAAT
>Ga0180219_1000498_pt1 | contig 31559 bp, 30 predicted proteins | sample eDN3rd30CBELigMG_FD_151338 | JGI IMG/M metagenome (GOLD analysis project Ga0180219, IMG submission 151338) | Enriched Miracle-Growth compost microbial communities from Emeryville, California, USA - eDNA 3rd pass 30_C BE-Lig MG (version 2)... ... | reverse complement strand
CAGCGTCTCGCACGCGATCCGAGCCTCAGGATCCTTGCTCAGAAACAGGTCCACAATCGCATCGCTGATCTGGTCCGATACCTTGTCCGGATGACCCTCCGAAACACTCTCCGACGTGAATAGATAGTTTGACCGCATGGCAGATCCTTCCTCGAAGGGATTGATGGAAAAGATTTTATGACACTAGGCCGCCCACCTAGCGCGTGCGCTCGATGATGTAGCTTTCGTCGTTGAACCAGAGCTCGCCATTCTTGCGCAGGACTTCGCGGGTCGCATCGAGATAGTCGCTGTTGCCCATGGCCTGGGCGAGGCGCTCATCGTCGATCTGGGCCACATAGGTGGCGGCGTTCCAGGCGGCGAGCAGGGTGGAGGTGCCGATCGAGGCGCTCTCATTGTCGATCTCGTGCGGCAGCGTGTGCATCTCGTAGCGGAACAGCGCATCGCGATTGGGCAGGGGATCGAAACGGAAGTCCGCCGCGTCCGCGCCCAGCGCATCGCGGGTCGCGTCCAGCAGCTCGCGACGCGACGTGGTGAACGGGTCCTCGCCCGGCCAGATGCGCTGCACGATCTCGATGCCCGGATCATTGCCGGCCGAATGAATGCCGAGCAGCCGCCCGCCCTTGCCCAGCGCGCGGGCCAGCGGCGCCAGCACCCGGCGCGCCTTGAAGCCCACCGCCGCGCGCAGGCGGAAGGGCTGGCTGGCCAGCACCAGATCGAAATCGGCGCGCGGCGCATCCTTGCGGGGAATCACCTGATCGAGCAGGAACTTGCAGTCGGCGCGATAGACGATCACCGTCGCCGGCGTCTCCGGGATCATGCTGCCGGTCTTCTCGCTCACCTTGGTCCGCCAGTTTTCCGCCAGGAAAGGCTGGAGTTCCAGTATCTGCCGCTCGAATTCCGCCGTGGTCGAGCCTTGCAGCGCGACTTCCTTCCAGACCATGGTCTTCGCCGCGGTGGCGTCGGCGGGCTGGAGCCAGGGGGCGTCCGCATAGGAGATGTTGGTGAAGGCGAACACCATCTCGGGATGTTCGAGGAAGCGGTCGGGCATCTTGTCGAGCGTGAGGCGCACATCCTCGAGGCTGATCTCCTTGCCCGCGATGAAGAAGGGAAAGCGCTCGAACTTGCGATGCATGGCGCGCAGCACCCGGGCGAGCACCGTGCCGTCGCCCATGCCGGCATCGAAGAAACGCACGGCGGGCGGGCGGGGGGAGAGCGCGTCCAGTTCCTTCTCGACCCGTTCGGAGACGATCCACTTCTCCGAGCAGGTGTTGACGAACATCAGATATTTCTGGCGATTGTCGTAGAAGCGGAAATTCTGCTCGGGTTGCGTCTCCGCATCGGCCGGCGGGGGCGGCGCCTGCGTGCCCGTCTCCGGCTTGGCCGGCATTTTCAACGCGTCCTTGACCGTCATGCGCTCCAACTCCTGTGGCGGCGGACCTGCCTGCATCGCGACGGTCCTGCCTTGTCGAGCCAAGCATCCCTATCGGGCGCGGCGGGTAAACCACATTCGGTCCCACCGTTCATATTGGGCGCCTGCCCACCGGCATCATAGAGGGTCTGTGTCCGCCATTTGCGGACAATCGGCACGTCCCGGCTTATTATATGCCGATCGGCGCGTGCGGCGGCTCAGCCGTCGGCAAGGCCGGCGAGAGCATCCTTGATCGGCGCGCGCAGCCAGTGGAAATAGTCGCGCTCGGCCAGGAGAAGAGGCCCGACGCCGTTCGGTTCGCCCGCCACCGGCCCCGTGACCATGGCGAAGCGCCGGCCGGACCCTTCGCCGGCCGCCCATATGCCCGCCACGCAGACCACGCCGCCGGCGGCGGGCGAAAGCCAGCGATGGGTCCAGACCCCGCCCTGCAGCATCGGCAGCGAATAGCGGGTGAGCGGGATGATGCAGCGGTGCCGCGCCCAGCGCCGCATCGCGCGCGCGCTGGACGAGAGCGCCGGGCCGGCGATCGTGGCGCCGATGGCCGGGCCGGCCGGATCGTTCGCGCCCGCATGCAGGCCCCAGCGCATCCAGTCGAAGGCGAGGCTGCCGGTCTGGTCCTCGAACAGGGCGAGTCCGGTGCCGCCAGGCAGGATCAGCCGCTCGCTGGGCGCGCCCGGCGTGGGCGCCGTGTCCGGGATGATCTGGTCGAGGCTGGCCTGCTCATAGCTCAGCACCGCTTCGACCCGCCGTGAATCCTGGAACAGGGTCGGCAGCTCTCCCGCCCGCGCCATCTCCGGATCGTGCGACAAGGGGAGAGCGAGCTGGACGGGCCGCGGCGCGAAATGCAGGGCATCGGCGCCTTGCTCCGGCCGGCGGGCCGTCGCGACGACGCGGCGCAGCAGGCGGCCCGAAAGCGAGGCCGCGGGAGCGGCGGGGACCGGGGCCGAGGCGGACAATGCCGCGAGATCGCGCTGAACAGCCTCGCTCATGCGCAGATGATCCGATCGCCAGACCGGCCCGCGACGCTCATATTCAGTGATGGACGCCGGTGCTTTATGCACGCAACGCCGTGCCGATCCCCCAATGTGCGACCCTCAAAACGCGCTCCGCCCCCGGAGCGACCCTACACTAGCTGCGCAATCCGGCTTGTATAGCCCATATGCGCGGCTGTGACGGCATTCGCGTGACGGTGTGGCCGCAATGCAAGGAAATGCTCAAGGGAAGAAGAAGGCAGGGGTCGCTCGCCGGCTGGGGGCGGGCGTGGATCTGACCCATGGATCTGACCCCATGGATCTGACAATGTCGGGCCAGCAGCATCGAATTGGCCGGACATTGCCAGATCACTCGCTCACAATCGCTCAGCCTCTAACTGGTTCCCGGGAGATGCGCGCTTTCTCGCGGCATTTGCCCGTCACGCGCTGACGTCGTCATCCTGCACAGCCTGCTGCGCGTCCCGCTGCGCGCGCCAGGCCAGATAGCCGATGGCGGCGAGAGAAAGGCCGCCAATGGCGAGGAGGGCGGGATGACGGACTGCGGCGCGGCGGGCCGTGCGCGCGAATGCGGGCAAGGTCGCCACCGTCGCCAGCGCCGAAAGCCCGGCGCTGCAGCGATCCCGCGCATCGCGGCGATCCTCGACGGCGCGTGAGACGGATCGTGAAGCAACGTCCGCGAGATGCGATATGGTCTCGCCGGCGCGATCGACGCCGGCCGCGACATGCGGCCGCACCGCGCTCGACAGATGCTCGGCCCGTTCGCGCAGGGCCACGACAGCGTCATGGCCGTTGGAGAGTATCCTGGACTGAATGTTTGCGCTGCTCATGTCTCGCTCCTTCAAATATGGTCATGCCCTCCAGATACGCGAGAGATAACAGAATGTTCCTCAAGTCGGACGAGCCGATGGGGGCGTGATTGACTGGCGATTTCGGGGAAAATATGACCGGTTCCCGACTTGTCTTGGGGGTGAGGAGGTTCGGGAACCGGCCAGTTCGAACTGACATAGGGGGGCAGAACATGTCAGTTTCACGTCCACAACGTGGCTGGTCGGCGAAGGTTCCTGCGTGTCGCAAAAATAAAAATCTTGTCCTTCGCCGGCACCCGGCCATAATTTCGGTCGACAGCGGTGCGTGTCTGGCGGTCCTTGGGGCCGTGTGGCTCGTGCCGGCAATAATCGACCAAGCGAGGCTTGAGCATAATGGCTTTTACGGATCTGATCGCTCGCCAACTCCCCTATCTGCGCCGCTATGCGCGCATCCTTACCGGCTCCCAGTCGCTGGGCGACGGGCTGGTGCGGGAACTGCTGGAGGCCGCGCTCGCCGATGAGGAACTGCGCAACCAGATTTCCCAGTCCCGCGTGGGCCTGTTCTCCGCCTTCTCCGCCATCTATGCGGCGACCGGCGAGCAGCTTGCCGTGCTGGAGCCGGCTTCAGGCGAAGCGGCCGCCATCGCCTCGCATCGGCTGGAGGTGGTGACGCCGCTTGCCCGCCAGGCCCTGCTGCTGGGCGCGATCGAGGATTTCTCGACCGGCGAGATCGCGCAGATTCTCGGCGTTGGCGAGGACGAGGTCCAGGCCATGGCCGACAGCGCCCTGCGCGAGGTGGAGGAAGGCAGCCAGTCGGACGTGCTCATCATCGAGGACGAGCCGCTGATCGCGCTCCAGATCGAGGAGATCGTGACATCGCTGGGGCACAAGGTCGTGGGCACCGCCGCGACCCACAGCCAGGCGGTCGCTTTGTTCGACGCGCATCGCCCCAATCTGGTGCTGGCCGATATCCAGCTTGCGGACGGCAGTTCGGGTATCGATGCGGTCAATGAGATACTCGGCAAGTTCGAAGTGCCGGTCATCTTCATCACGGCCTTCCCGGAGCGCCTGCTGACCGGCGAGCGGCCCGAGCCGACCTATCTCATCACCAAGCCGTTCAGCGACGATTTCGTGCGCGCGACGATCGGCCAGGTCGCTTTCTTCGGTTCGACCGCACCGCTCATCTGACGGCGGCCGGCGCTGACGCGCCCGAGCGCGCGTCAGTTGCGCAGGCGGAACTCGCGCGGCATGCGCAGCGCGATCACGAAGCGACAGCGCAGGCCCGCCGGGTCGAAGTCGATGGTGATCGGCTGGCCCAGTTCCTGCGCGAGCGCTCGTTCGATGAGGTTGAGGCCGAACCCGCGCTTCTCGGGCGGGGTGACGGCCGGCCCGTTGGATTCCACCCAGTCGACGATGATCCGCCCCTGGCCTTCTATGGTCCAGCGGACGGAGATGCGCCCCTCGTCCGTGGAGAGCGCGCCGTAGCGCGTGGCATTGGTCACCAGTTCGTGCAGGGCGAGGCCCACGGTCAGCGCGTCATTGGGCGAGATCAGGACATTGGGCCCGTCGATCCCGATGCGCTGGCCGCTCTTGTCATGGCCGCTCAGTTGCGCTTCGATCAGGGCCTTGAGGTCCGTGGGCCCCCATTGCGCGCCGTCCAGCAGGGAGTGGCTGGCGGCAAGCGCCCGGACGCGCTCGAGCAGGCTGTCGGTGAAGCTCTCCAGGCTGGTGGCGTTGCGGCGGGTCAGCGCGATGATGGAGGTCACGTTGGACAATGTGTTCTTCACGCGATGGTTGAGCTCGCGCACGAAGGCGGCGCGGTCGGCCTCGCGCTCGGCCTGTGCGTCGACCAGCGCCTGCAGGTCGCCGTTGCGGCGCTGGACGAGCAGGATATAGGCGAGCAGCAGCAGGGCGAAGGAAATGCCGCCGACCAGCACGACGATCGTCAGCGGCATGGGCGACCGGACGGCGGGGGGGGAATAGCGCAGCAGCCATTGCTGGTCGAAGATGGCGAGGGGCTGTTCGATGGGCGTCGCGGACGGCGTGTCGGTGCCGCCCGATTGGAAGATCAACTCGCGATTATTGCCGTTCCTGTCATAGATTTCGACGCGGCCGATCGTCAGGAGCCGGGGATTGACGGCCGCCAGGATGAAGTCGCGAATGCGGATGGGGGCGTAGACGAAGCCCTTGAGCCGGCTTGAATTGCCCATCGTGTAGACGGGCACATAGACCAGGAAGCTGGGTGTGCTGCGCGCGCCGGCATCCTGCACCAGCTCGACGGGATGGCTCGCCGCCATCATGTGCGTGCGCAGCGCCCGCTCGATGGCTTCGGCGCGGCGTGCCTCGCTGCGCATGTTGAACCCGATGGCGGCGAGATTGGGCGGCGTCTCCGGCGCGAGCATCGTGATGACGTCGAGCTTGCCGGCGTTCGGTGCCGGCTCGGGGTAGATGCGGAAATCCGCGCGGCCCGATGCGATCATGCGCTGCGTCAGGGCCGGGGCGTCGCGCGCATCGATGGATTCGGACCAGCCCAGGCCGACGACGCCGCTCAGCCCGTCATTCAGCCGGAGCCGTTGGGCGAACTCGCTGAAATAGCCTGGCGAGATGTCCCGGGAACTGGTGAGCAAGGCGCTTGTCGCCTGGAGATAGGCGCTGCTCGACGCGGTCTGGCGCCCGAGCGCCGCGGCGATCTCGCCCGCCGTGATCGCTGCATCGGCCCGCCGCGTGCGGGCGCCCGTCATTTCGACCGACCAGGCGCTGATGCCCACCAGCAGGAGTGCGAATAGGAATACACCAATCGGCGTCGCCCTGGGATAGTCGCGCAGCCATTGGTCAAAACGGCCCTTGGCCCGCTCACCCATGTTAAAATAAACCCTGGCCGTGACTGACATATCCTTCCCAACTGGAACTCTTGCCCGTTGAATTCGTTCCGGGTCCAACAGCTTACCATTGGAGTAACCCTCATGGCCCGTGTCACGCAGCAAGCCAAGCCCGATGCCCGTTCCAACGGTTCGAGCCCGGAGGTGGCGGCTGTTGCGCGTGCATGACCGGGCGGACGCTGGCCCGGATGCTGGCTATGCCCGCTTCGGGACATCTGGAACAGGAATCAAGAGGCGCGACGTTCAGACCGTGGAATATAATCTCGACAAGTTCACCGAAGGCGGCTTTAACAAGGCGATGTCCAGCAAACAGCAGCGATATGGAGGGGAGGCAGACGGCCGCCGAGCCCGGCAGAAGCCGGTATGGGCCGATGGTCTTCGCCGTATGTATGACGAAGTCGTCGACGAGGCCCTGCCCGACGATTTCCTCACTCTGCTGAAAAAGCTGGATGACGCCAGTGACAATAGCTGAACCTGAAGCAAGCTTCGATTTCCGGCGGGAACTGACGAAGGTCGTCCCGCATCTGCGCGCCTTCGCGCGGGGCCTGTGCGGCCGCCCGGATTATGCGGATGATCTGGTCCAGGAAGCCTTGCTCAAGGCATGGGGCGCGCGCGACAGCTTCCGTCCCGGCACGAGCATGCGCAGCTGGACATTCGTGATCCTGCGCAACGTGTTCCTGAGCGAGGCGCGCCGCAACCGGTTCCGTGGCGATTATGATCCCGATGCGGCCGAGCGCCTGCTGAGCCGGCCCGCCGATCAGGAGGATGGCCTGCATATGGGCGATCTGCGATCGGCGATGATGCAACTCTCGCCCGAGCGACGCGAGGCGCTGCTGCTCGTCGGCGCAGGCGGCTTCAGCTATGAGGAAGCGGCGGATATCGCGCAATGCGCCGTCGGCACGATGAAAAGCCGTGTGGCGCGCGCGCGCCGGACGATCGAGGAGATGATGGCCGATGAGCCCAGCGGCTCCTTCAAGGGGCGCCCGCAGTCGATCTCGCACAACGAGATTCTGCGCGATCTGGACAAGGTGGTCAATTCCTGAGGCGCGCCCTGTGGGTTCGGCGGTGCGGCCGGGCTTGGCCTGCGATCATCGCCGGGTCGGCGCGCCGTCCGCGATGATCGCACGGCGCAAGGGTCGATGGACGAGCCGGGCCTCCCATGGCAAGGCCGAAGCATGATGGCACCACCGACCGATCGCAACCTTCCCGGCCATGTCCTCCTCGTCGAGGATAGCCCGATCATTGCCATGAATACGGAAGAACTGCTGCGCGAGATCGGCGTGGGCGAGGTGCGCGTGGCGGGCTCGGTCGTTCAGGCGCTGGGCCATCTCGATGCGATGCGCTTCGATCTGGCCTTGCTGGACCTGAACCTGGGGGATGAAACCAGCCTGCCCATCGCGCTCCGCCTGACGGAAGAGGGCGTCCCGATCGTCTTCGTCACCGGCTTCGGGGACGATCTGGAGCTGCCGGAGCAGCTGCGCGACACCCCTATTCTGAAGAAGCCCTATAATTACAGCGATCTTGAGGCGATACTCATACCGGCCTGACGCGCCGGGCGCTTATGCGGCGTCGAGCGCCGAGAGCTTGATGTAGCGGCTGGTGAATTCCTTCAGCGGCACCGGCCGGCCGATATGATAGCCCTGGATGATGTCGCATTCCATGCGGGCCAGCGCCTGCAGCACATGCTCATCCTCCACGCCTTCCGCCACGACCTTCATGTCCAGCTCATGGGCGAGCTTGATCGTGCTGTTGATGAGCACGGCGTCGCTGCGGCTGGTGAGCACCTGGCGCACGAAGCTCTGGTCCACCTTGAGCTCCGTCGCCGGCAGGCGCTTGAGATAGGAGAGGGTGGACTGGCCGGTGCCATAATCGTCGATCGAGATGTTGATGCCCAGAGCGCGCAGGCTCTCCAGCTCGGCAATGCCCTGATCGTCGGCCATGGAGGCGGATTCCGTGATTTCGAGCGTCAACCGCTCGGCCGGCATATGGTAGGATTCGAGGAGCTGGCGGATCGGCGCGACCAGCCTGTTCTTGCCGAGCATGCGCATCGAGAGGTTGACCGCGACGCCAAGCTGGTGCGGCGCGAAGTCCGCGATCGCCCGCTCGAGCACATAGAGCGTCAGCCTGTCGATCCGGCCGGCCTCCTCGATCGCCCGCACGAACCGGTCGGGCCGGATGAAGCCGCGCTCGGGATGGGTCCAGCGGATCAGGGCTTCGGCGCCGGTCACGCGCTTGCTGGCGAGATCGAGCTTGGGCTGATAGGCCACCCAGACATCGCCGGCCTTGAGCGCCTGCTCGAATTCGTTGAGGATCGAGAGCTTCCAGAAAATCTCTTCCTCGTCCGTCTCGTAGCGCTCCCACAATATCCCGCGATTGATGGCGTTCGTCGCCGCCATGACCGCCTTGGGCAGGGCCTCTTCGACCGAGAGCGTGACGGTGTCGCAGAAGCCCGCGTTGAGCGTGATGTCCACGGTGAGCTGATCGACCTGGATGCCCGGCGCGAAGAGCGCTTCAAGGCCTTCCAGGCTTGCCACCACGTCGGGCACGTCCTCCTGGCTGCGCCAGGCGAAACTATGGTTGTCGATCTGGTAGATATGCTCGTGCCCGGCCGCCAGGATGAGGCGATCGCGGATCTTGTTGAGCAGCGTGCCTTGCGCGGCGAAGCCGAGCAGCGCGGTGGTCTCCACATAATTGCGCAGGCACACGACGACGACGACGCCCTCGTCGCGCTCGTGGAGCGCCATGGCGGCCAGGTTGGGCAGGCCGGCCTCGGCGGATTTGGTGATGCGGTCCAGCATCGCATTGGCCATGGTCAGCAGCGTCTGGGTGAGCAGCGCCGCGGTCAGCGCGAGGATCGCCGCGCCGATATCGAAGCGGATCTGCAGATGATATTCGATGAGGAGCTGGGCCGGGGGCAGTGATGCCAGCGCCAGGATGAACAGGCCGTAGCGCATGCGCGGCCGCGCCAGCACGGCGCTTCCGACGAGCAGCAGGACCGTCAGCAGGGCGGGCCAGCTGCCCAGCTCGAGCGGTCGCCCTGCACGCAGCGTCTCGGCGGCGGCGGCCTGGATATAGAGGCCCGAGATCTTCTCATAATAGGGCACGCTATATTGATCGCCCATGCCGAACGCGTCGGAGCCGACCAGCACGGTCTTGCCCTGGAAGAAGCCCTTGGGGAAATGCCCGGCCAGCACATCCGAATAGGAGATTTTCGGCATGTCTTCCGGAGAGTAGGACCAGTCGATCAGGACCGTGCCTTCATCGTGGAAATTCGTGCCGGCGAGCACCTGCGCCATGGCGGGCAGGCTCTGCCCGAGGATGGGCGCATTGAGCGGCAGCCTGCGATGAATCTGGTCCTTGTCGCTCTGGATCCAGATGCTGACGGGCTTCACATAAGGCAGCAGCGCCTCGGTCGGCAGCGCCTGATGCGTCTCGAAGCCGTTGGAAAGATTTTCGAGCAGGGCGGCGAGGTAGATATGCGCCTTGGTCTGGGCCAGCGCGGTGGCGAATTGACGGTCCTGCCGCGGATTGGCGGCGGGCTGGTCGAAGATGACGTCGAATACGATCTGGCTCGCGCCCGCCCTGTCCAGCGCCGAGACCAGATCGCCATGGCGCGAGCGCGGCCATGGCCATGTGCCCAGCGCCTTGATGCTGGACGTGTCGATCGTGACCAGCACGAGCTCGCCGCTCGGCGCCTTGCGGAAATGCTCGTAGCGCGCGGCGCGCAGGCCGTTGTCCAGATCGACGCCACTGCCGGTCAGCACCGCGATCATGCCGATCAGGCATGTTGCGGCGAGAACCAGGGCGCGAGCCGATTTCGTCAGGCCCGCCAGGAGGCGCAGTCGGAACATGAGCATCATAATCCATGGCGGCATCTTCCGCCGATAATGACCGATGCCATAAATGGGTTAACAACTTCCTCCCCATGTGCGTGGCGAAGGGGAATCGTGGCGCGGCCGTTCCGTTTCGGGGCAGTTGCCGGCGACGCGGATGGTTGCCCGTGCGGTTCTGGCACAGGCGGGGCAGTCCGGTCAGACGTCCCGCAGCTTGCCATGCTCCAGGCAGAGCACCCGGTTGGCCGCCGCGATCGTCTCCGGGCGGTGCGCGATCACGATCCGCGTCATGCCGAGCGCGCTGATCGCACGGTTGACCTGCGCTTCATGATCCAGGTCGAGATGGGCGGTGCCTTCGTCCATCAGCAGCAGCTGCGGCTGGCGATAGAGCGCGCGCGCGAGCAGGATGCGCTGGCGCTGGCCGCCGGAGAGGGTGGAGCCCATGTCACCCACCAATGTTTGCTGGCGCATCGGCATCGCCTCGATATCCTCGAAGATCGCGGCATCGCGCAGGCATTGGGTCAGCCGGTCGACGTCCACCTCGTCGAAGGAGGCGACATTGTCCGCGATGGTGCCGGCGTAGAGGACGTCGTCCTGCAGCACGGCGGCGACATGCTGGCGGAAGGCGCGCCGGCCATATTGGACGAGCGGGCGGCCATCGATCAGCACCTGGCCCTCGATCGGGTCGATGAGGCCGAGGATGATCTTGGCGAGCGTGCTCTTGCCGCCGCCCGAGGGGCCGGTGATCGCCACGAAATCGCCCGGCTCGATGGTGAAGTCGACACCGGCCAGCACCAGGGGATCATGGTGGCCATAGGAGAAGTGGACGTTGCGCAGCGCGATCCGCCCGTCGAAGCGCGGCTGGGCGAAGGGTTCGGCGAAGCCGCGATCCTCCTCGGTCTGGGCGATGTCCGCCAGCTGGTCGAGATGCAGTTCGAGCAGGCGCAGCTTCACGCCCTCGTCGAGCAGCGACTGGCCGGCGAGCACGAATTGCTGGCGATAGGCGAGATAGGCGAACAGCGCGCCGAGCGAGAGCGTGCCCGCCAGCACCGCGCTCATGGCCAGATAGATGACGATGACCAGCTCGACCGCCGGGATCAGCATGCGCGCCGTCTCGTGCCAGGCCTTCACCCGCTCATGCAGGAAACGCGCGCCGAGCGCCTCGGTCAGGCGGTTCTGCCAATAGGCGTGGCGCATCGCCTCGCGCCCGGCCAGGCGCAGCGTCACCATGCCGCGCAGCGTCTCGATGAGCGCGCCCTGTTCCTTGGCGAGGGCCTTCACATATTCCGCCTCGCGCTGCTTTTCCGCGCGCAGCAGGCTCAGGCGCAGGCCGCAATAGGCGACGAGGCCGAGCGCGGTGACCAGCGCCAGCGCGGGGGCCGTCACCAGCATCATCGCCAGGGTCAGCAGCGAGAGCACGCCATCGATCAGCGCGAGCGGGGCGCTCTCGATGAGGAAGCGCTGGATGGGCAGCACCGACTGGAACTTGGTCAGCACATCGCCGACCTTGCGCTTCTCGAACCAGGCGATCGGCAGGCGGAACAGGCGCCGCGCGAGGTTGGAGGTCATGCCGAAGGACAGCGCGGCGCCGGCGGAGAGCAGCACGAACTTGCGCAGCAGCGCGGCGCCCGCGCCGATCAGCGCCAGCGCGCCGAACGCGAGCGCCAGCGTGACCAGCAGGCCGCGATCCAGCGTCGGCACGGCGGTATCGACCGCGATGCGCAGATAATAAGGCGTCGCCAGCACGAAGACCTGCATGACGATGCTGAGGATGATGGTCTGCGCCAGCGATCGGTGCGCGCCTTCCAGCCCGCTCCACAGATCGCGGAAGCGCAGCGTCTGGCGCGTGCGCACCGGCTGGAAATCATGGCTCTGGCGCAGTTCGAGCGCGACGCCGCTGAAATGCTTGTCCAGTTCATCCAGGCCATACCAGCGCGCCGTCCCGGCCGGGTCCACGATATAGGCGCGATCGCCCGTCACCTGCTCGACCACGACGAAATGGTTCATGTCCCAGTGCAGGATCGCGGGCAGGTGAAGCAGCGCCAGCCCTTGCAGGTCCATCTTGAGCGGCCGTGCGAGCAGCTGCATGGCGTCGGCCGTCTGCATGAGCTGACGCAGGCTGATGCCGCGCGCGCTGACGCCGAAGCGTTGCCGCAGCGAATTCAGGTCGACGTCATGGCCATACCAGTTGGCGACCATGACCAGCGAGGCGAGGCCGCATTCGGCCGCCTCGGTCTGCCGGATCGGCCGGATGCGCTTTCGCCCGGCGAAGTTGGCGGGGAATATGTTCATCGCCGCTCCCTCGCGCGGGAGCGGGTCAGCATCTGCCACAGCGTCTCGCGGTCCAGCAGGATGCGCGCGGCGAGCGGGCGATCCGGCCGCAGGGCGATGCCCCGCGCGCGCTGGGCGAGGGTCAGCGGATCGAGCGTGACCGCAACGGCGATCTGTTCGTCGGCAAGGGTGCCGATCCGCTGCACGGTTCCCCACAGCGCATCCGCATCGGGCGCGGCATCGGCGATCAGGGTGAGCTGGACGGGCTGGCCGACCCGGACCTGCGTGGCGGCGGAGGCGGGCACGAACAGTTCGGCATGCCAGCGGCCGTCCGCTTCGCCGTGCAGGAGACCGCTGACGGAGAGCGAGCGGGCGGAGGTGCCGAACGTCAGTGCCGAGGCAGCCACGAGCAGGAGGGCGCCGAGCAGAGCGAGGATCGCGCGCCAGGGCAGAGGCGAGACAAGAAAGACCTCGCCGTGAAGGCGATGCTGATGCTCGAGTGCCTGTTGTCGGAAAAGCTTCATCGCGCGAATTCTCGCTCCGCTTCTAAGGTGCGAGACGGGTCGAGGACCAGCGCTATTGTGAAGGGAAGCCGCGCGTCGCGCGCTGGCGCGAACAGGGTTTCCAGAAGAGTGCCGGTTGGGCGTCGATCCGAAGACGGATGCCCAACCGGCTGATTCGATTAGCCGCGAACGCCGGTGTTCGACTCGTTGTTCGGCCCGCCGCCGGCAACGACGTCGATCTCACGCTCGTTCAGTTCCTCAACGACAACTTGTTCCTTGGTCATGGACGACTCCTTTTATGTGTCGGAAAGGGCCCGACAAAATGCAAATAGCCGATGGTTAAAGATTCGTAAACTCGATTAACAATTGTTGCGGGGCCATGAACCCATCAAGCGGAACGCTCGGATTCGGGCGGATTTCCGCCCGGGGGTCATGGTTTCGCCATCGGCTATCTTGGCGGGAAAGGCTGGGCGAACGGCGTGTCGGCCGCGTCGATGCCGGGCGATGGCCCATTCGAAGGTGCGAAAATAACCGATTCGCCGTGGGGAAAGGGCGCTCCGGCGGCTTTCCGATGGTTTCAAGCGATATGGGAAGGCCTGTGGATGGGAGGCGAGCGAGCCGCCGACGCCATCGACCCCTGAACATCGTCGCGCCAAAAAATGGATCAATTTGATACAGTTCAGGCCGGAATCCGGAATTTTTATTCCAGTGAAAGAAGAGTTGCAGTATTGTTACTTTATTGTGAAATAAAAGTTCTCGTCTCGACGAGGCCCTCCGCGCTCCGTTTTCCGGGCGGACGCAGGGCATCGCGCGCCGGACGTCACGCGGTCCGGACAGGATGCGTGTTGTCGTGCGGGCGGGGTCAGTCCGCCGGGGCGATCAGCACCTTGCATTGATGGGTGCGGCGCTTGAGGCTCTCGAAAACCTCCGGCGTCCGGGCCAGGTCGATCGTCTCGGTGACCAGTGCGCGCGGCTCGGGCGCGCCGCGATCGAGCGCATCCAGCGCCGCCTCATATTCCCCGCGGGTGAAGAAGGCGGACGTGACCAGCCGGACCTCCTTGTTGAGCATGGCGAAGCTGTTGAACGTATCGGGCTGGTTGCACAGGCCGAGCAGCAGGATCGTGCCGCGCGGGCGGACCTGTTGCACGGCCTGCGCGATGAGACCGGGCAGGCCGACACATTCGAAGACGATGTCGGCGCCGCCACCCAGCGCGCGCGCGGCGGCGCCGACCGGGTCCTCGCGATCCACGATGAAGTCGCTCGCGCCCATCTCCATCGCCCGTTCGCGCTGCCAGGGCGCGACATCCTGCATGACGATGCGCGCGGCGCCGGCGCGGCGCGCCCAGAAGGCCACGGCAAGGCCGATCGGCCCGGCGCCGAGCACGAGTATCTTGTCGCCCGGCCGGATGCCGGAGAGCGTGACGCCATGCAGGGCGACGGCGAGCGGCTCGACGATCGCGCCGTCCGCCATGCCGAGCGAGGCCGGCAGCCGCACGCACTGGTTGGGGCGCGTGAGGGCATATTCGGCATAGCCACCCATCTGCAGGCCGAACTGGTCGCACCAGGCGATGTCCCCGGCGCGGCAGGCGGCGCAATGGCCGCAGCTCTGGAGCGGGCTCACCGAAACCAGATCGCCCGTGGCGAGGCCCTCGACGCCCTTGCCGATCGCCACGATCTCACCGGCGAATTCATGGCCGAGCACCGTGCCGGCTTCCCGGCCGAAGCCGGGGTCTTCGGTCATGTGCAGGTCCGAGCCGCAAATGCCGCATCGCCCGACCTTGACGACCAGTTCGCCTTCACCGGGCGTCGGATCGGGCAGGGTTTCGATGGCGAGGGGCTTGTGCAGGCCCTGCATGATCGCGGCGCGCATGGACTATGATGCTCCAGTCATTGGGGAGGAAAGGACGAGGGAGAGGAAGGGGCGAGGCCGGGGAAATCGGAGACCGCCACGGCCCCTCACTCCATCACCAGCACCGATTTGACGACCGCGCCGCTTTCGCTGGCATGGAACGCCTCGTTGATCTGGGCGAAGGGGAAGGTCCGGATCAGCTTGTCATGCGGGAAACGGCCGGCGAGATGGTGCTCGATCAACTCGGGCAGGAAATCGAACAGATCGGAATCGCCGCCCAATATGCCCATCAGCCGCTTGCCGCCGCCCATGAAGGCGGCTTCGTTGAGGCTGAGATTGTCGGTCGGCGAGGATGCGCCGACGATGCCGACGATGCCGAGCGGGGCGACCAGATCGGCCGCCTGCTCGATGATCTTGTTGATCCCCGTCGTGTCGAAGGCATAGCCGAGCCCCTGCGGGCACAGCGCGCGGATTTCCTCGGGCGCATTCTGGGTCTTGCCGTTGATCGTATGCGTCGCGCCAAGCTCGCGGGCCAGTTCCAGCCGGCTGTCATGCACGTCGACCGCGATGATCGGGTTCGCGCCCGCGATCTTTGCCGCCATGATCGCGCCCAGGCCCACGGCGCCGGTGCCGAACACGGCGATGGGCATGCCGGCGCGCACATTCATGCTGCGCAGCACCGCGCCCGATCCGGTCATCAGGCCGCAGCCCAGCGGCGCGAGGATGGCGAGCGGCACGTCGGCGGCGCTGTCCGGCACTTTCACGACATTGCGGGCATGGCCGATCGCATAGGTGGCGAAGGAGGACTGGCCGAAGAAATTGGCGTTGACGCCGGCATCGCCCTGATGAGCGGTGAAGCTGCCGTCCGGGCGCGTGCCCAGCCAGTTCTCCGGCACGAAATTATAGCAATAGGTCGGCTTCTCGATGTCGCAGCTCGGGCAGTGGCCGCAACTGTTGAAGCTCATGATGATGCGGTCGCCCACCTTCACATGCGTCACATCAGCGCCCACCGCCTCGACGATCCCGGCGCCTTCATGGCCGAGGATGACGGGCAGGGGGGTGGGAAGCTGGGCATCGCGCACCGCCATGTCGGTGTGGCAGACGCCGCACGCGACGATACGCACCAGCACCTCGTCCGCGCGCGGCGTCTCCAGCGTCACAGCCTCGATGGAGAAAGGCTTGTCGGCGCCGTAGCAGATGGCGGCCTGGGCGGGGGTGGTCATCATGTCTCTCCTGATGGAAGGGCCTTGGAGCCGGAACCGGCGCTCAGAGATACAGCTCCGGATTGATGGGGATGCCGTGCTCGCGGCAATAGCTCTCATAATGATCCATGAACCACCAGACATCGGCGGTCATGACGAGATTGCCGTCGGTATCGTAGAATTCGTTCGGCCCCTGCATCCAGCCGAACAGCTTCACGCCATCGGGATGATCGGTGACCAGCGTGTGCGCCTCGCCCGGCGTCTCGTAGATGAAGCAGCCGGGCGTCGCGAGCCAGTCATATTCCAGATAATGAACGCTGCCTTCCAGGCACATCATCACCACATAGCCGCGATGCTTGTGCGTGCCGACCACGCTCGGGCCTTTCATCCAGAGGATGTTGGAATAGATATTGTGGCGCGTGTCGAACAGCAGATGCTTGATCGCCGCATTCTCGCCGAACGGCACCCAGGGACTGTCCTTCTCCGCGATGTCCACGAACCGGCCGGCCTTGGCGTGCCGGGCGATGAGGTCGGGGAACATCTCGGGGACCTTGACGATCTTGCGCTCCTGCGATGGCGGCGCGGTCATCTTCCCTTCCGGCTGGTTCATGGCAATGCTCTCCTGTATTTTTTTCCTGTATTTTTTCATTGTCGCGCCCGGTGGCCGTCAGTCGGCCGGTGCCTCGTCGAAGACATTGAGCTCGATCTGCACGCCGGTCGGATCGTGGAGGAACACCTGGGTCATCTTGATGACCTCCACGCGGTTCTCGCGCCAGGGCACGCCATGTCGCTTGAGCCGCTCGATGAGCGGGGCGAAGCCGGTGCATTGGAAGGCGACATGATCCAGTCCTCCGGTGGTGCCGGTGATCTGGTCATACTGGCCATGTTCGGACAGCGCGCCGGGCGTGCTGATATGGACGATCGGATCATCCTTGTGGTCATACATCCAGCGCACCATCGTCTTGTCGAGATTGGACGGCGGATCGCGTTCCTCGAGCAGCAGGATGTCGCGATAGAAGGCGACCACCGGGGGCAGATCGCGCGTGCGGATGTTCACATGGTCGAGCCGTCTTATGAGCATGCTGCTCTCCTGCTGCCTGTCGCGACGATTGTCCACCGCAGGCGCGGAGTCGCGATTATCTATCATGATAGAGAGCAGCGAAAGGCTCTCGAATCAACGCTTTTTCTAGCATATTTTGCCAAGCCGCCACATCGTCGAAATGCGGGCAGGCGGCGGGCATGGAAAAGGGGCCGGATCGCGCCGGCCCCTCCCATTTCGTTTCGCTCATGCGGATCAGAAGCTGCGCTTCACGGAGAGTGCCCAGGTGCGCGGCAGGCCGGGCCGGCCGGTCACGACGCCGAGCGATGTGGTGACGTCGCTCTTGGTCAGGAAATAATATTTGTCGAAGACGTTCTGGACCTCCAGCGCCACACGCCAGTCCTTGTCCTCCGTCGTGAAGCTCAGGCGGGCATTGCCCAGGAAGTAGCTGTCCACACGGCTCCAGGAGGAATTGGAGGATTCGGTGAAGATCTCCGACTGGTAGCTGCCGTCGAACCGGAGGCTGACCGTGCCCGGATCGATGACCTGATCATATTGGACGCCGAAGCTGTAGGTCCATTTCGGCGTGTAGGGCGTGGTGGCCGAGAGCGGAATGCCCGACGTGCCGGTTTCCTTATATTTGAAGTCGATATAGCTCATCGAGCCATCCAGCGTCAGTCCGTCCACCGGGCGGATCGTCGTTTCCAGCTCGAAGCCCTTCACGTTCGCCTTGCCCACATTCTCCGGCTTGAGGCACGGGATCGACGGGCAGGCCGAAAGCTGCAGGATGATATTGTTGTATTTGTTGAAGAACACCGCGCCGTTCAGGCGCAGCCGGCGATCGAGCAGGTCTGACTTGAAGCCGAATTCATAGGTGGTGATCGTCTCCGGCTCGAAGCTGCCCAGCTGGTTGCAGGCGCCCGGCGCGACATAACCCGGCGCATCGCAGTCGCCGGCCGATGGGCCGAAGAAGGGACGCGGATTGACGCCGCCGCCCTTGAAGCCCGTCGCGATCGAGGCATAGGCCATCAACGCATCCGAGAAGCGGTAATCGGTGGCGACGCGCCAGTCCCAGCGATCGCCCTCGAACGTGTCCGAGATATCGAAGAGGCCGGCGAGCAGGCAGTTGGGCGTGTTGCCGATCCCGGTCGGGCCGGCGGTCGGCGCGCCCTGGAAGAATTCGCAGATCGGCAGGGCCGGCAGATCGGCCGGGGTCCAGTCGCCGAACGGCACCGAGCCATCGGGATTGCGGCGGAAATAGGTGTAGGTCTTCTTGTCCTTGGTATAGCGCAGCCCGCCCGAGATGCTCCATGCCTCGGTCGGATGGAACACGCCGTTGACGAACAGTGCCTTGGAGGTGGATGGCGTCGTGTCCGGGCCGTGCAGGAAGTCGATGCCCGCATAGTTGAGATCGACCCGCGCGGTATATTGCCCCTTCTGGTCGAAATAGAAGCCGCCGAGCGTATATTCGAACAGGCCATCGCCCAGCGCGCCGTTCAGGCGGATTTCCTGGCTCCACGCATGGTGGTTGAGCTTGTTGTCGAGCTGCGCGATCGGCACCGGCGTGATGTCCTGATCCTGGCCCCAGCGCGATTCATATTTGCGGTAGGAACTGATCCAGACGAGTTCCAGCGTGTCGCTCAGGTGCAGCGACACATTGCCATGCACGCCCCAGCCGATGAAATCCTGGTTCTGCAGGGCGGCATAGGGCTTGTAGGGCGCCTGCGAGGTCGGCGTCATGCCGTCCAGGAAGTTCGAATAGACCATGAAGCGGGGATCGACGCCGAGCGCCGAGGCATTGAGCGTATCGCAGCTATAGCGGCCCGATGGCACGAAATGGCAGCCGACCGGCACCGCCGATCCATCCTTGCCGGGTAGCCAGGCGCCGCCATTGGCATTGGTCGCCGGGTTGAGCGATCCGGGATTGAAGGCCTCGGGCGTGGTGGACGGGGCGCCGGCGGCGATCAGAATGTCCGGCCCCGCCTCGCTATGGTCCGAGGTATAGTCGCCGGATATGTTGATCTCCAGCCTGTCCGTGGGCATCCAGCGCAGGGCGAGGCGACCGGCGACATAGGACTGGCCGCCCTGCGTGCCGACGACGGCACCCGCGCCGCGGGCATTGTTGGCCGGCACATTCGAGTCCGGATGGGACTGGCCGTAATCCACCACGTCGACATAGCCGTCGCTGCTCTTCGCCACGGCGGAAACGCGCGCGAACAGATTGTCGGTCACGGCGAAATCCGCCATGCCGCGGAAATCGAGCCGGTTATAGGAGCCATAGCCGACCTGCAGCGAGCCGCGCCCCGAACCGTCCGGCTTGACGGAAAAGAGCTTGATGGCGCCGCCGATGGAGTTCTTGCCGGCCAGCGTGCCCTGCGGGCCGCGCAGGATTTCGAGCCGCTCCAGGTCCATCAGGTCGAGCAGCGAGCTGGACAGGGTGGGGATGTAGACATCGTCGATATACACGCCCACGCCCGGATCGAGCGCATAGTTGAAGTCCACCTGGCCGACGCCGCGGATGAAGGCGATGAGGCCCGCGCCGCCATTTTGCGGCTGGGGCTTGAGGGTCACGTTCGGCGCCTGGGCCGCGACCTGCGCAATATCCGTCTGGCCGCGCTGGTCCAGCAGCGCGGCGTTGACCGCGGTGATGGCGATGGGCGTATCCTGCAGGCGGGTCTCGCGGAACTGGGCGGTGACGATGATATCGTTGATATTGACATCCGCATCCGCCCGCTGCGGCGGGGGCTCTTGTTCATCCTGGGCCCAGGCTGGCGCCGCGAGCGCTGTCGCCAGGGCAAGCGCGCATGTCGAAAAGGCGTGGAACACCCGCATATCTCTCTCCTCCTGATGTCGGGCGTAATTTAGCTGTCTCGTAATGGACGAATGCCGACAATTATTACTTCTAACATGGTTGCCTGTGTCTAGTAAGTAACACATCCCCCTTTGCACGAGCGGTTTCACAAGATGAAAAATCCCTGTTCCACGGCCTGTGCGCGGAGGGGATGGCGGGCGCGCGATGCGCATGATAGTGGGCCGCTGCCCACCGATTGCCCCCCACAGATTGCCCTATGGAGTTTTCATGCCTGATATTGCCGTCACCCATGTCGGAAGCCTGCCGCGCGGACCGGAATTGACGCCGCTGCTGATCGCGCGCGATCATGGCGATCCCTATGATGCCGGTGAATTCGATCGGGTCGTGCAGGCGGCGGTCGACGCGGCGGTCGCCAGGCAGGTCGCGGCGGGCGTCACCATCCTCTCGGACGGCGAACTCGGCAAGGTGGGTTACTCGACCTATATGATCGAGCGGCTGGAGGGCTTTGGCGGCCACACCGATCGCGTGCCCGCCGCCGATCTCGCCCCGCTGCCCGACCTGCGCAAGAAGCTGGCGGCGATCATGGGCAGCCAGGAGTTCACCCGCGCCTCGTGCATCTCCAAGGTCAGGCTGGTCAATCTCCAGCCGCTGCACGACGATATCCGCCGGTTCCGCACCGCGCTGGACCGGCATGGCAAGGGCGCGCGCGCGTTCATGAACGCGGCCTCGCCCGGGCTCATCACCGCCTTCCAGAAGAATGCCTATTATCCGAGCCACGAGGCCTATCTGGCCGATCTGGTCGATGCGATGCGGCCGGAATATGAAGCGATCGTCGCGGCCGGTTTCGAGTTGCAGCTCGATTGCCCGGATCTCGCCATGTCGCGCCACACCGGCTATCAGGACCTGTCCGACGAGGCGTTCCTCAAGGTCGCGGCGGCCAATGTCGAGGCGCTCAACGCGGCGACGGCCAATATCCCTGCCGACAGGATGCGCATGCATGTCTGCTGGGGCAATTATGAAGGTCCGCACGATCACGACATTCCGCTGGCCCGCGTGATCGACCTGGTGCTCAAGGCGCGGCCCGCGACCATATTGTTCGAAGGCGCCAATCCCCGCCACGAGCATGAATGGACCGTGTGGCGCGACACCGCGATCCCGGACGACAAGATCCTCGCGCCCGGCCTGATCGACAGCTGCTCCAACTATCTGGAGCATCCCGAGCTGATCGCCCAGCGCATCGAGCGGTTCGTCCCCATCGTGGGCGCGGACCGGGTGGTGGCGAGCACGGATTGCGGCTTCGGCACCTTCGCCGGCTATGGCAAGATCGACCCGATCGTGGCGTGGCGGAAGCTGGCCGCGCTCAGCGAAGGCGCGCGGATCGCCGGCGCGCGGGTCTGACCGGCGCGGGCAGGCGCGGCTGGTCTCCCATCGGGATCAGGCCTGGGCGCGCTTGCCGACCTGGGAGGGCGCCGTCTCGATCAGGAACAGGGCGACGATCCCCGCGACGACGGTGAGCCCGAACATGAACCACAGCGGCGCGGCGAGCGTGGCGGCGTCGGCGGCCGCGCCGGCGATGAACGGCGCCAGCACGCCGCCCAGTATCTCCGCCGAACCCATGGTGAGGCCGAGCGCGGTTGCGGCATGGCGGGGATCGACGCTTTCGGACGGCACGGTGGCCATGAACAGCGGGAAGATGCCGTTGAGCCCCCAGCCGAAGAAGAAGATCACGGCGAGGCCCCAGACCGATCCGCTCCAGAACATCGCGCCGAGCGGCAGGATGATGCCGATGAACGGCATGGCGATCATCACCGGGCGGCGGCCGATGACGTCCGAGAGCCATGAGGTCGCGAAGCTGCCGATCGTCGCGGAGATGCCGAGCGTGCCGATCAGCCAGCTCATCTCGGTGGCGGAATAGCCGCGCACCGATGTGAGATAGATCGGCATGAAGGTGAGGCAGACCACGAAATAGCTGACCATCAGGATGCCGAGCAGCACGCAGATCAGCACATTGCGATTCCGGAGCGCCTCGCGGATGCCATAGGTCTCGCCGGCATGTTCGGCGGCGGGCCTGGGCGGGGCCGGCGGCTCCTTGAGCGAGAACCAGATGACCAGCGCGCTCACGATGCCGGGAATGCCGGCCAGGAAGAAGGCGCTGCGCCAGCCGAACTCCTGCGCGAACCAGACGAGCAGCACCGGCGCCAGGAAGGAGCCGAGCAGGTTCGATCCGAAATTCTGCGCGATGCCCTGCGCCAGCCCGCGCCGGGCGGGGTCCACCTCGGTCGCCACCATGGCGTGGCTGATCGGCATGATGCCGCCTTCCGCCGCGCCCATCAGCAACCGCGCCGAGAGCATGAGCAGGAAGCTGGTCGCGACGCCGCTGAGGAAGGAGCAGAGCGAGAAGCCGATCGTCGAGAGCACGAGCAGGAGCTTGCGATTGCCGATCGTGTCCGAGAGCTTGCCGATGCCGAACGCGGCGAGCGCCCATGTGAAGGAAAGGGCGCTGGCGAGCAGGCCGATCTGCGTGTTGGTGAGGTGCAGGTCCGGCTGGACCGCAGGCATCAGCACGTTGAGCGCCTGCCGGTCGAAGAAGACGATGCCGAAATTGATGCTCAGCAGGCCGACCAGCCAGGCCTGATAGCGCCCGCTGCGCCGCGCCACCGCGCCGGCCGGCGCCTCCCCCAGATGCATGTCCATGATGCGTCCTCTCCGATATGCTTGTTGTTTGCGGCGTTTCTTAGCGGTTTTTGGAGGCTTGGCACCGTCAATTTTTCATGAAATACGCCACGACGCGAAATTCTATGCTTTCGCGCGGCAGGGCCTCCGGCCGGCTCTCGTCGTGGAAGGCGCAGTGGGGCGTGCGCCATGCGCGGCTGCGATCGCTGTCGTGGAATTTGATGGCGATGATCTCGTCGCGCGTCATGTCCGGATAGTAGAACCAGCGATGCGCGGGATCATGGGCGAACAGCGCGCTCGCGCCCATCCGCGCCTCACCCTCGACCGGGGCGGAGATCGCGTCGCCCACCGGCAGGCGCTCGACCGTGATGCGGGGCACGCGCACGGCCGGATCGTCCTTGCAGCTTTCGAAGGCGCACAGGGCGATCGGCCAGTCCTGCGGCGGCGGGGAGAAGCAGCGCCAGATGCTGAGCAGCACGAATCGCGCGGGTGCCGGCCCCTCCGGCATCGCCGCCGCGAAGCGCCGCGCGGCGATGCGTTCGGCGGTCTGCACGTCATAATCGATATGCGCGCGGGCCGCGGGGGGATGGACGGCGTGTCCGTCCGGTCGGCTCGATCGCACTTCCGCGCCCATCGGGATCACCAGATCGGCGCCGGTCAGGTCCGTCACGATGGCCTCGACCTCGCGTGCGTAGAGGCCGTCTATGGCTGCGCGCTCGTCGATGCCGGGGAGGCTGGTGGGGTAGCGGGCGAGGGTGAAGCCGTGCCGGTCCAGCGTGAAATCATGGCCGGCCGCGCGGGCATTGCGGATCGTGACGCGCTCGGCCTGCGTGATGCTGGTGCCCAGGCGACCGCCATCGCGCGCCCAGAAGAAGCGGTTCACCCGGGATTCGGGCGAGAGATAGCCGATTTCGGCCTCGATGCTGTCGCCGGCTGCCTCGCTGGCGGCCGCCACGCTGGCTCAGCCCTGCTGCGCGAACAGGGCGCGGATCGTATCGGGCACTCGCTCGGCCCGCATGCCGCCGGGCCGCTCGGCATCGCGCACGGTCCACACGCGCTTCTCCACGCCCGCCACGCAGACATGACCGTCCCTGAGCAGCCGGTGGCGGATCGTGAAGCTCGAATTGCCGAAGTCCGGCGCGGCGGCCTCCAGCACGACATCGTCGCCATAGGCGGCCGGGCGCATGAACTGGGCCGAGACGTCGACCATCGGGTAGCCGACGACGCCCTGCGTCTCGAGCATGTCGCGCTTGCGCACGCCCAGCGCCTTCTCGAAGAGCATGATCGTGCTTTCGCCGAACATCTCCAGGAAGCGCGGCGCATAGACGATGCCGGCCGGGTCGCAATGGCCCCATTCGATGCGATAGGGGCGCGAGAGGAAGGGTGTGAAGTCGCTCATGCCGCAAAATCCAGTCCACCACGGCGCTCGGAGAAGCGCCAGCCCTCGGCCGTCTTGACGAAACGATCCCTGAACCAGCCGACCAGCGGTCCCTTGGGATCGCGCGCCGGCAGGCCGCCATCTGCGGCCGCCTGGCCCTGGAACAGCAGGATGACCGAGAAGGCGCTCGCCTGTGTCTCGCTCTCCACATCGACGACGATGTTGGAGACGATATGGCGGCTGGCGCGCGCCGGGCGGCTTCTGAAACCGGCGAGGATCGCCTCGCGGCCCACGACCGGCTGGTCGGGCGCGCTCGGGCGGGTCATCAGCCCGTCCGGCGCATAGAGCGCGGCGAGCGCCTCCCAGTCCCCGGCGTCGTTATACAGGGCATAGCGGTTGATAAGCCGCGTGCAGGTCCATTCGATCGCCATGCGGCTCTGATCGTCCATCGGCATTCCTTCGCTCAAGCCTCGATTTCCTCGGGCAGCAGCTCGGTATCGATCTGCGCCTGCACCGCCGGGGGATAGCGATGGCCGGCCACCGCGCCGGGCGCGAAGATGGCGTCCACGCGCGCGATCGCCTCGGCCGGGAGAGTGACGTGCGCCGCGCCGATATTCTCATCGAGATGCGCGATGCTGCGCGTGCCGGGAATAGCGATGATGTTGGGCGCGCGGGCCAGCACCCAGGCGAGGCTGAGCTGCGCGGGGGTGATGCCCAGCTCGGCCGCCAGCGCCTCGAACCGCGCGGCCAGCGCGAGGTTATGCGCGAAGTTCGGCTCCTTGAAGCGCGGCATCGGCGTGCGGATGTCGCCCGGCGCGAAGGCGTTGGTCTTGATCGTGCCGGTCAGGAAACCGCGCGCCAGCGGGGAGAAGGCGACGAAGGCGATGCCGAGTTCCCGGCAGGTTTCCAGCACCGCCACGTCCGGGTTGCGCACCCAGGGCGAATATTCGGACTGCACGGCCGCGATCGGATGCACGGCATGGGCGCGGCGGATCGTCCCGGCGGACATTTCGGAGAGGCCGATCGCGCCGATTTTGCCCGCCTCCTTCGCGCGGACGAGCGCGCCCATCGACTCCTCGACCGGCACCTTCCGGTCGAGCCGGTGCATATAATAGAGATCGATATGATCGGTGTTCAGCCGCTGGAGCGAGCGTTCGAGCGATCCGGCGATCGTCTCGGGCCGGCCGTCCAGCACGCGCTCGCCCTCGATCAGGTCGAGCACGCATTTGCTGGAGAGCAGATAGTCGCCGCGCCGATGGCCCACCGCCCTGGCCAGCAGCCGCTCATTGCCGCCGCCGCCATAGAGCGCAGCGCTATCGAGATGGGTGATGCCCTGATCGAGCGCATGGTTGAGCAGGCGGGCCGCGTCCGCCTCGTCCGGCGTCACGTCATAGGCGTGGGAGACATTCATGCAGCCCAGGCTGATGACGGAGACGGCAGAGGCGCCGATGCGGCGGGTCGGAAGCGATGTGCGGGGCGGTGTCATGCGGGGCTTCTCTCCCCCCGCGCCTCAAAAATCAATCCCCGCAGGGACGGGCAGGGCGGTTATGGCGCGACACCGAGCTCATCGCCGATCCATTGCCAGAAGGCGCGGGAGCGATCGGCCACGCGCTGCGCGGAGGCACGGTAGCTCGCCCGGTCGTCGCGCACGCGGATGGCGGGCCAGTCGGCCTGGTTGATCGCATTCTGGGAGCGGAAGGCGGAGAGCAGGCGCGTGGCCTGCGCCAGCCGCGCGGGGTCGGCCCGCAGTGCGGCATCGGCTTCCAGCGCCGGTGCGATCGCGGCGAACTGCATCACCAGCTCCCGGCGCAACCGCACGAGATCGGCCGGATCGCCATCCTCGCCCAGCCTGTCATGCGCGACGATCTCATGTTCGACAGCCGCGAAGGATCGCAAAGCCTCGGCAAGGGCGGTGCCCGCGTTCATTCACGTCTCTCCTGAAGCCGCGGCCGGTTTTCCGGTTCCGCGCTGTGCCTCGCCCCCGGGGGCGGTTTGTTACCCGCTATAACAAAAACCTTGCCGAATTGCTTCGACAAGGCTCTCGCTTTTTCCGTTGGATCGTGCGGCGGCGATCAGCCGTCCCGGTTGAGCTGGTCCTCCAGCTCGCCGAGCACGCGATAGCAATCCAGCACCTTGCCGATCGAGCTGTTGGGCTCGCGCCCCTCGCGGATCGCGGCGATGAACTCGCGGTCCTGCAGTTCGATGCCGTTCATGCTGACCGCGACATGGGAGACGTCGACCGGCTCTTCCTTGCCGTTCACCAGATCGTCATAGCGGGCGATCCACGTGCCATTGTCGCAGATGTAGCGGAAGAAGGTGCCGAGCGGCCCGTCATTGTTGAACGAGAGGGAGAGGGTGCAGATCGCGCCCGTCTCGCTCTTGAGCTGGATCGACATGTCCATGGCGATGCCCAGCTCGGGATGGATCGGCCCCTGCACGGCGTGCGCCTGCACGATCTTGCCGGCCTGATAGGCGAACAGGTCCACCGTGTGCGCGGCGTGGTGCCAGAGCAGATGGTCCGTCCAGCTGCGCGCCTCGCCCTTGGCGTTGATATTCTTGCGGCGGAAGAAATAGGTCTGTACGTCCATCTGCTGGACGGCCAGCTCGCCCGCCGTGATCTTGTTGTGGATATATTGGTGGCTCGGGTTGAAGCGCCGCGTGTGGCCGACCATGCAGACGAGGCCGGTCTCCTTGGCCTTCTTCGCGACCGCTTCGGCGTCCGCCCAGCTGTCCGCGACCGGGATCTCGACCTGCACATGCTTGCCGGCGTCCATGCAGGCGATCGCCTGTTCGGCATGCATCTGGGTGGGGGTGCAGAGGATGACGGCATCGACATCGTCGCGCGCCAGGGCCTCGCTCAGGTCGGTGCCGCTGTGCTTCGCGCCATATTTGGCGGCCACTTCCGCCGCCTGCTCGGCCTTGCGGCTGATGATGGAGACGATTTCGACGCCGTCGATATTCTTCAGGCCATCAAGATGCTTTTCGCCGAACGCGCCGGCGCCTGCGAGGGCAATTCTCATGGGTGGTCCTTTCCAAAGCAACACCCCTCCCTGTTCGAGGGAGGGGTGAAGATAATGCCTTATGCCGGTTCGAGAACCAGCTGTCCCAGCGCGGTGTTGGAGGCCGGGATGTGGTAGAAGCGATGGATTTCCTTCGCCTTCTCGCCCAGCGCGCCGCGCATGATGAGCCACATCACCAGCTCGATGCCTTCCGAGCCGGCTTCGCGCAGATATTCGATATGCGGCATGTAGCGCAGGCGCTCGGGATTCTCGATCAGGTCGTTGATGAACGCCATGTCGAACTCTTCGTTGATGAGGCCGGCGCGCGGGCCCTGGAGCTGGTGGCTCATGCCGCCGGTGCCCCACACCTGCACGTTGAGATCCTCCTCATAGCTCTCCACGGCGCGCTTGATCGCCTCGCCCAGCATCCAGCAGCGATTGCCCGACGGCGGCGGATAGGTGACGACGTTGACCGGCAGCGGAATGACCTTGCACGGCCAGGCCTCGGGCTCGCCGAACAGCATGGAGAGCGGCACGGTGCAGCCATGGTCGACATCCATCTGGTTCATGATGGTCATGTCGAACTCGTCGAGGATCAGCGACTGGGCGATGTGCCAGGCGAGGTCGGGATCGCCGATGACATCGGGCACGGGGCGCGGGCCCCAGCCTTCGTCGGCCGACTTGAACCGCTCTGCGCAGCCGATGGCGAAGGTCGGGATGATGTTCATGTCGAAGGCGGAGGCATGGTCGTTATAGACCAGGATCACCACGTCCGGCATGTTCTCGGGCTTCTTGATCCAGTCCTTGGCCCATTGATAGCCCTCGAACACCGGGCGCCAATAGTCGTTGCCGGTCTGGCCGGTCTGCATCGCGGCGCCGAGCGCCGGGATGTGGCTGGACGTAATGCCGGCGGTAATGCGGGCCATGTCAGTAACCTCCCTTGATGGAGCGCTGCCCCTTGGGCGAACGGCCGCCCTTGATCATCATCTCGGCATATTCTTCCTGCGTCATGCCGGTCATCGAGCCGGCCGCATATTGGAAGCTCTTGCCATCGGTCGAGAACAGCTTGGAGAGGAAGTAGACGTTGCCGCCTTCGTCGATCATGGCGTTGTAGTCGCGCGCGAGCACGGCCTGCTTGGCGGCCTCGGTCATGTCCCACTCGTCCAGATAGGCGCGCTCGTCGGCCTTGAAGCGCTCGCGATTCTCCGCCTTCATCAGGCTCATCGCGAACTGGTTCAGCCAATAGCCCTTGCGGGCACGCTTTGCCGTGAACACCCGGGTGCCCGGAATGTCCTCGAACGCGGCGAGATATTCGTGAATGTCCTTGGGGCCGCTCACAGTCTTGTCGGAGGTCACAGGCCTCTCTCCTTCAGCTTGGCATCGAGCCGCGGGAAGACCCGGCGCGTATTGCCTTCGAAAATGGCGTGGCGCTCCTCGTCGGTGATGTCGAGGGCGTCGATATAGCGTTTGGTGTCGTCGAAATAGAAGCCGGTTGTCGGGTCGATGCCGCGCACCGCGCCGACCATCTCGCTGCCGAACAGGATGTTCTTGTTGTCGATCACGTCGGTGAGCAGGTTGATGCCCGGCTGATGATAGACGCAGGTGTCGAAGAACACGTTGTTCATGAGCAGCGTGTCGAGGCTCGGCTGCTTCAGCATGTCGGCCAGCCCGCGGAACCGCCCCCAATGATAGGGCACCGCGCCGCCGCCATGCGGGATGATGAAGCGCAGCGTCGGGAAGTCCGCGAAGAGATTGCCTTGCAGCAACTGCATGAAGGCGATGGTGTCGGCCGCCAGATAATAGGCGCCGGTCGCGTGCTGCGCCGGGTTGCAGCTGCCCGAGACGTGGATCATCGCCGGCACGTCCAGCTCGACCATCTTCTCGTAGAAGGGATACCAGAATTTGTCCGTGAGCGGCGGCTGCTTGAAATAGCCGCCGCTCGCATCGGGATTGAGATTGCAGCCGATGAAGCCGAGCTGCGTGACGCAGCGCTCCAGTTCCGCGATCGAGCTGGTCATGTCCGCCTCGATCGACTGCGGCAGCATGCACACGCCGACGAAGGTCTCGGGGAACAGGTCCACCACGCGCGCGATGAGGTTGTTGCACGCCCGCGCCCACGGCACCGCGACCGACTGGTCGCCGACATGCGGCGCCATGGCGGAGGCGCGAGGCGAGAAGATCGTCATGTCCGCGCCGCGCTCCCTGACGAGGCGGAGCTGATTGGCCTCGATCGTCTCGCGGATCTCGTCGTCCGAAATCTCGGGATAGGGCGGCGCGGCCTCGCCGGCCTTGAAGGCGGCGACCTGCTGTTCGCGCCACGCATCATGCGCCTTGGGCAGGACGGTGTAGTGGCCATGGCAGTCGATTATCATGGTCATGTGGCGTCAGCCTTTCCTTGCATTTTCCGGTTGTTCGTTTCGATCAGGGCGAGCTTGGCATCCAGCCCGTCGGGCATCGGCGCATCCCGCAGAATCGCGCCGAACGCGCGCTGGCGCACGACCGTGCCGCGCGTCATCAGCGGTTCGACGTCCAGCTCGGTCAGCGTCGCGACGACCTCTTCCATCTCGGCGGCGCGGCGCAGGCCATGGGCCAGCATCCGGTCGAGATTATAGTCCGCTTTCTGCGCCCAGTCGCCCCCCAGCGAGGCGAGCACGGCATCAGTCACGCCGGCCGCCCGCGCGGCGAGCAGCATCTCGGCGGTGAGTGCCTCGATGCCCTTGACCATCACCGAGCGCACCATCTTGGTCGCGCTGGCGGCACCGATCCGATCGCCGCAGATCTGCACGCGGGTAAAGCCGATGCTGCGCAGCATGTCGGCCGCCTCGTCCGCATCCGGGCCGCTGACCAGCAGCGGCACGGCCAGCGCGGCCGGTTGCACCGGCGCCATGACCGCCACGTCCACATAGCGTCCGCCGGCCGCCTCGATGATCTGAGCATTGCGCGCCTTGGCGCCGGGAGAGACGGAGTTGAGATCGCAGAACAGCGCGCCGGGCGGGATCGCCCGGGCGGCGGCCTGCGCGGCGAGCGGGGTCTGGTCGGCGGTCACCAGGCTGAGGATGATCTGCGCGTCCGCCAGCGCCTCGGCCAGGGTCGCGCAGCCGGTGACGCCCGCCTGCGCATAAGCCTGCTGCATTGCGCCGGCGCTCGCGGCGTTCAGCGTCTTGCTGTCGAACACGCGCGCGGCCTGGTGCCAGTCGCCGGCATTGGCGAATGTGCGGCCCGCTTCTCCGAAGCCGATCTGGGCAATCCTCTGACTCATGGCGCCATGCTTGCCCCGCCCGGCGCGGGACCGCAAATTTGATCGCGTCCCGGGATATAAGGTGAGGCGAATGGTTCGGTCGCGGCCCTCTCCAGCTCGGCAATGAAGGCGGCCTGCGCGGGGGAGGGGCGCCACTGGGCGCGGATGGTCATGCCGATGGTGCGCGCGAACTGCCCCGGCGGCTCACCCAGCGAGATCAGCCAGCCGGCCTGCCGCTCCACCGCGACCTGATCGGGCGAGAGCAGGGTGAGGAAATCGGTCTGCATCAATATCTCGCGGATCATCATCACCGAGCCGCATTCGATCGGCACGACCGGCGCGGCGAGATTGGCGGCGCGGAACATGGCTTCGAAACCGGCCCGCAGCGGCGCGCCGCTGGATGGCACGATCCACGGATAACGCGCCAGTTCCTCGATCGGCGGCAGGGCGGGGTCGGCCTGATCGCGCACGAAGGCGGCGAGCGGATGGCCGGCGCGGGCGAGCGCGATCACGCCGTCCCGGAACAGCGGGTGCTGGACGAGGTCCGGGCCGGGTGGCGGCTCGCGCAGCGCGCCGATCATGAAGTCCAGGCTGCCGTCGCGCAGCGGCTCGGCCAGTTCGCCATGCGACCCCTCGACGATGACGATCTCGACATCGGGATATTGGTGGTTGAAGCGGGCGAGCGCCATCGGCAGCACCCGGGCGCGGGAGAGGGGCATGGCGCCGATGAGGATGCGCGCCGGCCCGCGCTGTCCCTCGCCGAGCGCTTCGCTGATCCCGGCCTCCATCTCCGCGCGGGCGAGGCGGAAGGCGCGCGCCGTGCGCTTGCCCGGATCGGTGAGCGCGATGCCGCGCCCGCGCCGCTCCACCAGCGTGCGGCGCAGGATGAGCGCGAGGTCCGCGATCGCCCGGTGCAGCGTGGGTTGCGAAAGCCCGGTCTGCGCGGCGCCGGCGGCATAGCTGCCCGCGTCCGCGACCGCGAGGAAGGCGCGCAATTGCGCCATGGTGACGCGCCGCGAGCCGATGAGGCCCAGCGCGCGCTCGATCCGCTCGGCCAGCGCGAGGGCCGGCGGCAGGGGCGTCATGCCGTCTGTGCGCCGCTCGAACAGCTGGAGGCCGAGCAGCGCCTCCACCCGCGCGATCGCCTGGGTGACGGCGGGCTGGGTGAGATGCACGGTGCTTGCCGCCGCCGACACGCTGCCACGGCCCACCACCGCGGCAATGGCGGCGAGGTGGCGAAGGTTGAACGACCAGGGCGAAAGGGCGCGCGTCTCCATCGCGCCGGACTTAGCAGCAGCTTATGGTCGGTGCAAAGTTCCCTCTTGCCTCGCGCGGGTGCGCGGGTGGATTGGGCCATAATCACTATTATAGTGACGCGGTCACTATCAGCAGAGCGAGAGGAGCAGCCCATGGGTGTCGTCGTGCAGAATATCGAGCGGGCGGAGCTGGACGTGATCGACGGGCTTGCGGCCTGCGGTGTGGCGACGGTGCATGAGGCGCAGGGCCGCACGGGATTGCTGGCGAGCTATATGCGGCCGATCTATCGCGGCGCGCGGATTGCGGGGAGCGCGGTGACGATCAGCGCGCCGCCGGGCGACAACTGGATGGTGCATGTGGCGATCGAGCAGTTGCAGGCGGGCGACGTGCTGCTGTTGG
>Ga0180219_1000494_pt1 | contig 31712 bp, 36 predicted proteins | sample eDN3rd30CBELigMG_FD_151338 | JGI IMG/M metagenome (GOLD analysis project Ga0180219, IMG submission 151338) | Enriched Miracle-Growth compost microbial communities from Emeryville, California, USA - eDNA 3rd pass 30_C BE-Lig MG (version 2)... ... | reverse complement strand
TTTGGCTTTTCCGCATGGTTCGCAGCGGCCGGCTATGTGCTGATCCCGATCGCTCTCGCCGCGATTGGGGCGTCCGCACTTTATCTTTACCGGCGTCGGCGTTCCGCCTCATCAGCGGATGCCAATTGCTGCTCGATGAATAACAAGACAACAAAGGTGAATTGAATGTGTGAAGCTTGCGACGTTCCAACTTCCAACAAAGGCAACGGCCGTTATGATCTTGTGGTCGTCGGAGCTGGCTCGGCCGGTTTCTCCGCCGCGATCACGGCCGCCGAACTAGGCGCCCAAGTGGCTCTTGTCGGGCATGGCACGATCGGCGGTACATGCGTCAACATCGGCTGCGTGCCCTCGAAAGCCCTGATCCGGGCCACGGAGGCTGTACGTCACGCCAACGATGCGGCTGCCCGGTTTGATGGGATCGAAAGCGGCGCGCGCGTGGTTGATTGGGCCGCTCAGATCGCCCAGAAAGACGCTTTGGTTGCCGGTCTGCGACAGGCGAAATACGCTGATCTGCTGCCGGAGTACAACAATGTGGTCTACCACGAAGGTCCGGCCCGCCTCGTTGACGGCGGTGTCCAGGTCGCGGGCCAGCACATCGGCTCCGAGCGAATTATCATCACCACCGGTGCGCGTCCGGCGTTGCCGGGGATTCCGGGGATCGCTGACGTATCGCCGCTCGACAGCACGACAGCGCTCGCCCTGACCGAGCTGCCACGCTCGATGATAGTGCTTGGCGGCGGCTACATCGGCGTGGAGCTTGCCCAGACTTTCGCACGGGCCGGTGTCGAAGTGACACTCGTGTTCCGCAGCCGGCTTCTGCCGGAGGCTGAACCCGAAATCGGCGCTGCGCTTGCCACCTATCTGGCCGATGAGGGGATTAAAATCGTCAGCGGCATTACCTACGAGTCCGCCCGCAAGACCGATGATGGTGGTGTTGCCCTCGCCATCGCGCGGGACGGACGTCCGGAAATCGTGACTGCCGAGCGGATTCTTGTGGCGACGGGACGCCGCTCGAACACTGAAGCCCTTGGGCTTGCTGAAACCGGTATAGACCTGACACCGGCCGGGGCCATCATCGTTGATGATCGCATGCGCACCTCGAAGGCGGGCGTCTATGCCGCCGGCGATGTAACCGGAAAAGATCAGTTCGTCTACATGGCCGCCTATGGCGCAAAGCTCGCCGCCAAGAACGCATTGAACGGCGACAGCCTGAGTTACGACAACACCGCAATGCCCGCCGTGGTCTTTACCGATCCGCAGGTGGCGAGCGTCGGCATGACCGAAGCGCAGGCGCGGGCTGCCGGACATTCGGTTCGCACCTCCGTCCTTTCCCTCGACAATGTGCCGCGGGCGCTGGCGGCGCGCGACACGCGCGGCCTGATCAAGCTGGTCGCCGACGGGTCAACCCGGAAACTCCTTGGCGCTCACATCCTTGCACCAGAGGGTGCTGACAGCATTCAGACGGCAGCCTTGGCCATCCGCTGCGGCCTGACGATCGATGATCTCTCGGAGACGATCTTTCCATATCTGACGACTGTCGAAGGTTTGAAGCTTGCGGCTCAGACCTTCGACAGGGATGTGAAAAAACTGTCCTGCTGCGCGGGGTGAGGCGAAAGGGAAACGGGTGCCTACTCAAGTCACGGCTTAAACGGAGCGGTCGCCCTCGATCCTGACACGCATGATGGTCTGGCGGCTGGTGTCAAATTTTCTGGCGAGTGCGGAAACGCTCATCCCGCCCGCCAAATCCGAGAGAACATCCAATTTCTGCTTCTCATTGAGCCGAGCGGGACGGCCGAGGGTCTTGCCTTCCGACTTGGCTCGTTTGAGGCCCGACTGCGTGCGTTCGATCAGCAGATCACGCTCGAACTGAGCGACGGCATTGATGACGCTCATCGTCATCTTCCCGGCGGAACTCGCCAGATCGACGCCGCCGAGGGCCAGACAATGGACCCGCACGCCCAGCTCCTCCAGTTTCCTGACCGTCGTACTGACATCGATCGCATCTCGGCCGAGCCGATCGAGCTTGGTGACGATGAGCACGTCCCCGGCTTCGAGTTTATCCATCAGTCGCGAGAAACCCCGGCGCTGCGCAATGGCGACGCTGCCCGAGATGGTCTCGGTGACTATACGGCGTGGCTCGACGTGGAAGCCGGCCGCTTCGATTTCCTGAATCTGGTTTTCGGTGGTCTGTCCGGTCGTGGAGACACGGACATAGGCAAAGGTGCGTGGCATAAGGTTCAATTTCGTCCGAATAGGTTGTCCGAAAGGTGATGCCTGTCCACAAATAAGTCAAGATAATTTGTGGACAGGGTGATTTAGGCCTGTACGCAAACGACCGTTTCCGTACAGAGGTTTGGCCACCAGCGTATGTTGTAAGGAGTAAAACGGTGGCCCGGCGGAACCGTTGCACCATCGACCATCCTGAAGTGGTGCTCATCGTCAAAGTCCAGTGATCTCGCCAAAGCCTTGCGCGAGCTCGGCCGTATTGAGCGTACCTTGTTCATGATCGAATGGTATTCAAACCCGGCCTTGCGCCGGCGCTGCCAGGCCGGGCTCAACAAGGGCGAAGCCGCCCACAAGCTCAAACGCGCTGTCTTCTTCCACGAGCGCGGCGAAATACGGGATCGATCCTTTGACAGCCAGGCGTTCCGTGCTTCGGGGCTAAACCTCGTGGTCAGCGCCATCGTTCATTGGAACACCGTCTATCTCAGTCGCGCGACGGCACACTTGCGCCAGCGGGGTCGGCATATTCCCGACGAGCTGCTGAGGCACATCTCACCGCTCAGCTGGGAGCACATAAATCTCACCGGCATCTATTCCTGGGACACCGAACAACAGTTGCCCGAAGGCTCAGGCCCCTGCGGCTTCCCGGCCGAATCCTCCGAGCGGCGTGACGTTCACCGTTCGTTCGACCTTAGCGCAGGATTTTGAACAGATCTTGTTCCGACCCCATAGAGGAAGGCTTCGGCGGACTTGATTGTGGCCTCCGGGTCTTTCCAGAGCCGTCGGTTTCTGCTGATCCCGGCGAAGAAGCGCTCGACTATACGGTCACGGCGAACGGCGCGACACCGCGAGCGCTCGTGCCAACGTCCACGCCTTCGCTGTAGATGTTGAATTAGCTCCAGCTTGCCTAGTCATCTCACAATCGATTCATCAATCACGGGATCTGCGTCAGTTTCTAGAGAAATGCGCCTTGATTTCAAATGTAGCGGGAGAGGACTGCCGGTGTCATTCGAAGTCCGCGTAATTTGCAGGGGGACGCTTAATATTCATGACAAAAATTCTAAATCTGCCTCGCGGTAATATATGCATCCCGGCACGGCGTAAGATGAGCCATACAAAGATCAGCAAGGGGCTTTGTGTCTCCTTGTTTCAAAGTGTCGATCATTTCCTGGTGTTCCTTAGCTCCCCGAATCCTCAGTGCTGGATCCATGAGTGCGTAGAAGCGAATGGCATGACATTTCCGCGCCAATGTCTCGATCGCCTCGACAAAAAAGGGATTCCCGCATAGCGAAAACAAGTGCCGGTGGAAAAGCACATTCGTCTTAAATGCTGCGGCAACATCGGATCGATCAACCGCATTATGGTGATAGTCCTGTATCTCCTGTAGGCGAGCGACAGAGCCGCTGTCGACCGTATTGGGGATTGCAAGCGCGGCCGCGCTTTCAAGGCTCAAACGAACATCGTAAATTTGCCTCACCTTTTCTGGGCTGTAGGACTGAACGACCGCCCCTTTGTTCGGAACCCGCTCGACTAGCCCCATCTGCTCCAGGTCTACAAGAGCTTGACGAACCACATGGCGCTTCTCGCCAAAACGCTCCAGCAATTCGTCCTCGACTAGTCGCTGTCGAGAACTGATGCGACCGAGAGCGATGTCTTCTACAAGCTGCTCGACGATCGCCTTTTGTCCAAACAAGCAAATGGAATTGCCCGTCAAAGGCGATTGCCGTTCTGCCTGGATCGGCTGCTCAACCGCAAATTCACCCACCTGCAAATCTCCCTTATCATTCCGAGAAGATAGTGATAATTGCAGTCTTTATCAATAATACTATTGATATCCGCAAGCTATTGCACTGCGGCAAAATAGGTTTTGGGGTTGAGGTCCGAAATATGGACCGAGACGAACACTTTTCGCGCAGTTTCCACAAGGTGCTGCTGAGCCAACATCAAGGCTTTCTCGCCCAACTTGGATTTCTGTTCCGCTGTTCTGCTGGCGAAAACGGCGATGTCAATATGAAGCATTGATGCTTCCTTCTGCATGTCGCCCAGATAAAGTTCGTCCCGTTCGAGAAACCGGGTCTTGCAGTTTTCAATCTTGGCATCGGCAATTTCGACAGCGGCCGCGTGAAGCGCTTTTGCAAGCGCTTTACGGTTCAGTTTGCCTTTCAGGTCTTTGCTATACTCGACATTGATATGCGGCATGTTTTCCAACTCTCATTCAGGCATAGGATGACGACTGAGGCAGCGTTGCGTGCTGCGCACCAATACGGTGTCTGCACAGCGAGATGACGGTCATGGCGCCAACACCTGCGAGGATGCCGGCCACCCAGAAGGCCCACTGGAAGGCACCCGTTCCCGCCACGATGTAACCGGTGATGATCGGCGCGGTGAGGCCGCAGACATTGCCGCCGAAAATCACGAGCCCCATGAGGCGCCCGGCGTCGCGCGGATTGTCGAGCAGATCATTGGCGAGTGCCTGTGTGAAGGCGTTCCCAACATTCAGCATCGTGATAACGATGGTAAAGATAGCCAAGATTACCGGCAGACTAGTGATGAGGGGCGTAGCGGCGATCAGTACACCCACAAGCATCGTCAAGGCGACCGCGTTACGGCGCATTCCCTTCGCGATCATCTGGGGAGAGAGTGTGCGATCGCTAAAACGCGCTATTATGATGCTCAGGATCACCATTCCGACATAAGGAATAGCCGACAGCGCGCCCGAGCTTGCAAGCGTAAGCTGGAATGTCTGTTGCATGTAGGTCGGCAACCACGTAGCAAACATGTATGTGATATAAACGTTACACCCCTGAGTGACCATCAGGCCGATCACTGTCGGTTTGGAAAGCAAATAGAACATGCCCGATGGAGGCAGACCGCCGGATGTATAGGCGGCAGCGGTGGCACCGGATCTTTCGGCCAAGATCTTGTCCCGCTCTTCTGGCTTGAGCCAGGACACTTTTTCCGGTGCGCCGAAAAGGCGCATCCACGGCCACGCCAGGACGATACCGATAACGCCGATGATGACGAAGGCCATTCGCCACTCGAACATCGTGACGAGCCAGGCGATGACGAGATTGCCAAAAGCCGTTCCTGCACCTGTTCCCGATGAGAAAATGGTGTGGAACTGCCCGCGCTCCCGTTCCGGAGCCCAGTCGCGGATCACTTTCGCAGCGCCTGGATAGGTTGTGGCTTCCCCGGCACCCATGAATAGGCGCGCCACGAGAAAGCTTCCGAAACCCGCAACCCCTGCGACGGCAGCTGTTGCGACGGACCAGAGCACAAGGCCGCCGCCAATGAGATTCTTCGTTCCGATCCTGTCGACAAACATGCCGATCGGGATCAAGCAGATAATGTACGACCAAAGAAATGAAGAGAAGAGATAGCCCATCGCAACGGGGGAGAGACCGAATTCGGTCTGAATCGGTTTGGCCGCGACGGCAAGGGCCGCCCGGTCCATGTAGTTGACAAACAGAATGCCGAACAGGGCAAGCGCCACGTAAAATCGCCTGTGCATAGGATGGTTCCAACCTTTAAGGATCAGGGTGTGTCACGAGACAGAAAGTTACTCGACGAATTCGACAGACCACCGTCCGGCCATCGGCGGCTCCGCAATATCCTTGCGATATCGCGGCGGTTGGCCATCGACTTCGAGTGCACGCACCGTGCGATAAATCGCATTCAGCCCGTGATTGACCGGATGAACGCCGCGTACGGATTGCGCCACGACGACGGTTTCGAGAAGTTCCTGGATCGTTGCCCCATAATCGAATGCCATGACGACATGCATGTCGATGAAAGGCTCCGGCCAATAGACGGCAGAGTCGATGCCGACGATGATAAGTTCGCGTGTCTTGTAATCCAGCTCCTGATGCTTCTCCAGCCTGCGGAGCCACCGGGTATAGTCACGGAAGAGATCGGCGTCGTAGCGCTGGAAGACATGCGGCCAAACCCGGTCGCCCAGCTTGTTCTTCATCGTGTCCGGTTTGCAGACATTTCCTTTCCTGCGGGTTGATTTGCCCGCGGCGTCACGTGCAGCAACGACACGTTCCAACGCGGCAGCACCACGTTGGATGGTCTGCTGCCCTTCGTAATAGCTCGCGACTACAAAAGCTTCCGCGATCTCAAGAACGGTCGCGCCTGCCTCGATGGCGTCTTCGATATGCTTGTCGAGATAAAGCGGCTCGACACCGACGACGGAATCGATCGAGGCCAAGACAAGGCAGCGGTCCTTCGGGGCCAGATCGATATGTTGGGCGGAGCGCTCGTTCCAAGCCTCATAGGCTTCAGTCAGCGCAGGATCGAGTTCTCGTAAAAAGTCATTCCAAAGCACGGTTTCCTCCCGAATATCCTCACTTCATCAATGCACATCTATCAATATGATTGTCAATAATCTTATTGACGAAAAAAATATATCCGATACGGATTGCGCGTCGGATTGAACTTGGAAGGAAGCAACATGCCGATTATGCGCGTGAACGGTAACAACCTGCAATTTGAACTGGAGGGCAACGAGACCGCCCCGGTGCTGGTGTTCTCCAACTCGCTCGGCACCGACATGCACATGTGGAATGCTCAGCGCGACTATTTTCGGCATGATTTCCGGTGTTTGTTCTATGACACTCGCGGCCATGGTGGTTCCGGGATCGGGTCCGATCCCGTTCGTCTCACCGACCTGGCCGACGATATCGTAGGGATCGCCGACAATTTGGGAATTTCGCAGTTCCATCTTGTGGGGCTTTCCCTTGGAGGGCTTGCCGCGCAACAACTCGTGCTTCGCAACCCCGAAAGGCTGTTGAGCCTGACACTGATGGCCACCGGAGCTTATTTGCCGACACCGGAAATGTGGCAAAGCCGCGCCGATCTTGCACGCGCCGAAGGCATGGCGCCTCTGGTGGACGCTACTATGAAACGATGGTTCACGGAAAAGGCTTCGACATCGATCGGCTCGAAAATCGACGACATGCGGGCTTCTTTCCTGGACACGAATGCGTTGGGATATGCGTCGTGTTGCGAAGCGATTGGAGCGGCTGATCTTCGCGGCATGATCGCACAGATCGGCATCCCAACCCTGATCCTGTCCGGCAGCGAGGACTCATCCACTCCTCCGGAAATGGGACGGCTGCTTCATTCCGCGATTAGCTCCTCAATTTTTAAAATTATCGATGACGCTGCCCATATGTTGGCGATCGAGCAAAGCGACGTTTGCAATCATGAAATAAGCCAGTTTCTGAAGGTAAACGGCGGCTGAAACCCGATATGAGTGCCCTTAGTGTGCCGGACGCCGCGTACCGGCCCGCTTGATAGCGAGCGGATCGAAAGTCAATTCGAAGCTCTTACCAATCGGCGAGGCGCCGTCTTGATGTTGCCAAAACGGGCTACGCCACGGATGGCCTTGGCGCGCAAGTTCAAGGACATATCGCTTATCGATATGGGGTCTGCACGAAAAGGACATAGCAGCGAGGCAGGCCGCATAGCCGGTTGCGCGAACAAACCTGTCGCAAAACTCGGTCGCGAAACTCTGACTTTTGCGACCGAGTTTTGCGACAGAAATTTCCATGACTTTTCAGTGCCGGAGATTTTGTCGCGAAAGTCAGGACTTGCGCGACAAGGTTATGAGGTGACAAGGCTGTATAGCGTCGCTTGACACTATACGTTTAGCTTGATAGTGACGGCACATGAGAATCCGAAACGTGGTCCATAAGGGGTTGCGCCGATTCATCGTTGATGATGACGCCACCGGCTTGCAGGCGGCCGTAGTGCCGAAGGTCCGTCGCATCGTCACCTTCCTGCAAGATATGGAGCGGGAAGACGAGCTGCGCACGGTACCGAGCTGGAAGGCTCATCAGCTCACCGGCGATCGAAAAGGCACCTGGAGCCTGTTCGTCACCAAGAACTGGCGGATCACGTTCCGGATCGACCAAACCGAAATCGAGATCATCGACCTCGACTATGAAGATTACCACTAGGAGGTGGCTATGAGTGCGATGCAGGGCATCCGTATGAAAAATCCCGCCCACCCCGGCGGCTTCGTCAAAAGTGAGATCATCGAGCCGCTTGGCCTTTCAGTCACGAGCGCCGCGCAAGTTCTCGGTGTTACGCGGGCGGCATTGTCGGCTGTCCTGAACGAGCGCGCGCATCTTTCGCCGGAAATGGCGCTACGGGTCGAAAAGGCTTTCGGTGTGTCGATGGATACGCTCATGCGGATGCAGAACAGCTACGACATTGCCCAGGCCCGCAAGCGGGAAGGGGAGATCAACGTCGCTCCCTTCAAGGGAAAGCCGCTCGATCCGCAAGCGGCTTTGATCTGATCCGACAACAATACGAATACAGCCGCGCCGAGTGGTGCGGGCAAGGGGCTTGTGCATGAAAAGTTTGCTAGAACAACTTCCGTCAATCGTCGCGGAAGGGAAAAAAGAAGCCGAGCGCGTTATAGAACGAGCCGAGAGCAACTATCGTCTCGGCCTGCAAACGCGCGAGTTAGTTATCCCGTCCAAGGATAGTAACTGGCAAAGCTTACTTCAAGCCTCCAACAAACGAGACGCATCTGACGGCGATTCTAACGTCAGCCGTTTGGTTTATGGTGACAATCTTCTTGCAATGGCTTCTATGCTGGCCGAAAGCCCCTCTCTGCGAGGCCAGGTTACTCTAGGGTCAGGACCCATTGATTTGAACTGACGGCTGTGATTCAGATGGGCGTATAGGAGCCCGACTGATGAGTAATTTGTTTTGGCTGACGGACGAGCAAATGGCTCGTCTTCAGCCCTATTTCCCCAAGAGCCATGGCCGCCAGCGTGTTGATGATCGACGCGTTCTGAGCGGCATCATCTTCGTCAACCGCAACGGGCTGCGTTGGCGTGATGCGCCGAAGGAATATGGCCCGGCGAAGACGCTTTATAACCGCTGGAAACGCTGGGGCGACAAGGGCGTATTTATCCAGATGATGGAAGGTCTGGCCGTGCCTGAAGCCGCAGAGCACAAGACCATCATGATCGATGCGACCTATCTCAAGGCCCACCGCACGGCTTCCAGCTTGCGGGTAAAAAAGGGGGCGCGGGCCGCCTGATTGGACGCACGAAAGGCGGCATGAACACCAAGCTTCATGCCGTAACGGATGCGAGTGGTCGCCCGATCTGTGTTTCGGCATGGAATAAGGGCTCTGACGCAGTTTTGGTGGTGATGGATTTTATCCCGCGCCGATGACGCGGGCTTGGAGGAGATCAATTTTTCCGCGGCCGTACATCTGGCGTTTCACAAGTTTGAGCTTGGTGATCTGCCCCTCCGTCTGGCCGTTGGACCATGGTGAAGAGATTGCTGCGCTGACGGCTGCTCGGTCTCTAACGACACCGTTGGCGAAGGAGGCGACCAAGCCCGATCGAGCGCGTTCCAACCATGTATCGAGATCAGCGAGAGATTTCTTGCGGATCATGGCCTGGAAGGCGGCGATGACTTCCCGGGCCTCAACCAGCAGCGGCACGCCACCCTCAATCGCCGCAACCGTCACGGTCTCAGATTTGGAAAGGTCGTCGCGGCCGATGGTCATGAGACGCGCAATGGTCCTGGCCGAAGGCGCTCGGCTCAACGCGCCCGCATCGGCCTTCTCTGCTTTTCGACGGCGTGTGGCCCACTCGGTGACAACTCGAAGACAGCCGCGGAACCCTTGGCTCTTGAGTTGCCGCCATAGCTCCGTTCCATTCCGGTTTCCGGCCGTCCATTGAGCGTCAAGCCAGGGCAGGTAGAGTTCAAGCGAGTTCTCACGGACGCGGAAGACATCCGAACGTTGACCACGCAGTACGCGTCGGACAAGGCCGCGACTGTATCCGGTCCGGCGCACGATCTCCTTGATTGTTGCTCCGGACTTGGCCATGTCGAGAATTGCGGCGTTGGTGTCTTCCCGTCGAAGATATCCCTCGTACTGGATCCTCTCGGCGGCCGTCAGCAGTTCGGGGTTGATCGTGGCCGCTCCGATCGCAGTTCGGATCTGGCGCATCGATTTGCGCACCGCATCGAGGAATGCCCGGCTGGCGTTCTCCATTAAGTGCCAGCGGTCAGCGACCTGGGTGGCGTGTGGCAACGCCTTGGCTGCAGCCGTCGCGTAACCACCGCCGCGGTCGCGAGCGACGATGCTGATCTGAGGTTGGTCCGAGAGCCAGGCCTGGGCCGTCGACGGCTCCCGATCCGGCAGGAGAGCAATGGTTTTGCGCCGTTCCAGATCGCAGATGATGGTCCCATAGCGTTGATTTCGTCGCCACGCCCAGTCGTCGATACCGATCACGGTGGGTGGGACAAAGCGCGGACTGCCGCGTCGCCGCACGACGCGCAGCAGCGTATCGTTGCTGACCGGCAACATCAGCCTTTTGGCAAAGGTGGCCGCTGGCCTGCCACCCAATGCAAGTCCGAGATGATGGACGATGTGGTCAAGCCTGGCGGTTCGCCGCGCCGAAGGCGCGAGAATGTCTCCGTCGAAGCGCTCGGCGAAGATTCGCCGACCGCATAGCAGTGCATCGCAGTGGAACCGGCGCGCTTCAATGACAAGCCGAACGGGCTTTCCCACCAAGGGCAGGTCAGCCAGGCGTCGTTGATATCGACTGTGGATTCGTTCCGACCTTGTTCCACAGATTGGGCAAAAGCTTGCTTTGCTAGTCGGCCGGACTGCGATCAACATGACGTCGTCATCAATGGCTGTATTGTCGACTATAAAACCGCGAGGGACGAGCGTCGACGATCTGAGCGAATGGCCCATGGTATTGATTCCTTGCGTGAAACCAACATCAGCCAGCACTTGATTTCATCAAAAGTGAGTCAGAGCCCCGTTTCGATGCCGATTGACACCCGATCAGCTTCTTCATAACGGCAGGCCAGGTCAGCGATTACACCGGTGCTGCCGCCTTGCTTGATGAACTTCCCAAGGCCAAATGGTTGCTGGCCGACCGTGGCTATGATGCCGACTGGTATCGTGACGCTTTACAGGCGAAGGGGATCACTCCCTGCATTCCAGGTCGAAAATCCCGCAAGAAGACCATCAAATACGACAAACGCCGCTACAAACGGCGCAACCGGATCGAGATCATGTTCGGGCGTCTCAAAGACTGGCGGCGTGTCGCTACGCGTTACGACCGGTGCCCAATGGCCTTTCTCTCCGCCATCGCTCTCGCTGCGACCGTTATCTTCTGGCTATGAGCAATGAGATGCTGTAACGGGGCCTGCGCCGTGCACGACCAGCCCAAGCATCTTGCAATTGCTCATGGCAAGCTGTCGCTGTTCCCGTATCAATCTCAATCGGAGGAATACGGGATGAAGTTGTTTATCGGACTAGATGTATCACTAGCGAAGACCGCCGTCTGTGTGATCAATGAGTATGGCAAGATCGCCAGGGAGGCGCAGGTTCCCAGTGATCCCCAGGCGATCGTGGACTTTGCAAACACCCTGGAGGGAGCGGTCGCCATCATCGGACTGGAAGCCGGGCCGCTGTCCCAATGGCTGCATCGCGGCCTGGCCGATGCCGGGCTGGATGTTGTCCTGATGGAAACCCGGCAAGTGAAGGGTGCTCTGAAGGCAATGCCGATCAAAACGGATCGGCGCGACGCAGAAGGAATTGCCCGACTGCTTCACATGGGGTGGTTCAGGCCTGTACATTGCAAATCCGTGTCGGCACAGGAGGTTCGCGCGCTTTTGGCTGCCCGCAAGGCGATCCAGCAGGGCATGATCGCGCTGGAGCTATCTCTACGCGGACTGCTGAGAAACTTTGGCCTGAAGGTTGGCGCCATCTCACGCGGCCAGTTCGACGCCCGGATTAGGGAATTGGTGGATGGCAATGCCATGCTGGAAGCAGCGGCTGGGCCGATGTTACGTGCGCGCGCAAGCCTGCGCCAGGAACTAGCCGGTCTCGAACGTCAGGTCCGCCTGCTTGCGAAGGATGACGCGGTGTGCCGACTGTTGATGACGATGCCGGGGATTGGGGCGGTCGTCGCCTTGACTTTCCGATCCGCTGTCGATGATCCCGCGCGGTTCTCGTCATCCAAGAAAGTTGGTCCATGGGTTGGCCTTACACCATCGCGCAACCAGTCGGGGGAGCGCGACGTGATTGGCGGCATTACGAGAGCTGGCGACGCCAATCTACGAAGAGCCTTGTGTCAGGCGGCTACCGTTATGATCCATCGGGGTCGCTCGACATGGCTGAGAAGCTGGGCCGCACAAGTCGCCAAACGCCGAGGTGCAAAGCGCGCGATGGTGGCTTTGGCAAGGCGCATCGGCACAATCCTGCACCGGATGTGGAGGGATGGTACGGAGTTCTCCACAGTCCCGTTGATCGCCAAATCGGCCTGAGCGTTTATAGCAGAACCATGTCGTTGACGTCTGTCTGACCGCAGACCTTCGAGGTCCCAACAGGGACGCGGTTCCGATGATGCCGTGGTCAGGACTGTCGCCGGCCTCGGTCGAGCACGCCAACGAGATGGGCACATCGGAATTGCCGCACTGGACCAGCATCATGTTGGCAGCCATCGCGCTGACCACGGACCGAAGCATGAACCCGGGGCGACCTCAAACGAAGGGCAAAGCAAGCCAGGCATCGGCGAAAGGGAATCTGTCGGATTATTTACCGCATTGGCAGCCTGACGGCGCTGCTGCGGTCCTTAGTTTTTGCTTGACTGAAACGGCCCCGTTACCGAAGTCCTGACCCTAGCGAAAGAGCTTCTGAAGAATGACGGAACTATATATATTCACCTAGACTGGCATGTCGGACACTATGTAAAAATAGCCGCCGACGAAATATTTGGTAAAGACGCTTTCCTAAACGAAATCGTCTGGCAACGCACCGGCGCTCATAACGATGCTGGTAAGTTCGGCGTCATCCATGACACCCTATATGCCTATGTGAAAACAGACGATCACGTTTTCAATCCGACGTTTGTTCCCCATTCAGCGGAACACCTGCAAACCCGATTTAATCAAATAGAACCAGAAACCGGCCGCCGTTTCTTCGCTGGCCCCATAACAGCACCAGGAAGCGGCCCTTCTCGCCTTTTCAGAGGCGTCGAGATCGCTCCCCCTCCCGGCCGCCATTGGAGTTATGCGCAAGAGAATATTGATGAACTAGAAAGACAGAATAAAATTTACTATTCATCGACAGGAACGCCATATCTAAAGCAATACATGGACGAATATGTAGAGCAAGGCCGACGAATACATACTGTTTGGACAGATATATTGCCTCCTAAAACCGGAGCGGAAATCCTTGGATACCCAACTCAAAAACCCGAAAAGCTTCTTCAACGGATTATTGAGGCATCTTCAAATCCTGGCGATATTATAGCGGACTTTTTTGTAGGCTCCGGAACTACTGCGGCTGTCGCGGAACGACTAGGTCGTAGGTGGGTTGCCGCCGATTTGGGGAAGCCGGCTTGCATGATTACCCGCAAGCGCTTGATCGACCAGGAAGCAAAACCGTTCCTCTATCAGCACATCGGGGACTATCAGGTTGAACAAATGCGCTCCACGTTGGGGAGTCGGTTCCGTATTGGTGATTTGGCAGAGATCGTCCTCGGACTCTTTGGCGCTCTACCGCTACCCGTTGAAGAGAATCCAAACAAAAACATGGGACGGATTCAGGGGAGCAAAACGCTTGTCCTTGCGGACAGTCCCAACAAGATGACCGGCCTCGCTACGCTGCGCCGTGCGATCGAAATCCGCGACAACCTCATGGGTGGGTGGGATAAGGTCGTTATCCTGGGGTGGAATTTTTCACCGACGATCGGCCATGACATTGAGGCATTGGGGCAAGGCGACAGGCTGGAAGTGCTAGTGATCCCGCCTGATCTGCTCGATCGGCTGAAGAAAAAGGGGCACAAGCTCAAAGCGGACGAGGTGCGTTTCTCATCGCTGCAATATCTCAAGCTCGGGGCTGTTTCCCGCGATCAACAAGGAAGCAATGAAGCCCTATCGGTCTCGATAGCAAACTATGTGCTGCTGTCGCCGGAGGCGCTGAATCTTGACGAGGCCAACCGGGAAAAGCTGCAAAAGATCATCAATACCGACCCGTTAGCACTCATAGAATATTGGAGCGTCGATCCCGACTATGACGGTGAGGTCTTCCGTTCAGTTTGGCAGGACTATCGCGGGAACACCGAAAATGATGCGGACTCTCACCGCGTCGTCACCACAGCCCGGCTCACTGGCTTGCCAAAGAAGGAGGGAAAACGGCGCGTCTGCGTGCGTGTCGTCGATGTATTTGGCTTTGAGGCCGAAGCAACAGTTGAGGTGGCATGATGGCGAGCATCAATGATCTTTCGCTTGCCAAAGGTCTGACGGCCAAGGTCGAAGACGCCTGCGCCGGCCTCGAAACCGGCGAAGCGCCAATCCTAGATCACGTCTCGGAGATCACGGCCGAGCTTTTGAAGTGGTGGTTCCAGACCGAGTTTCAGGACGCCCGCACCTTCAATTTCCATCCCGGCCAGCGGCAAGCCCTGCTGAACGTGATCTATGCCCATGAGGTTTTGGGCATTGCGACCCTGCAAGACCTCTACCAGATTGCCGCTCCTGACGTGATGCTGACCAGCACGCGGGATTCCGAGATCATCCGCGCGCCGAAAAACGCCTATCCGAAATACTGCCTGAAAATGGCGACAGGAACGGGAAAGACCTGGGTGCTGCAAGCCCTCATGGTCTGGCAGATTCTCAATGCGAACCGCGCGCCGGATAGCGACCGCTACACCAAAAACTTCCTCGTCGTAGCCCCCGGCCTGATCGTTTACGATCGGCTGCTTGACGCCTTCATGGGGAAGGAACGTGACGGGAAGCGCGATTTCTCGATTTCTGACCTGTCGATCTTCCAAGAATTGTTCATTCCCGATTCCTACAGGGATGAGGTTTTCCGCTTCGTGCAAGGCGCAGTCTGCGCAAAGGAAGACATTGGGCGGAAGGTCACGGCTGGCGGCATCATCGCCATTTCCAACTGGCATGTGTTGTCAGAAGAAAGCGAACCACTCGAAGACGACGAAATCGCCACACCGGGTAAATTCATCGACCCGAAGGCCGTTGTGCAGAGTATTTTTCCGCTGACACCCGGAACCAGCCAAGGCAACGATCTTGGCGTATTGAACCGTCGCTATGAGCGGGGCGGCATCCTCTCATACTTGAAAGACCTGCCCGCGCTCATGGTCTTCAACGACGAGGCGCACCATATCCACGAGTTCAAGCGGGAAGGCGAGGTGACGGAGGTTGAATGGCAAAAAAGCCTCAACCTGATCGCGGAACCCAAGGGTCGCCGCTTCGTCCAGGTGGACTTTTCGGCCACGCCATATAACGAGGTCGGGACCGGCCGGAACAGCCGGAAATCCTACTTCCCGCACATCGCCGTTGATTTCGACCTGAAGACGGCCATGCGCACCGGCCTGGTCAAATCCCTTGTTCTCGACAAACGCTCCGAAATCGGCGCGCTGAGCCATGAGGAACTGGATTTCAAGGCCGATCGGGATGAGAACGGCAACCCGATGCTGTCAGAGGGGCAGCGCATTATGTTGCGCGCCGGCCTGACCAAGCTCCGAAAGCTGGAAGCCGATTTCGCCGCCCTCGATCCAGACAAGCACCCGAAAATGCTGGTGGTCTGCGAAGACACCACGGTTACGCCGCTCGTCGCTGATTTCATGCAGCTCGAAGGGCTGGCCGATGACGAGGTTTTGCGCGTCGATTCCAACCGCAAAGGCGAGCTGAAGCCCGACGAATGGAAGGTGCTACGCGAACGCCTGTTTGACGTGGATTGCCATAAATCCCCGCGTGTCATCGTGAGCGTGCTCATGCTGCGCGAGGGCTTCGACGTGAACAACATCTGCGTCATTGTCCCGCTGCGCGCATCAAGCGCCGGCATCCTGCTTGAACAGACGATCGGGCGCGGCCTGCGCCTGATGTGGCGCGGCAATGAATATGACGACATAAAGCGGGAAAACCGCCAACTCATTCGGGGCGGAAAGACACCCTCCAACATGATCGACATTCTTTCGATCGTGGAGCATCCGGCATTCCAAGGCTTCTATGATGAGCTGATTCAGGAAGGCTTGGCGGCTGAAGCTGATGATGATGACGACGAGGCAAATGGCAGCTCGACCGGCGACCTGATCTCCGTCGGCCTCCGGCCGGGCTTCGAGGAATATGATTTCGCCATCCCCTTCATCCTCCGGGAACAGGTCGAGGCGTTGGAAGATACCCACATCGCCCCTTCGAGCCTCGCGCCGTTCGGTTCGTTTTCGCTCCAACAGCTCAAAGGGCAGATCGGCCAGGGCGAGAAATTCCATTCCGAAGACGTGCAGGCGAAAACGCGCTTTGGCGACTATCGCGTGCATGGCGGCGTGATGACCGCGACGGGCTATAATGACTATCTGGCCCGGATCACGCGCCGGATCACGGAAGCCGTTACACTGACGGACACGACAAACAGCTCGAAGGCTTTCGCCAACGCAAGCAAGTTCCCCTACATCCAGATAAACCGGGCCGAGATGGCCGAGGGCATCGACACCTTCATTCGCCGGCATCTGTTCGGCCAGGAGCTGGACCCTCTCGCAGATGAGAACTGGCGCGTCCTGCTGATCGACCCGGTGACAGAGCACATTATCAAAGTGTGGGCGCGGGCCATCCTCGAAGCAGAAGACAGCGTGATTGTCGCCAATGCCGAGGTCGCGCATCGGCGTCTTTCGGAAGTGCCTAAACTCGCCATGCGGGAGGGGTCATCGCTGGCCGTCGAGAAGGCTATCTATCTGCGCCTCCCCTATCCCTCGCGGAATGGCGGCCTTGAGCTAGCATTCATGGAAACCTGCGAGCGTGACGCCAGCGTTGAAGCCTTCTGCAAGATCAACGAGCAGAAACACACCTTCGCGCGCCTGCGTTACATCAAGGAAGACGGTCTTCCCGCGTTCTATTCGCCCGACTTCTTCGTGAGGGCTGGCGGCGCGATTTATCTGGTCGAGACAAAGGCACAAGGTCAGCTCACCAGCCCGAACGTGTTGCGTAAGCGCAAAGCCGCCGTTGCATGGTGCGACCGGATCAACGCCCTTCCTCCGGAACAGCGTAGCGATTCCGACTGGCACTATGTCCTTCTCGGGGAAGACACCTTCTATGGCTGGCGGGACAAGGGCGGCTCGATCGGTGATCTTCTTGCCTATGCACGGCTGCGCCCTGTCGAGGACAAGGGCCAGGCTAAGTTCGCCTTCTGAACTTCATGCCGGGGCAAGAACCAATTGCCCCGGCGCTGCCATGGTGAACTTGGAGACGGTATGCGCGATCAATACGCCGGCGATGTCAGTGACGTTCTGAAATTTGCTCTCCTGCGCGCCCTGGCGCGCCAGGACAGAACGCTTGGCGTCGCATGGTACTACGCGCCGGGCGATGATGGCCGCCCCGATGGCCGGCACCTCGAATGGCGCGATGAAGCCGCATGGCGGCTGCTCGATGACGAATTGCACACGGGGCTTGCGACACTACCGGAACGCAGCATCGCCGCGCTCGAACGGGCGGCGATCTGGCCGAATGGCGCTTTGTTCCATCGTGACCCCATGCCGCTGCGAGCTGATCGAGGCGCATGGGGCGCACGCAAGCGGAACACTCTCGACGGCGCGAACCTCGTTTTTCTCGATCCTGACAATGGCGTTGGAGCGGAATCGCAGAAGCACGCGACCTTCTCGGAAATCCGCCTGCTCCGGAAGCCAGGTCGCGCGATCGTCTTCATCACTTTCCCCGGCCGCAACCTGACGCATGATGCACTATTGCAGCAACTCCATGAGCGGCTAACCGTCGAATGCGACACTAAAAATGTCGTCACGCTGCGCACTAATGTTTCGGTGCCTCGCGCTCCCGGCTCGTCGTCTTATGTGCAGCGTCAACGCTGGTTCACAATCGTTGATCCTGACGCCGAGCTAGAGGCAAGGGCGCAAACCTTCTCCGATGCCTTGGCATCTATTCCGCGCGTGCGGGCCAGATTGGACCGCGCCGCATGAGCGTTTCGGAGGACATTCGGGCGCTGGCCCGCGAAGGGCTTGCGACGGCCGAAATAGCGCGTCGGTTGGGGATTCGCTATCAGCACGCCTATAATGTTCTGAAAGCCGGTGAGGCGCTTCCCACGCCGTCAAATAGGGTATCTGAAGCCAGCCGGCCGCCTTCTCAAGAAAAACCGCCGCTGCCAGTCGATACGCTGATTGCGGGCGGATTCACATTTTCCGGCCGATGGGTATTGTCCGCGACAAATAACCTGGTGCTTGACCAGCCCTTACCGAAAGGGATTGGAGTCTATGCTTTTGTGAAAGACGGCTTCGCCCTCTATGTCGGCGTAGCGACTATGGGGCTTGCCAAGAGGCTGTATTTTTACGGGAAACCCGGCGTTTCGCAGCGCACCAGCCTGCGCCTAAACGGCATCATCAAAAATGAGCTGCTAACCACGCCCGCGATCGACATATACATTGCCCAACCGCCCGATCTCGAATGGAATGGCCTGCCAGTCCACGGAAGCGCCGGCCTTGAGCTTGGCCTCATCAAGAAATTCGCCCTGCCTTGGAACATGCGAAGCGCCGGATGAAACCGCCGGTTATTCCGGCGCTGGCACGGTGATGGTGCATTTTTGGTCTTTCCCCGTCTGCCTGGCCGTCTCCAGGCAAGCGGAAATCTCCCCGCCGCTGGCGTTGTAGAACCGACCGCCCCATTTCATTTTCTCGACTTCAAGGGGATCGGCCGCCCCGATCATCGCATAGCCGGCGCTGATGCGATCAAAGCCCATGACCAGGCTGGCAACGTGGCTGTCGGCCGAGAACGGCAGGAAGCGCGGCAACAGCAAAATCAGGAATATGCCAACGAACAGACCGACAAGGCCGGCCATCCACATACGGAAATACTGACTTTTCCGGTCGTAGGCGCTTTTTGTGTAGGCCGTGAGGTTCCGGCCGGCGCGCTCGAGGTCGGCCGCCTGGCGCTCGAGCTGCTGCACGGCGGTCCTCACCAAGCCCTCGCCGCTGCGCTCGAGCGCGGCCGCATAGTGCTGTGCGCCCTGCCGGAGAATGGGCGACTGCTCGACGCCGTGCACCCGCTCTCCAACGTGGGCGAGCTGCTGCACGATCTGCGCCAGTTCCGGCTTGTAGTCCTGCGCCGGTCCCTGCCGGTCAAATTCCTCAAAGGCGGCTTCCACGCCCTTGCGGATAGTGGTCATTTCCCGCTTGAGGTCGGCGGCGAGATTTTCGACCGTTTCCCTTAGCGCATCGAAGGCAGCAGCCGGATCGCCGGCGTCGTCGGCCGATGCGCCCGGCCCGAATTCTTCCCTGTCGTCGTCCATTTCCGTCATGTGATCTCCTGCCTACATTCCCATACCCATGCCCCGGCTGAGGCGCTGGCCGCGTGACATTTCCTCTTGCAGCACACGGGAAACGGACTGCTCCCGCCGCAGCTCATGTTTGATTCCAAGCTCCCGGCTGCGATTACGCACGATGGATTCCGCCTGCGGGTCGCGCTCAAGGCTCTTGGCAAGGCCGCTCATCTGGCTTTCAACCTTGGCGCGGGCATCATCGTCCTGCCAACCGCGAAGTTCCTGACGCTGGCCTTGTAGCTCCTGCCAGCGGTTCACAAACCGCTCGGCCCTGACATTCGGGTCTTGCAGGGCGGCATTCTCGCGCTTCATGCCATCGATGACCTGGCCGACACGCTCCCGACCGGAAAGCTCGGTCATGGCGCGTGCCGTCGCCGGGTCGTTTTGCAGGGTCGAGCGCATTAAATCTTTCATGCCGTCCTGCACCTGGTCGAGCTGCTGCCCGGCCGCGCGAATTTCCTGCCGTTGCATGTCGAGGACCGGCAGGCCGTCGCGCCGGTGCTGGTCGATGGACTGATAGGCCCGCGAATAGCGGTCAACGGCCACCTCAAGCGGTGACTGCCGCCGCGCCCGCTCGGCCAATCTATCGGTCTCGGGGCGATCTTGCGCCGGCGCCGGCCGCAAGCTCCCCTCTCTTTCCGGCCGCTGCACCGTCCGCGAAGGCTCGCCGCGCTCTTGGGAGGGCTGAGGACGGGCATTGAGCTTGAGGCCGGCGAACATGCCGCCGCGCTGCTTCTCGGCCTGCTGCGGCCGCTTCTGATCGATCTGCGGGCCGTTCTCGGCGGCATGGTCCTGCGCGGGCCGCTCGGCCGCGCCCCGGCGCTGCTGCTGGCGATCGGCGGCGAGATCCTCGCGAGGATCTGCGCGAAGATCCTGCGCGAGATCCACGCCGACTTTTTGCGAGGATCTCGGCGCGCGGTCCTCGATGCGCTCCCGCTCGGCCGTCGACTCCCGTTCCGCACGTAGCCCGGCGCGCTCGGCCGGAATTTCGATCTCGCTACGGACGCCCATTTGCTCCGCGATCCCGCGCCGTTCGGCAAAATCGCGGGTATAATCGAGCGTGGTTTCCTTCGCGCCAGACCGCGACAGCCGCCGCTCTAGCTGGTCATAGGCCAGCTCGCCGGCACCGCGCACCTTCCAGGCATAGCGCTGCGTCTCGGTGCCATCGGGCAGGGTGACGGGGGTGGCGCCGATATGCTGAAGGCCGATCTTCTCCCCGGTCTCGGGCGCGGCCTCCGACATGGCGCGTTGCAGGTCCACGCCCCATGTGGTGCGCCGCTCGCCCTTGTCGTTCTCCAGGGTGACGAAGTAGCTCGGCCGGTTGGCGTCCTTATGCTCGAAGGGCGCGGCCCCATGCTCGACCAGCCGGCCCGCCTGCCGGTCGGTAAACTCGTCCTGGGCGGCGTAGAGCTGCGCCCCGTCGCGATGCCGGGTCATGGCGACATAGGTTAGGTGCCGGTCCATCGTCCCCGACGCCAGCACGAAACTCCGATCGACGGTCGCGCCCTGGTTCTTGTGAATCGTCGTCGCATAGCCGTGGTCAACGGTTTGGTAATCATTCATCGGCACATTGACCGTGCGCGGTTCATCCGCCACTTTTCCGTCGAGCCGAACTCGTATTGCATGCGGCTCGACGGCCTCCACTGTCCCAAGCATTCCGTTTTTCACGCCAAGGTCGCGGTTGTTCTCCAAGAACACGATGCGGTCGCCGGGGGCGAACTCCCGCTTGCCGTCATTGGTCTGGAAGGTCAGCGCGCCGGCTTCCTCGCCCTGCGCCAGCTCGCCCCGGTCCTGTAGCTCGGCCCGGATCGCGTCATTGATGGCCCGAACATCGGCCCGGCGATGCGCCATCGCTACGCGGGTGCCATCCGGGCGCTCGTCGCGATCGGCAAGGTAATCGCGCACGATCTCGCCCCGCGCGCCCTCGCCGGTTTCGGCAAAGTTGATAGCGCCGTGATCCCGATAGGCGGCCAAGCCCTCGGCCGTCCGATGCGTGGCGAAGTCAACCGACGCCTCCCGCTGCCAGTCCACGCGCTGCCGACGAATCTCGGACAGCTCGGCATGGCCGATTTCCTCCGTGATCGCCCGGAACGGTGCGCCGGCCCCGATCGCCTGTAGCTGCTCATGGTCGCCTACAAGGACAATCTTAGCCCCGCGCGCCTCGGCCTCGCCAACGAAGCGGGCGAGCTGGCGGGAACCGACCATGCCCGCCTCGTCGATCACGAAGACGTCGCCGCGGCCGAGTGTGCCGCGGTCGTTCTCCCAACCCCGCGACCATGACGCCAGCGTCCGGCTCTGGATGCCGGAGCTTTCCTCCAAGCCCTCGGCCGCCTTGCCCGACAGGGCCGCGCCGTGGACCGTGTAGCCCTCGGTCTCCCATGCCTCGCGCGCGGCCGCGAGCATGGTGGACTTGCCAGCGCCGGCGAACCCGACCACGGCAGAAATCCGCTCCGGCCCGGTGATATGCTCGATCGCCCGGCGCTGCTCGTCGGACAGCCGGGCGGAAGCATCGCCGGCGCTGCGCTGAATGGCGGCGTCCTGCCGCTCTATGGCGCGCTCGACATGCCGGCGATCGACGCCATGACCATGGGCCGCGTGCATCCGCTGCGCGCTCTCGATCATGCCGGATTCGATCTCGACCATTTCGCGGGTGGAATACCGCGCAAGCTCGATCTCGCCGGTTGCCGGGTCCGCGCGCTCGGCCTGCAACTCCACCAGCGCCGGCGAGGCCATCACCTTCGCAAAGGCGCTCTGGAACTCCTGCACATCGTCGTTGATGTAGCGATGCAGCGTCCGCGCAACGTCGCGCCGGTCGAACACGCTCTTTTCGCCGGTGATGAGGGTAAGAACCTGCTCCGGCTTCTCGCGGATAAGATCGGCGTTCCGCTGCGCCGCTTCCTCGTCCAGCCGCGTGCGCGCCACGTCAAGGCCGCGCCGCTCCATCTGCGTGGCATGGACGCCCATATGCTCGGTTGGCGAAATCTCTAGCCCGCGCTCCATGTGCGAACGATGGTCGATGCGAATATCAAGCCCGGCCATCGCCAGCCGCTCGTTCGCGATCCCCTCCCATGTCTGCCGAAGGTCGCGAAGCTGCATGTCGGTCGTCGCAAGCCCATTCGACAGCAGCCATTTGTTTTCGCGCTCAAGGTAGGTCTTGTCGCCTAGACCGCTCTCACCAACCTGCCGCGTCGTCATCATCACATGGGCGTGGTGATTGCGAACGTCGCTGGCGTCGTGCGGCACGTGAATGGCGAAGTCCACGGCCGCACCGTAGCGGTTCGCCAAATCCTGCGCGAACTCCCGCGTTGCCTCTAACCGCTGCTCGGCCGAAAGCTCATGTGGCAGGGCAATCTCAAATTCGCGGGCTACACGCGCGTCTTTCCGCTTTTCGGCAAACTCGGCGGCGTTCCACAAGTCCGACCGATCCCGCGCCCATTCGGCGTTGACGCCTTCCGACAAGACGATCTCCGCATGTTCCACGCCCTGCTTGGCCGTGTAGTCGTGCGTGATCCCGTCGCGTTCGTTGGTCAGTTTCTCCCCGGCACGATAGGCCATCGAAGCGACGGCACTACGGCCGCTCGCCCTCGAAACTGGCTTCATGCTCAAATGGTAGATCGCCAACCCGCTGCCTCGATCTCGTTTCCCCCTTTTCCGCCAGACTCCAAGCTGGCGGCGCGCTGAGTTGCGTAGCAACTCGTAAGTGCGCCCTTATGGACTCATCCACTAAACTACTTCGTACAACAGTGTCACGCAAGACGCACCGGAATCGCAAATTCAGGAAATCATGCTCAAGAGGTTGAACCCGCGGCAACCACAAGTAAGATGATTACAAACGACAACGAAGATAAGGAGTTGAGACCATGGCGGATGAACGCGAGAAACTGCATAGCGCTGCGGCTGCGCTCGACAACAGGCTTTCGGAAAAGCCCAAGACCTCGAACGGCACTGGCGGTCATGAGACCGAAGGTTTGCCGGAAGATATGACCGACGTTCCCGACACGCGCGATCTGTCAGCCAGCCGAAACGCAACGTAACCATCGGAAGGCGGTGTCATGGTGAATGAAACGACTTCCACGTTGGCCCTGCTGATCGACGGCGACAACGCATCTCCAAAGATCGTTACAGGACTGCTGACCGAGATCGCCAACTATGGTGTCGCCAGCGTCAAGCGTATCTATGGCGACTGGACAGGCCCAAATCTGAAAGGCTGGAAAGAATGCTTACTGGAACACTCCATTCAGCCGGTCCAGCAATTCGCCTACACGACAGGTAAGAACGCCACCGATGGCGCGATGATTATCGACGCCATGGACCTGCTTTACACCGGCCGCTTCTCCGGCTTCTGCATCGTCTCAAGTGACAGCGATTTCGCCAGACTTGCCGCTCGGCTGCGCGAACAAGGGGTAACGGTCTACGGCTTCGGAGAACGCAAGACTCCGCGCCCCTTCATTACGGCATGCGACAAGTTCGTCTATTTCGACGTGCTGAATGCCTCGGGGGTAGATACCGAAGCGGCCACCGTCGTGGAAGCAAAAGCACGAAAACAGGTTGCCGCCGCTGAAGTCGCGCCGCCGGTTGCCAAACCGGTCGTAGCCAAGCCGGCGCTCGATCGCGCTGCTCTCGATATGCTCACCAAAGCCGTGACCGCCTCGGCCGACGAAGACGGCTGGGCAAATCTTGCGCGCGTCGGTGGTCATCTTGCCAAACAGGCTCCCGACTTCGATGCCCGCAACTATGGTTTTCCTCGCCTCTCCGAGCTGGTCGCAGCTTCCGGCCTGGTGGACATGGAAACCACAGGCAACCAGCCGAAAATCATCACCGTCAAACTCAAGGCAGCTTCTTCGACCAAGTGAAAGGATCAATCGTGGCACGCAAATCGATCGAACAGCGTTTGGCCGAGCTGGACGCGCAGCGCTCGGCGCTGAAGGCACGGCTCGGAAAACAAGAACGCGCCAACGATACCAGGCGCAAAGTTCTGCTGGGCGCGCTCGTCCTCCATCGCCTCGAAAATGCAAACGATCCCGAGTTCACCAAACGCCTAGGCGACTGGTTGCGGCGCGAGCTTCCCGGCTTCCTGACTCGCGACACCGACAAGGCCCTCTTTGACGATCTACTCAAGCCGGAAGCGATTGCGACCGCAGAAAGCAGCAACAGCACGGAGGCCGTCTCATGAGTCAGGCCTCCCTTGCATGGATCGCGCTAAAGAACATGTTGCGACGGGCGGCCCGCGATCCGTTATGGGCGTTTTTATCCGTCATCTTTGCACCCTTCCGCTACGGCGTCACCGTCTTCAAAGTGACGATCGTTTATGTTCTCGTGATCATCTTTGTGGCCTTCATCCTGCAATACGCCATGCAGGCGCTGGCCATCGAAAAGGGTGACACTCTCTGGTATGTCGGCAATCTTCTGATTACCGTCTTCGCACTCGTCTTCCTGTTTCGGCTCATCACCAATCCACTGATCGTTCACTTCGGGGAAATGGCAGACGACACCCATGGTTCGGCTCGCTTCGCCACGAATAAAGAAGTCGCTCCCCTCACCCGCTCCGATACCGGCCTGCTAATCGGCCGTGACCCGAAATCCAAAAGCCTGATGCGTTATGATGGGCCGGCTCATCTGCTCACCATGGCGCCGACGCGCACCGGCAAAGGTGTGGGAACTATAATTCCAAATCTGCTAACTGCCGATCGTTCTGTGATCTGCATCGATCCCAAAGGGGAGAATGCAAAAATCGCGGGCCGCACCAGGCAGAATTTTGGCCCCGTGCATGTTCTCGATCCCTTCGGCGTTACCGGCATGCCCTCGGCCGCGTTCAACCCGCTCGATACGCTCGATGCATCCGGCCTCGATGTCGCAGAAGACGCAAGCTCCCTTGCCGACGCGATCGTGTTCGATGAGCCAGGTGCTGCCGGTGAAGCCCATTGGAATGAGGAAGCCAAGGCGCTGATATCAGGCCTGCTGCTGAAGATCGTTGCGGTAGAGCCCCCCGGCCGCCGTCACCTCGGCACCCTGCGCGAATATCTCACCCTTGCGCCTGACAGCTTTGCGGCGCTGCTGAGAAGGATGCAGGAAAGTGACGCGGCGGGCGGGCTTGTTGCACGCGCCGCAAATCGCCACCTCGGCAAATCCGATCGCGAAGCCGCCGGCGTCCTCTCAGCCGCCCAGCGCCATACCCACTTTCTGGACAGTCCGCGCATGACAATGGTGCTCAGCCGATCGGATTTCCGATTTTCGGATCTCAAGCGGCGAAACGAGACAGTGTTCCTCGTCCTGCCGCCTGACCGGCTCTCCACCTATTCGCGCTGGCTGCGCCTGCTCGTCAGCCAAAGCCTGCTCGATATGGCACGCGATCCGGCAAAGCCGCAGACGCCAGTTCTATATCTGCTAGACGAGTTTGCGGCGCTGGGCCACCTCGCGCCAGTCGAGCGCGCCATGGGCCTCATGGCAGGCTACGGCGTACAGCTATGGCCTATTCTGCAGGACGTTCACCAGCTGCGTGCCACATATGGACAGAAGGCCGGAACATTCCTCTCTAATGCCGGCGTCCTGCAGGTGTTCGGGGTCAACGATCACGACAGCGCCCGACTCGTCTCCGATCTTCTCGGGCAGGAAACCGTGGTGTTTCAGACCATGGCCCGCGCACTCGATAGCGAGAAATCCGGCATTTCCTACAGCCAACAGAACATCGCCCGGCCTCTCCTCACCCCCGACGAGGTACGCAATATGCCGCCCCAGGCAGAATTGCTATTCCTCGCCGGACAACGCCCGATCATCGCTGGAAAGCTCGCCTATTATGCAGATCCCGAGTTTAAGGGAGCGTTCGATCCAGCATGAGTGACGAAGAATTTGGAGAAGAAGCAGTTCAAGAAGCCAGAGCCTTGTTCAAAACGCTGGAATGGACTTTTGGCATGATAGAGCGGCGTTTCAGCGCCGGGGCATTGTCATGAGAAGCCTCGGCTCTCTACAGCCCAATTTAGATAAGAGCGTTCGCCTCCGGGCTTGGTGCGGCTGCCGCCGCACAATCAGGCAATCGCCTGTAAGCCCTTGTTGCGGACAACCGTCAACAAGCGGAGCGCCGGGCCGCTCGGCCTCTTAACACCACGCTCCCAATCCGAAACCAGCCCCTTGCTGACGTTGAGATAGCGGGCAAAAACGGGCTGCGAAATGCTTTCGCGCTCACGGATAGTCCGAATTTCTTCCGGGGTCAGGGGCTCCACGGTTGTCAAGCAGCCTTCATCAAATTCGCGCATCGTCTTTTTGTCGATCGCTCCGGACTCGTAGAAACCTTCCATCATTTCGTGGACGGCTGCCAATGCCTCACTTTTGTAGGTCTTACTCATCGCATTTCACCTCTAACATACGCCCCGCAGCGATTTCCGCGTCCATCTGCTCATTTGTAAATCCTAGAACCAGCTTCGCGGCCTTTTTCAGATAAGCCTCATCGGCATCATCAAGATTGGCCATGTCGCTCTTGGCAAAGCCAAAGGCAAAAACAGCCCTCTGCTGCGTTCGGAAGAAAACCAACGTCCGGAATCCACCGGACTTTCCCGCACCAGACCGGGCAAGCCTCTGCTTGATGAGACCAGATCCCAGATCGGCATCGATCTGACCGCGTTCGGCGCGCGCAACAGCCTCACAAAGCATGGCGTCGGAGATTTTCTCCTTTCGAGCAAATTTCTGAAACCAGCCGTTTTTGAAAACTCTCACGCCGGTTCCTTACCCACAAATATATAACGCTGAGCGTTACCCTTCAAGAGCTTCATTCCGCCCCTCTTTTGAGAGCTTCAACTGCTCGCTCAATGGTTTCTGCCAGAGTGATCTCGTGCTGATCCGCATAATTGTAAATCGCTTCGATAGTTTCTGCGCGAAGGCGAGTCGCGAATTGCTCTGTACGTCCCGTTTTCCGACGCGTTCTGCGCATGGTCCGAATGGAAGGGGCAGCTTCAAAGCTGGCAGCCTTGGGTGTTTCTCTAAACCCCGCGGCTCTGGTCGCGGCCTTAACGGCATTATTATCAACTGGCGGCGCTGGCGTATTGTCCAGATCCCCGAAATCGAGGGTCGCGCGCTTCTTATCGTCAGTGCTCATGCTCCCTCTCCTCTCAAAGCGTTGATAACAGCCTGGGCAAAATCACGGCTATTTTCCTTGGCACTCTGCAATCCCGAAACGTCGGACGCTTCCAGATCGTGAAGTATTCCACCGAGAGAAAACAGTGCACGGTAAGCGGCGCGGTCGACCAGAGTTGCAGGCAAGACCGGTATTGCCGCGTCGGAAAACTGTCGATCGATGTCGCGAGCGGTCCGCTCGCGAATAGCTGGCGGGACGCGTGTAAAGAACACCCTGTAAGGAATATCGCGGTTGGCGACCTTCCGCATCTGGTGAACCAGCTTTACGGACTTAGCGGCTTCCGATGCATCGAGCACAGAGCTTTGGAGCGGGATTAAAACGAGATCCGAGCGGGCAATCGCAAAACCAATTCGGTCGGTCGCCGTGCCTTCCAGGTCGACGATGACAAAATCAGCATTCGCCCGGGCCTCCTCGATCGTATCGATGATGGTCTCAGCGGAATCATCGATCATAAGCTGCACGGAGTCCGGCGCGCCCTTCAGGCGTGCCCAGGCTTCAAGCGGGCGGTTGGGGTCGGCGTCGATCAGAACCACCTTGCGGCCGGCCGCAGCGAACTCGCCGGCAAGCACGACGGCAGACGTTGTTTTGCCGACCCCGCCTTTGCTCGACACGAATGAAATAACGGGCATAACGCATCTCCAAAGCTGCTAATTAGCTGAAAGCTAGCAGCTTTGTATTTATAAACAATTTACATGCAGCTTACTATAAGACAATAAACAGCTAGAAGCTTACAAGCTGCTAAATTATTTTTGCACCAAATTTTTCCTCCTCTCCTTTTCAAAAGCCATAGGACATTGGCCGCAGGTGCGAAGCTGCGTTGTTTGATGCTACAGGTGCCGAGCCGGCCCGCGCTTATTGCGGGCCGGAACCGTCGCAGGACCTCGCAAGAGGTCCGAACGGCGACGTCCGCTTATTCTTTTCTATTATTTATAGAACTAGATAGGGATTCAGTCTGTCTGACGGACTCACGTAGATTGATTGCCTTTCCAAGGCGAGCAAGCGCCTGGCCCAACGGATTATCACCAACATCGAACAGAGTTCGGGCTTCAATATCGAGCGACACCCTATGCGCTTCGATGTCAGCTGCGCGTTCTGCTTCGGCTTGAACATGATCGTCTGGAAGCGGAGGGGCCATGCCCCAACGTCCAAGGAGCTGCCGCGCCCGATCGGGCAAAGACATACGATAGGCGTTGCTGGTCTGCTTGACCTGTGGCCCGCGTCCCTCGTTGCCTGTCGGCTGATAGCGCCGCAGCCAGTCAAGGAATCCATGGGCGCGCAGGTTCTTCAGTGCCCGCACGATCGCGTCACGCGAGCGCCTGAGCTTCAGCATGAGGGTATCGATCGCCGGCTCCAGCCGACCGGTGCGGAAATCAACTAGATTGGCGAACAGCTCCAGCAGTTCGATCGCAACGCCCCCCAAGGGGCCATTGCGAGCACCAGGTTGCCGGCCTGCCAGTTCATAGCGTCGTGCCGCCAGCACGATCGCGCGCACGTCCTGTCGGTTCGTGCGCCGCCAGAATACGCCTTCGCATCGTCCGCGCGCACGGCTCTGCCGCCGAACGGGTGTACGTTCCCGCTCGGCCGCTGCCCCTGCGAGCACCGCCCCAATCTGTTCAAACATGGTCCTTTCCGCCTCCTTTTTCAGGCGGGCACGACTGTGGACAGCGGACAAAGATTCATCGTTCCGACAAGAGACACCTCTTGCAGGTTCTTGAACACTCGACTATCTTGGGACTTAGATTAGCAGGCCCAAAAGCCGATGTCGTAACTGACCGAAAACCCCTAGCCGTTACCAGCGGCGAGGGGTTTTTTCGTTATGCCCTCATTTCATTTTCGACAAACGCCTTTAAAGCTAATTCAAACACCTGCGCCCGCGACGCCAGCCCGCGTTCTGCCTTGATCTTATCAAGACAGTCCACCAGATCGGTGGGAAGATCAGTACTGACATAGATCCGCCCCGCCTCGCGCAAACGCTGGCGATGGGCTGCCACTTTTTCTCTGACTGGTTTTGCTGCGCTCATCGTTACAGGAAACTCCGATTCGCACTGATTCTGCAAGGTGCAAATCTGCAGTAGCGGCCTTTAGCAGCCGTTCACTCAAAAAGGGAAGGGTGGGGGAGAGCTTGAGAGGCGGGGCGCGGGCGCCTCTCAACTGGTTTGGGCCGGGTCGATCCCGGCTTTAACCAGCTCGCACGACCAATAATTTGCTTATAAACAGATTATAATCTGCTATCTCTTTGCATGCAGAAGCCCGACGCAAGCGCCGGGCTATATTCGTTTGTGAGAACAGCGGGCTAGTTCCGGCCTATGACTACTCAGCAGCCATAGCCTGCTGGTCGTGGTTCCGCTGTTCATCATCAACGGTCGAGCGCAACGGGCCGGGTAGCCACGCTTTTCCGGCAAGGGCTTTTTCCGCCAGCGCCACGGCCTCGGCTTTCGGGGCCTTGGCCGCCGCCTTGATCGCGGCTTTCCCGCAATCGGCCTCCTCCATCACCTCGGCAATCTGCGCCTTGGAGGGGTCAGAACAAGAGCTGCTCGAAATCGTACGCTAAGCTTGAACGGAGCGGGAACGCTTGATTGACCGCATTTCAAAAAGGGCATCTATGACCGGACATTCTGGAACCTGATCGCCGGTGCATTGCGCCGCCATATTCGACATGGCCCGCTCCAGACGCCGCAGATCGGCGATTTTCTGACGGATATCTTTCAAATGTTCGATGGTGAGCGCATGGACCTCCCGGCAGGTGTAGGTATGCCCATCGACCAGGCGAAGCAGGCCGCGCAACTCGTCCAGGCTGAAGCCGAGTTCACGGCCGCGCCGCACGAAATGCAGCCGCCTTGCGTGTTCAGTTGTGTAGATACGATAACCCGCTGCGCTGCGGGCGGGCTTCGGCATGACGCCGATTTTCTCGTAATAGCGGATCGTCTCTATGTTGACGCCGCTGCGCTCGGACAGCACGCCGATCGAAAATTCATCATTCTGTGTCATCACATAGCTCGCACAAATCCGTGAAAATTTCTCGCTTGACCCTGTAGTCGCTACAGGCACTAGGGTCACGATAGATCAATTGCGGGAGCATGTGAACGATGATGCAGGATGAAACACGGACGCTGGCAAATACAGTCACAGAGCCAGCCGAAAAGGGTTTTGATCGGGCAGCATTGCTGTCGGTCGGCGGCATCGTTGCGGCACTGGGCGCAGCAACCTGTTGCGTGCTGCCCTTTGCCTTGTTCTTCGCTGGCATCAGCGGCGCGTGGATCGGCAATTTGACCGCGTTCGAACCCTACCAGCCTGTGTTTATCACGATCGCGCTCGCCTGCCTCGGCTACGGTTTCTATCTCGTCTATCGCAGGCCGAAGGCGGCTGAATGCGCCGAGGGTTCCTACTGCGCGCGTCCATCATCCCATCGGAACGCCAAGATCGGCCTTTGGGTCGCAACTGTCTTGATCATTATCGCCGTGGGCTTTCCCTACGCCGCCCGCCTTGTCCTCGATGCTTAATCCCAAGGAGAATCTCATGAAAATCCTGCCCCTCATTGCCCTTACTGCGTCCCTGCTGACGGGTGGTCACGCTTTTGCCGCCGAGCAGACCGTAACCTTGAATGTTGCCAATGCCACCTGCGAACTCTGCGGCCCGATTGTGAAGCGGGCGCTCAGCAACGTTCCAGGCGTGCTCGATGTTGATGTATCGGAGGCGACCGGCGCGGCGATCGCGAAGGTGCGCTTTGACGACAGCCAGACGAATGTCGCCGCGCTGATCACCGCAACCACCAATGCTGGCTATCCGTCCGGCGTTTCGCAGTAAGGAGGTTCAGCATGACAGATGGAAAGTTCATCGGCCTTGGCGAAGTCGGGTTTCTCGCCGTCATCTGTTGCGCCGCGCCATTTCTTTTGGTCGCCGCTGGCTCTTTTGGCTTTTCCGCATGGTTCGCAGCGGCCGGCTATGTGCTGATCCCGATCGCTCTCGCCGCGATTGGGGCGTCCGCACTTTATCTTTACCGGCGTCGGCGTTCCGCCTCATCAGCGGATGCCAATT
>Ga0180219_1000492_pt1 | contig 31825 bp, 33 predicted proteins | sample eDN3rd30CBELigMG_FD_151338 | JGI IMG/M metagenome (GOLD analysis project Ga0180219, IMG submission 151338) | Enriched Miracle-Growth compost microbial communities from Emeryville, California, USA - eDNA 3rd pass 30_C BE-Lig MG (version 2)... ... | reverse complement strand
GGCCTGTTTGAGTAATCGTTGGCACGTTCAAGACGATGTGCCTGGCGATGGGCCCCTGGCGCTGCTTGATGCCAGCGATCTGGAGTTTGCCTCGGCGCTTATCTACTCGAACTCGGACAGCAGCTACCGTATCGAAGACATTGAAGGGCGGACAATTTTGACAGGCCGGTCCCTGGTGGAACTTGCAGAAGAGGCCGAAAGCATATTTGAGCCGATCAACCGCGCACGCCCGCGCATGCATTAAGGGAAATCCCATGCCCACCGTTACCCCAGTCTCCATGGAAGGCTACCAAGTCACGCACGCGGGTGAACATGCCGCCTTTCTCATCGAGCATGGACAGCATGCAACGGACGAAGGATCAGGTTGGCTGAAGCTTCATGTGCTCTCGAGCTATGGCAGCTTCAGCTACGATTGGCGCAACGTTGGACCAACGCCATATCAGTCTTTCTTGGCCGGCCTTGACCAAGACTACCTGATGCGAAAGCTCATGGGCCCCGATGCCTTTATGGTCGATAAGGAGGCATCCCTGGCGGCGATCGACAGTTACTTTGATTCCGAAGACGCCAAAGAGCATTGGACCCGTTCCCAGGTTTCGGACCTGAAACGAGCGCTACATGAGGTAAGGTACATGGGCCCGATGGCATCAGCTCATGAGCTTGTCCGCGCGATCGAGTCATGCCTGGTCGAAGAATTCGATTCGGAAGATGGTGTCACGTTATCGGAGACGCTCTTCAGCCTGGTCGCCAACAAATATTCTCATGCCGCCGACGGCATTTGGCAGAACCTGTGGCCAGCGTTCATCGATCGTCTGAAAGCTGACGCTGAGATCGAAGCCCCTTCGCGGGTGCGGCCACGCATGTGCGCGTAGTTGCCTTTAGCGGCGCCCTTGGATGATGACTTGATTTGCCAGATATTCACGGCCTTTATTGCCCGGTCATATTTAAGGGCTGTCTTTTATACTTTGAGTACATCATTTCAAAGTATATAGACAAGCATGTCAGTGCAGATCGCGTCAGCCCCTTACGCAGACGAGCTCGATGAACAACCCGGCGAGTGTTTCGTTCAATACAAGCGACCGCCTACCGCGCCTCAAGGTGCCCCTGCGGGCGCTGATGAACCCAGCGCCAGTGACGTCGTTGCCCATAAGCTGCTGGGGGTAATCGCCACGTTGTCGCCAGAAACTGCGCTTAATGGGCGTGAGATCGGTGTTGCGGCAGGATTGGACGGTCGCGAGGCCCAGAAGGTGCTGCCATTTCTGGCGAAAAGAGGTCGTGTAAGCCGTGAAAAGCGACGCGAACCCAGCCGCGGCAATTACTACTACTACTGGATGACGGCAAAGCAGCGTCAGCACTTTCATGATCTCGTTGTGCGCAAGCACCGCAATGATCGTTCTTGGCTTATGGAGAAGGTGAAAACGCTGCGCTCTGAAGTGGGGCGCCTCGAAGGAGAACTTGCCGCTATGCGCCACGCTCATCAGACCCTGCTCAATCGCTGCGCACCAGGCACGAAGACCCGTCTCGATGCCGTCACGCTTGCCGAGCGCATTGTCTTCATCAAACTGTTGCGCCAGCGGCCTTCGCTCGAACCGTTGGCCATGCTCAAGGCCGTGCAAGACGATTATGAACACGCGCTCAGGGAGGTTCGCGCTGAGACTGATCTGGATTGTTTGGCTTTATAAGTACGAGGCTGATAGCATAGAACAGCTTAATCAAACTTCATTCACCATGTCCGATCTCGCCCCATACACGCACTTTCTTTCGCCAAGCGGCTTAAGGACCATGCAAGCCGTTACCCAGAAGGATTCGCCGCGGCTGACCGAAGCGGTTGCAGAGGCGACCAAGGAACCGTGCACAGCCAAAAGGCTTGTTGTGCAGGCACAGAAGGAAGTGGAGCGACCCACTCCGCATTCGAATCAGACTGAGCGGATCATGCTTGCAATGCTTCGTTCAAGCACGCCCCTGGATTTGCCATCAATGGCAGGGCTGACCGGTATCGGGCGTAATGAACTTTCCTGGCGTCTGCTGAGCTTGGTACAGCATGCCCGGATTTCGCGCCGCAAGGAAACGCTGAGCAAGAAGGGCGAGCGCTTTATCTACTTTCTTACGACTCAGCAGCGAGATTCCGCCATGAAAGTTTGGGGGGAGTTTCTTGACGCCCCCATGCCGGCTGCCCACCTGTTCATCCTACAGGCCTTGTATCGGGCCAGTAGCGACTTGGACATAGGGGCAATTGCTACGGAGACCAAGCTGTCGACTTACGAGCTGTCCTGGCGGCTGGCTCGCATGGTGCGCCAAGATCTCATTTCCCGGCGCAAATGCGCCAAGAGCAGCGAAACATACCGATATTTCCTGCGAGAGGAGCAACGTGAGCACCTGGAATCGTGGTGTGAGACCCTTACCCCTCGGCATGGCGCTGTCGCGCCAGGCGCCCTCGATCCGGCTTACGCCGGCGGCAGCCAGGAAGACCACGCGCAGAGCATGAAAGCCTGCGAGGCTGAACTAGAGCAGGTCAGGAAGCGCAAGGATCTCCTGCAGCGCCAGATGAGCGAACTGCGGGCTCGAGTGGCCCAAGATGAGGCGGAGATCCGGGCGATGGAGACCCAGTTGGCCGAGGACCGCGCGCGCGCCGCGGCGATGACTGTGCAAAAGGAGGGGCTCATTGCGAGCAACTCGCATGCACTGGCTCGCGCTCAAGCAAATCCGGTAGTGCTGGCTGAGCGTCTGGCATTTATTCAGCGGCTGCGCTCGCGCCCGGCGCTGGAGCCTCTAGCAGGCCTTCGCGAGATAGAGGTCGACTACCGGCAGGCGCTCGCCATCGCTCGAGGCACGTAAAGGCGGAGGCGAGGCTGATGTGGTTTGGTTCCAGCAGCAGCGCCTCTCGACGCAAAAAGACCCGGTCAAACAGCCTGTCAGGCAGAAAGATAACCGCTTCGAGACGACGTAAGCCACAGGGGCCAGGCATCCTGAAGCGCTTTCTGTGCGCCGTCGGCAGGGTTCCAGGGGCAATTAAACGGGGCATCATCCAGTTTTTCGTGGCCGTATCGCTCCTGACGGCGACCTTTCCGACTTCGATGGGCCAGATGACCGACTGGGTTAGAAGCCAGCTCAAGGGGTACATCGACCCTGACCAATTTCAGTCGCTCCTGGATGTTCCCTTGGTGGGTGAGTTGCTGCAAAGGGGGCCGGCCGCAGCCGCCGGCATCGCTGGAGCAGCGCACCTGAGGCATTCAATCAAGCCAGCAGCGTCCAGCCAGAAGCAGGCCAGCATGATTTCCACAGTCAAGAATCCACTCCGATAGGAAACCACCATGGCAAAAGGGCACATTCGCACCGTGAATCTGAGGGGCTCGGGCATCTCGGCAGAAGAGGGCGAGACGATCATCCGTGCCGATCGGTCCAATCCCGTGCTCGGAAATCCTTTTCACATGGCCAATCGGTCTATGCAGGAGCGTGAGCGGGTCATTGCCCTGTCCAACGCTCGCGTCGAGAAAGACCTGGCAAGAGGCGGGCCCATTTCAAAGGTGCTTTCAGGGTTGGCCGCGCGGGTAGCGGATGGCGAACAGATCGCCTTGCAGTGCTGGTGCGCCCCCTTGCCTTGCCATTGCGACAAGTATGTCGAGGTGGTTCAGCGCATGGCCGATGAGTTGATTAACAACCCGGCTGTGCATCAGCAGGTGGAAGCGAAAGACCTAAACCGCCCCGTATTCCGCTTCCACTAAGCGGCAGAACTCCCCTACGCTACGCACGCCACCGCGCACCTGCGGGTCCAATGCATTGGCGCGAAAGCTCAGCACGTCCTGGATGAAGGCTGTGTACACCACGGTCTGACGTAGGAGTGCCTCGCACAAATCTTCATCGTAGAGCCGCGCCCTTTGCAGGAGCTGGGCACAGTGCCTTAGTCGTTCGAGAAACCTGGCGTAGGTGCCGGGCGGCTCGGAGCTCGAGTCGGATTGGGTGATTGGCCGGTTCTTTCCGTGCCAGCGGGCTTTGGAAGATAGAGTTGATATGGACATGGCTACTTCTCACAAATGCATCCCAACATAGCTTAAATGATAGAATTATGCCTATAGAAACAAAATATCAAAGTAGCATTTGTAGCTGCGCTTAAAGGCAGGAATATCCATGATCACCAACCCCAAACCCAACCTCGAAACGCTTCTCTGGGTCGGCCACATGCTCAGAGAGATGTGGCGACTGCGAAACCAGCACCTGGACTTCACCAAGGGCAAGGCTTCGCTCTTGCCGCCACATCTGCTGGCCACCTTCGCTGGGGTGCGAGATCGCCTGAACATGCTTCGCGACCAGGGTGAGGCGCTTGGCGGCTGGAAGCCGTTTCTGCAAAAGCAACGCGAGCATCTCGAGCAGCATTACGGTCAGCTTACTGACTGGGTTGCGCCGGAGTGCGTGGATTTTCCGGATCGGAGCTGGCAGGTGCTGTTTGACAAGGTGCTCGAGGGTGTGGAAAAGACAAGCGAGCTGGCCTGCGAACCGGCTCTTACTGAAGCCGAGGTGGTCGCGATCGACTGGGAAATCTCGGCGCGGGCCTTGCACAATATCCACTTCGCCGCGCGCGCGGCAGATGGCTTGAAAAACGTGCAGGATGTCGATGGAATCATGGCGGACGCACGCGTGAAGCGAGCCATGGTGAAAAACTCCAACATCCTGGAGATGCAGATCCTTTCGGCAGAAGGCAGAATCCTGGGCGGCGGCTGTACCGTGGATGCTGCCATCGAGCAGGCGCGCCGGGCGGAACTGGCTTCAAAGCCCTACAAGGAACTGACGTTCCAGCAGTTCGTCGACATCACGACCGTCATCGAAGTGCAGGATGGTCGAGGCAAGACCGGTACCGCCACCAAGGGCAAGGTGCGGTTGCTCTTTCCGGACATCACCAGCATGGCCACTATGCGTGCCTTCTGCGGCCAGTGGTATGACGCACTTACCAGACAGGGTAAGGAGCTCCAGCCACGTGATCGCAAGCAATGGATCGAGGACGGCCTCAAAGAGCTTATGAGCCAGCCACTTCAGACGAGCATGAAGAGCATGGCTATCGATGGGGTGGGGCATCTGTTGATGCACTACTCGAATTTCCCGATCAGCCGAATGCAGATGCTTGAAAGTATTTATGCCAGCCTCAACGCGCCTGAAGAGACCGAATCTGGCCCAAAGGCCAGCGCCCCCCAGCGCATGAAGGCGGCATAAGGGCGCTTCCCGATAAAAAAACAGGCACCGCAAGGTGCCTGTTTTACATTCCGTGGCGCGCCAACTCAGGCTGTGACCGCGGCTTCGTGTTCGAGGATGAGGCGCGTCCAGTTCTCCAGCGGGTCGCCGGTGTTCAGAAGCTCTTGAGCGGTGAGCAGACCCAGGGACTCCAGTTCTGATTCACGCGTACCCACGGTGGCGACAGGCTCGGGCAGTTGCTTGAAGATCACCAGGCCCATATGCACGCGGCCCACTTCATTGGAATTATCCAAAATCAGAGCCTGGGCGTCTTCCAGGCTAACAGTCAGAGGCAACTGCACGATGCCGCCGGTGGCGCCAAAGAAGTCCACCTCTTCTTTGATCTCGCGCTCGGCCGCATTTGCGATCGTCAGCCCCAGGAGAACTACCGAATTCTCCTGCCGCACGTCGCCAAGATCGATGTGGCCACCAAATCCGATGCTCGCGTTGCCCATGAGTTTGGATTCACCCACGCCCTTGCCGCGGCGATAGGCCGCAAAACGGCGCTCCTGCCCCGGGGTATCCTTGACGAAGACCACATAGGGGAGGATTTGTCGGAAGGCGGGCTCATTCTCGAGTTGCGCTCGCTGGCGGATCACCAGATGTCCCTGGGCTTGTTCTGCCCAATGGACGGGGTCAAAGCCCGCGTTGTACTGATGCGGGTATGCGGCCAGGGCAGCAGCGTCCATGGCCAGGATAAACTGGGGGTGTTTGACAGACATGAGAATCCTTAGTTGATAGCGTAAATATGCTATCAAAGTCGCTTGATTAAACTCAAGCTACTTTCTGGCGCTGGTGGTAGGCGAAGCCTGCGGCGCGGTCGGCCTCGGCGTTCAGGTGCGCGACGATGTCGTCCAGTGAGGTGTTCCCGGCAACCTCTTCGAAGAGGTCGGGGTGCTCGCGAAAAATCTCTTCACGAAAGCGTGCCTGGACAATCCGCGCGCTCAGAGCGCCAATGGCGGCAAGCGCCTGGCAATCAAAACCGCTTGGCGCGATATCTGGCGTCACCATTGGGCGTACTGGCGTGAAGCTCATGCCAAAAAGCGTTCTCACGGCTTCGGAGAATGGATGGGCGCCATTGATAGAGGCGCGTTCCTGGCGCACAAAATCGGCCTGCGATGCCTCGCGCAAAAGTCTCACATACATGCCCCAGGCCTTGGGATTCTGTCCTGAAGCCTCATCAGTCATTTCCTTCAGGCGGGCCTGTTTGGACGCCGGGGTCGGGTAATAGGGGTCACAGTTGACGGCGCTTGCCAGGGTTATTGCCGCCAGCCGGCACATGGGGGTAAAGCCGGCCTGGCCGCTCAAAGAGCGCGCCAGGAGCCTCGCGCTTTTATGGGCGATGTCACTCAGGGTGCGCGACTGGGCCCACTCGGAAAATGAGCAGGCGAGTTCCGACTGGCTTTTAACCAACGTTCGCAGAACGGGCGCGGGATGCATGGCGGGGGAGACAGCGGGCATGGCGACTACTGGGTATCGCTACAAGGGAGGGAGAGCGCTGGGGCTCGTTCTGTGCGTGCGACACATCGAATAATTTATAAAGACTGATATTATACGCACAGAATAGTAAGACCACACCCCAAGGATTATTCATGCCTGACACCATAGTTCAGCTCGAAACCCCCAACACAAAGGGGCGAGACATCATCGCCGGTGACATCCACGGTTGTGTTGACCTGCTGATGCAGGAGTTGGAGCGCGCGAATTTCGATCCTTCGGTGGACCGGCTTTACTGCTTGGGCGATTTGGTTGATCGTGGCCCCAAGTCATTGCAGACGCTGTGCCTGTTGAAGCATCCCTGGTTCAAGTCGCTTCGCAGCAATCACGAGAACATGCTGCTTGCAACCTTTGGCATGCTCGAGTCGCACTATTACGACGCGCACACGTTCATCATCAATGGCGGCCATTGGGTCCTTGATCTGCCGGCAGAAGAAAGGGAAGTGCTGCTCGAACTGCTGCCGCTGGTGCGAGCTTTGCCCTACGTGCGCTCTTTTGTCGATGAGGGCGGCTCGATCATGTGTAACCTGGTGCACGCAGAGCTGATGCGTGATGCAGGGCCCTACGATGACCTTGTAGACGGCCAAGACATGCCCTTCTACACGGACCAAGACCTGCTGGAGATGTCCAAAGGGAACCTGCAGCAGTTTCTCGGCGAAGATGACCTTGCCTATGACCGGTTCACCTCGAGCCTGACGTGGGGCCGGCGCACCGTACGAGAGTGGAAGCGCGGTATGGCCACCCGGCTTTATAACGGCAATGGCCTGCATGTGGTGCAAACCGCAGGCGGCGTTGATGACCTATTGGTCGGCTCCACACCTTACGCGCCTGGTCTGTCGCCCACCTTTGTTGGGCACACTCCGGTGGCTCGCCTTGGATTTCACCATTCCCACTACTTCATGGACCGCGGGGCCTACCAGAGCCTGAACCCCAACAGCAGCAGTTCGCGCTTGACGCTCATTGACCGCGAGCAGACGCTCCAATGGCTGCAAAAACGCTACCCTCGCGAGAAATACTTGGATGAGGCTCCGGCACCTTCTGATCAGAACAGTGCCGCCCTGACCAGGGTGAGCAAGGCCGTGCATGGTGTGCGAGGATGAGTGTCGTGCTCCAGGACATGAATTTGGTCGCCAGTGGGCAGAACCCCAACCTCACGGAGCTGGGACACGCGCTGTATGCGTTCCTGCACGATGAAAGGCGCCTCGAGCGGATTCAGCCCATGGGTTGGCTCGATGGTGGCTGCCTGGTGCTTGCCCGAACCGTGCTTGAGTGGGCCAGAATCTCCGGAGAAGACCATGCCAGGCCGATTGCCTGGTGCACTCCAGACTGGTCTTGCCCTGTCTGGAAGGCCGCGCGTGGCAAAGGAGAAGTGATTGGGGAAGATTTCGAGCTTGATGGGGCGCTGGCCAGGCGCTACGGCATCACTGACGAGGAGGTCCTCGTACAGCACTTTGCCGTTGAACTGACAGATTTCAGAGGGCGTCGCCTCATCATTGATGGCGACGGGCTCTCTTCGGTCAATGACTTCAGATTCAAAATGGATTACGAGGCAAGTGCGACGATCGATAGGTGCGGGCCCCAAGGGGCTGCATTTGGCTTTTTCCACCCGGATGCCAAAAGCCTGATTCTCGCGGACCTGGCCGGTCAAGGGCGCTCGGAGATCACCGCTCGAGGTTATGAGGATGTTATCGAAGCGCTGGCGGTGCAGCTTCGGGCCGAATTTGGGGATCTGAGAGGGGAAAGAATCCTGGCCGAAGTGTTTGAACCCCAGCCAGGTCGGGACTTAAGCCGCCTTCGCGCGCGGACGACTTGCTGAGACAGGCGGCTGCTCGATGTCGCTGGCGATCTGATCAAAAAGTTCCGGGCAGAGCACTTCGAAGGACTGAAGCACTGTGCTCAGATCGGTGGTTTTGGGCAGTAGATCGCGTTCAACCTGCACAGTCAGCTCACACGACTCGCCCTCAATCGCGCCCGCCATGGGGCGCAAGTAGAGCTGGTAACGGCAGGAGGTGAGAAGGCTCACTTCGAGCTCTTCTTTCAGCAGGTCCGGCTCTTTGACGCCGGTGGCGCACACAACCCCGTCTACGCGCAGGTCGAACTCGTAACAGTGACCCCCTTCGATGAAGTCGACGGGTCGGCTGGTAAAGGTCACCGTAGCTGATTCCAGCCCAGGACAGTCCTCAAAGACCTGGGCGAACTGTTCGACCATTGCGGCCGCGCTCAGGAGCCTACTGGATGGGGCAAGTTGGGTCGTCATGGAGAGTCCCATCAGTAGCGATTGCGAGTGGAGTATCGGTTGCTGCTCGCGCCATAGCGCCGCCCCACGGACTCCATGATTTCGCCCACGCCGCGGGCTCGGCTAGCGGAATCTCGACGGTTTGCGACGCTTTCACCGCGGCGAACCACGTTCGTGCCGTCACGCAAGGTACGGTCAGCGCCTCGAACCACTTCCACCTCCTCCTTTCCACCGAAGAGATGTGCGGCGCCTTCAGCGATGCTGCTTGCGGCAGATACCCAGTCCATCGCGCCTCGCACCTTCACTGCGTGCCCACCGCCGTAGAACTCCCCGGAGTCCGCCATGCGCTGGACGTATGCCGCATCATTGACAGATTGTTGGACGGTCTGGGCACGGGCAACCACACCTGCCAACGCACGTTCGGCCAGGTGTTGGCGCACGATCGAGCCGACGAGGTTGTCGTATTTGGCTGTCTGGGCGATCCACTCCTGGGCCTGGGCCTGCCAGTTCGAAGGGTTCTCGCAGAAGGCTGCCACACCAAGCATCGGCTCATTGCCAGTACGAGCGGCCCAGTCCTCGATGTCGATGCTGACGTTTGCTGAGGCGTTCATGGTGGCCAGCACCATGGCGTCGCTTACGCCGGCGCCCCTGGGCAGGTGCTTGTGCATGCAGCGCGCGATGGCGCCCATGTGATCAACGGCCGACGGCGAGTAGGAATTCACCTTCTCAATGAGATCCTGCACGCTTTGGACCGTGACGGGGGCGCCCCCGTTGACCTGCAGGACGACTTCAGGCGCAGGCTGTCCAGCGTGTGCCGCGGCAGATAGCGCCATGGCTGGGGCCATGACCTTCAGAGCGGAGATGAACTTTCGGGTGACGCTCGACTTTTCCGCTGGGGTGCGTACGTTGACCGTCAGTCGCTCCTGGGAGGCGACTTTGTGCAGAAAATGGGCTACGCGCTCGCAGGGATTCATGGTTTTTCCTTCAATGAGTCAGGGTCTTGCGTATGAGAGGAGGTCACTGGCCTTTGTGGCGAAAGACCGCGTAGTTGTGAAACATGCCGCCCGGCTGATTCATGAAAAAGACCAGCAGGCCGGTCTCGCTCTTGACCAGCTCTGCAGCTCCCCTGTCAAACGGAGCACCAGGCTCGCCCAACTGGTGAACCGTGTCGTTCTGGCCAGGCACCAGCAGCACATCGTCTTTGAGCTCAACCTCGATTTCCGCTCCCTCTTTGTCGGCAATCGCGGGGGCGAGATGCGCGCTGAGCACCAGGGCCAGAGTGTCGCCTTCGCCCTCGATGTCCTCATCGCGCAAGCAGGGGGAGATCAGGGCATAGGGAAGGGTAGAGACTTGAGAAAGGGCGTGCATGGGCTATCCGTTGTGGTCACATTAGATTGTTAGTTTAAAACCGTATGCATAGAATTCAAAGATCATTTGCTTTTTTCTGGGATTTATCTTGCAGAACCATTTGCAGTTTTTGGGTCATAAAGCCCCCTCAACCTCAGCGCTTGAGCGCGCGGCCATGTAAGGAAAGCATGATGCTGCGCTCACTAATCTCCCACATCTGGCGCCTGATGACCTTCTCGCACGACGGGCGAGGGCTACCGCACTCGTCCCTGGCGGTGTTGCTCACTTACGCCATTCCCTTCCAGGTCGTTATCGACCCGACCTGGAAAGGGCCTGATTTGTATTGGTTGTTTTTCGTCATAGTGGGAGCGGTAGCGCTGCCTCTGCGGCGGCCGTATGGGGCGGCTGTGGCCCTTTGCTACATCGGCTCGATGACGGCTGCCCTATTTGGGCACTATGTCCTGCAATCCTGGGAGGCGGCGGTGCTCGCTAAGGCCTGGGGTGTATTGGCTGCCACCTGGTTCCTGTACGGGCGCCTGGCGGCAAAGCAGAACAAGGGGCGCTAAGGCCAAATAATTGCCCAAAACTCTCGGCCGTTAGGGTGAAGTGCCAAAATATTCGAGTGTTATACCGGGTGTGATTGCCTAAATCTCTGAATTCCCCCGGGAATTTAAAACCCGACCCTATAGGTGGGACAGGCTGCTTGCCGCAGTCTGTCCCGAAACCCGCCCGGAAACAGAGCGGGTATCCATGGATGGAACCTATGAGAATTGCCCCAAAGCGCCTGCGACGCATCTGCAAGACGGTGATGCGGCTCGAACACTGTGCCTTCTTCATTGTCGCAACCCTGCTAAGCGACGTCGACGTAATCATCGTGGTGCTTTAGCGGATGGCCAAGCCTCCTCATTGCGCCTACCTTATCCCCGGGCCCTGCCTCGGGGCGTCTGCGCCGGGTGTCCCGTAACCTGTGGCCGGCACCAAGCTGGGGCAACTGTTCTCCACATGGGGCGCTGAACGGGGGAATTACGGTCGTTTCTCCCGGTTGTCCTGCGCTTCGGTTTGCCCCTGCCCGCGCGAAGATATATGCCTCGATATCCATCATCTGCAAGAGGTTTTCGCGTGCTACTGGGGCTTGGTTATTTGATTGCGTTTGCGTGCGTCTTCGGGGCGTATGTCGGTATGGGTGGACACCTGGGGGCGCTATACCAGCCGCTGGAGCTCGTGCTGATCGGGGGAGCGGCCGTTGGTGCCTTCGTGGCCGGGAATAACAAGCGCTCCCTCAAGCTCATTGGCGCGGAGCTGCCCAAGGTGCTGCGCCGCATGCCGTACGACAAGGAACTGTACCTTGACGTCATGGCATGCCTGTATTCGCTGCTGAACAAGGCCAAGCGCGAAGGCCCGATGAAGCTGGAAGCGGACATTGAAAACCCATCACAGAGCGCCATCTTCCAAAAGTACCCCAAGGTCATGGCCGACCAGAAGTTGATGGACTTCATCATCGACTATCTGCGCCTGATGATCTCGGGCAACATGAGCCCAGTCGAAATCGAGTCGCTCATCGACGAAGAACTGGAGACAGTTCGCCACGAAACCAAGGTGCCGGTGAAGTCGCTGCGCGCGGTGGGTGATGCATTGCCGGCCTTTGGTATCGTGGCTGCGGTGCTGGGCGTGATCAAGGCGCTGGCTGCCGTGGACCAGGAAGCCTTCATCCTTGCGGACCTGATTTCCAAAGCCATGGTTGGCACCTTCCTTGGCATCCTCTTTGCCTATGCGTTGGTATTTCCCATGGCCGAGACGATGGAGCGTCGCGCAAGCGAATCCATCAAGGCACTCGAGTGCATCAAGGTCACGCTCTTGGCCTACATGAACGGCTATCCGCCCCCCATTGCCGTGGAATTCGGCCGCAAGGTACTCTTCTCGGTGGTTCGCCCCTCGTTTACTGAGTTGGAATCTCAAGTTCGAGCCACCAAGGCAGGTTAAGGGTAGACGCAGATGGCAGCAAATCACGAGCCTCGCGTCGTCATCCGGCGCGGCAAGCATCATGAAGAAGAGCACCACGGGGGCAGCTGGAAAATCGCCTACGCCGACTTCATGACGGCGATGATGGCTTTTTTTCTGGTGATGTGGATTTTGTCCCTGGTGCCGAAGTCGGAATTGAGTGGGGTGGCGCAGTATTTCCGTCAGCCCCTCATCTCGGCTATCAAAGGCGACCCGCACGCCGACACCCACCGCAACATCATCCCAGGCGGCAGCCCCACGCCTATCCCCAATCGGGCCGCACAGCCCGACGATCCCAAGCCTTTGCCCAACCTGGAGCCCCGTTCCGAGGCAGAGATTCGCGAAACAGCTCGCCTGGAGGACCTGCGCCGACGCCTGGAGACCCTGATTGCGACCAACCCGCGCCTGCAAGAGTACCGCCCGCAGCTGGTGCTGGATATGACGCCGGAGGGCCTGCGCATTCAGATCGTGGATGGCCAGAATCGGCCCATGTTTGCCACCGGCAGCGCCCAGATGAACCCCGCCATGGAAGTGATTCTGCGCGAGCTTTCTCCCACTCTGAATCAAATGCCCAACGGGCTGTCGATTGCTGGCCACACGGATGCTACCCAGTATGCCTCGGGCGAGCGGGCCTACAGCAACTGGGAGCTATCGGCCGACCGCGCCAACGCCGCGCGTAAGACACTGGTGTCTGGCGGCATCGCCGAGAACAAGGTCAAGCGGGTGATGGGGCTGAGCGCCACGATGAATGCTTCGGCAGATCCATACGCGCCGGCAAATCGTCGCATCAGCATCGTGGTGCTGAACAAGCACACGGAAGACCAGCTGCGCCAGACCTACGGAGCCCGCCCTGTGACGGGGCAGGAACTGAAAAAGCACGCCTCAACGCAACAAGACCCTGCCACCGGCAATGAAGTGGTAGCCGCAGCGGCAGTGTACGAGACCGCCCGATGAGCATCGACCTTTCCGAGTTCCAAGGGGCCTTCTTTGACGAAGCCGATGAGTTGCTTCACGACATGGAGCAGCATTTGCTCGGGCTGGATATCGACAATCCAGACCCCGAGGCCCTGAACGCCATCTTTCGCGCTGCGCATTCGATCAAAGGGGGCGCGGCGACGTTTGGCACGTTTCAGCTATTGGTGCAAACCACTCACCGGCTCGAGAATGTTCTGGACGAAGTGCGCAACAACCGACTGCAGGTAACCCAGCAGGCAGTCGATGTCTTTCTGAGAGGAAAGGACATCCTTGCCGATCAGCTCACGGCATATCGCGCAGGGTCCAGCCCCGATGCCGAACCGGCAACGGAGTTTCTCTCCCACCTGGATGACATGCTTGGGGAGACCGGGCCGCAATCCAGCCCTGCAGCCGCCCAACCCGCCCAGGAACCCGCGCCAGCCGCGGGTTCTGAGTCAGGGGAAAAAGGCGCCAAGCGCCGCCTTGCCGTGACTTTTGTGGGCATCTCCGATGCAGACCACAAGGTGCTGCTCGATGAATTGTCCATGATGGGCGAGATCACAGATGTGCCAGGAGAGTCGGGCACATTTGCTCATGAATTGCTCACGGACGTGGACGCCGAGACCATCAAGTCCATCTGCGGTTTCGTCATCAACGATGACCAGGTTGTCATTGCGGAGCTAGCGCAGATCGCGCCGGCGGCGACCTCGATCGCAGAGGTCAACGCACAGCCCGCGAGCCAACCCACGCCTGCGGCAGCCGCCCCCAAGCCGACAGAAGCAGCGAAGGCAGGCAAGGGCAAGGCTTCCGCCGCCAAGGACAACAGCACCATTCGAGTGGCCACCCAACGCGTTGATCAGCTAGTCAACCTCGTGGGCGAAGTCGTCATCGACCAGGCCATCCTGATTCAGGCCTGCCAGGAGCTGGACCCAATCAAACACGCGACCTTGCTCCAAGGCATCGAGCACATGTCCAGCGCGCTGCGCACGCTCCAGGAAAACATCATGGGCTTGCGTATGGTGCCCATGGAGTACGCCTTTGGCCGCTACCCCCGAGTCGTGCGCGAGACGGCTGCGAAGCTGAACAAGAAGATCGAGCTACACACTTCAGGAGGCGAGACTGAGCTGGACAAAGGCCTCATCGAAAAGCTCATCGACCCACTCACTCACTTGATCCGCAACAGCCTGGACCATGGGATCGAACTGCCTGAAGTTCGCCAAGCCAAGGGCAAGAATCCGGTGGGACGCATTGAGATCGGCGCATACCACGAAGGTGGTCGCATCGTGGTCAAGGTGTCCGACGACGGCGCCGGCATGAACCGGGAGAAGATCCTGGCCAAGGCCATCGAGCGCGGCATGCCGGTCTCCAGCTCCATGAGCGACAACGAGGTGTTCCTACTCGTTTTTGCGCCGGGTTTTTCCACTGCGGACGTGGTCACTGACGTCTCGGGCCGTGGCGTGGGAATGGACGTGGTGCGCCGCAACATCCAGGAGATTGGCGGGCAGATTCAGATCTCCTCGACCAAGGATGAGGGAACGACATTCCGGATTTCGCTGCCGCTCACGCTGGCCATCATGGATGGCATGTCCATCCAGGCGGGCAAAGAGCGCTTCGTGATGCCGCTGAATCACATTGTCGAGTGCTTGCAGCCGGCTACCGAGCAACTTCACAGCCTGGGGCAGAGCGCCATGGTGCTTCATCTGCGCGGCGAGCACTTGCCAATCTTGAAGCTTGCGACGCTTTTTGACATCGAAAACGCCGCCCAGACTCTCGAGCAGAGCATTCTGATCGTGGTGCAGGTCGGCCAGGAGCGATACGCCCTGGCGGTAGACCAGCTGCTGGGCCAACACCAGGTCGTTGTCAAAAGCCTGGAGACGCATTACGAGCGCGTGGCCGGCGTCTCTGGCGCCACGATCCTGGGCGACGGCAGCGTTGCACTGATTCTGGACCCGGCAACGCTCTTTGACACTTACCAAGCGGGATGCTGACTGCATTATGGAACAACAAACCAACCAAGAATGGCTGATCTTCAAGTGCGGCCAACAGGAGTACGGGATCGAGATCCTGCATGTGCAGGAGCTTCGCGGCTACGAGCCGGAGCTTGTTACCAAGGTCGCCAAGGCAGCGCCCCACGTGCAGGGGCTCATCAACCTGCGTGGCCAGATCATCCCGGTCATTGACTTGCGCATTTTGCTGAGCATCGAGAATATCGAGGTCAGCGAGACGACGGTGATCGTCATCCTGAACCTCAATGAGCGCATGGTGGGGCTGGTGGTCGACAGCGTCTCGGACGTACTCGTCATCGAAGCCGAGAACATTCAGGCCGCCCCCAAAACCCATGACATGGCGCAGGCCCGTTCGCTGCTGGGGCTGGCAACTTTCGAAAGCCGGCTGATTCAGCTTCTGGACATCGCCAACGTGATCGGCGAGGAAACTCCTGAGGTTGAAGCCGAGTAAGCGATCAGGTGGCAGTCATGTCAGGAGCATATCCCTTGTTAGTCGCGCCAGAGGGCGCAACGGACGTCTGCTGCGACAAGGCCGCGCGACTCCTGTACGCGCGCACGGGGATCATTCTGGGTGAACACAAGCAAGGAACGACTCAACGAGTTCTTCACAACCTGAGCGAACGGTACGCGCAAGGCGATGCTGACCAGTTTCTGCGCCAGCTTGAACAAGACCCCGGGCACGCGGCGTGGACTGAGTTCGTGAACGCGTTCACAATCAACCACACCGCGTTTTTTCGCGAGCCGCACCACTTTGTGCGCCTGGAAGAATTCTTTCGCTCGCGTCCAGCAGGGTGCTCGGTCTGGTGTGCAGCCTCTTCTTCTGGCGAAGAGCCTTACAGCATTGCCATGGTTGCCGAAGAGGTCTATGGCCCCCGCGGTAATTGCACCATCCTGGCTTCTGACATCGATACCAAGGTGCTTGAATACGCAAAGCAGGGCATCTACCCTGCCTCTCGCACTGACGGCATCGGCGAGGCGCGCCTGAAGCGCCATTTCCTTCGAGGCGTGGATACCCAGAAGGGCAAAGTGAGAGTGCGTCCGAACGTCCGTTCACGGGTGACCTTTGCCCAGGTCAATCTCAACGATTCAGCCTGGTCGGTCACAGGCCCCTTTGATGCGGTGTTCTGCCGCAACACGATGATCTATTTCGACCGGCGCACTCAGCAGCGCCTGCTCGAGCGTTTTGCCAGAGTCATTCGGCCGGGCGGGCTGCTCTTTGTAGGTCACTCCGAGAACATCACCCAGCTCACGAGTGATTTCGCCCTTCTGGGCCAGACCGTCTATCAGCGCAAGTAGCATCTCATGATCGCTTCAACCCAATTTAGCAGAAAGATCAAGGTCTTAGCCGTTGACGATTCAGCGCTCATGCGAGCTCTGATGACCCATATCGTCAATCAGAATAGCGACATGGAAATGGTCGGTACCGCCCCCGATCCCCTGATTGCCCGTCAGATGATCAAGGAGCTGAATCCTGATGTGCTGACGCTGGATGTCGAGATGCCAAAGATGGATGGGCTGGACTTTCTTTCGCGCCTGATGCGGCTGCGGCCGATGCCTGTCGTGATGGTGTCCTCGCTGACCAACCGGCATTCGGAAATCTCTCTGCGTGCGCTAGAGCTGGGAGCTGTGGAAGTCATCGGCAAGCCCAGCTCGAGCAGCAGAGCCAACATGGAAGCCTATGCCGAGCAGGTTACAGACAAGATTCGGGCGGCAGCGCAGGTCAAACCCGGCTTCTTGAGCCGGGGGCGGGTGGCCGCGCCAGCCATTGATGCCTGCCTGGGCGGCGTGGTGCGACCGAACTGGCTGATCGCGATTGGCGCCTCTACGGGCGGTACCGAAGCCATCAGTCAGGTGCTTAGGCGCTTTCCCGCGGCCTGTCCGCCCATCGTTATGACGCAGCACATGCCCGCCGGTTTTACGGCCTCGTTCGTACAAAGGTTGGACAAGCTCTGCGCGGTCAAGGTGCATGAGGCCTATGACGGTCAGCCAATCCTGCCGGGCAACGCCTACCTGGCGCCCGGGGGCGTGGCGCACCTGGCAGTACGCAAAGCGGGGGGCGAGCTGAGAGCGCAGCTGCTGCACACAGATCCGGTCAACAGGCATCGCCCATCTGTGGACGTGCTCTTTGAGAGCGTCGCCCAGGCCATGGGCAACCGAGCCAGCGCCGCGCTTCTGACAGGCATGGGCAAGGACGGGGCCAAGGGGCTACTTGCCATGCGCCAGGCAGGCGCTGACACCGTGGTGCAGGACGAAGCCACTTGTGTCGTTTTTGGCATGCCGAAGGAGGCGCTAGCCATTGGCGCCAGTGACGAAGCGCTGCCCCTGGACCAGATTGCATCCCGACTTTTTTCCGGCAGGAAATCGGCCGCAACACATTAACTACCACTCCACCTCTTAAGTCTGAAATATGAACAAATCAATGAAAGTTCTGATCGTTGACGATTTCCCGACCATGCGGCGCATCGTCAAGAACCTGTTGAAAGACCTCGGCATCGAGAACGTGGACGAGGCTGAAGACGGCGCCATGGCCATTGAAAGGCTCCAGGGTGGCGACTTCGATCTGGTAATTTCTGACTGGAACATGCCGAACAAAGATGGTCTGACGCTGCTTAAAGAGATCCGCGCCAATGAAGCGCTCTCCAAGCTGCCGGTGCTCATGGTCACCGCCGAGGCCAAAAAGGACAATATCGTTGCCGCGGCCCAGGCTGGAGCCAACGGCTACGTGGTCAAGCCCTTCACGGCGGCAGTCCTGGAGGAGAAGTTGAACAAGATTTTCACCAAGCTGGCGGCATGAGATGGACAAGGCCCATGAAGAACTGCTTGCCCGGATTGGCAGCCTGACGCGTACGCTTCGAGGCAGCATCCGGGAGTTGGGGTTGGACAGGGCGGTTGCTGAGGCTGCCCAGGCGATACCCGATGCGCGCGACCGCTTACGCTATGTGGCCCACATGACCGAGCAAGCCGCCGTTACGGTGCTCAACGCCACAGAGCAAGCACAGCCACTGCAGGACGAGATGAGTGCGAAGGCTCGTGAGCTGCACCAGCGCCTGCAAGACCCGGCCCAAGCAGGGTCGGAGGCTCTCCGGGCAGAGGTTGACGACTTCTTGGCCAATGTGAGCAAGAATTCAGACCTGACCATCAGCCTGCTCACCGACATCATGATGGCACAAGGTTTTCAGGATCTGACCGGCCAGGTCATCATGAAGATGATCGACGTCATCGGCACCATCGAGCACGAGCTGCTGCAGGTGCTGGTTGACCACGTGCCTCCCAGTCAGCAGGTAAAGCGTGAGCCCGAAGGGCTCGTGAACGGACCGCAGATCAATCCGACCAAACCTGATGTTGTTACAAATCAGGATCAGGTGGATGATTTATTGGCCAGTCTCGGATTCTGAGGTGGGATGCAGATTCCTGGAATATCAGGAATCTCAAGTGGGACTAGGCGGGTAAGCACAAGAAGCCGGGAAAACGGGCATTTTCCCGCTTAGCTCTCGCAATCAGATCACAGTGGCGATTCCTACAATGGCTTTCTCCCCATTGACCTCATGCCCGGATCGCCCGGATGTCCGCAGATAGCGACGTCGAAAAGACAGAACCAGCGTCAGAACAGCGCCTGAACAAAGCCCGCGAGGAGGGCCAGGTCGCTCGTTCGCGCGAGCTCAACACCTGCTTTCTGCTTCTGGCAGGCGCCGGCACCATTTGGGCAACCGGACTGCACATGTACGAGCAGCTCGTGCATGTCATGCGCTCAGGCATGGTGGTGGAATGGGGCCCAAAGACCGACATGGGCGACTCCCGCGAGATGGCATTTGCCATGATGAATGGCTTCATTTCGGCGCTGTTCTCCCTGGCACCCCTGCTGCTTGTGGTCGCGGTCGTGGCCATTTTTTCTTCAGTGGCTCTAGGCGGTTTGGTATTTTCGACCAAGGCGCTTGAACCAAAATTCAGCCGTCTCAACCCGATTGAGGGGATCAAGCGCCTGGTGTCGGCTCAAACTTGGGTGGAACTGCTCAAAACGCTCAGCAAGGCTGTCGTCATTGGCACCGTGGGGGCGCTGGCCATCAGCGCCTACCTGCCTGAGATCCTCGAGCTGAGTAACCTGTATTTGCCCCGCGGCATGGCCCGAGGCATGCAGATCATTGCTGTTATCTGCATTTTCATCATGGGTTCGTTGCTGCTGATCGCGCTCATTGACGTGCCTTGGCAGATGTTCTCGCATGCCAAAAAACTGCGCATGTCCAAGGACGAACTCAAGCGCGAGCACAAGGAAAGCGAGGGTGACCCCATGGTCAAGGGTCGTATCCGCCAGCAGCAGCGCGAGGCCGCGCGCCGGCGAATGATGGCGGATGTGCCGCGCGCCGATGTGGTGGTCACCAATCCGACGCACTATGCCGTGGCCGTGCACTATGACCCCGATGGCACAGGCGCCCCGCTCATCCTTGCTAAGGGCAGGGGAGCCATCGCCGTGAAGATCAAAGAACTGGCAGCCGAGCACCGCATCCCGATGCTCGAAGCCCCCCCGCTTGCTCGAGCCCTGTATGCCAACGCCGAGATCGGCCAGCAGATTCCGCCCGTGCTCTATACGGCCGTAGCGCAGGTGCTCGCCTGGGTATTCCAGCTGCGCAAACACAACGAGGGTCGAGGTTTTATGCCCGAGCGGCCGACATCTCTGCCGGTCCCCGCTGAACTCGATCCGCAAAGCAAAACCGCATCATCCCAAGCCTAATATCCGATGACTCAACTGCTGTCCGCTCTGAAGCTCACTGGCCAAGGCGCAAACGCCAAGCTGCTGGCCGGCCCGATTCTGATCATCATGGTGCTGTCCATGATGGTTTTGCCGTTGCCGCCGCTGCTGTTGGACATGTTCTTTACGTTCAACATTTCGCTGTCCATCATGATCTTGCTGGTGGCGATGTTTACGAAGAAGCCCCTGGATTTCGCAGCCTTCCCATCGGTTTTGCTCTTTGCGACGCTGCTGCGCCTGGCACTGAACGTCGCCTCTACCCGGGTCATTCTGCTTCACGGTCATACGGGCCCGGATGCGGCCGGCACGGTGATCGAGGCTTTTAGCCACTTTCTGGTGGGAGGCAACTTTGCTGTCGGCGTGGTCGTCTTTGCGATCCTCGTGCTCATCAACTTTGTGGTGATCACCAAGGGCGCAGGGCGGATTGCGGAGGTGGGAGCGCGGTTCACGCTGGACGCCATGCCCGGCAAACAGATGGCGATTGATGCGGACCTGAATGCCGGTCTCATTGATGAGGCGGAAGCGCGCCGCCGGCGCGCCGAGGTAGGGCAGGAGGCCGAGTTTTACGGCTCCATGGATGGCGCGAGCAAGTTCGTGCGCGGAGACGCCATTGCTGGCCTCATCATCATGGCGGTCGGCATGATTGGGGGTCTCATCGTCGGGATTGTCCAACACGGGCTGCCCGCAGGCGAAGCGGGTACGGTGTACACGCTGCTGACCATTGGTGATGGTCTGGTCGGTCAGATCCCGGCGCTCATCATTTCGACCGCTGCGGGCGTGGTGGTTTCGCGCGTGGCCAATGATCAGGACGTTGGCCAGCAGATGATGGGCCAGCTTTTCAGCAACCCCCAAGTCCTCTACATCACCGCTGGTATCGTAGGCCTGATGGGCCTGATCCCCAATATGCCGCACCTGGCGTTCTTGACACTGGCTGCGCTCATGGGCTTTGTGGGGTGGAACGTCCAGAAAAAGCAACAAGCCAAGAGTGAAACCACCACCCAAGGGGCAACACATCAGCAGGCAGCCGCCCAGGAAGCAGCCTCGGAAGCTTCGTGGGATGACGTCGCCCTGGTAGAGCCGCTGTCGCTCGAAGTCGGCTACCGCCTGATTTCCCTGGTAGACGGGGGCGGTAAAGATCCAGAACTGCTTAACCGTATTCGGTCCCTGCGCAAGAAGTTTGCCCAGGATATGGGGTTCCTGCCGCCTGTGGTGCACGTGCGCGACAACCTGGAGCTTGATCCGAGCGTCTACCGCGTGATGCTCTTTGGGGTGGAAATCGGTCGTGGTAGCGCCATGCCGGGCAAGTGGCTGGCAATTGACCCGGGCGGCGTCACCATGAAAATGCCGGGCGAGACGACCGTGGACCCCACCTTTGGGCTGCCGGCCACGTGGATCGGAGTGGACATGCGCGAACAGGCGCAGATCGCCGGTTACACGGTGGTGGACGCCAGCACGGTGGTGGCCACCCATATCAACCATCTAATTCACCGCAACGCCTCGGCGTTGCTCGGGCGCCAGGAGGTGCAAAAGCTCCTGGAGCGGGTGGAGCGCGAGGTGCCCAAGCTCACCGAGGAATTGGTGCCGAAGTCGATCTCCCTCGTGTCGTTGCAATCGGTATTGCGAGGCCTGCTCGAAGAGGATGTGCCCATTCGAGACATGCGCACGATCATCGAAGTCATCACCGAGTGGGCCCCGCGCCTGCAGGCGGCTGTGGCGCAGCAGCCCGGAGCCTCCCTGGATGTTGGCGAGCTCATCGCCCGAGTGCGCCACGCGCTGTCTCGCTCGATCGCTCAACACTGGTTCCAGGACGCCAAGGAATGCCTGGTCATCGCCCTTGACGCCAACCTGGAGCGGGTGCTGACCCAGGTGCTCACCTCCAACGGCGCCATGGAGCCGAATCTTGCGGAAAAGCTTCTGACCGAGACGGGCCTGGCCATCCAGCGCCAGGAGATGGCTGACGCCCCCACGGTCATGGTTGTCTCTCCGGTGCTGCGTCCGGCGCTCGCGCGCTACTTCCGCAACCCGTTCCCGCAGCTTGCGGTGCTGGCAAACTCGGAAATCCCCGATGACCGAGTGATCAAGGTCAGCCAGCTCGTAGGCGGTTAAGCCTCAAACAATTGAACCATCCCCGCCCACTCGTAAATGGGCGGTGCGTCGCCGTAACAGGTTTGCGCCGCGGCGATATCTTCAGCCGCCACAAGTGGCTGAAGACCCAATCCTACTGTTGTTCACTCATAGGGGAAGTTATGGAAGCGACTTACGGAGCCGGCACCAAGACGGCATCGAAGAGGAAGCCGGCTCGAACGGCCAAACCGAAGCGCTCATGGAGACTGAGGGATGCCCGCGTCGGGGCACTGCTGCTGACGGTAATGGGCTTTTTTGCCCTGTTGGTGGCTGCAGTGGGGGCGCTGGCAGTGTACTTCTTGCAGTCGAACTACGAGTCGATCCGCTCGATTGAGGATTTGACCAATCGAGCCAAGCAGGTCGAGATCATCAATAGCGACATGCTGCGTGCACGCGTAGACCTGATGGTTGCCGCCCGATTTCAACAGGAGTCGGGCTGGGGATCGGGGGAGGACGCCACCAGCGGCGCAAAGCAGGCACTGGAATCAGCCGTGACCCTACTGGAAGATGTTCGAAGCCGCTTTTCGGATTTCCAGAAGAACATGCTCGAGGATGATGCCGGCCGGCGCCTGTCGATGGACCTGGTGCGCCGCTACCGCGCCTACATCGATGACGGCGTGGACACGATGCTCGAAGCGCTACGAAGCCAGGACTATTCGACCTTCTACATGGTGAATTCCCAGTACGGAACGCCTCGCAGTGCGACCTTCATTGAGGCCATTGCCGCATTCAACGACTACATCCAGGCCCAGCAGAGGGCCCATGCTGCGGCGGCACACACCAACTTCCAGCGTGCCGTCATGGCTGTGGGCGTGGCCGTGGCTCTGTCCATGCTACTGATGCTTTTGGCGCGTCTGGTGTTTAGCCGCCTGGTGGTGCGGCCGCTTGTGGAGGCGGGCAAGCATTTTGATCGCATCGCCAATGGCGACTTGACTGCCAAGGTGGACGTGCGCAACCACAACGAGATTGGTCAGCTTTTTATGGCGCTCAAGCGCATGCAGGAGAATCTGGCGCGTACGGTGGCACTGGTGCGGCGAGGTGTGGAGGAGATCAACGTGGGATCGCGTGAGATCGCTGCTGGCAATACGGATCTCTCCAGTCGTACAGAGCAGCAAGCTGCATCGCTGGAGGAAACGGCTGCCTCTATGGAAGAGCTCGCCTCTACGGTGAAGCAGAACGCGGAAAATGCTCGTCAGGCCAACGTGCTCGCCACTAGCGCCTCAGATGTGGCCGAGCGTGGCGGGGATGCCGTGTCTGAGGTGGTCACCACGATGAACGCCATCTCGACCAGTTCACGAAAGATTTCAGAGATCGTTTCGGTGATTGATGGGATCGCTTTCCAGACGAACATCCTGGCGCTCAATGCCGCCGTGGAAGCCGCGCGTGCAGGAGAGCAGGGCAAGGGATTCGCCGTTGTTGCTGGAGAAGTGCGGTCGCTTGCCCAGCGTAGTGCCCAGGCAGCCAAAGAGATCAAGGTGCTGATCGAAGATTCGGTCAGCAAGGTTGGCACGGGTTCGCAGCAGGTGGAACGGGCCGGCGCCACGATGCAGGAGATCGTCGCTTCGGTCAAGCGGGTCACCGACATCATGGGCGAGATCTCAGCAGCCTCTGAGGAGCAATCCGGGGGAATCGACCAGGTCAACCGCGCTGTCTCGGAAATGGACGAAGTCACCCAGCAAAACGCAGCCCTCGTGGAACAGGCCGCGGCTGCTGCCGGTTCGCTTCAGGAGCAGGCACAGCGACTGGCAGACGCAGTGGTCATTTTCAAGATTGATGCCAGAGAGGGTTAAGAGGTTTTGCTCAACTCAACTCACTACACTTTGGTGAGCAAGGTCGTTCGCTACTGCGCGGAGCAGCTGTGAAGTCACAATAAAAGACTGGTTCTCAACTTGTCAAATTTGGTAATCTGTTGAGATAAGCAACTGAGCCTAGTCCTTTGTCGCCTCAAAGAACTGGCATCGAAGCACTAAAATGGCATACCGACGATTTCTAATAATCTTGTTAACTGTCGCCGCCCTTGCTGGTTGTGACTCATCTACTGATCACTCCGAAGGGATGCCCCCATCCGTGGATCAAGTAGCTACAACAGAACGAGTTGAGCTGTCTCCAAAAGCGCAGGAGCTTCAAAAGATCCTCATTAGGAGAAAGCTTGAAGCTTTCTGGAGTGAGCAACAGCCAGAGGTGGACATTAGCTCGAGTGATAGCGAAGAGGTGTTTAGAACGAAGCTTGCGGACCTGAAAGACGATAGTTCAAGTCCAACGTTCGGCTATCAAATTAGGGGCGAAGTGCATAAGTTACTGCAGTTTGACTATCTGGAGGATAATGCACTTTATGTCTTTATAAAATCTGGGAAGCAATTGATTTTTGCTCAGATTGTAGATTACTACAGCACCCTTGATTTAAAGAAGGGCGATCAAATAACCATTAAATGTAGAAATTACTATAAGTCAGAATACAATGAAACGTTTGGCTTTTGCCTCACGCCAGAAGATCTTTTAAAAACCTGGACTGATTACAACGTTCTTGCAAATATTGAATATATTAAAAAGGGTCTTGCGCCTCAGGACTTTGCTGATATCGTGGCAACTGTCTTGCAAGCCCAGGAGAAGGGCGACACGCATTTGCAATGCCTGATTCACTCAGGCAAGGGCTCGGATTGCAATATTGGCGACTCACTGAATGTTGGTGAAATTCTCAATAATAATGAACTTGTTGCGGTAAGTAGAGGGTTTGAGTTATTCCCCAAACAAATAAAGTTGGCACTACCGCTTTTCAAAGATAATGCTTTTAATGAAAAGGTCACCGCCTTAGCCAAGTTTTTGGTATATACAGATGCATCCGGTATGGTGGAGGACGATATCAATGGCAAAAAGAATCCTGAAGATTCGCCGCAATTTCGCGCCGTCTTGGGGATTCCCCATGTCGTTGATGCCAAAACCGCTTACAAGACCTATAACGACAACGAGATAGATGGAGACAAACGTTATAAAGGAAAGCGGCTAATCGTTAATGGGTCGATCGATAGTATTTCAGTTGATCCTGTCGGCAAGCCTTATGTCGTCTTAGATGGCGGCGGAATGTTAAAAGGCGTGCAATTGAAAATCGATAAATCTATCGATGTTGAAAGATTGGCAAATCTACGAAAAAATCAAAGCTTGAGCATGGTTTGTTATGGGGATGGACTGACAATCACAACCCCAGTGTTTAAGGACTGCACGTTTCTTGATGATTTTCTTCGGGTAACTTCGAATAAAGTTGTAGATGATGCCATCAAAACAGCACTGGAGTCGCCAGAACATTTGTCGAGCCCCATTGATCTCTTTCTTGCATTTGCGCTCGTGGGATCAGTCGATGTGAAAGATGGTCCACGTTGTCTGGCCAATCCATTCTTTAGCGATTGCATTAATAACTACGTGAGCGTAGGGAAAATAGATAATGTAAAAGCAGCCTCGCTGGTGGGCGCAATGACTGCATCTGGTGTTGGGTCGAAATGGCGAGAAATTAGCAATACGAACTAAGGAAGGTCTGAACAAGTCCGCCGGACCTGTCAGAATGTAGGTTGTTGAACGAGACCCAATCAGGAAGCCCCCGATGAGCCAGTTGAGCTTTTCCGACGCCGAGTTCCACGCCAAGCGCAAAGTGACGCGCCGCGAGAAGTTCCTGGCCGAAATGGAACGAGCCATCCCTTGGAAGGTCTTCGCTGACTTGGTCGAGCCGCACTATCCGAAGCCGGGCAATGGCCGCAGGCCTTACCCGTTGGAAGTGATGCTGCGCATCCACTTCATGCAGCAATGGTTCAACTTGTCGGACCCGGCGATGGAAGAGGCGCTGTACGACAGCACTTCGATCCGCAATTTTGCCAAGCTCTCGCTCACCCGTGGCAGTATCCCGGACGAGACGACGATCCTGAACTTTCGCCACCTGCTGGAGAAGCACGACATCGCAGCCGATGCGCTTGAAGCGGTCAACCTGCTGCTTCAGGACCAGGGCATGATGGTGCGCAAGGGCACGATCGTGGATGCCACGATCATCGAGGCGCCCAGCTCCACCAAGAATGCTACAGGCACGCGGGACCCCGAGATGCATCAGACCAAGAAGGGCAATCAGTATCACTTCGGGATGAAGGCTCACATTGGCGTGGACATGACCGGGCTGGTGCACACGGTCGTGGGCACAGCGGCCAACGTGCACGATGTCACGCACCCGGGGCGGGGTGCGCTGTCAATATCCTTACCTCCGCTCAGCCCTGGCTTGACAGGCGCGCGAGGACGTTCGCAAGTACGCGCGCCCCGGCCGTGAGGTCATCCGGGCGGCTGAACTCGGCTTCGTTATGGGTCACGCCGCCGACACTCGGGATGAAAATCATACCCGTTGGACAGATGCGGTGCATCAGGCATGCGTCATGCCCGGCTGCGGATAACATGCGCTTGCCCGGTAGACCGAGGGCTGCGGCGGCCTGCTCGATAAGGTCTTGAATTGCCTCGGGAAACACAATTGGGTCGGCGGTGTACAAGCGCTCTACCTGCACAGTGCAGGGCGCCGCATGGGCAGCGCAGATCGAAGGCACTAGCGCGCTCAGGCGATTCAGCTGATCAAGGTTGGGGTGGCGCAGGTCAATGCTGAAGACGACTTCGCGCGCCACCACCGAAGGCGCATTGGGCGCGACGTTGAAACGCCCCACGGTGAAGCGTGTGATGTCGTCGTCGTCGTGAAACGCTTGCGACATGCTCTGCACCATGGCTGTGGCCGACAACAGCGCGTCCTTGCGTTCCCGGTGTGCAGCGGTGCCCGCATGAGCGGCTTCGCCCTGCACCGTAATCCGGTAAGTGTGCTTGCCCTGCACGCCGGTGACCACGCCTATGGTTAGGTTCTCCCGCTCGAGAACCGGGCCCTGCTCGATGTGCGCCTCGACGTAGCAGTGGGCGGGCGCACCGGACGGGCGTTTGGGTATATGCGCGAGCAGCGGCTCGATCTGTTCCAGCGCCTGTTGCACGGAAACGCCATCTGCATCGCGCAGGTTGAGCACCTCGTCCACGGCGCGCGCGCCGACGTGCGCGCCGGAGCCCATCAGGCTGGGGGCGAAACGCGAGCCTTCCTCGTTCGCCCAGGCCACCAGCTCTAAGGGTCGCAGCGGGGTTATGCCGCCGGCCACGATGGCTTCAATGGCTTCCAGTCCGGCCATCACACCGTAGATGCCGTCGTATCGGCCGCCTGTTGGCTGAGTGTCCATATGAGACCCCGTGACGGCAGGTGGCAACGTGTTGTCCAGGCCATTGAGTCGCAGGAACAGATTGCCCACGTCGTCGCGGGTTGCCTCCATGCCCAGTGCGGTGGCCCACTTCACCAGAAGAAGTTGGGCGCGGGCGTCTTCTTCCGAGAGCGCTTGGCGATTGACCCCGCCGCCTGGGATGGCACCGATCATCGCCATCGCGTCCATGCGCTGGTTGAGCCGGTCTCCGGAAACATGTTTTGAAGCTTGCATTGCAGTATCCAATCGTTGGCCCGGGCTGGCTCCAGGCCAGCAGTGTCAGGGTTGACGACGAATCGATTCGGGAAGGCGCGTCCACCGGTAGTCGGCGGGATCCACGGCCTTGGGGCCAGGGCATTTCGCGATGAGCATGTCGGTATCGACGTTGGCTACGAGGCTGCTGAAATCGGCGCGGAAATGGTTGGCGCTCTTGATCACGATGATTTTCAGCGATTCCGGCACCAACCCCATCATGCGCAGTTGCACCCGGTCGAGCAGTTGCATCTTGCCGCTGGCAACGATGACGTAGACGCCATCGACCTCCAGGCAGGCGCATTGGCCCAGTTGGGTGACCAGGCCGGTCATCATTGGACCTTCGAGCGCTACGGCGCCATCGCTGAGCGACACCACGCGGCACCGCGCCTGAACTGGAGGTTCGCTGAGCTCGCCGGTGAATGTGGGCGCCGCCGTGCCTATCCGGGCATCTATCGTGGCGCCGACGCCGGCCTCGGCGGCTTGGCGGGCCGTGTCCGGGTCATAGATGAGCCCTACTGCCACTTGCCCCGGGAACTCGCGGCCGGCGTGATTGCGCAGCAACGCATGCAGCATGCCGCAGGTGTTGCCGTCCGCGCCGCCGCTGGGATTGTCCTGCGTGTCCGCAATCACGATGGGCTTCTGCGAAGCGCGTGCGAGTTCGATAGCGCGGTTGACAGACGCGTCGGGCAGGTAGACTGATTTCAACCGCCATTGTGAGGGTTCGGAAACCGCCTGGTACAGTTGCTCGAGCGTCGCCGCGGCGTTGTCGCCGTAGGTCCATACCATCGGGGCGCACTCTGGAAAGTCCGCGGCGGGGAACCCCATGCAGAAGCTGGAGATCGTGCCGTTGCGGGCGTCGAGCTCCCTCAGGCGTTCGTAGTGTTCCCTGGCCGGCGACATCCACGTGCTTTGCGAATTCGTGGGGATCAGGAAGGGAAGGCGGCGGTAGGCCAGGGTTTCACGGCGCCCGGCGGCGACGCGGCGGGCCAGCAGTTCCGCCGCGAGGGCGCCCGTATCGGCCATGTCGACGTGCGGATACGTGCGGAAGCCGACCATGGCGTCGGCATGGGTCAGCATCTGGAACGTCACATTCGCATGCAGGTCGAGGCTCGTGACGATGGGCACGTCGTAGCCCAGCAGACGGCGCAGCCGCACGAGCAGCTCTCCCTCGGTATCGTCTACATGCTCGGCGACGCCCGCGCCGTGGAAGTCCACGTACACGGCATCGAAGGCCTGCCGGTCGGATGCCGCAGACAGGAACGCGGCGCTGATGCGCTCGAACGCGTCCTGGGTGACATGCGCCGAGGGCGTGGCGCCGCACCAGCTTCCGGGCACCAATTGCCAGCCGCGCGCACGCGCGGCCTGGATGAAACCGCCGGCCGGCAGGTTCACCCCGTCCATGCTGTCGAGCATGGGTTGGCCGGCGATGAATGCCGGGAAGCTGTCGCCTCGATTGAAGGCCGCCCAGTCGGCCTTGCTGGCGGCGAACGTGTTGGTCTCGTGTTGATAACCCAGTATCAGGACGCGCATAGGGATTCCGCAAGCGTGTGTGTAGGGGAAGGCGACGGCGCCGCCGGGGGGATGCCGCCGGGAGCCGCCGCAAGCAGCTTCTTCGTGTAGTCGTTTCGAGGCTGCGCATAAACCTGCGCGGTAAGACCCTCTTCCACGATCTCGCCTTTGTGCATCACGACCACGCGGTCGCACAACTGCGCCGCGACACGCAGGTCGTGGGTAATGAAGAGCATGCCCAGCCCCAGTTCTTCCTGGATCTCGCGCAGCAGCGCCATGATCTGCGCCTGCACGCTGACATCCAGCGCGCTGACGGCTTCGTCGGCCACCAGGACCTTGGGCTTGCACGCCAGCGCCCGGGCGATGGCGATACGCTGGCGCTGGCCGCCGGAAAACTGGCTGGGATAGCGATCCAGCGCCTCAATGGGCAGGCGAACTTTCTGGATCATGTCGCGCATCAGCCGCTCGGCCTCGGCACCGCTGGCTCCGAAATTCACGGCACCCTCGATAATGGAGGCGCCCACCTTCTGGCGGGGATTCAAGGAGCGGTTGGGATCCTGGAAAATGATCTGGACGCGGTTACGCACGGCACGCAGCTGGCGCTGCCGGCTCGACGACACCTCTACGCGGTCCTGCATGTCGCCCCAGAATATCTCTCCGGCGGTAGGGTCGATCAGGCGCACCAGGCAACGCGCGAAGGTGGACTTGCCCGACCCCGATTCCCCCACGATGCCCACGGTTTCGCCGCGGCCAACGGCAACGCTGGCATTCTGCAGCGCGATGACTTTTTTTCCGCCGCCGAGCCAGCTGCGGCTTTCATAGTGTTTGCAGACCTGGATGCCTTCCAGCAAGGGCATGCCCTGGGGACGCGGCCGCTGGGCTGGAGGCGTCATCGACGGCACGGCGGCGAGCAGCATGCGGGTATACGACGCCTGGGGAGACTGCAGCACCTGGTCCCGCGTGCCGTATTCGACCTGCTTGCCGTGATGCATGACCAGGATGGTGTCGGCGATCTCTGCCACCACGCCCATGTCGTGCGTGATGAACAGAATCGCAACGCCGTGCTCGCGCTTGAGTTCGGCGATAAGCTCCAGAATCTCTTTCTGCGTAGTGACGTCCAGGGCGGTCGTGGGCTCGTCGCATATCAAGAGACTGGGCTTCAGGATCATCGCCATGGCAATGACGATGCGCTGCCTTTGCCCGCCCGACAGTTGATGCGGGTAGCTGCGCATGATGCGGTCGGGGTCCGGAAGCCGCACGCGGTGCATGATCTGCAGAATGCTCTCGCGCCGTTGGATTTTGGACCAGGCCGTGTGCTTGCGCAGCAGCTCGTCGAGCTGGCTGCCGCAGGTCATGACCGGATTCAGGGCCGTCATGGGCTCCTGGAAAACCATGCTCATGACCTGACCTTGCAGGGCCCGCAGGCGGCGCTTGCTCGCCAGGAGCACCGATTCCCCATGCAGCTCGATCGATCCGGCGGCGACAGTGAGTTCCTTGGGCAACAGACCCATGACAGCGGTCGCGGTCACTGACTTGCCCGAGCCCGATTCACCCACGACGCAAAGCGTCTGTCCTTTTTCGATGGTGAGACTCAGGTTGTCGATGGCGTAGGGGCGGTCGCCGCCTTTGGGCAACGCGACCGTCAGCCCCGTTATCTTCAACGTAGGAGCATCGGCGTGGGTCATGCGGTTCTCTTGGAAAACTTCGGATCGAGCACATCGCGCATGCCGTCACCCAGCAAATTGATGGCGAGAATGGTGGGTACGAGGAACAGCGCGGGGAAGAGCACATTGCCCGGGTACTGCGAGAACTGCACGCGGCCCTCGGCCATGATGTTCCCCCAGGTGGGAATGTCGGCCGGCAGCCCCAGGCCCAGGAAGCTGAGCGCGGCCTCGGTCAGCACCGCGGAAGCCGCAATAAAGGTTCCCTGGACGATGAGCGGCGCCATGGCATTGGGCATGACGTGCTTGCGCAGGATGGTGCTGGTGGGGGTGGCAAGAGCGATGGCGGCTTCGACGAAAGGTTCTTCGCGCAATGAGAGGACCATCGACCGGACCAGGCGCACCACGCGCGGAATCTCCGGGACCGCAACGGCCACGATGACGGTCCAGAGGGTCGCGCCCAGCGCGGCGACCAGCGCAATGGCCAGCAAGATGGACGGGAATGCCATCAGGGCGTCCATGGTGCGCATGATGAGCGAGTCCAGGCCCCGGAAAAAACCGGCCAGCACACCCAGTATCACGCCGACGATCACGGCCACGCTGGCCACGAAGAACGCCACCAGCAGCGAGATGCGCGCTCCGTAGATCACGCGGCTGTAGATGTCTCGCCCGTAGGCATCGCTGCCCATCCAGAGCGTGTGCGGGACGGTGACGCCGCCGGGCAGGGCGAAGTCCACTCTTTCCCCGGCCGGGCGGTTGATCAGCGAATAGTCGAGCACGGCGGGGTCCACTGTGCCCAGGAAGGGCGCGGCCAGGGCCACGCAGGTCAGCATGACCAGGAAAATCATGCCGAAGCGGAAGGTCAGGTTGCGCCACAGGCGGCGAAAGGTCGACATCAGTAACGAATCCTAGGATCGAAGAACAGATAGCTGAGGTCCACGATCAGGTTGATCGCCACATAGCTGACCCCGAAAAACAGTACAAGCCCCTGGATAACCGGAAAGTCGCGGTTGAGCACGGCGTCGACG
>Ga0180219_1000491_pt1 | contig 31853 bp, 29 predicted proteins | sample eDN3rd30CBELigMG_FD_151338 | JGI IMG/M metagenome (GOLD analysis project Ga0180219, IMG submission 151338) | Enriched Miracle-Growth compost microbial communities from Emeryville, California, USA - eDNA 3rd pass 30_C BE-Lig MG (version 2)... ... | reverse complement strand
CGGGTCAGGACGGGATCCACCGGAACAGCCTACCGAATCGATTCGACACCCGTAGACAACGGGTTACCATCGGAGCATGACCGTGCGCCGCGCCACCATCGCCGACGTCGCGCGTGCTGCCGGGGTGTCGCCGTCGACGGCATCCGTCGTCTTCAGCGGCAAGACCCCGGTCTCGGACGCCACCCGGCAGAAAGTGATCGCCGCCGCAGAGCAGCTCGGCTACACCGGTCCCGACCCGCGCGCCGCCTCGCTGCGTCGCGGCCGCAGCGGCATCGTCGGCGTCGTGTTCGAGGGTCCGCTCGGCTCCGCATTCCTCGATCCGGTGCAGCGGCTCATGATGGACGGCCTGACCGCCGCAGTGGCGCCCATCGGCGCCGGCCTGCTGCTCCTGCACGAGACCAGCGCGTACGGCTCCGCCGCGGGCGCGACCGGTGCGGAGGTCACCGCGCCGACCCTCGTGACCGCCCCGATCGACGCGGCTGTGCTCATCGGCTGCAGCCCGGTGCTGCGCGAGTCGCTCGAGGTCGTGCGGGCCCGCGGCATCCCGGTCGTCGTCATCGAGGGGGATGCCGGCGACGGCGTGCCCCAGATCGCCCTCGACAACCGCGACGCGCAGGCGCATGCCGCCGACCATCTGCGTCGGCTCGGCCACACCCGCGTCGCGGTCGTCACCCTCCCGCGCGACAAGAACCGCGTTCCGGGGTGGCACCGGCCCGACGACGCCATCACCGTCGACGTCACGCGCGATCGCCTGGCCGGCGCCAGAGACGTCTATCCGGATGCCCCCGCGTTTGCGGCAACCTCGAGCTCCATCGACGGCGGGTTCGAGGCCGGACGGGCGCTGTTCGCCGACCCGCTGAACCGACCGACCGCCGTCATCGCGCAGAGCGACCTGCTGGCCGCCGGCGTCATCCGTGCGGCGGAGGATGCCGGGCTGCGCGTGCCCGAAGACGTCAGCGTGACCGGATTCGACGGCGTGCCCGTCGACGGCCTCGCGCCCTACGAGCTGACAACGCTCGTGCAGGCCGCCACCGAGAAGGGCCGCGCCGCCGGAGCGGCGGTCGCCGCGATGCTCGACGACCGCGAGCCCGCATCCGTGCTGCTGACGTGCGAGTTCCGGCTCGGCAACACGACGGGTCCGGTTCCGGCCGAGCACGGCGCCGCCGGCGCCTGAGGAAGATTCGCCAGGACGGATCTTCTCCGACCGGTCCGACCACGCCGGTCGCGCCAGTAAACTGAGGGCCGACCCCCGTGACGCTTTGAGGAGGCCTGCGTTTGCTTGTGCTCCTCGGTGCGTTCGCGGTCCTGCCGCTGGCGTTGCCGTGGCTGGTCGGTCGCATCGGTCCGCGTGGCTTCTACGTTGCGGCGCTGGTCCCGATCGCAGCGTTCGTGCACGCGGCGGTGATGGGCCCCGGCATCCTCGCCGGAGAGACCCCGTTCGAGACTTTCGCGTGGATCCCCGCGCTCGGCATCGACCTGTCGCTGCGGATGGACACGCTCGGTTGGGTGATGGCGCTCATCGTCACCGGTGTCGGTGCGCTCGTGATGATCTACTGCCGCTGGTACTTCGACGGCAAGAAGGACGGCGTCGGGCTGTTCTGCGCCGTACTGCTCGCGTTCGCCGGCGCGATGTACGGACTCGTGCTGAGCGACGACCTCATCGTGCTGGTGATGCTGTGGGAGATCACGAGCGTCCTGTCCTACCTGCTGATCGGCTTCTACCATCGTCGCGGCGCGAGCCGTCGCGCCGCGCTGCAGGCGCTGATGGTGACGACCCTCGGCGGTCTCGTGATGTTCGTCGGCGCCGTCATGCTGACCGTGATCTACGGAACCTCGAGCCTGAGCACGATCCTCGCGACCGGGCTGACGCTGCCGGCCGACCAGACGGCGACGCTGAACGCGGCGATCGTGCTGATGCTCGTCGGCGCGCTGAGCAAGTCGGCGATCTTCCCCTTCCACTTCTGGCTGCCCGGCGCGATGGCCGCGCCCACCCCGGTCAGCGCCTACCTGCACGCCGCGGCGATGGTGAAGGCCGGCATCTACCTCATCGCGCGGCTCGCCCCGGCATTCGCCCTGGCCGAACCGTGGCGACCGATCGTCATCTCCCTCGGCATCTTCACGATGCTGCTGGGCGGGGTGCAGGCGCTGCGCGAGGCCGACCTCAAGCGCATCCTCGCCTTCGGCACCGTCAGCCAGCTCGGCATGCTGACCGCGGTGCTCGGCTACGGTACCCGCGACGCCGCCCTCGCGGGCCTGGCCCTGCTGCTCGGGCACGCGCTGTTCAAGTCGGCGCTGTTCCTCGTCGTCGGCATCATCGACCGGCAGCTGTCCACGCGTGACATCACCGAGCTGTCCGGCGTGGGGCGGCAGGCGCCGACGCTCGCCGTCGTCTCGATCATCGCGGTCTGCTCGATGGCCGGAGTCATCCCCACGATCGGCTTCGTCGCCAAGGAGTCGGTGCTCACCGCGCTGCTCGGCGACGCGTCGAACTCGGGATGGGCCTGGGTGGGCCTGATCGGCATCGTGCTCGGCTCCGCGCTCACTGCCGCCTACGGACTGCGCTTCATCTGGGGCGCCTTCTGGACCAAGAAGGACTCGGTGGGTGCGGCGCGCCCCGTCACCGAGTGGCCCGACCCGCCGGTCGGGTTCCTCGCCTCCCCCGTCCTGCTGTCCGCGCTCACGTTGGCCGCCGGTCTGTCCGCGCCGCTGCTCGACACTGCGCTCGCCGGATACGCCGACACCGTGCCCGGCGAGCACCACGTCCATCTGGCGCTGTGGCACGGCATCGAGCCGGCGCTGCTGATGAGTCTGGGCAGTATCGCGGTGGGCATCGCCGTGTTCTGGCTCGTGCAACGCACCGGCTGGCACCGCCGCACACTGCCCTTCACCGCCAACGACGCCTACAACGCCGTCCTGCGCGGCATCGCCCGACTGTCGGTGTGGACGACGACGCTCACCCAGCGCGGCTCGCTGCCGGTGTATGTCGGCACGATCTTCGTCGTGTTCGTCGCCGCCGAGGGCACCGCCCTGCTCGCGACCCCGGACTGGCAGGTGCAGCTGGAGGGCTGGCAGACCCCCATGCAGCTGGTGGTCGCGCCGATCATGATCCTTGCCGGACTCGTCGCCGTGCGCGCTCGCAAACGGTACACCGGCGTCGTCCTGGTGTCGGTCACCGGTATGGGCATGGTGCTGCTGTTCGCCACGAGCGGCGCGCCCGACCTTGCCCTCACCCAGATCCTCGTCGAGACGGTCACCCTCGTCGCGTTCGCGCTCGTGCTCCGGCGCATTCCGTCGCGGATGGGCGAGCACAACGCGTCGGTGCTGCCGGTCGCGCGCGCCGTGCTCGCCATCGCCGTCGGCGCCACCATGTCGCTGGTCGCCATCGTGGCGACGGGCGCACGCATCGCCGAACCGATCTCCGATCGCTTCCCGCAGCTGGCCTACGAGGTCGGCCACGGGATGAACGTCGTCAACGTCGCACTGGTCGACCTCCGCGGGTGGGACACGATGGGCGAGCTGTCGGTGCTCATCCTTGCGGCGACCGGCGTGGCATCCCTCGTCTTCGTCACCCACCGCGCCGACGTGCTCTCCAGCTCCACCCCCGCACTGCCCACCGGCGTGACGCGCTACCTCCGTCCGCTCATCGAGACCGAGGCCGGACCGCGTCCGCGCGCGGCGGCGCCGGGCAGCACGCGCCAGACGTGGCTGCTGGGCGGTCAGCGGGTGCGGCCGGAGAACCGCTCGATCATGCTCGAGGTGATCGTCCGGATCCTCTTCCACACGATCATCGTGTGCTCCATCTACCTGCTGTTCGCCGGACACAACCTGCCCGGCGGCGGGTTCGCGGGCGGGCTCGTCGCGGGCATGGCGCTGGTCATGCGATACGTCGCCGGCGGACGGTACGAGCTGGGTGCGGCCGCCCCGACGGATGCCGGTCGGCTGCTCGGCGCCGGCATGACGCTGGCCGTCGCCTGCGCGGTGCTGCCGCTGCTGTTCGGCGAGGCGCCGCTGACGAGCTTCTTCTTCGAAGCGGACGTGCCGGTGCTCGGGCACATCGAGTTCGTCACCTCGACACTGTTCGACATCGGGGTCTACCTCGTCGTCATCGGACTCGTGCTCGATGTGCTGCGCTCGCTGGGCGCCGAGGTCGACCGGCAGCTGCAGGAGTCGCGCGATCGGGGGGTGAGCGTGTCATGAACGTCTCCCTCGTGCTGATCATCGTGATGGGGGCCCTGTTCGCTGCTGGGGTGTTCGCCATGCTCGAGCGCAGCCTCACCCGCGTGCTGATCGGATTCCTGCTGCTGGGCAACGCCGCGAACCTGTTTCTGCTGATCGTGATGGGCAAGCCGGGGCTCGCGCCGTTCTTCGGCGTCGCGAGCGACCCGGAGGACATGAGTGACCCGCTGCCGCAGGCGCTGACGCTGACCGCCATCGTGATCACGTTCGCCGTCTCGGCGTTCCTGCTCGCCCTGATCTACCGCTCCTGGCAGCTCGGCCAGGCCGACACCGTGGAGGACGACGAGGCCGACATCGCCGTCCGCGAGCGCGGAGCCGTCGACGAGGACACCATGGACGACGAGAGCACTGCCGAGGACGACGAGGCCACGACCGACTTCGTCGGCACCGAGACCGCGCCGATCACCGTGCTGCACCACCGCGACGTCGACGCGCTCCGCGACGACGCGCCGATCGACATGCCGGGCGACCGGCCGACCGGCCGGTCGCCCGACACCGGCCGGGGGGATGACGCATGAGCGCCCTCGTCCCGCTGCTCGTCACGCTGCCCCTCCTCGGGGCGGCGATCGCGTTGATCTTCGGTCGGCGCCGCCGGGTGCAGGTGGGTGTGTCGCTGCTGACGCTGACCGCGGTCGCGGTCATCGCCGGCATCCTGCTCTACACGGTCGACTCCACCGGCAACGCGCTCGCCGTCTCGGTCGGCGGTTGGCCGATCCCGTTCGGCATCGTGCTGTACGTCGACCGACTCGCGGCGCTGCTCGTCGTCGTCTCGAGCGTCGTGCTGCTGGCGGTCCTCCTCTTCTCGGTCGGGCAGGGTGCCGCGGACGGCGACGACGAGACGCCGGTCTCGATCTTCCACCCCTCGTACCTGATCCTCGCGGCCGGCATCTTCAACGCGTTCATCGCGGGCGACCTGTTCAACCTCTATGTCGGATTCGAGATCCTGCTCGTCGCGTCGTACGTGCTGATCACCCTCGGCTCGACCGAGTCGCGCATCCGCACCGGCGTCGTGTACATCGTCGTGTCACTGGTGTCGTCCATCCTGTTCCTCGCGGCGATCGCCGCGATCTACGGGGCACTGGGCACGGTGAACATCGCGCAGCTGTCGGAGCGGATGACCGAGCTGCCGTCCGAGGTGCAGCTCGTGCTGCATCTGATGCTGCTGCTCGCCTTCTCGATCAAGGCGGCGGTCTTCCCGCTGTCGTTCTGGCTGCCCGACTCGTACCCGACCGCGCCGGCGCCGGTCACGGCGGTGTTCGCCGGCTTGCTGACCAAGGTCGGCGTGTACGCGATGATCCGCACCGAGACGCAGATCTTCCGCGACAGCGACGTCAACACGCTGCTGCTGATCGTCGCACTGGCGACCATGATCTTCGGGGTGCTCGGCGCCGTCGCGCAGGCCGAGCTCAAGCGCATCCTGTCGTTCACGCTGGTGAGCCACATCGGCTACATGGTGTTCGGCCTCGCCGTCGCGACGCCCGCGGCGCTCGGCGCGACGATCTACTACATGGTCCACCACATCGTGGTGCAGACCACGCTCTTCCTCGCCGTCGGCCTCATCGAGCGCCGGGCCGGGTCGACATCGATCCTCAAGGTGAAGGGCCTGATGCGGGCGGCCCCGGTGATCGCGGTGCTGTACTTCCTGCCGGCGATCAACCTCGGCGGCCTGCCGCCGTTCTCCGGCTTCATCGGCAAGGTGGCGCTGTTCGACGCCGCCGCGCAGGTGGGCACGCCGCTCATGTACGCGCTCATCTTCGGCGGCATCATCACCTCGCTGCTCACCCTGTACGCCCTGATGCGCGCGTGGAACCTGGCGTTCTGGCGTGAGGAGGAGGACGGCATGGAAGAGGCCGGCGTCGCCGAGCGCACCGCGTACCTGGGGGCCGCGCCCGCCGCCCTCGTGCAGACCGAGCGGCGCGTGATCCCCCGCATCATGACCGCCGCCACCGCCGGGATGGTCGCGGTGACGCTGGCCCTGACCGTCTTCGCCGGACCGCTGTACGACCTGTGCACGAGCATCGGCGAGGCACTGCAGCAGCCGATCACACTGGTGCAGCTCGACGAGGACGTCGCGTCATGAGCCCCGCCACCCCCGTCTCGCCGCTGGGCGCCGTCTGGCGTCAGCTGCCGTTCTTCATCTGGCTGATCGCGCTGTGGATGCTGCTGTGGGGCCAGTTCACCGTGCTCGCGTTCGTCACCGGCCTCGTCGTGGCGGTGTTCGTCACGCGCATCTTCCGACTGCCCCCGGTGGAGCTGTCGGGCCGCGTGAACCTGTGGTGGGGACTCGTCTTCATGCTCGAGTTCCTGGTTGCGGTCGTGCACGGATCGCTCACCGTCGCATGGCAGGTGATCAATCCGCGGCACTATCCCGGAACGGCGATCATCGCCGTCAAGATGATCACCGACGACGACCTGATCATGACGCACGTCGGGGTCACGGCATCCCTCATCCCGGGGTCTCTCATCATCGACGGCGACCGGGATCGTCGCATCCTCTACCTGCACATCATCGGCGTGCGCGACCAGGCGGACATCGAGAAGCAGCGCAAGGCGGTCGAGCACTGGGAGGAGCGCATCGTACGTGCGGTCGGCTCGCGCGCCCAGCTGCAGGCGATGCGGGATGCCGGACGGATCACCTACGCCGGGAAGGGGCCCCGCGCATGACCGTCGCACTGCTGATCGGCGTCTATGCCGCCTTCGGCATCGCCGCGCTGCTGACCGTGTGGCGGATCATCATCGGCCCGTCGATCCTCGACCGCGCCGTCGCCGCCGACGTGCTGATGACCCTCGTCATGTGCGCGCTGGGCGCGGAGATGGCGCTCAACCACCACACCCGCACTCTGCCGCTGCTGCTGATCGTGGCTGCCGTCGGCGTCTTCGGGTCGATCTCGATCGCGCGGTTCGTGGCCCGCAGGGACGGAGACGGACGATGACCGAGTGGCGTGATGTCACAGCCCTGGTGCTGATTCTGATCGGGGCGCTGCTGTGCCTGATCGCCGCGATCGGCCTGCTGCGGTTCCGCGACGTGCCGACCCGACTGCACGCGGCGACCAAGCCCCAGGTGCTCGGTCTGGTGCTGATCTGCGTGGCCGTGGCGATCGCGCTGGAGTCGTGGGCCGTGGCCGCGTTCCTCATGCCCGTGGTGCTGATCCAGTTCGCGACCGCGCCGCTGTCGGCCCACATGGTCGGGCGGCAGGCCTACCGCAACGCGACCCTGGACGACCGGTCGCTGCTCGTCGACGAGCTCGCCGACGACCGCACCACCCCGCCCGGCGCCGGGGGCTGAACCGGATCAGCGCGCCGGCGTCAGCACCAGCGTATTCGTCGCGGCGGCCGTGACCGCGGGCAGGGTGAACAGCCACCGGGTCTGGCGCAGCTGCTGCCAGGCCTCGGTCTGGTCGGTGTAGTTCGGGTGGAACGCGTGGCCGCTGCTGCCGGTGAGGTGATTCCACCGTGAGGCATCGAGGTCGGACAGGTCCACGGTCATCCGCATCGAAGGCACGGTCTCGGTCGCGAAGCTGTCGGTGCCGATGTACCAGCCGGTTGCGTCGACGACCGAGGCGCCGCCGCCGATCGGGTAGGGGCCGCGGTTGAACAGCCACTCGATGGGGGCGATCCCGCTGGAGCCGAACGTGCCGCTGGTCAGGGTGATCGCGTGCAGCGACCCCCAGTTCCAGTGGTCGGGGTTGTCGCCCTGCAGGCCGACGATCCGATCGTAGGCGTCGGCGGCCGCTCGCTCGAGCATCCCGCGCTGACCGGACACCCCGATCGTCTCGTTGACCCACCAGTCCGATGATGGATCGTCGAGCAGCTGGTTCACGACGAGGAACAGCCGGCTCTGGCCGCCCAGCGGTGCGGGGTCGTCTCGGCGGGAGAAGAGGTCTTGCGCCAGTTCGTCCCACAGCACGTTCGCGTACGCGGCGGCGCTGCTGTCGGCGGTGTTCTGCGCGTCCCAGTGCTGGAGCAGCTCCAGCGCGGCATCCACGTCTTCATCGTCCGTCGCGATGTCGGCATAGACGGCGGCGAGGCGCTTGCCCATCCAGAACTGCTGGTCGGCCTGGATGGCCGTCATGTCGTCGGCGGTCAGCTTCTTCACCGCTGCGGTGCGCTCGATGAGGTCGGTGATGCGCGCGGCGCGCCAGCCGTAGTCCCAGTCGTTGGTGAGGAAGTGCTCGTAGTCGTCGCCGACGATCGCGTTGTTGGCGGTGACGATGTAGCCGGCATCCGGATTGAGCACGACGGGCAGGTCCGCGAACGGGATGAAGCCCTGCCAGTCGTAGGCGGAGTCCCAGCCCGGCTGCGGCAGGGACCCATCGCCGGCACCGCGGATGGGCAGCTTGCCGGGCGTCTGATAGCCGATATTGCCCTGCGTGTCGGCGTAGACGAGGTTCTGCGCAGGAACGTCGAAGCGCGCGGCGGCCGCGCGGAACTCGTCGAAGTCGCGGGCCAGATCAAGGGCGAAGATGGATGCCGCGGTCGTGCCGGGCTGAAGTGCGGTCCACTGCAGGGAGACGGCGTACTCGCCGGTGGGCGCGTCCTCGGGCGCGGTGACCGCGTCGGTGCTGCCGGTGGCCGGTGTCTCGGCGATCGAGGTGAAGTCGTCGGTCAGGCCCGACACGATCGGGCCGTGGACGGTGGAGCGGATCTCGAGCTCGACATCGTCGCCCCCGGCGACCCGGACGGTCTCGGTGCGCACGTCGAGCGGGACGAGCTCGCCGTCGCGCCAGTACGCGTCGCCGTCGATCTTCTCCAGGTACAGATCCGTGACATCGGTGGTGAGGTTCGTGAAGCCCCACGCGATGTCGGCGTTGTGGCCGATGATCACGCCGGGCACGCCGGAGAAGCCGAACCCGGCGACATCGAATCCGCAGGCGGCGGTGACCGTGCGGCAGCGCAGGCCGATCTGGTGCCAGACGCTGGGCAGCGAGGCGCCGAGGTGGGGATCGTTCGACAGGAGCGGCAGGCCGCTCTCGGTGAGCGAACCGGCGATCACCCAGGAGTTGGAGCCGACACCCTCGGCGACCCCGCCGAGCAGCGCGCTCGCCGCCTCGATGACGCCGTCGACCTCGGTCCACGAGATCGACGGCGCGGACGCCGTGTCGGTCGACTGCGTGATGGCCGGGGCGGTCAGATCCTCGGAGATCGTCGGGACGATCACCGGGTTCAGGTCGTAGGGGTAGCCGGGGTAGAGCTCGGCGATCTGCTCGGGACTGAGGGTCTGCGCCAGGATCGCGCGCTCGGTCTCGTCTTCGACGTTCGACCGGAGATCCCAGGCCATCGCCTTCAACCAGGCGACCGAGTCGGCCGGGGTCCACGGTTCGACTTCGTAGTCCGCGTTCTGCAAGCCGAGGACCGCGTACTCGAGGGACAGGGCTGCGCCGTCGTGGTCGGCGAGATACGCGTTCACGCCGTCGGCGTAGGCGTCGTAGTAGCCGCGAGTGGTGGTGTCGAGGGCGTCGACCTCCTGCTGGGCGATCTCATGCCAGCCCAGAGTGCGCAGGAATCTGTCGGTGTCGAGCTGCGAGGCGCCGAACAGCTCGGACAGGCGGCCGCTGGTCACGTGTCGGCGGAAGTCCATCTCCCAGAACCGATCCTGTGCGTGCACATAGCCCTGCGCGTAGAACAGGTCGCGCGTGTCGTCGGCGACGATCGTCGGCACGCCGAGCTCGTCGCGGTAGACGGTCACGTCCTCACTCAGGCCGGAGAGGGAGATCTCGCCGTCGAGTTGGGGGAACGAGCGCTGGATCGTCCAGACGCCGAAGCCTGCGGCGATGACGGCGATCACGATGACACCCGCGATGATCCCGTAGACGCTGAGCCCGATGGTGCGCCCGAGCGAGCGCGGGCGCTTCGCGGGCACGTCGGCGGTGTCGGTGTCGTCGATGTCGTCGGCGAGGGTCGAACCGGTCATGTCCCTCTTCCTCGAGGTCAGCCCGCATCGCCGCGGGCACGCGTTACCGCATCGTATCGGAGCGCGAGCCTCGCGCCGGTCGAGCGGGAAGGGGAAGAGGAGAGCGCGGCGGGGGTCAGTCGGCGCCGAAGTCGAAGGAGGCGGACTCGCTGGCCTCGTCGACGGCCTCGGCGAGCTCCTCGCGCGCGGCGTCGAACGGCTGTGCGTGGCCGGTGATCGCCGCCGCAGCACCGGGCGACAGCTCGCCCACCAGCTCGGCGGTCGCGCCGCCGATGAGACCGAGCTCCGCGTACTGCTCCAGGCGGTTGCGCGAGTCGGCGATGTCGAGGTTGCGCATCGTCAGCTGACCGATCCGGTCGACCGGGCCGAAGGCCGCGTCGCCGACGCGCTCCATGGACAGCTTCTCCGGCGCGTACGACGACCGCGCCGCGACCGTGTCGAGGATCGTGTAGTCCTCACCGCGGCGCAGACGCACCGTCACGCTGCCGGTGATCGTCGTGCCCACCCACTTCTGGATCGACTCGCGCAGCATCAGCGACTGCGGCTCGAGCCAACGACCCTCGTACATCAGGCGACCGAGACGGCGCCCCTGCTCGTGGTAGGTCGCGAGCGTGTCCTCGTTGAGGATCGCGTTCAGCAGGCGCTCGTACGCGATGAACAGCAGCGCCATGCCCGGCGCCTCGTAGATGCCGCGGCTCTTCGCCTCGATGATCCGGTTCTCGATCTGGTCGCTCATGCCCAGGCCGTGACGACCGCCGATGCGGTTCGCCTCGTGCACCAGCGCGACGGCGTCGGCGAACTCCTGGCCGTTGATGGCGACCGGGCGGCCCTCGACGAACGAGACCGTCACGTCCTCGGTCGCGATCTGCACCTCGGGGTCCCAGAAGCGCACCCCCATGATCGGGTCGACGGTCTCCAGCGAGACGTCGAGGTGCTCCAGGGTCTTCGCCTCGTGCGTGGCGCCCCAGATGTTGGCATCCGTCGAATACGCTTTCTCGACCGAGTCGCGGTACGGGAACTCGTGCGCGACGAGCCACTCGCTCATCTCCTTGCGCCCGCCGAGTTCCGTGACGAAATCGGCATCCAGCCACGGCTTGTAGATGCGCAGCGCGGGGTTGGCCAGCAGTCCGTAGCGGTAGAACCGCTCGATGTCGTTGCCCTTGTAGGTGGACCCGTCGCCCCAGATCTCGACGCCGTCCTCCTTCATCGCGCGCACCAGCAGCGTGCCGGTCACGGCGCGGCCGATCGGCGTCGTGTTGAAGTAGGTACGTCCGGCGGAGCGGATGTGGAACGCACCGCACGCCAGCGCAGACAGTCCCTCTTCGACCATCAGCGGCTTGCAGTCGATCAGGCGCGACGCCTCCGCGCCGTAGTCCAGCGCGCGGCCGGGGATCGACGCGATGTCGTCCTCGTCGTACTGACCGAGGTCGCCGGTGTACGTGAACGGGACGGCGCCCTTGTCACGCATCCAGGCGACCGCGACGGAGGTGTCAAGGCCTCCCGAGAAGGCGATGCCGACGCGCTCGCCGACGGGCAGGGACTGAAGGACCTTCGACATGCCCTCAAGTCTAGTGAGCGCGGCGGATCTCGCTGGAAGTCGCCGATGTGACCCCGCATGGCGGATGCCGGAGCAGACGCGGCATCCGTCGATTAGCGTCGGCGCCATGACGACCCTGCTCGAGACCGAAGCGCTGCAGTTCATCCGCGATCTCATCCGCATCGACAGCGTCAACACCGGTGTGGCCGCCACCATCGGCGACGGAGAGACGCGGGCTGCCCGCTACATCCAGGAGCGCCTCGCCGAAACCGGCATCCCGTCAGAACTCATCGAACCGCGGCCGGGACGTGCCTCTCTCGTCGCGCGCGTGACGGGCAGTGATCCGGATGCCGGTGCGCTGCTCGTCCATGCACACCTCGACGTCGTGCCGGTGCAGGAGAAGGACTGGACCGCGCCGCCGTTCGGCGCCGAGATCCGCGAAGGAAACCTCTACGGCAGGGGCGCCGTCGACATGAAGAACTACGCCGGCACGATCCTCGCGGTCGCCCGGCACTTCGCCCGCGAGGGGATCGTGCCGCGTCGCGACCTCGTGTTCGCCTTCCTCGCCGACGAGGAGAGCGGAGGGGTGTGGGGCGCCGGCTGGCTCGTCGAGAACCGACCCGAGCTGTTCGCCGGTGTGACCGAGGCACTCAGCGAAGTGGGTGGGTTCTCGGTGCCGCTGACCGAGCCGGACGCGATTGCGACCGGTGCCGTCGATGAGCGCCGCGCGTACCTCGTCGCCACGAGTGAGAAGGGCGTCGCGTGGGCCACACTCACCGCGCGGGGGCACGCCGCACACGGATCGCGGCCCACGGAGGACAACGCCGTCGTTCGGGTGGCGCAGGCTGTCGCCGCCGTCGGGGCGCACCGGTTCCCGATCGTGCGGACTCCGGCGCTGGAGCGGTTCTTCGCCGCCTTCGGCGCGGCGCGCGGTCTGAGCTTCGCGGACGACACCCTCGCGTCGGACATCGAGAGTCTCGGCTTCATCGGTTCACTCGTGGATGCCTCCACGCGCAACACCGCGACGCCGACCGTGCTCAGCGCCGGGGACAAGACGAACATCATCCCCGCTGCGGCATCCGCTCGACTGGACATTCGCATCCTGCCCGGGCAGGACGACGCGCTGCGCAAGGGCCTGCGCTCCGTCGTCGGCGACGACATCGACATCCGCGAGGGACGCTGGTGGTCGGCGACCGAGGCGCCGGTGGACGCGCCGCTGATCGATGTGCTGCAGGCGGCGATCACCGCCGACGACCCGCAGGGCGTCGTCGTGCCGTACCTGCTGCAGGCGAGTACGGACAACAAGCACTTCGCCCGGCTCGGGATCAACGGCTACGGGTTCGTGCCGCTGCGCGTGCCGGTCGATTTCGATGTGTTCGCTCAGTTCCACGCGGCCGACGAGCACATCCCGGTGGACGCGCTGCTGTTCTCGGCGCGCGTGACCGAGCGCATCCTGCGCACCGCGTGATCCGGGGCCCCTCGACAAGCTCGGGGACCGGGGTGGACCGGGGGGCTCAGGGGGTGAGGGCGGGCTCGTGGGCGAACAGGGCGGGGGCGCCGCCAGGCGGCGGGATGCCAGCCGGCGCGGTCGAGGGCGATGGCGAGGTGCACCGGGTGCGTCACGGTCGATCCTTTCCGGCCCGGTATCCCGCGCCGCTGTCTCGGCCCACTCTGCGACGGCGTTCGCACGGCATCCCACCCTCGTCGTCATACGACGACGCGCGGCGCCAGACGGCGTAACGAACCGTCACCGGACGACATCGGAGACGACCTCGATAGGATGGGGTGTAACCGTCCGAAAACGGGGGAGTAGCCCAATGCCAGGCATCGTGATCGTCGGAGTCCAGTGGGGAGACGAGGGCAAGGGCAAAGCCACCGACCTCCTCGGCGAACGGACCGACTGGGTCGTCAAGTTCAACGGCGGCAACAACGCCGGGCACACCGTCGTCATCGGTGACGAGAAGTACGCCCTGCACCTGCTGCCGTCCGGCATCCTCTCCCCCGGCGTGAACGCTGTCATCGGCAACGGCGTCGTCGTCGATCTCGAGGTGCTCTTCGCGGAGCTCGAGGCGCTCAACGCGCGCGGCCTGGACACCTCGCGCCTGAAGATCAGCGCGAACGCGCACGTGATCACGCAGTACCACCGCACCCTCGACAAGGTCACCGAGCGCTTCCTCGGCAAGCGCATGATCGGCACGACCGGTCGCGGCATCGGCCCGACCTATGCCGACAAGATCAACCGCGTCGGCATCCGCATCCAGGACCTGTTCGACGAGAACATCCTGCGCCAGAAGGTCGAGGGCTCCCTCGACCAGAAGAACCACCTGCTGGTGAAGGTCTTCAACCGCCGCGCCATCACCGTGGACGAGATCGTCGACGACCTGCTGAGCTACGTCGAGCGGCTGCGTCCGATGGTGGCCGACACCGGCCTGCTGCTGAACAATGCGCTGGATGCCGGTGACGTCGTCGTCTTCGAGGGCGGCCAAGCCACCATGCTCGACGTCGACCACGGCACCTACCCCTTCGTGACGTCCTCGTCGGCGACGGCGGGCGGCGCGGCGACCGGCTCCGGCGTCGGCCCGAACCGTCTGGACCGGATCGTCGGCATCGTGAAGGCCTACACGACCCGCGTCGGCTCGGGCCCGTTCCCGACCGAGCTGTTCGACGAGCAGGGCGACTGGCTGCGTTCGCGCGGCTTCGAGTTCGGCACGACGACGGGCCGCCCGCGCCGTGTCGGCTGGTACGACGCCCCGGTGACCCGCTACGCCACTCGCATCAACGGCATCACGGACCTCGTACTCACCAAGCTCGACATTCTCACCGGGCTCGACCGGATCCCCGTCTGCGTCGCGTACGACGTCGACGGCGAGCGGTTCGACGAGGTGCCGGTCAACCAGAGCGACTTCCACCACGCGAAGCCGATCCTGGAGTACTTCCCGGGCTGGAAGCAGGACATCTCCGGTGCTCGCAGCTTCGAGGATCTGCCGCTCGAGGCACAGGACTACGTGCTCGCGCTCGAGGCCATGAGCGGCACCCGCATCTCGGTGATCGGCGTGGGCGCCGCGCGCGATGCGGTCGTCGTCCGCCACGACCTCGTGGACTGACGCGCTCGGCGCATGAGGTTCTTCGTCGGCGGGTACACGCCGGACATGGACGGCGCCGCGCGCGGCATCGGCGCGATCACCGCCGGCGATGCCGATGAGGTGCTCGCGGGCGGCGTGCTGCGGTGGCGGGATGCCGTGCCCGTCGCGGGCTCGCCGTCGTGGCTGGCCTGGCATCCGACGCGGGACGTGCTGTACGCGGCGCTGGAGGGTGCCGGCACGGTGCAGGCGTTCCGCCGGACGGGGGAGGATTCGTTCGTTGCGCTCGGCGCGCCGGTGGATGCCGGTGAGCTCGTCTGCCACGTCGCAGTGGACCCGGCCGGACGGTTCCTGCTCGCCTCGTGCTGGGGTGACGGGCGTCTCGTGCGGATGGAATTGGATGCCGCCGGGGCGGTGTCGCAGCCGACGGTCGGGGCGGACGCCGTCGACCCGTATGGGGTGGAGCCCGCGCCGACGAGGGATGTCGTCGCCGACGCGCTCGGCGCGGCGACGCGCGCGCTGCGTGAGGCCGTGGGTGCGGAGTTCGCGCACCTGATCCCGGAGTTCACCTCCCCGCCGAGCGCGCCGCCGGGCGGATTGATCGACCTGGGTAGGGCGGGAGACCTGCGCGTGCGGGACGCCCTGGACGCTCTGGACGCCGCGGGCGGGGTGCAGTCCGGACTGCAGGCGCAGCGGGAACCGCGCGTCTCTCGTGCACATCAGGCACACGTGCGGCCCGGAGGGCTCGTCGCGTCGACCGACATGGGCCTCGACCTCGTGCGCCTCTGGTCGACCGCGGACGGGATCGAGCCCCGTGGGCAGGTCGTCCTGCCGAAGGGATGCGGTCCGCGGCATATGGTCTGGCACCCGAGCGGGCACCTCTATGTCGTGACCGAGGTGTCGCACGAGGTGTTCGCGCTGGCTCCTGACCCGACGGGTACGTGGCGCATCGTCGGCGGATCGCCGCTGTCGCCGGCCACGCGGGCAGGCAGCGATGCGGCGGCCGAGATCGCGCTCTCCCGCGACGGCGAGTTCGTCTACGTCGGCATCCGCGGGTCGAACACGATCGCGACGCTGCGCGTGCGCGGATCGGGCGCCGAGTTCGCTCCGGTGGCGCTCAGCGAGTCCGGGGTGGATTGGCCGCGTCACCATGTGATCGCGCGAGACACGCTGCTCGTGGCCGGTCAGCGGTCGCACGACGCGGCATCCCTCACCATCGACGCACGCACCGGCGTCCCCGGTCGCGTGCGTCATCGCGTGGACGCGCCCTCGCCGACGCACCTGCTGGCCGACCGGCGCTGACCCGGGCTGCGGCTCAGACCTTGGCGTCCTGCTTGGGGATGAAGACCTTCTTGATGATGAGCAGGATGGATGCCGTGACCGGGATCGCCACGAGGGCACCCAGCAGTCCCATCAGCGTGCCTCCCACGAGCGCGCCGATCACGACGAGCGAGCCGGGCACCGAGATCGCCTTGTTCATGACCCGCGGCGTCAGCACGTATGCCTCTACCTGCATGTAAACGAGGTACGCGGCTGCGAACGTGAGAGCGCCGAGGGGGCTCGCGAACAGTGCGAACAGCGAGCCGATGACCCAGAACAGCACCGTACCCACGAGCGGGATGATCGTGATGCAGAACGCGATCACGGCCATCAGCAACGGGAACGGCAGCTGCAGGATCGTGAACATCAGGAACACGAACAGCGAGTTGAAGAACGCCAGGACGACCATGCCGCTGAGGTAGCCGCCCACCGATCCGGTGATCTCCTCGGTCAGCTCTTCGCCGAGCGTCCGGTTGCGGGCCGGCAGCATCCGGTACAGCGCCCTCTTCATCTCGGGCAGCGTCGCCAGGAAGTACAGGCTGAGCACGATCACGATGATCAGACCCGAGATCGTCGTGGCGATGCCGACGCCCACCTGCACGACACCGCCGCCGATCGCGGCGATGTTGGCGGGGTTGGTGATGAACGCCTGGATCTCGGACAGCAGCGCCGGAACCTGATCGCCGAGCTGGTCATTGGCCCAGGCGTAGAACTCCGTCTGCTGGAAGCCCGCGATCGTGGCCGGCAGGTCACGGATGAACTGCGCGACCTGCTCGACGACCGTCGGAATGATGAGCCAGAGCACCGCCACCATCACGATCGCGAACGCCAGGTAGACGATGACGATGCCCCAGGTCCGGCTCACGCCGGCGCGTGCAAGCCGCTGCACGACCGGGTTGAGACCGAGTGCCGCGAACAGGGCGAAGGCGATGTAGATCCAGATCGTGATCAGGTCGGTGATGGCCATTCCGAGGGCGAAGGCCGCGAGGCCGCCCAGCGTCAGGAAGAAGCCGACCACGAACGGCCGATTGATGTTCGTCCAGTACGTGCGCCCAGCACCCTCGGCGACGGTCACCGGTGTCGCCGAGGTCGGGATGACCGCTGCACGGGCTGCCGGTGTGGATGGAGCCGCAGCCGCCTTCGTTGCGCGGCGCAGGCCTCGTCGTCGGCCGGCGTCATTCGAAGCGTCAGGCATGTCCTCACTCTAGGGCCGCGTGCCCGGCGCTGGCAGTGGCCGCACGGGGCATCACGCGCGGAGGGTGAGAGCTGCGAGCGGGTAGCGTGGACGCATGACCGACGCCACCGCACAGCTCCACCGCCTGCGCGCCAGCATCGACAACATCGACGCCGCGCTCATCTTCATGCTGGCCGAGCGTTTCCGCTGCACGAAGCAGGTCGGCGTTCTCAAGGCCGAGTACGGGATGCCGGCATCCGACCCGTCTCGGGAAGAGCAGCAGATCGCCCGGTTGCGGCAGTTGGCGGTGGAAGCGGATCTCGACCCGGAGTTCGCGCAGAAGTGGTTCGGGTTCATCGTCGCCGAGGTGATCCGCCACCACACCGAGGCAGCTGCCCCCGCTGCCTCCGCCGTCGAGGTCGCCGCGCCGTCCGCCGAGTGACCCGCGCCGGGTGACGACGCACGCGAGGCACGTGCCGTGAGTCGTACCCTGCCGCCATGGGCAATGAACTCACGATCGGCACCACTGATCGATTCGGGCGCACCTGCGCTCCTGCTCGCCAAGCGGATGAACCGACACACCTTCTGGTGCGGGCAGAGCGGATCCGGCAAGACGTATGCACTGGGCGTGCTGCTCGAGCAGCTGATGCTGCAGACCACGCTGCCGCTGGTGGTCCTCGACCCGAACTCCGACTTCGTCGGCCTGGGCGACCCCGTCGATGACGCTCCTGTGCCGGCACGGGAGGCCATCGCCGCTCGCGACATCCGGGTCTTCCGTCCGCAGGGCGACCCCGGTCTGCACGTGCGCATGCTGGCCGCTGTTCGCACAAGGGCAGTCGCTGTTCGCCGGCGGCTTCATCGAGAGTGCCGCACTCGTGCAGATGGGTGCGCGAATCACCCGTGAGGGCGGTATCGACGTGCTCGTGCCGTTGCGCTGACCTGCGTTGTCACCGGTTCGTCCGCGAGTCGTCACTGCGTTTCGTCTCGCTGCGCTCGCTCAACGACCGGAACCTTCCCGGTCGTTGAGCGAGGAGCACAGCGACGAGACGAAACGCCTACGGCACCGTGCGGCGCAGTGTCAGCAGCGAGGTCCCGGCGAGCACGGCGACCAGCAGCAGCCCCCACAGGCTCAGCCCGAGCGCACCCTGGGCGCCGATCCACTCGAACACGGCGGCCCAGGCGTTCATCCTGCCCACGAGCCAGAGCAGGCCGACCAGAACCAGCGCGATCGCGAGGATCGTGGAGACCAGAACCGCGGTGCCCCAGCGCTTGAAGATCGTCGCGCCCCAGAAGCCGACGATGAAGAACAGCAGCGCCAGCGCGAAGAAGAACACGCCTGCGGCGGCGGGGCCGGCATCCCAGATCCAGGGCAGGTAGAAGAAGTAGCCGTTCATCCACCAGCCGCCGGTGGCTTCCTCGAGCAGACCGCCGATGACGAAGACGATCGCGAGCAGCGCCGAGGTCATCATCGCCGTGAGCATCGTGCCGAAGAAGAACTCGCGGCGGGTGACGCTCATCGCCTGCGAGAACGGGAAGGTGAACGACAGCGCCTGCGCGCCGACCACGGCGAAGTACCACAGCGGTGCCTGGGCGCCGCCACCGTACATCGCGGTCTGGACGCCCGCGCTCGAGATGATGCCGTAGATCGCGAGGGTGATGACGAGCGATCCGGCCAGCACGATCACCGGCACCCAGAGGTAGGTCTGTCGGTTGACCAGCTGCATGCGGATGACGTTCAGTGTTCTGTTCATCGCAGTGCTCCTTCGTCGTTGTCGGATGCCGCGTGCTGAGTCGTGCGGACGATCAGCTGCTGGAGGGAGACGGGGGCCACGTCCAGGCCGGCATCGGCAAGGCTCGCCCGCTCGGCGGCGGTGAGCGCGCCGAGCACCGTCACGCTCGAGACCCGGCCGAGGCTCTCGCGGTGGATGACCTCGCGGCCGTCGACGAACGCGTCGACCGCTGCCGAGTCGCCCACGATGTTGACGGCGCGGTCGCGCACGGCATCCGTCGACTCGTCCATCAGGATGCGACCGCGGTCGATCACGATGACGCGCTCGAGCAGGTTGGCGACCTCGTCGATCAGGTGGCTGGAGAGGATGATCGTGCGCGGGTGCTCCGCGTAATCCTGCAGCAGCCGGTCGTAGAAGATCTGCCGCGCGACGGCATCGAGACCGAGATACGGCTCGTCGAAGAAGGTCACCTCGGCGCGGGATGCCAGGCCGATGATGACGCCGACGGCGCTGAGCTGACCGCGGGAGAGCTTCTTGATGGTCTTCTTCATCGGCAGCTGGAAGTCGCCGATGAGCCGGTCAGCGAGCTGCTGATCCCAGTGCGGGAAGAACAGGCTCGCCATGCGCAACGCGTGTCGCGGCGTCGCGTCGTCGGGGTACTTCTGGCTCTCCCGCACGAAGCACATGCGGCCCAGGACGTGGGCGTTCTCGTAGGGGTCCTCGCCGAACACGCGCACCTGGCCCGAGGTTGCGAAGTTCTGTGCGGTCAGGATGGACATGATCGTCGTCTTGCCGGCGCCGTTGCGGCCGAGCAGGCCGTAGATGGTGTCTCGCTCGATCGTGAACGACACCTCGTCGACGGCGAGGGTGTCGCGATAGCGCTTGGTGAGGTTCGTCACCTCGATGACGGCGTTGTCGGTGGTCTGGCTGGTCACGATGAGGCTCCTTCCGGAGGGGTTGTCGCGGCTGCCCGTTCGGCGAGCAGCCGGATGAGGTCGTCAGGGCTGAGGCCGAGCATGCGCGCCTCGGCCAGAAGCGGATCGAGATACCGATCGGCGAAGGCCGTACGCCGCTCGGTCAGGAGCAGGTCGCGAGCGCCTGTCGACACGAACATGCCGATGCCGCGGCGCTTGTACAGCACGCCCTTGTCGGTGAGCATGGCGATGCCTTTCGCGGCGGTCGCGGGGTTGATGCGGTAGAAGGCGGCGAGCTCGTTCGTGGAGGGCGCCTGCGCTTCTTCGGCGAGGCTGCCGTCCACGATGGAGTCTTCGACGCTCTCCGCGATCTGCACGAAGAGCGGCCGGCCTTCCTCGACCATCCGGACCTCCTGGTGGATTGGTTAGTTACTTGACTAGGTAACCAGAATACCGATCGGTCCGCAAGGGGTATGTTCGCATCATGACGACCACGGCCTTCGTCCTCGGCGGTGGCGGCGTGCGCGGTGCCGTGGAAGTCGGAATGATCCGAGCACTGCTGGAGCGCGGCATCCGGCCCGACCTGATCGTCGGCACCTCGATCGGCGCGATCAACGGGGCGATGCTTGCCGACGATCCTTCGCTCGGCGTCATCGACCGGCTGACCGACGCGTGGGCCTCGCCGAACGCGGCGGCCGTCTACGGCGACGGAGTGCTCGCACAGGCCGGGCGCGCCGTGCGCACCCGTACGCACCTCAACTCGCCCGAGCCGCTGCGGCAGATGCTTGCCGACGCCATCGGCGCCGATCGCCGGTTCAACGACCTCGCCGTGCCGCTGCGGGTGGTCGCCGCCTCGATCGAGCGGGCCGCCGAGCAGGTGTTCGGGTCTGGACCGGTCGTCCCGGCCGTGCTCGCCTCGGCGGCCGTTCCCGGGTTCTTCCCGCCGGTGGAGATCGACGGGGAGCACTACATCGACGGCGGCGTCGTGAACTCGATACCGATCGCGCCGGCGATCGCGGCGGGTGCGACCCGCGTGTACGTACTGCAGGTCGGCCGCGTGGAAGAGCCGCTGGTCGCTCCGACGACGCCGATGCAGACGGCGCGCGTCGCCTTCGAGATCGCCCGCCGACACCGCTTCGCACAGGACATCGCCACTCTGCCGGACGGCGTCGAGCTGCATGTGCTCCCCAGCGGCGGCGCGCTCGCCGGCGACGACACGCTGCGGTCTTACAAGCGCATGGACACGGTGCGCCGCCGCATGGACCAGGCCTGCGTCCGCACACGAGTACCTCGAAATGAGGGCCGGGGAGAGGATGCCGAGGCACACGCAAGACGAGGGACAGGCGCAGATCCAGGAAGACCCCGCGTGAGGGTGCCGCCGACCTGGGTGCGGCGGGTGCTGCTGGCACCGCTGGTGATCGCGCTGGCCGTGCTGCTGCTCGTCTCGTCGCCGCTGTGGCTGTTGCTGGCGCTCGCGTTGACCTCGCTGATGCCCGGTCGCTTCCGCCTGCCGCGCGTGGTCTGGCTGGTGGTCGTGTATCTCGTCTGGGAGTCGGCGCTCCTCATCGCCGCGTTCGCCCTGTGGGTCGCCTCGGGCTTCGGCTGGAAGCTGCGCACTTCGGCGTTCGTCGATGCGCACTACCGGCTCGGGCGCGGCATGCTCGCGGCGCTGTTCTGGGTGTTTCGCGCGGTGCTGCGACTCGACATCGTGGCCGAGGGGGACGGCGAAGCCTTCGCCGATCTGCTCGGCCCCGGCGCACCGCTCGTGGTCGCCAGCAGGCACGGCGGACCGGGCGACTCGTTCATCCTCGTGCACACCCTGCTGTCACGGGCCGACCGGCATCCGCGCATCGTGCTGAAGGACACCCTGCAGTGGGATCCCGGCATCGACGTGCTGCTCCACCGCATCCCCAGCCGGTTCATCACGCCCTCGGGGTTCGGCACCCGCCGCGCCGGCGGGGGACGCAGCGTCGAGGAGGACATCGCCGACCTGTCGCACGAGATGCGCGGGCGGGATGCCGTGGTGATCTTCCCCGAGGGCGGGCAGGTCTCGGCGGGGCGGCGCACCGCCCGCATCGCACGACTGCGCGCTGCGGGGCGGCACCGGCTCGCGGCACGCGCCGATCGACTGCAGCATGTCATGCCGCCGCAGCCCGGCGGGGTGTTCGCGGCGCTGGGCGCGGCGCCCGAGGCGGACGCGGTGCTGATCGGGCACACCGGGCTCGACCGGTTGCACAGCCTGCGCGACATCTGGCGGGAACTGCCGATGGACAAGCGCCTGACGATGCACGCGTGGCGCGTGCCCCGCGGTGAGATTCCCCCGCAGCGCGAGGCGCAGGCGGAGTGGCTGTTCGGCTGGTTCGAGCGCATCGACGGGTGGATCACGACCGAAAGCGACCGCCGCTCGGTTTGAGATCGACTGAAACCCGCGATACGGTGGCCGATGGCCCTTTCTCGGGCCACGACGACCAGTCCGCGGTCGCCTGAGTCGGGTGTCAGAGGGACACCAGAACAGCGAGCGTATGGTCGGCGGTCTGGGCGATGGACCCGATGTGTGTCGCCGAGGCAGCGAGCTGTGCGCGTCTGAATGCGACGTGGGGAGCCGCGCCGATGATCGTCACCCGGGCGTAACCGATGCGGCCTGCACGCGCGGCTGCCGAGGTGAACCACGTGACCGTTTCCACTCCCGCCGTCGAGGCAAGGGGTCTGTTCAAAGTCTTCGGACGCAACCCGCGCGAGGCGGTGCGCGGCCTGCAGGCCGGCCGCTCTCGCGCCGAGGTCGCCGCAGCCGGCACCGCCGCGGTGATCGACGCCTCGTTCACGGTGCAACCCGGCGAGATCTTCGTGATCATGGGCCTGTCCGGCTCGGGCAAGTCCACCATCATCCGGATGCTCAACGGACTGCTGCAGCCCACCGCCGGCGAGGTGCTGGTGAACGGCCGCAACGTCACCACGGCCACCGCGGGCGAGCTGCGGCGGATCCGCCGCGAGTCGGTCTCGATGGTCTTCCAGCACTTCGCGCTGCTGCCGCACCTGACGGTGCTCGACAACGCCGCCTACGCACTGGAGATCCAGGGCGTCGACAAGGCCGAGCGCCGACGCCGCGCCATGGACATCCTCGAGCGCGTCGGCCTGGGCGACCGGGCCCAGGCGATGCCCGACGAGCTCTCCGGCGGCATGCGACAGCGCGTCGGCATCGCGCGTGCCCTGACCGCGGGGTCCGACATCCTGCTCATGGACGAGGCCTTCTCGGCCCTCGACCCCCTCATCCGGCGCGAGATGCAGGAGCAGCTGGTCGAGCTGCAGCGGGAGCTCGGACGCACCATCGTCTTCATCACCCACGACCTCAACGAGGCGATGTTCCTCGGTGACCGGATCGCCGTCATGCGCGACGGGCGTATCGTGCAGAACGGCACGCCGGAGGAGATCCTCACCGACCCGGCGAACGACTACGTCGCCCAGTTCGTGCAGGACGTCGACCGGGCGCGGGTGCTCACGGCATCCGCCGTCATGGAGCCGCCGCACCTGACCGTGCCGGTCACCGCCGGCGTGCGTGGCGCCCTGCGCGTGTTGCGCGAGCAGCAGGCCGGCGCCGTGTTCGCCACCGAGAGCCGGCGACTGGTCGGCGTGGTCACCGACCGTGCGGTCATCCGCGCGGTGAAGTCGGGCGAGACCGACCTGCGCCGCATCGTCGATGCCACGGTGCCCACCGTGGGCCCCGACGACCTGCTCACCGACATCGTCGAGACCGCGGTCGAGGCGACCGTGCCGTTGGCCGTCATCGACGGGCAGCGCCGCCTCATCGGCGTCATCCCCCGCGTCACTCTGCTCGCCGCGCTCGGCAACGTTCCGGCGACGACCCGCGAGATGCCCGTCATCCAGATGCCGATCGACATGGTGGCCGAGTTCACACCCCTTGTGGATGCCGTGGCGGGCTCCTCCGCCCGGCCGGAACCGACCGTCGTCGAGGGAGGTGACCGCTGATGGAGCAGTTCGAAGACATCATCCGCATTCCCGTCGGGCAGTGGGTCCGCGGCCTCATCGACGTCCTCAAGGAGTATCTGGGCGGGCTGTTCGACGTCATCGCCGCCGTGTTCACGGGGATCTACGACGTCGCCGCCTGGGTGTTCACGACCCCGCCGTTCTGGGCGATCATCGTCGTCCTGGCCGCCGTGGCCTGGCTGGTCAAAGGCTGGAAGCTCGCGGTCGGCACGGTGATCGGGCTGCTGCTGATCATTGCGGTCGACCAGTGGCAGAACGCGATGCTCACACTCGCACTCACCGTCGTCGCGGTGCTGATCGCCACGGTCATCGCCATCCCGGTCGGGATCTGGGCGGCGCGCAGCCAGACCGTCTCGCACGTCGTGCGGCCGATCCTCGACTTCCTGCAGACGATGCCCGCGTTCGTGTACCTGCTGCCGGCGATCTTCCTGTTCAGCGTGGGCGTCGTGCCCGGCATCGTGGCCACGATCCTGTTCGCGGTCGCCCCCGGTGTGCGCCTGACCGAGCTGGGGATCCGCGGTGTGGATGCCGAGGTCGTCGAGGCGGGACACGCGTTCGGTGCGACGCCGGGTCGCATCCTGCGCCAGATCCAGTTGCCGCTGGCGATGCCGTCGATCATGGCCGGCATCAACCAGATCATCATGCTCTCGCTGTCGATGTCGGTGATCGCCTCGATGGTGGGCGCGCCCGGACTGGGGCGGCCGATCGTGCAGGCGCTCAGCTCGGTCAACGTGCCGCTCGGCTTCGAGGCGGGCCTGGCCGTCGTCGTGATCGCGATGATCCTCGACCGCATCACCGGTGCGCTGGGCACTCCCCGTGCGCCGCGCCGCGCGGCATCCGAGAAGACGTCCAGCGCAGCACCGGCGGGCGAGTCCGTCCCGGCCGCGCCTGCCGCGACCGCGTGAGCGCCGGACTCTCGCCGCTCATCCCGGAACCCCTCATCCCCTGAACCCCGGCGCGCTCATGGCGCGCCGACGGCCCGCGTGAGATCGCGGGTACATCCCCAACACCCGCGGACAGCACGCGGGAGGAAAGGAAAGACCATGAACAAGCGACACATTCTGTCGACCCTGGCCCTGGGATCGGCGGCCGCGCTCGCGCTCGCCGGCTGCTCCTCGACCGGTGACGGCGACGCCGAGGCGTCGAAGGACATCACCATCGGCGTCTTCAACGGATGGCCCGAGGGCGAGGCCGCCTCCTATGTCTGGAAGATCATCCTCGAGGACAAGGGCTACAACGTCGACCTCGAGTACGCCGACGCGGGCCCTGTCTTCCAGGCCGTCGCCGGCGGCGACTACGACCTCGCGCTGGACGGCTGGCTGCCGCTCACCCACGCCGACTACTTCGCCGAATACGGCGACGACATCGTCGACCTGGGCTCGTGGAACGACGACGCCAAGCTCACCATCGCCGTCAACGCCGATGCTCCCATCGACTCGCTCACCGAGCTGGCCGCTGCGGCCGACGAGTTCGACAACCGCCTGATCGGCATCGAGCCCGGCGCGGGCCTCACCGCCGCGACGCAGAACAACGTGATCCCGACGTACGGACTGGAGGGGATGGACTACATCACCTCGTCGACGCCCGCCATGCTGGCCGAGCTGAGCAGCAAGCTGGATGCCGGGGAGAACGTCGCCGTCACGCTGTGGCGCCCGCACTGGGCCTATGACGCGTTCGACATCAAGGACCTCGAGGACCCCGAGGGCACCCTGGGGGATGCGGAGTCGATCCACACGTTCACGCGCACCGGCTTCGCCGACGACTTCCCCGAGGTCGCGCAGTGGATGACCGACTTCCGGATGGACTCGGACGTGCTGTTCTCGCTGGAGAACGTCATGTACAACACCGACGACCAGCCGTCGGACTACACCGACATCGTCCGCCAGTGGATGGACGAGAACGAGGAGTGGGTCGCCGCGCTCACCGCGTGATCGCTTCCGCTCCCCACCCACCGGTGGGAACCACACACAGCGACGGGGTCCGGCTCAGGCCGGGCCCCGTCCGTCGCCTCTTCCGGCATCCAGCTCGAGGGCGACCTTCTTCTCCAGGATCTCCACGGCGTCGTCCGACAGCAGCAGCAGTCCGTCGAGTTCCTCGCGCACGCGCCGGTAGGCGACCTGACGCTCGGCCGGCGTCGCGGCCTCATCGACGGCGACGGTGAGCAGCTGCTTGGCCGTGGCGAGACGCTTGCGCTCCGTCTCGCTGAACGACGAGTCGCGCACCCGGCGCGCCTCGCGCTCGGCCAGATCGAACGCGACCTCGAAGTCGGTGACCGCGGAGCGGTACTCAGCCACCTGGTCGGCGCTGACCTGGGCATCCGCCGACGCCGGGCGAAGATTGTCGGCGACCTTCTTCGCCCGCAGGAAGGCGGCCGTCAGCGCCTGCCGCCCGTCGCTCATGGTCGGGAAGGCGATGAGCTTGGCCACATCGAGCTCGTAGTCCAGCCACCGAGCGGTGACGGCGTCGTGCGCGGCGAGCAGCTTGGCAAGCTGGTCGGGCAGCGGGGAGGGCTTCGTGATCGGCTTCGGCTCGGTCGGCCGCGCGACCGTTCGCACCGTCCCGGTCACCGTCTTCAGCTCGGCCTTGGCCTTGATGATCTCCAGGCGGCGCTTGTGCCGACGCTGCGCGAGCTGGTCCCAATTGCGGAACGCGGCCCCGGCGATGCCGGCAAGCGGAAAGGCCAGCCACCAGTAGCTGCCGAGGAACTGCCAGAACCCATTCACCGTGCCACTCTATGCAATCGCGTCAGGACCCGGGCGGACGACGCGTCCGGGACGGCACCGGCCACACCCGCGGGCGGGTCGGGTCCGTGGTCGACGATGAGGGGGATGCCGGTGCCGTCGGCGGACGGTTCGTCGTCTCGTCGCCGGGAGCGTGGGGGTCGCGCGGTCGGTCGGCGGTGGCATCCAGCCGCGGTGCGCTGCCGGCATCCATCCTCGTCTTCGCGGACTCTGTCACCCGCGCGATCGCCTCGGTCGAGCGGGTGAGCATCGTCTGCGCGAACGACTGCGCGATGTCGGCCCACGCCGGTGCGGGGCTCCCGCCGGCGCTCGGGTCGGGCAGATCGCGCGGAACCGTGCCGGCGGCGCGGGCCTGTCGCCACGCTTCCTGCTCGGCCGCGTCGAACGCGCGCTCCAGTCGGCGGACAGCGTCGCGGTACGCGCTGTACTGCGCGGGGGTGACACGCACCTTCGCGCCGGTCGGCCGCAACCGCACCGCTTCGGCCCGCTGGGCCAGAAACGCCGCCGTCAGCGGCTGTCGCCCGTCGCTCATGACCGGGAAGGCGATCAGCCGGGCGGGGTCGGTCTCGTACTCCATCCACCGTGCGTCGATCGCGTCGTGCGCGGCGACCAGGCGTGGAAGCGGCAGTTGCGCAGGGTCGGCGGCGGATGCCGGGAGTGCCGCCCGCGCGGCAGCCACCTGGGCGCGGTGCGAGCGGACGGCGGCGCCGGAGGCCTTCGCCTCGCGCTGTGCCGCGTCGTACTGGCGCCGCGCGGCCGCGATCTCGGCGGAGGTGGCGCGACCGGCGGTGCGCTCGGCCTGCAGTCGGGCGAGCTCGGCACGCGCGACCTTCACCGCGGCACGGCTTCCGGAGATGCTGCGCCGGGCGGTCCGCAGATCGTCGCGGGCGGCGTCGTATTCGAGCCGGCGGGCGTTCTCGGCCCGCTGATGGCGCAGGCCGATCCAGCCGAGCGTGCCCGCACCGACAGCGGTCGGTGCGACCCACCAGAACTCGGCGATCGACGCCCAGATCGGATCCACACCGCCATGCTAACCGCCGCCCCTGAAGGCCGCCCGCGAGTGCGCTGGTCCCGCGCCGGTCGCCGTTGTGGCGGGGACCGCTGTTCGGCAGTGAGGGCTCAGCCGAAGAGGAGGGAGAGGACGGTCGCGCCGCCGCCGACGAGGATCAGCGCGATGATCGCGACCCAGGCGACGATGCGCGTGCGGCGCGTGCGGGCCTCGGCGAAGTCGCCGTACTCCTGGTCGCCGCTCATGCGCCGACCTCCTCGACGACCGGGCCGAACGCGGCCGGTAACGTCCCGCGCGACAGCGTGCGCAGCTCGGCCAGCGGCAGCGTGAACACGTCCTGCACCTCGAGCGCCGGCTCATCGCCGTCCGCCGCCGGGTCGGTCACTCCGATGCGCAGCACCGGGTAGCCGCGGCCCTCGCAGAGCCCGCGGAACTTGACGTCCTCTTCGCGCGGCACGGAGACGATCACGCGGCCGGTCGACTCGCTGAACAGCGCGGTCGCGGCATCCACCCCATCGCGTTCCATGATCTCACGCAGCCACACGCGGGCGCCGACGCCGAAGCGCATGACACCCTCGGCGAGGGCCTGACCGAGCCCGCCGGCGGAGAGGTCGTGCGCGCTCGAGACGAGCTCCTGCTGGGATGCCGCGTGGATGAGCTCCGCGAGACGGCGCTCGGCCGCGAGGTCCACTGCCGGGGGCCGGCCGCCGAGGTGGCCGTGCACGGTGTCGGCCCAGGCCGACCCGCTCAGCTCGGTGGAGGTCACGCCGAGCAGGTAGATGTTCTCGCCGGCATCCTGCCACCCGCTCGGGATGCGCCGGGCGACGTCATCGATGATGCCGAGCACGCCGACGACGGGCGTCGGGAAGATCGGCTGGTCACCCGTCTGGTTGTAGAAGCTGACGTTGCCGCCGGTGACCGGGACACCCAGCTCGAGGCAGGCGTCGGAAAGGCCGTCGACAGCCTGGCCGAACTGCCACATGACCTCGGGATTCTCCGGGCTGCCGAAGTTCAGGCAGTCGGTCACCGCGGTCGGCACCGCGCCGGTGACGGCGACGTTGCGGTACGCCTCGGCCAGGGCCAGCTGGGCGCCGGCGTACGGGTCGAGCTGGCAGAACCGGCCGTTGCAGTCGGTCGCGATCGCAAAGCCGAGGCCGCTCTCCTCGTCGACGCGGATCATGCCGGCGTCATCGGGGAAGCTCAGGGCCGTGTTGCCCATGACGTAGTAGTCGTACTGGTTGGTGATCCAGCTGGTGTCGGCGAGGTTGGGGCTCGACAGCAGCGCGGTGAACTGGGCGCGCAGCTCGGCGGGGTCGTCGGTGCGCGGCAGGGCTGCGGCCGAGTCGAGCTGGAGTGCGTCGATCCAGGTCGGGTAGGCGACGGGACGATCGTAGACGGGGCCGTCGACGGCGACGGTGGACGGGTCGACGTCGACGATCTGCTCGCCGTGCCAGAAGATCTGCAGGCGGCCGTCGCCGGTGACCTCGCCGAGCACGCTGGTCTCGACCTGCCACTTGTCGACGACGGCGAGGAATGCGTCCAGCTTCTCGGGGGCGACGATCGCCATCATGCGCTCCTGGCTCTCGCTCATGAGGATCTCCTCCGGCGTGAGCGAGGGGTCGCGCAGCAGCACGTTCTCGAGGTCGACGCGCATGCCCGACCCGCCGTTGGCGGCCAGCTCGCTGGTCGCGCACGAGATTCCGGCGGCGCCGAGGTCCTGGATGGCCTCGACGAGTTCCTCCTTGTAGAGCTCGAGGCAGCACTCGATGAGCACCTTCTCGGCGAACGGGTCGCCGACCTGCACGGCGGGGCGTTTGGTCGGGCCGCCGTCGGCGAAGGTGTCGGATGCCAGGATCGACGCGCCGCCGATGCCGTCGCCGCCGGTGCGTGCGCCGAACAGGACGACCTTGTTGCCGGCGCCGGTCGCGTTGGCGAGCTTGATGTCCTCGTGGCGCATGACGCCGACAGCGAGCGCGTTGACGAGCGGGTTGCCCTGGTAGACGGAGTCGAACACCGTCTCGCCGCCGATGTTGGGCAGTCCGAGGCAGTTGCCGTAGAAGGAGATGCCGCTGACGACGCCGTGCACGACGCGGGCGGTGTCGGGGTTGTCGATCGCACCGAATCGCAGCTGGTCCATGACGGCGACCGGGCGCGCGCCCATCGAGATGATGTCGCGGACGATGCCGCCGACGCCGGTAGCGGCGCCCTGGAACGGCTCGATGTAGCTGGGGTGGTTGTGCGACTCGACCTTGAAGGTGACCGCCCAGCCCTCGCCGACGTCGACGACGCCGGCGTTCTGCCCCATGCCCACCATGAGGCGGGTCTTCATCTCGTCGCTGACCTTCTGGCCGAAGCGGCGCAGGTAGTTCTTCGACGATTTGTACGAGCAATGCTCGCTCCACATGACCGAGTACATCGCCAGCTCGCCCGAGGTGGGGCGGCGGCCGAGGATGCTCTTGATCTGCCGGTACTCGTCGTCCTTGAGCCCGAGGGCGCCGTACGGCTGGTCCTTCTCGGGGGTCGCGATGGCGTTCTCGACGGTGTCTGCAACAGGGGTGCTCACGCGGCTGGACTCCAAGACTCGTGGGGTGCCGGGGGATGGTGTCCAGTCTAGTCGGGCAGCCGGGGGAGCTACGGGGCCGGTTCGTCGTCGATGACGCCGATGCCGACCGCCTCGTGGCTGGGCTCGGGGTTGTCGGGCTCGGGTGCCTTCGGCTCCTCGCTGGGCTCTTTCTCGGTGCTGGGCTCCTCGAGCTGCTCGGTGCTCGGCTCCGGCAGCTGGTTGGTGCCGGGATCGCCGGTGGGCTCATCGGGGCGTTCGGTGTCGGTGGGACCTGCGGGATCGGACATGGATGCTCCTTCCATCGGGCCCAGTCTCGCTCGCGGCGCGCCGATGCGCGCGGGGGTTGACAGCGCGGAGATCGGTGCGTGGGATACTGCTCCCGGCCGCACCGTCGACCCACAGAAACCTCATACAGAAGGACCCGCGCGATCGTGAACCCCCGTCGTATCCTCGTGGCCGCACTCCTCGTGGCGTCTCTCGCCCTGTCCGGGTGCTCCGTGCTGTCGGACTTCTTCGACAGAGCGGTGCGCGACGATGACGGCACGATCAGCGAGAGCGGCGACCTCGACGTGTTCTCCCTGAAGGTCGGCGACTGCTTCGGCGGCGTCGCGACGGAGACCGAGACCGCGTCGGTCACCGCGATCCCGTGCGATCAGCCGCACGTGTACGAGGTGTTCCACGACTTCGAGCTGCCGGCGGGCGACCTGCCGAGTGCCACCGCGGTGGAGACGGCCGTGTACGACGCCTGTGACCCGGCGTTCGAGGAGTTCGTCGGCGTCGACTACGAGCACTCGACGCTCGAGTACTTCTACTTCTCGCCCACCCAGGAGGGGTGGGACTCGATGGACGACCGCCTCGTCACCTGCATCATCGGCACCGACGGTGTCGAGGTCACCGGGTCGGCGGCGGGCTCGCAGAGCTGACGCGCCGCCCGGCATCCCCTCCCGCACAACGGCCGGACGTACGCTCTCGACATGACCGGCCTCACTCCGTACCTGCACTTCGACGGGCTGGCGTGGCTGATCGGATACCAAGGGTGAGCGCGGATCCGGTCCGGCGGCTGCGCGAACGTGCGGTCGAACTCGACGCGCTGCTGGCCCGGCTCTCCCTCGACGAGCAGAGCATCCGCACCGATCGCGCTGACGCGACCGCCGACGACGAGCACGACCCGGAGGGCGTGACCCTTTCCGGTGAGTGGCAGCGCCTCGATGCCCTGCGCCGGGCGACCGCCGCCGAGCGCGCAGAGATCGACGCCGCGCTGGATCGTGTGGCCGAAGGGACGTACGGCGTGTGCGTCTCGTGCGGGCGAGCGATTCCGGCGGGCCGTTTGGAGGCGCGGCCGATGGCGACGATGTGCGTGGAGTGCGCGGGGCGGGCGCAGTGACCGGCTGACAGGCCCTGGCGTCGAGTCAGGCTCGGGGCGGACTTCGCCGACCCCCTTTCGCCGACACGTCACCGTCGTCACACTGGGGGCGAGCGCTCGATCGGGGGCGACCTGATCGCGGGGGGAGGATGCCGTGAAGGTGCTGATGCTGACGGCCGACCTCGGGGGGCAACATCCCACCGACCATCGCAGTGGCCGAGGCTCTCGCGCGCCGCGGTGTCGATGTCGAGATCGCGGGGCTGCGGCCGGGAC
>Ga0180219_1000484_pt1 | contig 32151 bp, 48 predicted proteins | sample eDN3rd30CBELigMG_FD_151338 | JGI IMG/M metagenome (GOLD analysis project Ga0180219, IMG submission 151338) | Enriched Miracle-Growth compost microbial communities from Emeryville, California, USA - eDNA 3rd pass 30_C BE-Lig MG (version 2)... ... | reverse complement strand
CCAAAGAGCACGCATCCGCAATTGAAAATATGACCCCATAAGGATTTCATTCCATGGCAAAGCCGAGAAATCCCCTCGGCAAGGCCAAAGTCGAGGGGCGAGACAAGAAAGACCCACAGCGCTTCAAAAACCGCGCCGAACCGGCCGCAAACGGCCCTCTTGGGGCTCCTCCCGTATGGTTGAAGGACAGCGCCGATATCAAGGCGAAATCCGCCTGGAAACTGTTTGCGAAAGAGCTGCCGTGGCTGAATGAATCGCACCGCACGCTCGTCGGCATGGCCTCGACTATTCAGGGTCGCATTATGGCCGGGCAAGAGGTGGGCGTGCAGGCGATGAACCTGCTCCGCCAGATGCTTGGCCAGATGGGTGCGACGCCTGCAGACGCCTCGAAGGTGACGACACCTGACGAGGGCGAAGAAAAGGATGATCTGCTTGACTGATATGCCGGCGCTTGAGCGTGTGAGCGCTTATGCGCAAGCTGTCATTGAAGGCAGAGAAGTCGCCGGCCCTCACGTTCGCAATGCCTGCCGCCGCCATTTCGACGATCTCGAACATGGGCACGAGCGCGGGCTATATTGGGACGACGATGCTGCTGACCGCGTGTTTCGTTTTTTCGAAGGGCGGCTAAAGCTTTCAGAAGGCCAGTTCGAAGGCAAACCATTCAAGCTGCATGCCTCGCAGGCTTTCAAGCTTGGGTCGCTGTTCGGCTGGAAACGTGCCGACGGTTCGCGCCGCTTTCGGCGTGCCTACATCGAGGAAGGCAAGGGAAACGGCAAGTCACCATTCGCGGGCGGCGTCGGTCTGTACGGCCTGATCGCGGACAAGGAGGCCGGCGCGCAGATCTATGCTGCGGCTGCCAAGAAAGAGCAGGCGGGCATCCTTTTCCAGGACGCCGTCAAAATGGTGCGCGCAGCCCCGGCGCTGGTCGAACGACTGAAGTTCAGCGGAGGTATCGGGCGCGAGTTCAATATCGCGCATCACAAGTCGCAATCGTTCTTTCGCCCGATCTCAAAGGATTCCGGCAAGTCTGGCTCAGGTCCGCGACCGCATTTTGCGCTCTGCGACGAGGTGCACGAACATCCCGACCGCTCGACGATGGAAATGCTTGAGCGCGGCTTCAAGTTTCGGCGTCAGCCATTGCTGTTGATGATTACGAACTCAGGCAGTGACCGAAACAGCATTTGCTGGGAAGAGCACGAACACGCCGTGAAGGTGGCAGCGGGTACACAGACGCCGGACGAGGATTTTACGTATGTCGGCGAGGTGATCGACGACACAACGTTTTCCTACGTCTGCGCGCTGGACAAGGGCGACGACCCGCTCAAGGACGAAACATGCTGGAAGAAAGCTAACCCGCTTCTCGGCGTTATCTTGACCCAGAAATATCTTGCTGGTGTTGTAGCTCAGGCAAAGCAAATGCCAGGCAAACTGAACGGTATTCTTCGGCTGCACTTCTGCTGCTGGACCGATGCCGACAAGGCATGGATGCCACGCGAGACCGTCGAAAGCGTAATGGATGACTTCGATCCTGAAGTCGAACACGTTGACAAACCGGTTTTCATGGGTGTCGACCTGTCGGGCAGCAAGGATATGACTGTGCTCGCGTGCGTTGTTCCTACTGGCTTCAAGGAAATGGAGCGGGAAGACGGATCTACCGTCAATCTGCCGACGTTTGATGCGTGGGTGGAGGCTTGGACGCCAGCTGATACGCTGGAAGCGCGAGAACAGGCTGACAAGGCGCCATATGCGCTTTGGGTAAAACAGGGGTGGTTGAATGCTCCGCCCGGCAAGCGAATTAGATATGATTTCGTGGCATCGCGGGTCCAGCAACTCGATCAGGCGTTCGATATCAAGGCCATCGCCTATGACCGCTATGCCTACGACAAGTTCCGCGAGGAAGTCGAAGCGCTCGGATTAGACATTGAACATGTCGCACACCCGCAGGGCGGAAAGGTTCGGGCTCGGCCTGAGCCTGCGAAGGTAGAGGCGGCAAAAGCCGCTGGCTTACCGCCGCCGCAAGGCTTGTGGATGCCGGGCTCGGTTCTGGCGCTCGAAGACATGATCATCGACGGTCGCATTCGCATGCGCCGCAGTCCGGTGCTTATGACCGCCCTGATGGGTGCCACCTTCGATCATGACCCGCAAGATAACCGGTGGTTCGTGAAGACGAAGGCGTCAGTGCGCATCGACGCTGCTGTCGCTTTGGCAATGGCGGTTGGTGTGGCGATGGATACACCGATCGAGCCAGCCGACATCGACGACTTCGTCAACAACATAATCACCATAACCTGGTAGGAGTGCCCATGGGCCTTTTGACTTGGGTCGGGAAGCCTTTCGGGCTTCTTTCCGGCCCATGGCGCGCATTCTTTGGAATGTCGACGACAAGCGGCGAGACGGTCACTTATGAGCACGCCATGCAGCTTGATGCTGTCTGGGCGTGTGTGAACCTGATTTCGAATGCCGTAAAAACGCTGCCCTGCAATGTCTACAAGGGCGATGGCGTTGACGTCGATCGTGAGAATCCGCTGTACGAACTGCTGCACGACTTGCCGAACCTGGACGATAGTGCGTCAGATTTCTGGGGCATGGCTGCCCTTTGCCTCTGCCTTGATGGCAATTTTTTCGCGGAAAAGAAGAAAAATGGCGATCGGCTGATAGCCCTGAACCCGCTCAACCCGCTTTGCGTCGATGTAAAGCGCGATGATCGGAACAACCGCTACTACGAAGTCACCGAACAGTACAAAAACGGCAAGAAGGGTGGCGTTCGCAAAATCCGTGAAGAAAACATGCTTCATGTCCGCGGATTGGTCATGCCTGGCTGCGATCGTGGCCTTTCACCGATTGCCGCGCAGCGCAATGTGATCGGTAACGCCATGGCCGGCGAGAAAACGTCCGGTCGTATGTTCAAGAACGGCATGATGGCTTCGGTCGTCTTGTCGTCAGATCAGGTTCTAAAACCCGATCAGCGCAAGCAGATCGCGGAATCGCTACAGGCATTTGCCGGTGCCGACAAGGCAGGCGGGATCGCGGTGCTGGAGGCGGGACTAACCCCGTCGCAGATCACCATCAATCCAAAAGATGCGCAGATGCTTGAGACGCGGCAGTACAGTGTCGAGCAGATCTGCCGCATCTTCGGCGTTCCGCCGGTCATGATCGGACACGCAGCGAATGGCACGACGACTTGGGGCAGCGGCATCGAACAGTTGATCCTGCAGTTCACCAAGACCTGCCTCACGCCCATGCTCAGAAGCATTGAATCGGCAATCTACCGCGACTTGCTTGATGCAAAGACCCGCAAAACGACCGTCGTAAAGTTCAACATGGAAGGCCTGCTGCGCGGCGATAGCCAGGCGAGGGCGGAGTTCCTGCAGAAGATGGTTCAGAACGGCATCTACACGCCGAATGAAGCAAGATCTTACGAGAACAAGCCAAAGATGGACGGCGGCGACGGATTGATCGTCAATGGCACCATGCAGCCTCTGTCCATGGTCGGACATAACGGCGGGCCTCCGCTGGACGATACACAGCCAAGCGCTGGATAAGGGAATTTCATGAAATTCGAACACATTCTGACGGCCTTTGAGGCCGAACCGTGGGCGATTCAGCGCGAAAAACTGGCCGTTTTGGCTGATGTTCTTGCGGCACGTGTGGCGGGCGACAAGCTCGTCACACCTGAATTTGCAGCGGCTGTTTCCGATGCTCGCGCCAAGGAAATCGCTGAAATTGACGGCAAGGTCGCAGTGATCCCGGTTTATGGCGTTCTAGCCGACCGAATGGACCTGTTCTCCGCTATGAGTGGCGGCACGTCTTATGCCGGCATAAAGCGTCAGCTGCATAAGGCGCTGTCGAATGAGGATGTGAAAGCCGTTGTTCTTGATATTGATAGTCCTGGCGGCTCAGTACCGGGCACGGACGAACTCGCAACGGAAATTCGCAAACTGCGCGGCGGTGAAAAGCCGATCATAGCGCAGGTCAACTCGCTCGCTGCGAGCGCTGCCTACTGGATCGCGTCGTCGGCCGACGAAATCGTCGTTACCCCGTCTGGGCGTGCAGGGTCGATCGGTGTCTATACGGCGCACGACGATATTTCTGCTGCGTTGGAAAAGGCGGGCGTCAAGCGAACCTACATTTCGGCAGGCAAGCACAAGGTCGAAGGCAACGAAACCGAACCGCTCGGCAAGGACACGCTGGCTTACATTCAGGACAGCGTAAACCGCTCCTACGGCCGGTTTTTGCAGAGCGTTGCCGATGGACGTGGCGTCACGAAATCCAAAGTCGAAGACGGATTTGGCCAGGGGAGGGTGTTCTATGCAGAAGCGCTCATGGACAGAGGAATGGCAGACCGTATTGCCACACTTGACGAGACCTTGGCCAGATTGGGCGCGAACACCGAGCCGGAATATGTCCGTCGCGTAAAGGCGTCCAACGCCGCAAAGGCAGAAGCCGCGCAATTGCTGTCCGACAAGATGGCCTCCGGCGAAGAAATCACCAAACGCGAATTCGAGAACGGGATCAGGGGACTGATCGGTTTGTCGAACTCGGAAGCGGAGCGAGCCGCATCTCTCTACTTCAAGGAACATCAGGGGGAACCTGATGCTGATGCGGAAAACGCCGCTGTTTCGGCGGCCCTCGAACGGCTTTTGGCCGAAACACGCACTTTCATCATTTAGTATCAGGAGGACATATGTCCGAAGTTTCTCTTGCCGAGAAGATCGGCGAGCTTGGCCAGTCTTTGGCTTCTATCAAGGAAAAGGTTGGCAATCTCGCGACCGACTTCACCACGCAACTTCAGCAGCACGGAACTGTTTCCACCGAACTGACCGGCAAGGTCGATAAGGCGCTGTCCGAGCTTGGCGACACCACGACCCGCATCGGCGAGTTGGAAAAGCGTGCCGCTCGTGAACGTGAGGACGTTGCGCAGGGCCCTCAGGACGTCGGCGATATCGTCGTGGCTTCTGACAAGTTCAAGTCGACCGATGTATCTGGCGCATGGCGCGGTTCGATCCGTGTTGGCATGGAACGCGCAGACATCACATCCGGCAATACCACGGTTGGCGCCGGTCGTTCGGCGGGAACGTCGCTCGTTCCCGGGCAGCGCGTGCCAGGCATCATCGCCCCGCCTAATCGCCAGCTGACGATCCGTGATCTTATTGCACCGGGCCAGACCTCGGCCGCAAGCGTCGAAATTGTTAAGGAAACGGGTTTCACGAACAACGCTGCGCCAGTCGCAGAAGGCACGCAGAAGCCCAAGTCTGACCTGACCTTTGATATGGAAACCACGCCTGTTCGCACGCTGGCCCATATCTTCAAGGCAAGCCGCCAGATTCTCGACGACGCTCCGGGCCTTGCAAGTTATATCAACGCGCGCGGTACGTATGGTCTCAAGTTTGTTGAAGAGGGCCAGCTTCTGAACGGTGACGGTACTGGTCAGAACCTGCATGGTATTCTCCCGCAGGCATCGGCCTTCACCCCGGCTTTTGAGCCAGAAAACGAGACGGCGATTGACCGCCTCCGACTGGCAATCCTGCAGGTCATTCTGGCCGAGTATCCAGCAAGCGGCTTTGTTCTACATCCGACTGATTGGGCCAAGATCGAACTCACCAAGGATCTTGGCGGCAACTACATCGTCGGCAATGCCCAGTCGCCAATCGGTCCTTCGCTGTGGAATCTGCCGGTCGTCCAGACGCAGGCAATTTCTGCGGGCAAGTTCCTGACCGGTGCGTTCAATCTCGGCGCGCAGATTTTCGACCGTATGGGTATCGAAGTTCTGCTTTCGAGCGAGAACGTGGACGACTTCGAAAAGAACATGTTCTCGATCCGCATCGAGGAACGCCTCGCGCTGGCAGTGTACCGCCCAGAGGCGTTTGTGACCGGCGACGTCAATCCGCCCGTAACTCCTTAATCGTTGATGGGGCGCTTCGGCGCCCCTTTTCACGAGGAAACCATGAAAATCAAAGCGCTAAAAACGCTGGTCGGCAATTATGGCCGATTGGATGAAGGCATGGTCGCCGTTCTGCCGAACTGGCAAGCCGGCCCGCTTCTGGCGCTTGGTTACGTCGAGAAGTTTACGGAGGTTGGCGATGGCCGACACGAAGACACGCAAACGCCGGGTGGCGAGCTACATCGGGGCGGGAATCGTCGATCCAAATCCGGCTCCCGAGCCAGAACCCGAGCCTGAAACGCCGCCGGAGGGTGGTGGCGATGGCACTGGTTGACCTCGAACTGCTGAAGAAACACCTTCGTGTGTTTCATGATGACGAAGATGCTGAGCTTGAAGTCTATCTGGCTGCGGCAGAGGCAATCGTCATCGAATATGTCGACCGTGAGATCGTGGCTACCGGCGCGACGCCTACCTTGCCGGATGGCATTGAGTTAACCCCGCCAATCACGGCAGCGATCTTGCTGGTCGCGGCTGATCTGTACGAGAACCGCGAGCCAGACATGAAAGCAGAAGGCAATGCCGTCCTGCCGCGTCATGTTCGCGCGCTACTTGCTCCATATCGGGTGTGGCGCACGTTAGCGGTGGAAGAGTAATGCCCTGGCTCCGATTTACCGCGACATATGACTTCATCCCCATACCAGCTGTAACGATCCGCTATCCGGCGGGCTATGTCGGTCTGGTGACCACACCATGCGCGAACCGCGCCGTTGCTGCCGGCAAGGCCGAGAGACTTCCAACTCCCAACAGAGACGAGGCTGAAGCATGGCGAAACGCGCAGGTGCCGGCAGCTTGAATTGCCGTTTGACGTTTCAGCGTCGCGAACAGATAAGCGATGAATGGGGCGGTACTCGCGGTGAGTGGGTTGACCAGTTCACCGTGCCGGGAAGGTTGGAACCGCGATACGGCAGCAATTCCGAAAGCCTCATGGCCGCACGAATGCAGTCCATGCAGCCGTACAATCTGACCATTCGCGGCAGCACCGCGGCAAGGCAGGTAACGGCGTCATGGCGGGCTTACGACGCTAGGGCGGGGAAGACTGGGGACAAGCCTAACCGGGTTTTCGGAATCAAGACTGTCGTCAATCCTGACGAGCGTGGGCAGTACATTGAGATGCTAGCGATGGAAGGCGAGGAAACGTGATGGCCCGCAGATCGACAATTATCGGACTGGTTGCGCTAGATAAAAAGCTCAAACAACTTCCAAAAATCGCGAAGGAAACCATCAAGGCAGCGATGGAAGATGGCGCCAATCAAATCGTCGAAATGATGAAGTCATTGGCACCAGATGACAGTGGTGATCTTCGAGACAGCATTGGCTGGACGTGGGGAAAGGCTCCCAAATATTCGACTGTTCTGGCACTTGCGAAATCCAGCCTTGCCGGTGATTTGACCATCACGATCTATGCTGGGAATTCTAAGGTGCGTTATGCGCATCTTGTAGAATTCGGGACCGCACCGCACATCGTCGGCGGCATGTTCGCGGGCGCGCAACATCCGGGCGCGAAAGCATCTCCGTTTTTCTTTGTTTCATGGAGAGCCAACCGGAAAAAGGTCAAGAGCCGAATACGGCGCGCGATTACGCAATCAGCAAAGCAGGTGGCGTCCAGTGGATCCAGTACTTGAGTTGCAAGGCGCAGCGATTCAGCGGCTTCGCAGCAATGCTGACCTCGTCGCCTTGATAGGTCAGCGCAGTTACGACAACCCTCCCACGAATGATCAGGGGCAGGTTGCGCCGTCAATCTTCCCATATGTCAGTATCGGACCATCCAGCATTCAGGCGGACGATGCCTACTGCATTTATGGTCATGATATCATTTTCCAGTTGGACGCCTGGTCGCTGGAACTGCCCCAAAAACAGATGCGCGACATCGCGAATGCGGTGCGTCTGGCGCTCAGAGACTGGGAGCCAACCCTGTCCAACAACGCCTTGGTGTCGTTTGAACACTGGCGAACTGATTACATCAGGGATGGCAACGTAAACCACGCCTCCATCCGCTTCACGGCCTTTATCGAGCAGCCGTAACCCACCCTCAAAAAACTATTCACGGCCGCCCTTTGGGTGGCCTTTTCGTATGGAGGCCAGTTTGGCTAGACCTGTTACTGCGCGTTTCGGCAAGTTCCTGGTGTTGCTTGGCGATGGCGCTACGCCTGAAACTTTTGCAATGCCTTGCGGCTTTACTTCGAAGTCGCTCAATCTTTCCAACAATCTGACTGAGGTAGAAATTCCGGATTGTGACGATCCTGACGCGCCTTTCTGGACGTCGAGAGACATCCAGTCTATGACCGCTTCAATCAGTGGTGAAGGCGTTCTTGCTGCAGAGGCCATCCCTACTTGGTCTGCGGCTCGTCAGAATATGGACGGCGTTTCGGTCCGTATCGAAGTCGAGTTTTCCAGCGGCAAGCTAGCCTATGAAGGCAAGTTCAAGTTTGAATCCTTTGAGATCGGCGCTGAAAACGGCGGTCGGGTTACTGTTACGGTTTCTATGCAGTCTGACGGCGAAATCACTGAAACCTGGACGCCAACTCCATAATGGCTAGGGACGCGAGTATAACGCTTCCTTTCGGTGCCGAGGCGAGAACTTTTCGCCTTGGTATCGAGCAATTGGTGAAGCTGCAGGAAGATCTGGACATGGGGCCATACGTTCTCTGGGATCGAATGAGAAGCAGGCCTCGCCTAACCAAAATCCATCATATTGAAGAAAACGGCGAAGTAACGAAGATTGAAATCGGAATTGATGGGGAGATTGACCCGCCAGCTCTGCCGCCTCTTTGCGGAGTAAAGGAAATTCGAGCCATTATTCAACACGGTCTCGAAGGCGGTGGGATGGCAGTTCGTGACGCATCGAGTTTGGTTCGATCTACCCTCGGTAACGTACACCGAGATGAAGATAGGCTTCTAGCAATAGCGATACTTTCTGTTGCGATCTATGGGGCGCTTGACGAAAAGCCGGGGGAGCCAGAGGCGGCAAATCAGGAGAGCCAATCGACGATCTTCCAAATGGAAAGATCAGATTTGCCGCAATCTACGGCAACGGCGTAGCAATAGGATTGTCGGTATCCGAGATTAAATCCATGTCCATGTGGGAATACATGGCAGCATTGGACGGCTACGCAAAAGTGCATTGCCCGAAAGATGATGGATCGATGTCAGATGAAGATCGAGATGTATTGTGGGAAATGGTGCAGGAGCGGAGTTAGCGGACACTGCTGGCGAAGTACGGGTGAGCGGGGCGCAGCATGACGTCAGCGTCAATTTTGGTTGACGTATAGAACATGCAGACATATATAGATGGTGTCTGAAAGACGCATGCGAACCGCCTAGGCGGGCGTTCAGTAGGATATTGATGGAAACATCAATCTCGGCGAAAGCCGGGTGGCGGCGGGTAAAACCTCCAAGCTTTATTTGAAAAGGTCGTACTTAGGTGCGGCCTTTTTCATTTTTCTATTGCCTTGAAAATATGATTAGGACGGGCCACACCTTTCGATGGTTCGCAGTGCCCGTCCTATAACCAACTCCTCTTTGGATTTAGATAAATCCTATATTCGTCGGTGGCGGCGGGTATGGGATTCGAACCCATGGAGGATGCGAAGCCTCGCCGAAGTTTCAAGTCGGTGCATTAAACCGCTCTGCCAACCCGCCGTTGCGGAATATCTGGCAGGAAAAGTATTAGTTGTCTAGCCTTATTCAGGTTTCAATGCCTGCTGAATAGCTTCAATATGCTCGTCGAGTTCGCTTTCGCCACCGAGTGGACGCAGCTTGACGAGCATCTTCTGGATATCCAGCAGAATGGGCCGCGCTTCTAGGCCGGTATGGATGAGGCGTCGGATGGCTTCGGCGCGTGAAGGCAAGTCATCCTGATGGCGGCGCCAATCATCGATGATCCGAAGAAAGTCTTCGGACACTCGCATCTGAAACTGTTTGTCGTTCTGTAGGGCCATAGCAGCTTTATATGCATGTATTGACAATCTGGCAAGGAGCATGCATGTATTGACATGCACAACGGCCCCAAAAGACGGTGCAACGCCAGATGGGGCCTAACCCGAACCAGAGGATGTAGACCTATGGCACAAGCTGCGTTTGCTAATACCAGAAGATTAATCTCAATTGCAGACCTGAATACGGATATCGACAGCGAACCTCGCGTTCATGATATCTTCCTCGCCACAACGCTTGGTTTCGCACGACCGCGCGCAATTCGTCAGATTATCGATAGAAACGTCGAGGAATTAGATACTTATGGCGCACTCGCCACACGGCGTGGCAAGTCGCGTGGGCAGTCTTTTACCGAATATTTTCTGAACGAAGGTCAGGCGCTTCTGATTTGCATGTTTGCCAAGACGGTCGCAGCCGCAGAAGTCCGCAAGGCATTGATCGACGTCTTTATGGACTATCGGCGCGGCAAGATTGAAAAACCCGTCGCGGTCCGTGCTCACGACCGCCGCACATCGACGAAGGTTGATGATGCGATTCGACTGGCCAAGACGGCTGACAGGCTGGAGCGGGTTGCTGCGTCAATGCAGCCCGTCCCGCAGAAGCCGCAGAATGTCTGCGCAATGGTGATCGACGGTGAACCTGTCTGGGTTGATATCAATAAATACGATGGTGCGGGCAGGGCCGTCGTTCTTGAACATGATGGCCGAGTTCGCATCCAAGATGTCGAGCCGGAACTTATCAATTTCAAACCGTTTGGTGCTCGTACAGCATTAGGTCAGCGCTTCAAATCGCCATTCGGTGGAACCGCGCGCAACTCGGTCGCCGTCATTGGCATGGTGATCGGGGCCGAAAAGCCAGTTATACAGAACGCAGCGGCCGTTCAGATTGAGCACGATCCGGTCAAACAAGTTGCACTGGAGCCGCAGTATCGCGGCAAGCGAATTAAATTTCGCGACAAAATCCTGCAACTCATCGATGAAACCAATCTTTCAAACCGCCAGATAGCACAAGTGACCGGCGCGACGTATCAGACGGTCACGCATTGGCGAAGATGGAGAGATGATCGGGTGAGCGCTTAGGCGCTCACTTTTCACAGCTAAGGTAATCGTGGGTTCTATTACCAATACTTTTCTGTGATATTTCGGTCATACCACGGGGTCCCGCGAAGAGTGTTCAGGCAGCGATCAACTTGGTCGCGCGCTTGCACAAATGATTTTGCTTTGCCATCTGGGTGGCCATTTTTCCACGATCTTAGCTCTAAGACCCATTCATCACAGTCTCGCTGAGTTTCTGCCATTTGCTGTGCGGCGAATGCTGCGCTGACCGCATTGGCTTGCTCCCGCCGCTGATACTCGCCCCAAAAGAAATACACGACAAACGCTATAATCGCGACGCAAGCAACGCCCACTAGTGCCTTCATCGTCGCCTCCTAGCCCACTTTCAAGCTTTTTATCAGGACATCGCGGCCAATGGCAACAGACCTTGAAAGGCTGGTGGTTCAGCTATCGGCTGACATCAAGTCGTACCAAAACGCTCTCAATAAAGCGAATAACGTCTCCAATCGCCAGTTCAAGGCGATCGAGAATCGCGCAAGGCAGATGAATAGCAATCTTGATGCTATTTTTTCCAAGTCTTTCCGTGGTCTTGTCGCACCACTAACTGGCATCGGAGCCGCGCTCGGCACGCGAGAAATACTGCAGTACGCCGATGCTTGGACAAGCGCAAAGAACAGTCTGGCGGTGGCGGGGGTGCTAGGCTCTCAGCAGCGTTTGGTGTTGGATGAACTGTATCAGTCGGCCCAGAACAACGCAGCACCTATAACCGCATTGACTGATTTGTACGGGAAGGCGGCGCAAGCCTCAGATAACCTTGGCGCCAGTCAAGAAGACCTTCTGAAGTTTTCTGATGGTGTGGCTGTCGCCCTGAAGGTGGCCGGAACAAGCGCCACTCAGGCATCTGGTGCACTTACACAGCTCGGCCAGTTGCTAGGGCAGGCCCGTGTACAGGCTGAAGAATTCAATTCAGTCAATGAAGGCGCTCGTCCTATTCTGATGGCCGTAGCCAACGGCCTCGATGCTGCTGGCGGTTCGGTCTCAAAGCTCAAATCCCTTGTCACCGATGGCAAGGTTAGTGGGCAACAATTCTTCCAAGCGTTTTTGAAAGGCTTGCCGACAATCCAGTCCATGGCGGCCAACGCAACGCAGACGATCGATCAGGGGCTAACTAAGGTCAACAACGCGTTCACCAAGTACATTGGGCAGAGCGACGAAAGCCTTGGAGCATCTCAGCGCTTGGTGCAGGCGCTCAATGCGCTTGCTGACAATTTCGGCGCAACAGCTGATATCGTTCTGAAGGTCGCTGGCATTATTGCTGGCGCGCTTGTTGGCCGATCCATCGCCGGTATGATCCGGTCTCTCGGTATAGCCACCACATCGCTCTGGACTTTTGTTGGCGCACTGCGAGCCGCGTCTTCTGCTAACGGTCTCGCAACCGCCTTTGGCGGACTTGGTGCTGCTGCTGGCCCGGTTGGAGCTGTTATCGGTGGTACTGTTGTTACGGCGCTGGCTCTTTTTGCTAGCAACAGCGATTCTGCAGGTGTTGGGGCTGATCTATTCGGGCAGCGTCTTCGCAAAATGGGCGAAGAAGCCGAAAAGGCCGGCAATAAGGTCGAAGAGGCGAGAAGGAAAGTTGGCGGCGAGGCGGCTTTCAACGCGGGCAAAGAGGTAGAGTATTCCGTCACGGCGGTAAATGAAGCAAAGGCCGCTGTCGATAACTTGTTTGAAGCTTGGATGCAGATACAGGGCTTGAGCCTTGTGACCGATGCTCAGCGAGAAGAGCTTGCAAGGCTCAAAAAAGGCCTCGATGACGGGACTATTTCTGCTGAAGAAGCCAAGAACGCTATTTTTGATATGGCAACGTCAGACTACAATTTTGAAGAAGCCGCGAACCAGTTCAAGCCTGTTCTGGATATGTTGGCTAAAATTCAAGAAGCCGCTATCAATGCCAAAAATGATCTTGCCGCGTTATCAGGCGCAACCATCACGGAAGGGCGCGACGAGCGGTCCTCGAAAGACCCCTACATCCAAGTGCGCGCGGCGGGAAATGCTTACATCGCTGAAGCCCAGCGCAGAAATTCTCTGAGCAAGGAACAGTTATCCATTGAAACTGAAATTGCAAAGATCAGGAAGGATGCTGAAAAATCAGGGGCCGCGCTAACTGATAAACAAATCCGCGAGCTTGCGGAGGCCAATGTAGCGGCCGACAAACGCCGTACGGAAGAAGGCAAGAAGCCTAAAAAGCCAAAAGCCACTCCGAAATCTGCAGATCAGAAGATCGATAGTGATGTGCAGGCGGTCCGTGATCGAATTGCAGCGATGCAGCTTGAAACGCAGCTTGTAGGTAAGTCGTATCAGGAGCAAGAAAAGCGGCGTATGTCGCTGGAGTTGGAGCAGGCAGCACTCGCCAAGCTTCGCGACGAGGCGATCAAGAAAGGCCAGACTGACCTTTCGAATATTCAGATATCGTCGTCTCAGCGTGCCCAAATCGACGAAATTTCCGACGCATACGCACGACAGGCTGATGAACTTCGAAAGGTCCAAGACCAACAAGATAGAGCCGAACAGGCCGCAGACGAGTTTTACAGCACATTCAAGTCAAGCATGTCTGGCGCTATTCGTGGCGCTGAGAGCTTCAGTGATGCTCTTGCAAATATCCTCGACAAGCTATCGGACATGCTGCTGAATGCAGCATTCGATGCATTGTTTAAGCCATCGACTGGCGGGGCGGGTGGTGGCGCTTTCGGGGGCATTTTCTCTGAAATAGGCAAACTCATTGGCTTTGCAGAAGGCGGCGTGGTTCACGCTGCCACTGGCGGTCTTATTCGCGGCCCAGGTGGGCCTCGGACAGATAGCATCCCAGCAAAACTGTCGGATGGTGAATTCGTCGTCAATGCAAAGGCTACGAAGCAAAATCGAGCGCTACTTGAAGCAATCAATAGCGGGAAGGGACTGTCACTAGCTAAGGGTGGCATGGCGTCAATCCGAGCGCCACGAATGCCGAACCTTCGCGGTGCGTCATCGAACGGCGGCGGTGGATCATTCACCTTCGCACCTGTCATCGATGCTCGCGGGGCAGACGTAGCGGCTGTGGCGCGTCTGGAACAGGTAGTGGCTAAGCAACAGGCTGAATTTAGCGGTCGCGTTGTGCAGACCATGAGACAAGCCAAATCAACCCGGAACTGGAGAGGCTAAGTGGCGATCACGTATCCCTACGACATCCTTGCCGATTTTCCGGGCTGGAGCGTCGAATTTGATCTCGCTTATCGGCAGGAAACAAGCCGAACAGCAATCGGTCAGACCTTCGTCAAGGACTTGGGTTCACCACTCTGGACGGCAACATACCAATCCCGATCCATGCGCCCGAATGAATTGGACGCTTGGCGGGCGCGGCTGAAGGCGCTGGAAGGCGGGTTGAAACAGTTCCGGGGCAGGCCAACCAGCCGGTGCTATCCCATTGCTTATCCGAATGGCACAGGCATGGGGAATGTCTCAACTGTGACGATTGGGAGTATCGGGGCGAACCGAAACACAATCGGGCTTTCTGGCCTGCCGGGCGGATACATCGTCAGTGTTGGCGATTATCTTCAGATCGGATCCAACAATCTCTTTCAGGTCGTGAATGTGTCTGAAACAGCAATTGAAGTCCGCCCGCATCTCTGGCCGACTATCGCAGTTGGCAACACAGTGACGCTTGTTAAGCCGTCCTGCCTGATGACGATTGTACCGGGTTCGATCAACACCACAGCCGACCTTTCGACGGGCCGGGGAGTTATCACGTTCCAAGGGTTTGAAAGCCGATGAGAAATCTATCTGCTGAAAACTACGCTGCGCTCCAAGCTCGCGAACTGGTTGCGCGGGATTTCCTATGGCTCGTAGCGCGTGATCGTGAAACGGGTGCACAGTTCTCATATGGCTTCTGGTCAGACGTTGGCGATGTCTCTGCGCCGATCTTGAACCCGAATACCGGGCTTGCCGAGACGCGCAACTTCGAAGGATCGGGAACGCTCATTCAGATCAGTGACATACCGCTTGTCGCCAACCTGACGGTTCAGACTATCGATGTCACGATAAACCAGATCGATGAAGCCGTGAACAACATCGTTCGCGGGTACGATCTCAAACAGGGACAAGTCGAGGTCTATCGCGGTCTGTTCTCGCCGGTTTCGCGGCAATTGGTTGCTCCGGCAGTCAACCGCTTCATCGGCTTTGTCGATGAGATCGAGATCAAGACACCGAAGGAAGGCGAGGAGGGTAGTGTAACGCTCACCTGTGCCAGCCACAGCCACGAGTTTACGCGGTACAATCCGAGCACCCGTTCACATGAAGACCAGAAGAAGCGCGACCCTGACGATGATTTCTTCGTGGATGCATCGACGGTCGGTGAGTGGGAGCATTTTTGGGGCCAGAAGAGCGGCAAGGTGACGACCGCAGCGGCTCAGCGGATCGGTGCAAATGTCAGGGCGGCCAATCAATGATCCGGCGCGCTGTGACGGCGGATATCCCGGCTATCGTTAGCCTGGGGCGGCAGTTTTATAATTCTGCTGATTTCGAGATAGAGGCGAGCGCGCCTTGGTTCAGTATGGCCGTATCGACGTACATTCAGGATACCGAGCGTCTTTGCATTGTCTATGACAATGGATGCGTCAAAGGCTTCCTGATGGCTTGCCACGGGCAGAGCGATCTATTCCCGATCAAGGTTGCCGATGAGCAGCTTTTGTATGTCGCGCCAGATGCTCGTGGCAGCGCATGGAACGAACTGCGACAGGCATTCGAACAATGGGCAAAGGACAAGGGATGCAAGCGCATCCAGTTGACTGCCCAGAATGTCGTCAAACCTGAATTAATGGCCCGCCTTTACCGGCGCAGCGGCTACGCATTGGCCGATCTGGTGTTTTTCAAGAACATTTAAAGGGGTAAGCGAATGCCCGCTTTTACTGCGGTCGCCGGTTTAGCCGGTGGCCTGCTTTCGTCTACCTTTTTGTCAGGTGCCCTTGGCAGTGCTCTGCTGCGTATTGCGGTGGGAGTTGGCTTGTCTCTGGCCGCTCGTGCTCTGTCGGGCGAGAAGACACCCGAAGCAGGCGGCGTTAAGGGCAAGCTTCAGGCTGGTGGCGATGTATCTCGTTCTGTTGTGTTCGGCCGAACCTGCACCGCTGGCTCATTGGTCTACGCGAACACATGGGGCAAGTCCGGCAAGACGCCGAATGCCTATTTCACTCAGGTGATTGCGCTTGCTGACCACCCTATTCGCGAACTGACTGGTCTTTGGGTTAATGGCGAAGCAGTCACCATTGATACGAACGATACGTCGTATGGCGATTGGGGCTTCCCGGTCAAAGAATACGAGACCGACGGAGACGACAACCACCTGTGGATCAAGTGGTACGACGGCACCCAGACCGTCGCCGATCCGTTCCTTGTCAACACGGTTTCGAGCGCTCAGCGCCCATACAGCAACAAACGTATTGGCAAGGGCGTGGCTTATGCCATCGTCACCGCCCAGATCGATGAGGAACTGTTTACCGGCTTCCCTCAGTTCAAATTCGAGATACAGGGCCGCAAGCTCTATGACATCTCGAAGGACAGCACGGCTGGCGGTTCCGGGCCGCAGCGCTGGAGCACTCCGTCAACATGGGGCGGCGACGGCGATGATCTGCTCGCCGTTCAGGTCTATAACCTGCTTCGCGGCATTATCGAGCAAGGAACGTGGCTGTACGGCCTACAGACGGTCACCAGTGCGCGTTTACCTGCTGCTGACTGGATTGCGCAAGTCAATAAGTGCCGCTTGCAGGTGCAAGGCCCTGACGGTTTGGAGCCGCAATTCGTAACCGGCGGTGAAATCACCGTTGACACGACGATTGGCGATGCCACCGATAAGCTCCTGACTGGCGGCAATGCACGTCTGATCGAGAGTGCCGGTATCTACAAAATCCGCGTCGGTGAGCCGGATGCGCCAGTGGCATTCTTCACCGATGATGAAATTCTTTCGACCGAGGAACAGACATTCACGCCGTTCTTCGGCCTGTCGGAGACTGTCAACGGGATCACAGCGACCTATCCAGAGCCGAACGAAGGCTGGAACACCAAGGCAGCGCCGCCGCTCTATAACGCCACGTTTGAGGTTGAGGACGGCAATAGACGCCTGCTGACCGATGTGCCGATGGATTATGTCTATCGGTCTGGTCAGGTGCAGCGCCTGATGAAAGCGGCCTTGAATGAGGCCCGCCGCGCCCGCCGTCATACGTTCGTTCTCCCTCCGTCCTATTGGACGCTGGAACCGGGCGATGTGATTTCGTGGACTTCGGAGCGTAACGGCTACGTCAACAAGCTGATGCGCGTTGATGGCGTGACGGACAAAGCCAATCTTGACGTTGTTGTCGATCTGACTGAGGTCGATCCATCCGATTACGATTGGGACCCGGATACCGATTACACGCCGCCGGTCTTCGCGCCGATTGGCACGATCCGCCCGACGCCACAGCCCATTGTCGATTTCGCGGCAGTTGCAGCGGTAGCGGTGGACAGCAACGGCAATAACCGCCGTTGCGCTATTCTTCTGTCGTGGGACGGTGATCAGCCTGATGTTGATCAGGTCATGTTCGAAGTCCGCACGGCTTTCGATCTCGGTGTGATCTATGTCGGCAGAACGGAACGTGTCGATGTCGGATCAATGCTTATCGCTCCCGGTACGCTGTTGCCGAACACCGGTTATCAGATCAGGGCGCGGTACAACACCTATTCCGGCAATAGGCCGTTCGAATGGTCGGACTGGATACCAGTCACCACGCTGGATATCCGGCTTGGCCCGCTCGACATCTATCCAATCGACATCGATCAACTGAACCAAGACGTTCAGCGCAACCTCGAATGGATCGGTGACAGCTTCCGGTATGTTCAGGAAGAGCTTGACCGTATCGGCGCACAGGCAACCGAGCAGGACAGCGCCAATTACTTCGACAAGCAGACCCTTCGCCGGGAAATGTCTGTCACAGCGGAAGGTCTCAAGGCTTCGTATACCGAAGCTATCGCTGTTGCTGTCGGCCCCGGCTCGGCAATCGTCACCAGGATAGAAAATCTTGAAGCTGAAGTTACCGATGTCAGTACAGGTTTGACTGCAACGGCTCAGGCCGTTGATCTGTTGCAGGCGCAAGTTTCCACTATGGACGGCGTTCTGACCGCCACGGCTAACGCTGTGACCGGGCTAACGGCAACCGTGGGGAACTTCTCGGCATCCGGTCTGTTCCGAACGACTGTAGAAGCAACACCGGGCGGAGCTCTGGCCCGTATAGGCCTCAGTGTCTCGGCATCGGGCGGCGGTTCCACGTCATCGGCAGCGATCTTTCTGGATGCGCTGACCGGCGGTCAAAGCCGTGTCGTCATCAACGCTGATCAGTTCATCGTCACCAACGGTACGAACAGTCAGGCCCCGCTCACGTTCATATCCGGTGGCTTGGCGCTTCAGGTGGCGAATATCGGTGATGTGACGGCGGGTATCCTGCGCTCTCCTGACAATCAGGTCGTGTTCAATCTTGCCAACAAGACGCTGATCTTTAGCGATAATACGTGAGGAAACATGGCACAGCGTGTCAATCTGACCGGGAACCCGCCTCGGCTTATAACAAGTAAGCCGGGGCAGAATGCAACGCCTTCATTGCGCGATGATCTGAAGACGTTCGACAGCAATTGGTTCAGTGGCACGGGCATCAAGTTCAAGTACTTCGGAACGTTTACGACGAACTTCGTTTACACATTCCCATATGCCTTGAGCTTCGTGCCGAAGTTCTGGATCAAATACTACAACGTGTTTGACACAAGCGTTTTCAATAACACCCCAGGCTATCCTATACCGTCCACGGCCTACATTCCCTTCGAATTTCAAGGTGTGCTTGGCTCAGACATGATCGCTGCGGCGCGGGCTTACACCAACCGCATTGAAACCAACTACACGTATTCCATAACGAGCGGAATGCGTGTTTCGATCATGGTGTTTGAAGCATGAGCAATCGAATTTTCTGTGGGGCGACAGGCGGTAGAATGCTCTTTCGAATGGCTGGCCCCGGTTACAACGCCGCCGATTTGACGCAGCCGGCCGTTTTCTCATCGGACAATGATTATCTGAAGCTGCACGCAACGTTCAACTTCGGTCTGGAAAGATACAGCCAAGGAAGTTTGAACTACTACCGTGGAGATGTTGGCTTCACTGAACTTGGATATGTTCCTGTCACTTTCATTTCTGTGAGCTATTTGGATCGCATCTTCTTCCCAAACGATCGGAACCCGCAAACGCTAGAGATGAATAATTTTTTCCAGTTTGCTGTGAGTTCGAACCATCTCTGGGTAACCAGCCAAGGCGGCACAGGTTCTTCTTACGATTTCAAATGCCGTGTCTTGGTGTTCAAAAACAGACTGGATCAAAGCTTCTGATGGTGAAACGAATTAAGTTTGCGCCGGAAGGCGTGTATGTATCCAAGCCGGGATACGATGTGGAAACTGCTTCACAGCAGAACTTGAGCATGTTTCCGGGCATGGGCGTCATGGCGCAGGTGCTAGACGGATCAGTAACACTGGCTTCCGGCTCGCAGCAGGATTTCGCGATCACGAACCCGGCGGCAAAAATCCCCTATGTCGTTCTTAACTCAACATCTGGCGAGCACCCGGAGCGGGCTACTTTCTGCGCTGAAACAAGCCCGCCGTACAACTACATCCGTATCCGCAACATTACTGGCCCAACCCGCACGATCCGCTTTGCCGCGTTGATCGATAACACCTGACATCCGAGGACAATCCGACATGACCGACACGACGGTGAGTGAACCGGCGAAGCCTACGCACGTGCAAATCGATCCGATGGCGGCGGCAAGCGAGGCTATGGCGCTGAGTGAATATCTCAAAAACCGCAACCTACTTCTGGCTAACGAGCTAGTCGGCATGCGCTCCCAGATGTCCATTCTCGAAGCCCAGAATGAAGCCTTCCGAACCGAGCTTGAGCAGCGCAACAAAGACCTTGAAGCGGCCTATGAAATGGCGAGCAGTTTGAAGGACCCAGAATAATGGCTATTCGTCCTGATTACACTATTGGAACGCTTACCCTGACCTCTGGTAGCGCCAACTTCACCACGTCTGGTTCCGCACTCCAGACTGCCGCAGTACAGGCAGGTGACGAGATCATCACGCGATCCGGTGACGTTCTCATCATTGCTACAATCACAGGTCAGAACTCTGGAACACTCTTTCAGAACTGCCCAGCATCAGCGGCAGGCGTGGGTCAGCCCCTTCGCGTCCGTTTTCAACCAGATGGCAGCCGATATCAAGGCGCGGTTCGTGATCTGATTGAGAAGTTGGCAAGCGGCAACGTCGAGGCACTGGCTGGCATCACGGGGGCGACCAAGACGCTACCGTACTTTACCGGCGCTGGCAGTATGGATGCGCTTGTCGGTGCGGCAAATACCATGCCATACTTCACCGGCGTCAATGGTATGGGCGTCACGGCACTGACAGCTTTTGCGCGTTCGCTGCTGGATGATCCTGACGCATCTTCCGCTTTAAGCACTCTGGGAGCGAGCGCTTTCGGTAAAGCGCTTATCGCTCTGACAGGCACCAACGGCAATCTTCCCGTCATGACCGGGGCGGGAACTGTGGCAAGCCGTCCTATTGTCGGAACGGTATCGCAATCGGGCGGTATCCCCACGGGGGGAATAATCGAACGCGGCAGTAATGCCAACGGCGAGTATGTCCGTTTAGCAGACGGGACACAGGTCTGCTGGTTTGTCAGTATGGCCGGTCGAACATTTACGACCTCTCAGACTGGGGGTGGCTATCGCACGGATGCACTCAATTACACCTATCCGGCTGCTTTTGTTGCTGCCCCGGCTGTGATGGCCATGAACAATGGCAATCTTAATGCTGCTACAGCAGCAGGTAGCGGGTTTCCGTTTTGGGCGCCAGGTACCGGAGGGAGTACAACAACTCTCACAATGTACATGTTCAGCATGAATAACGCGAGTGTGACCGGATTTATGTATGTGGCAATTGGCAGGTGGTTCTGATGAAAATTACGTTCTCTCCAATTCGATCAGATGCGGATTTGACCTTGTTCAAAACGGGCGACGCATTGACCATCAACGGCGATGTGCTGGATTTCTCTGACCTTCCTGACGACGGCGATTATCCCGCCGAGGCCATCGAAAACCCTGTGGTCATTGGTGGCGTCAAGCGGGTGGACGGGGAAGTTCAGATTGCGGTGTTGCTGCCTTACAGCAATCCAAACCCACCAAGGGCAGTGGCATTCCCCGATCCTATCACGGTTACAGCTGATGGCGTGGTTACCTTACCGGAAGGTCGGGATGTACCCGAACCGGAAGAACTGGAGAATGACAATGCCGCTGAATAAATCATTGATGATCACGCCTGAAATGAAGGCGGCGGAAGCAATCGCAGCAGCAATCAATGGATACCGCACCGCTATACAATCCATGATCGACGCCAAGGCGCAGGAAAAGCAGTACGATAGCGGCGCAACACTTGCCAGTTATGTCAACTCGACAATCCCCGAGTGGGCATCCGAGGCTCAATCCTTCGTCGCATGGCGTGATCATGTCTGGACCTATGCGATGGCTGAACTGGATAAGGTGCAGTCTGGGGGCAGAGAACAGCCAAGCGTTGAAGATTTCTTGGCCGAACTGCCCGCGTTTGTGTGGCCGTCAGAACCTGTAGCCAATTCCTAGCGTGGCAGAATGCTGTTTGAAGCTGCGCGACCAATTCGACCCAGCAATATCCGGTTCACCCATGTCGAAATATCGGTACTCAGCACGTGCGAAGATATGATTGGTCACAGCCCAGTCAGTTCCTGCGCCGATGTTCCAGCCGGTTCGATTGAAGTGATCCGTCCAAGTGTAGGAGAAATTGCCGTTGGTGCTGAAGAAACGCTGATCATACCAAGATTTGGCAAAGCCCGCTGTTACAAATGGCAGAACTCTGCCTATAGCGTATCCAGCGCGAAAGTTCGCCGCGAGATTGCCCTTGGTGCGAAGAGTTTCTTCTCCTCGATACGATCCCGATATTTCTGGCAAACTGTCGCCATCGGCGTCCGAGAACATAGCGGATACTTCCGGGCCAAAAACAAAGCTGTTGTACGTGAAATTGTAGCCGACGAAGCCGCCAGCGGTAATTCCTGACCCAGAAGTACTCCATGTGTCTTCATATAGACGGTACGGAGCGTTGTAATCCATATCGGACCATCTGGCCCCGACGCTTGCGCCGCCGTAGATGCCAGACCAGTCGTGATCTTCTGCAATAGCCGTATTTGCCCACGCGCCAGCAAGTAGCGCCCCGATAAGAAATCTCTTCATTTCAGTCTCCCCAAGCCTGTGAGCCGGAGACTAAGCTGAGAAATTCAAAACTGCAACTAACAGTCGCCGCCCACTGAGGCGGTTTTTTCTTTTCAGGACATCCCCATGAACAAAACAACGTTCTTCGCGTATGCGAGGCGCGCGCCTTTTGGCGGGCGCTTGAGCCAGGCGCAGGTCGACGGCACGTCGGCAATACTGGCTGAAGCTGAACGTCGAGGCCTGCCAGACGAGCAGACAGCTTACGTGCTCGCAACGGCATTCCACGAGACTGGCGGCAAAATGCAGCCGATCGAGGAAAACCTCAATTACACCAGTGCAGCACGGATCAGGCAGGTCTGGCCGTCTCGGTTTGCATCCGTTTCCGCCGCCCAACCATTTGTGCGCAATCCACAGGCTTTGGCTAACAAGGTCTATGGCGGTCGGATGGGCAATACCGAAGCCAATGACGGCTGGCTATACCGCGGTCGCGGGCTGGCGCAAATCACTGGCAAAGACAATTATAAGAAGTACGGCCTTGGCGATAACCCCGACGCCGCGCTGGACGATAGCACTGCAGTGCGCATCCTCTTCGACGGGATGATCAACGGCAAGTTTACCGGCAAGCGGCTGGCTAACTTCTTCAGCAACGGTAACGCTAACCCAGAAGGCGCTCGCGCTATCGTCAACGGCAGCGACAAGGCCAGCCTCATCGCCGGTTACTACCGCAATTTCCTTGATAGCCTTGTGGCGGCCCGCGAAATGAAGCCGGCCGTTGCCGAGGACGCCAAGCCTGATGACGTGCCGCTGCTCGAAAGCCCTGCCGTAAAGCTGATGCTGACAGGCGGGGCGGGCACTATGGCGACCAGCCTTATTGGTGCTGTGGCTAACCCGTGGGCATTCGCAACTGTCGCGCTTCTGCTGGTCGCAGCGGGCGCGGGGTTCTGGCTTTGGAAGAGCGGCAGGCTTGAGCTGAAGAGGGCGGCGGCGTGAGTAAGATTAAGGTGGTGATCGATTACGACACGGACACGGATACGGCGCAGGTCCAGTACGGCGGCAAAACGCAGGAATGGCGCGACGCCAAGCTGACCTTCGCTCAGGGAATTACTGAGACGCGCGATGGCTACCTCATCCGCCGCGAACGCGACGGCAGCGCGTCCATTATGCTGACGGGAGTGCCGACATGACCTGGCTCTTATCCCTCCGCTCCAAAATCACAGGCTGGGCCGTGGCTATCGCTGCGGCCCTTGCGATTCTGGCGGGCGCTTACCTCAAGGGCAGGGCGGACAGCGTCACAAGCGCCACCGCCGACCGGCTGAAAGCCGCCAACAAAGCAAGGAAAATCGAAGATGAAACCAGCAAGCTTGGCGGCGCTGATGTTGACGCTGCTCTGTCTCGGTGGATGCGTGACAGCTGGTAGCTATTGCGACGTAGCGCGGGCAGTCCGGCCAAGCGTGTCGGACCGGATGACGCCAGAAACCCAGCGTCAGATCCTCGCGGAAAACACGAAACTGGAAAAACTGTGCGGGGTGCGGCCGTGAGGGCGCGAATGTGGCTGGCTTGCCTGTGGCTGGGCGTGGCAGCAAGGGGGATTATTGGATGACCGGCGCTGAAATCATGGCCGTTGTCGGCTTTATCGTAATGCTGATGGGCTTCCTGTTCGGACTTTGGAAGTACGTCGAAAGCCAGATCGCGAAAGCTGAGGCCCGCAATGCGGCGAAAGCCGAAGCTGCGACCGCTCTTGCCAGTCTGACGCGGCAGGAGCTTTCCGACTACAAGCTGCGCGCGGCAGAGACGTTCGCCACGAAGGCAGGCATGCAGGAACAGACCTCGCAGATCATGCGGGCGATCGAAAGCGTCGCGCACCGTATCGACGGGCTCACCGAGCGGATTGATAACATCATGGCGACGAGGACGACGCGCACAAGAATATAGGCGGCATTCGGGCCGCTTTTTTATTTAGCCATTAACACCACATTTATCGAGACATTCCATCCTTCCTTCTGCGCCGCTCACCACGGTTACCAGGACGGCGCCGGTCATTTCGTATCTTCTAACTGAAATTCCCGCCTGACCAGATCGGCAATATTCTCACGCCAGTTGGGATCAGTTGCTTGTATCCGGCGCACCAATTCCGCTTCCAACCGAATGGAAATACTGAGCTTTTCAATCGGATTTTTCGGGCGCCCACGGCGCTCACGCCTCCGGTCTTCGTTCATTGATTACTCCTCTTCCAGATCCTCAAAACAGAAGCTGGGAGATGAACCTTGCCTGAAGGTTACGCGGCGTCTTTCCCATTTCATGCTTGACAACTCATCTCGAGACTCATTCTCTTTTCATTATCGGACGACCAATCCGCGCCGCGAGTCGGCTACCAACCAAACACGAGGAGACTGTATGTCCCATGACAGACAGGGCGCGGGTGCGCGCCTTTCACATGAAGAACTCCTGCGCCGAGCGGAGGCTTATCGCGAGCACGGCACGCTGGTTAAGGCTGCGGCGGCGCTCGGCATTAAGAAGTCGGCATTCCACGAGAGCATCAAGCGGGCGGCTGAGATCGGGCTGTTGGGGCCGTCACCGACGTTGCCCGGCTATGCGATCAAAAGCCTGACCGAGACGCCGAACGGCACTTACTTGCGCCAAACGAAAGAGGCTGGTCCGGTTTACGAGCCGACGGCCGGCCTTGCCGTTAAAGGCAAGACCACGCTCATCAATGCCGAAGGCCGGGTGATTACTCAGCACATTATGGAGCGGGCGGATGATAAAGCTCGCGCCGAAGCGATGTCGGCAGCTTTTCAAGGCTTCAAGGATAAACTCCCGCGAGCAAAGCCCGTCCTCCCGCCTACGCATACTGAGGGTGACCTGCTGAACCAGTATACAATTACCGATCATCACTTGGGCGCCCTTGCGTGGAATGAAGAAACCGGGGCGGGCGATTACGATTTGAGGATCGGGGAACAACTAATTCTCGACTGGTTTGCCGCGGCTATTGCCCAATCTCCTAACGCCAAGCGTGCGGTCTTCGCTCAGTTAGGCGATTTTCTGCACTACGATTCATTCAAGAGTCTGACGCCAGAACACGGCCACCTTTTGGACAGCGATAGCCGGTATCCAAAGATGGTGCGCGCCGCAATCCGTATCATCCGCACCGTTGTGAGGATGCTGCTCGAAAAGCACGAGCAAGTGGATGTAATCATGTGCGATGCAAATCACGATCCCGCCGGGGAGGTGTGGCTTCGTGAATCTTTCGCGGCGTTTTATGAGGATGAGCCCCGCGTCAACTTCGATACGAACCCGGGAACCTACTCCGTCATTGAGCACGGAAACGTCTCGTTATTCTATCACCACGGACATCGTCGCGGGACTAAAAACGTGGATTCGATCATGGTCGGCAAGTACCGCGAGATCTACGGCCGCACAAAATACAGTTACGCTCACACCGGCCACCGTCATGCTGACGAACTGCGAACGACCGACCTCATGAAAGTCGAACAGCACGAGACACTAGCCGCTCCAGATGCGTATGGTTCAAACTGGCTTTCTGGCCGCTCCGCCAAAGTAATCACTTACCACAAGAACTATGGCGAAGACGGGCGAGTGATTTTGTCGGCCGCCCGGGTAATGGGCGCGGCACGGATGCCGGTCGCCGCGAATGATAACGTAGCGAGCGAGAGGAGGGTGGTGTGAAGTTTGAAGCGCTAGAAGCTCAGGGCTGGCACGAGTTCTCTGGTAACAGCCAACCTAAGTGCCCGCACTGTGGGGATGACTTCGATATTGCTGATAACGAGGCGTGGTTCCTGTACAGTGACGATGAACGCCACGAATTGGAATGCCCGTCTTGCGACAAATCATTCCAAGTGAGCAGTACCGCGATATGGTCGTTTTCAACAGACGAACAAGAGGACTAACCAACCCCCGCTCCGCCCACCAAGCGGCGCTTTCACCAGAAACACGAGGAGAGAACATGCTTGAAGAAGCAGAAGACCGCGCTGCACGAGCGGCTGTTGAAGGACGGACGTCGGCGCCAGTTACCAAGCAATCGGGCCGGGAAATGACAGGTTTCCTGTCCACGCTGTCTCCTGCCCAGCAGGAAGCAGCGAAGGCGTATCGGGGTGACGATGCAGTTATAAGTATCCTGCCAAAACCTTATAACCACAGCCGCAAGCCACTCATCATCATCGAAAGTCCCTACAGTGGCGATGTGAGGCGCAATACTGAATATGCCCGCGCTTGCCTTCTGGACAGTTTGCGACGAGGCGAAGCACCGATTGCGAGCCACTTGCTGCATACGCAGGTGTTGGACGACGTGCGGCCTGATGAACGTGAACTCGGCATCGAGGCTGGCCTCGCGTGGTATCGGGTGGCGGATAAATGCGTTGTCTATGAGGATCGGGGAACAAGTGGCGGCATGATAACGGGCATCAGGCGGGCTAAGCAGTTTGGCGTTCCGGTTGAATATCGGCGGTTAGAGGCATGGAGGGACGCGGCATGACCAGCTTTCACGTAGGCCAACAGGTCGTCTGTATCGATGCCAAAGTCGGCTTCGAACAGTTCATCGAGATCAAAGAGGGCGAAGTTTATACCGTAAGCTGGATCGGGCCGTTCGAGCACTACACGCAGGGCAGCTATATCGGCGTTCGTCTGAAAGGCGTCGATCGAGGAATCTGCCCGCAGTTCGGTTACGACAACCCGCCGTTCGCAGCGCGCCGGTTTCGGCCGCTTGTTCGCGATAAGCTGTCGTCAGTTCGAGGACTACTCGCAGGCGGTCCAGTAACTGAGAAGTTCGAAGAGCCGAAGCGCAAGGTGAGGGAAGAGGTATGATTGTGAGCGATGGATGCGGAACGATGACTGTCGGCAAGATCGAACAACTCTCCAAGCCGTCATTCGCCGATTTATGTGATCGCAACAAGAAGGCTGGTGAGGAGGCAAGTGCAGCTTGGTGGGCACAGCGTGAGCGCGAAATAGCATCTACGATTGATGGAGCAAGTGTACCGGAAACTTTTGACCCCGACCTCCATTTTACCATCACCTCCGACGGCGGCAGCACGAGCTACTACGAGCTACCGCCACAAGCGACTGAACTGAACGACCTTATCGAGCACAAAGGCATGTCCTTTGCGCTCGGCAACATCTTTAAGGCTTGCTATCGGTTCGGTGAGAAAGACGCGGCCAGCCGAATGTATGATCTGAATAAGATTATATATTTCGCGGAGAGGCTGAAGGCTTTGGAGCAGAAGAAAGCCGCTTAAAAAGAACCCCGCAGCGAAAACCGCGCGGGGTAAGGCAACTGCGTCCCTCCTAATAGGACGATAAAAATTTTACCCGCTCGGTCAAAAAAAGTAAAGCCTGACATGACGTCAGGCTTCAAACTTCCCGCTTCTCAGAGATGTGGGCCTGCCTTCTTCGGCGGCTCGATGGCCGCGTGCACATCGCCACCGTGGTAGGCGAGAACCTGCTGAATTTCATCTTCGTAATTTTGCACAAGAGCGTTCATGGCTTCCTCCTGCTAATTTAGATGTTCCTATTTTGTTCTCATATAGAACGAAAGTCAACAGGCCATGATTCTGTATAGTCGGCTTGTCGGCTCGTGTGCCATTGGATATTATGTGCCAAAATTATCAGGAGTTCATTTTGGCCAAAATTAAGAAGCGATCCTGGGAGAATGCCAGCGGGCAGCATGAGGCTTGGCAACTCGATTTTACGGATCGTCTTGGCAAGCGGCACCGTGAGCAGTTCACAAAGAAGCGCGAAGCGGAAGCAAGGCTGGCGGAACTCATCGCCACGACAGGTTCAGCCACTTACAAGGAGGAGGCGAAGAAAACTACAGTCGCGGATGTTTGCGACGATTTCTATAAAGCCATGGAGCTTCGCCACAAGCGCGGGGAGAAGGTCGTTCAGTCCTATCTTCGGACGACGAAGCAGCATTTCGATAATTGGATCAACCCTACCGACGGAAGCAGCATTAGCTTCGAAAACGGCATAGGCGAGAAAACGCTGGCAGAGTTAACGACAGCCGATGTCATCAAGTTTCGTGATGACATGCGCAATGCGGGGGCGGGAATTGTCACAACGCGGCGCGTCCTAGGCACGTTAAGCCGCACCCTCAAGCATGGTATTGAAACGAACAAGGTCGGCGTAAACGTTGCGAAGGGTGTCCGCGTCATTGGAAAGCGGGACGAAGGATCGGAGAGAGTAACCCCGCCGTCCAAAATGGCTTTAGCGGCAATTCTCAATCTTGCTCAGACGCCTATCGACCTGCGTATCCGCTTTGCCGCCGCCACTGGCCTGCGTGCTTCTGAACAGTGGGCGCTGCGATGGGCGCATATAGATCTGGAAAACGGTCACGTCAGTGTCGAGACGCGCGTTGATGCTTATGGCGAGTTTGACACGACAAAGTCGGGGGCGGGCCGCCGAACCGTTCCAATCGGAAAGGCGATAATTGATCAGCTGAAGACGTGGAAAGCGTCGTCCAAGCATAACGGATTTGATGACTTCGTGTTCACCGACAGCAGGGGCGGCTTCATTCGCCATACGAACTTTATGAAACGGGATTGGAAGCCCCTTATCGCAAAAACGAACGCCCCGGATATCGGATGGCACGCGTTGAGGCATTATGCGATTTCGACGTGGATCGAAGCCGGCCTTTCCCCCAAGGCCGTGCAGACATTGGCGGGCCACGCCAGTTACGCAATAACCATGAATCGATACGGCCATCTGTTCCCATCCGACGATCATAAGGCAGCATTCGACAGGATTGCCGAAACGCTCGCCTCATGATAGATTGGCACACAAATGGCACATGATGCTTATAATATATTGAAAATAAACATGTTATTTACTGACTTTTAATCAGTAGGTCCAGGGTTCGAATCCCTGCGCGCTCACCAAAATCATACAACAATATCAGATGTTTATGACTGATGCGACTTGATTGACCATGTGCCGTAGATGTTCAGGAATTTCCAAGAAAATCAGGCAATTTCAGGATTGCGCGGGGAATCGACGGCACATGATTTGACACATGGCACACGGTTTACGCTGCGTGCTCTGCCTCCAAGCCTTCCATCCATTTTTTGAGACTGGACCTGCGAGCAGCGACTGTGCCGCCAAGTTTGAAGCTAGGCATAATTTTATCATAGACCAGCCGATAAGCTTGGCGCCTGGTGACGCCCAGATACTTGGCGATTGGCTCGACGCCCATTAACAGGTCTGCTTCGTTGTCGTTCTCGTGGTGCATATTGATTCCCTCATTTTTTGATTTATTCATCCTCACTCCCTTTCCCGCAGTGCGGCGCGGCGCTTCATGGCGTAGTCCTTTCCCATCATTGACATTCCGTTCTTGAAGTCTTCGGGAAACAATCCATGGCTGCAATGAGGGCAAGCAGGCACACTGTTTTTGCTTCTCCATGCTTTGTCTATCTTCTGAGCCGCAATTGATCGACATTGGAACCGCTCTGCCTCTTGCAGTTCCTCACGGCGCTTTTGAATATCTTTGAAAGCACGGTCGTACTGTTCTGTGAACTTGATAAAGGCGTCAAAAGCGTCAACGTCTTTTTCACAGTCACGACACCAAATCCGCCGCTCTCTAGGATCGTAGCTCATGCGGCGATGCTGACACGATGACGCTGGGCGGCGCGTAAGTCCGCGTGATACACGAAGGTCGCCAATATCTACGACTGTTAAGCCTGCGAGGTAGGCTTGTTCCTCAATGGGTTCATCAGCCATCTACTCACCGCCTTTCAGGGCTTGGCGATACTCAGCATGTAGCGCTCGGCCCACCTCGACCGATGGGAGCGCGTCCCATTCTTTTGCAAACATGGTGTAAGGGATGCATCCGGGGCGGCGAACCATTACCCAATTGTCAGCGCGAGCCATTTCGCGGCTTTCATCGCCGTTGTGCCATTTCGTTGTCAGCTTCATTCGCTCTGCTCCCCTAATGGGCTGGCTGCGAGCATGGCACGCCAACAATCAATTGCATTGTGGTCATACCAGTCTACCTCCTGTGCGCCCGATTTGATCATCCCCTCTGTCGGCTCCTGTAGAGCGGTGAGGATGGTGGAGATGGCGGCTTTTGCCAGAGCATCGTAATAAGCCGGATACAATTCCCTATCTTCTCCGTCTGCATCAGCTATAGCCTCTGACACCTTCTCAATCAGTTCCTTACTCGCCATTTCAGTATCCTCTCGACGGGTTGTCGCAGTATCCGTTCCGGTCATAGTGCCGATCAGGCGCATCATCTGGCGGCGTGAAATAATCAGGGTGACCGACTGTTTGCGCTTGCCTGAAAGCATCCCACCATTCTTGTATGTGCCTTTCACCGGCTTTCTGGCTTTCATCAAACACGCGGTTGAGTTCCTTACTGGCCATTCGATGCCTCCTTTGCGCGCAAGAGGGCGACGGCACGCAAGATCGCAATGCAGTACGCCACCGCTAGATGCTCGTGGTCGCCTTTCACATCGAATTTCCACTCGCCCGACAACCCTTCTGGGCAGCAATGGATTTCCACACTGCAGGCCACGTCATCATGATAGGTCGAAACCATATGCGTGAACGGCAACACTCTCTCAGCCAGCGCGATAGCGGCGTCTACAGAGGCGGTGTAGGCGGGGACATGCTCATAGGCATATCCACAAATATGGTTCTTGCTATCCCGTTTCGACGTTGGAAACTGCTCCATGGTGTAATTCGCCGTCTTCCAGACGGTTTCGCCACCGAAGAAGAGGACATCAATCTCCGCATCCACTTCCCTGTCAGGCGCGTCTAGCTTGGAGAGGCTGTCAATGAGAGTCATGGGGCTTCTCCTTCATGACATTCGCAATCATCGTTGTGGTTTCCGCATTCAATGCAGTGGCTTGTGCAATACCCGCAAGGCGCGCTAATGTGGCATGAGCAGCAATCGGCTTCGTAGTCGTCTCTACGCCATCCAGAAAGCGCAAGGCGGTCATATGTGTGCTGTGCTGGCGTTAATCGACGTTCAATCGCTTCGAGCTTGGGCTTGCGACAATGCCAGCATTCATACTGGCCTGTTACACACGAACAGCGAGGGTCGTTTTTTGCTGTGGGCAATCTCATGACCGCACCTCGCCAAGGGCTATTTTCACATACGTGTGACCCGATGCCGTAGCTTCCAGTTGCAAAGCGTCATCAGCCCGTTCCAGCGCCTTTTCAGCAGCCGCGAGCTTGGCTTCGAGGGCTTCGGCTTTCGCTTCGGCCTTTTCAGCACGGCACAAGTATGAACCGCCCTTTTCAGCGTCTCCGATGCGGTCACGACGCTTTTCTATAAGAGCATCCTCCAACTCCTTAACCAGCGCAGTCAGCGCCGCGTTGTCGTCTTTTAATTCCCGAAGTTCTTCAAAGCGCTGTTCTGCCAAATCTGCAAAATGGTCTTTCTGCTTCCGTTCCTGCGTGATGATGGCCTCAGCCTGCGAGCGGGTGACGAGTTCGCGTTCATCGAATGGTTCAGATATCTCGGGTTTTAAACCCGACCAATTTTTTGCCGTAACTTTCCATTGCTTTGCCACCGTCACCAGTCCCGTATCTGTAGCGGCAGGCGCGGGGCGGGTGTTCCAGCGTTGGACGGCTTCTTCGTAGGGAAGATATTCGTCCGTTGTCGGCTCTATGAAGCAATCAACATTCGAGCACCCGACTATTTCATACGATCCGTTTTTATCGGCCTTGGTATGCGACGGCCACATTCGTGCATCTGATCCGCAAAACGGGCACGGCTTCAATTCACTCACCATGACGGTCGCCTCCTGATGGGTGGGTGGAAACGCGCTCGATCTTATAATCGCAGTACCGATCTACGCTGTTGAACCATAGGTCTTCGGAAGGCGAATATCCGTCTTCGTCAACATCGTCTGGACGTTCGATCACATCGCATTCTACAGCGCGGGCA